>Ga0105068_1000005_pt1 | contig 21537 bp, 23 predicted proteins | sample GWRWN1_10_20_FD_90064 | JGI IMG/M metagenome (GOLD analysis project Ga0105068, IMG submission 90064) | Riverbed sediment microbial communities from areas with no vegetation in Columbia River, Washington, USA - GW-RW N1_10_20 | ecosystem: Environmental > Aquatic > Freshwater > River > Sediment ...
CTCTGGGCTATCAAATTGTATCACAACATAATCAGGATCGTGCACGGCGGTTGGATGACAAAGCAAAATGGATGATTGATAATACAAAGTATTACATGGCTTTATATGCTAATAGCACGTCGATTTGTTATTCTTTTAAACCTCAAAGAAAACCAAATCCTAATTATGAAAGTATGAACGTAAGGAATATCTTGTACTATACTGTACAATTTTACTCAGATTTTGAGGAATTCAAAAAGAATTGTGGTTTCTATTATTTTGATGACTATGAAACCGAGGACTTCCTTGCACAGTTAGAGGATAAAATATTTACTTTAATGGACGAGATGACGAATGACTACCATCAGTTGCGGCAATTTTTTGCATTGAAGTCACATATTGAATTTATGGATCATAAAAATTACAAGTTATATTTGGACAGGATTAAGCTTTGGTTGTCGGACCCTAGAAACGCAGAGGCGTACTACCATACTCACTTGACTTATAGATGGATATTGCTGATTAGTGTAAATAAAGCCTTAACCGTAACATACAGTTCAACTTCTAAGATAGCTAAAAGTCTTGAATTGGGCATCAGTTCTGACAAGGATACACTAATCTCATATATTCAGTCACTGAATCAAGAATTTTATCCTGCGGACAGAGCATTTTACTATTCTCTATTCACAAACAACGGAAAGCTAAGAATGTGACATATTTGATTAAGATATGTCGTTTAACAAGGAACTCATTTAAAGAAATACAGTCCATCTACTAATTCAGTTCGCACTAACTATTGTATGTTGAAATCTAGCATCCAAACTCTGACGTACAAATAAACATATTCTAAATAAATTAATGTTCAGACTTTTAATAGCTAGGTCGCTCGCTTGCCATGTTTCTTTCTGAAATTATAATTCTAGCCTTATCAGTTCCACCGAACTTGCATCCACGTTCTAATAAACTATCTTCGAACATACTAATGCTGAAACCAATAACATTATCTTTAACTGTACCTATGATACGTTTACATGAAGTCTCATAAAAAGGGACATCGAACCGAGGCTTCGAATCCGACCAGCCCCATACCCCTAGTAGTTCTCTAATTGGACTCAGTAGGTAAATTGATAAGAATTGAAACAATTAGAAGAACAAAAAGAAATGGATGCTAGTCCTTTACCAATAATAGGACTAGCACTTATTTTTGCTGTTGAAGGAAGGGTCGTGGATCGAAAACTAGCTTCATTGAACTTATTTTTCCATCGTGGACTTGATACCATGCACTTACAAATATTGGTGCAGGAGGAGTGCTATAATTCACCTCCCAGAGAACGCTGACATCATGACTACCCTCAGTAAAAGCCTTCTTGATATCTAATTTGGGTAGGTTCAGGTGTTCTACATATTTGAAGTATGGTTCAGCTCCTTTAAACGAGTTGAGAGGTGCAATATACGATACGTTATCGCTCACATAGGTTCTAGCAGATTTGAAGTCTTTTCGATTCAGTGCCTCTAAAAATTCCAACACTATTTCCTTTGGGTTTATATCGTGTTCATTTACTTGCATAACAACACTTCTTTAGTAATGAATTTATCCTTAGGGGTAGTAAAATTCCAGATATCGGACATCTTTATTAGCAATCGCAGGTTAATAGGACATTGAATCACGTCATATGGAGAAGCTCATACTTGATAAGATTGATTTCAATATTCTCGCCACTTTATCTAGAGATTGCAGAATTCCCTATAGCAGCATAGGTTCATTGGTTGGCTTGACATCAAAGAGTGTAAAGGATAGAGTTAAGAAAATGGTACGCAGTGGGGTCTTGGACAAATTCATAGTTAGAGTTAATCCTGCTAGCTTTGGTTATAGAACTGCTCCTATATTGATAAGAACTAACAATCGAATAACTAAAGATGATGTCATAAGGCGCGTCAAGCAAATTGGTGATCTCGCATATCACGTGCATCATTTCGGGAGAACTTCTGTAGCTGCGCTTATGATCAAAGAATCGTTGGAGGATAAAACTGTTCAGTCATTAAATGATTCTCTAAAGCCCGCAACTATTAACAGGATCTCTGTTAGTGAACTACCTGTGTCCATGAGTCCAAGTGAAACAGACTTGAGGATAATAAAATGTTTGCTGCTATCAGGTGCTAGGACGGAAATATCTGAAATTGCGAGAAAAGTCCGCATATCCGAAAAAACCACAACAAGACGCCTCAACAGGATGAAGGACGGGAATTTATTAGAGTTTTCTATTCAATGCGATCCTGCTTCAATGATAGGATACGTTCAATTTACTATTCTAATAAGTGTTGAAAAATCTCATTATCGCAGTGTATATGAGCATATGTACATGGAATTTCAAGAGAACGTCCTTTACCATCCAAGTACAATCGATCCTGATGATCTGTTGATATTCGTACTTTTTGGTGAAAATGTATTCATGATAGATTTCATACTATCCAAGGTTGACTCCTTTGAAGGGGTTAAGAATGCAGATGTATACATACTGACTAAATGGCAATATTACGATGATTGGATAATAAGGGAGATTGACGAAAGATTATGTCAAACAGTTTTACCTAAATCAATTCAAGCGAACCGTCAATCAGACTAGTGTATTGCATCCCACCGAAACCGAATCGTTACCAGACATTAAAATCAAAGAAATCAAGATTTATTGATTTTTTTAGGAAACCCGTGAGTTTTTTCGACATTAAGAGAGTCTAAGAGGAACTATTCAATCATAAGGACATCTTTAGTAACACATAAAAATAATTATTACGATATTCTATTTTCTCTTTATCTCTGCTAATACTTGCTTACAATATTTTTTAATATCCTCTTCTTTTAAGGAACTTTCAATTCCAGTCTCTTGACTTATATAGCGAGAAAGTCTTTTAGTTGTTTCAACTACCTTGGTCTGAATTTCCTGTTCCATTTGGGCTGTTGCAAAGGTGTCCAGTAACTCTGATTGTTTTATTACAAGCTTGCGAATTGATTTCCGCAGCATTGAATCTTCAGAGACAGAAATAGCAGAGCCATAAATCCCTACTAATATCAGATAAGTAGATAGTCCAAGAAAGGATATGGCAATGATACCAAATGGTGGATATGGTAGAAGTGGCAGGCTGGATACTTGCATAGAGAGAAACAATAGAATCAAGCCAATAGAGGTGAGCTTTAGATAGTTTCTTACCCTTGGATCATTTATTTTTCGTGAGACTAAATAATACGGAATTGCGAACATTATACCACCTACAAGTTTGGTCGAGGCAAAACTGATGGTATAAATTCTAAAAAATGTGATAGGATCAAGAAAGCGATGGGAAAGGATGAAGGGTCCAAAAATAAATTCTGACTGGCTGAGGAAATATAACATTGGCAAACTCATAGCAAGCCAGAATTTTACTCTACCAATTCTACCAGAGTAACCTCTTAATGAGAAAATAGTAGCAGCCCATAAGCCAATAAATGATAAAAAGGAACTTACAGTATATGCATTATTTAGAGGAATCTGTAACGCGTGTGCATTATTGATCGCTGGTCGTGTAGAAGAAATTGTGTTCGGTCTTGATTCTAAACTTGTATTGATATATGCCAATATCACGCCGCAGTTAAGTATGATCAGTCCCATAGCAAATGCGTATGCCAGAATAAGTCTATCATGACTAATTCTAAACCATTGAATAAATCTGAAAATTAACGTTCCTAATATTAAGACTGCACTAGTACATGAAATCCAAACCACTATACTTATAAGAATTGTATGATAGGCTTGAGACATCATAATCTCTCCAATTATATAAACAAGAATTATCATCAGCAAAATTTGTGCCACTGCAATGCCTTTGTCTATATATTTGAAATATGATCTAGGTGATTCTTGATTCTGCTTACGTGGAACCATATTACGAACTAGATTTAGGTAGAGATACTGAAAAACAGCAAATATCAAAACTTCACCTATGAAGAAAAGTATGGTGTAGGGAGAGGTTTGGGTTTTGTAACCGTAAAATGGTAACCTAGTAAAAAGTAAATCTACAAACAACGTAGCGATTATGATAAGCGAAATATAGACAATAGAATTACCGTACGGATTTAGGTGTATAGCTTTCAATGATGGTGCCATGAAGTCATTCCTTTAATATTCTAAATTTACAGGTAACAAGTTTGTCATTTTCTATATTATATATACCATTTGACAAAAATTTAAAAAATTTCGCCTTTCTATTGACTAGAACACTGCGAAACATTTTAAAGGATTATCATAGAGATGATGTAAATGAAACATGATAGGAGATGCCGTTTTGCTTTATGCGTGACTTCCATAGTTGCAAGTACTGTTATAATGTTTTCCTTCTCAGCATTATCATATGGACAAGAGAACCAGTCCAAAATATTTTTACCAAGTTCATCTCCATATGGTACTAACTTCAATCAATGGATTGCGAAGTGGTGGCAATGGTATAACTCCGTGCCTAAAACTGAGAGTCCTAATTATCTGGATTATCCAAATCATATTGGTAAGGTGGATTGTGCAATACGACAAAATGCTTCCAGCCCAGTCTTCTTCCTTTTTACTCCTCTAGTAGATGAACCCTCTCCTGAAAGAACGTGTGACATTCCAAAGGATAAGGCAATCTTGATCCCAATTATAGCTGGAGAATCTGATCTTGGAGACCCAGAACAGACTGATAGATCAGAACAAGGTATGATTCAAGCAGCAAAGTCTGGTAATGACTACGCAGCAATTTCGGTTAAATTGGATAATACAACGTTGAACTTCAATGAGGATCCGAAATTTAGATCTCTTTCAGGCTTCTTCAATATGACGCTGCCTGAACACAATCTTTGGGAAGAAAAAGAGAAGCCTGGAACTTATAAAGCTGTAACTGACGGATACTTCCTATTTCTGAAGCCACTATCTGAAGGAAATCATACACTTTACTATGAAGCTGCTACAAACCCACCCAATCCTAATGTCTATGCTCAGACTGTAAAATATCACTTGAACGTGAAATGAGTCAGATCGTGATTTAACGTCATGTCCAGAGATTGATTATTTTGATTAGCCCGAGTCTTCTTTTAGTGTCAATTCTGTCATTCATCCCACCGAACCCGAGTCGTTTAATATCTATTATAGAAAACTTTAAAGCTATGTTATGTTACAACTAATACGAGTTCATTCCTTGAACCACTAGAGTTACTAGAACCACCGCACTCGGACCCAGCAATTTAATCCTGATTATTAGTATCCATTTTCATTGTAGGTCTATATACTATCATCATTTTTTGTAACAGAAAACAAGATAAAGACTCGCCGGTTCCTCATAATCTTCTATAATTTTGTTAATTTCAAAGTGGTCGGGTAAAAAAAACTTTATTTGCGATTTGGTAAAAAATCTAATTTGAAAACCATTTATTTCATAAATGTTATTATCTATTCTTTTGCCTTTATTGTATTGAACATCCTTATCACTTCGAACTGAAAAATATAACAGACCGTTATTTTTTAGCACTCTTCTAGATTCGATGAAAAGAAATTTTAGTTCCTCATCTGTGAAATTCATATTATAAAACATATGTGAGTAAACCACATCGAAATATTTGTTACCAAAAGGAATTCCTCCTCTTGCATCAAAGTGTTTTAATTTTATCGAAATGTTTTTTCCTTGCACTTTTTGGAGTAAATTATCTGTTGCTATTTTAGATGAATCCAAAGCATAAACGTCTAAGCCATTTGACGCGAAAAAGACCGAGTCTCTTCCCTGACCACAACCTAATTCTAAAACTCTTTTGGCATTGTGTTTAACAAACTGCTCATAGCACAAAATTGCAAATCTACTTGGTTCATTACCGAAGAATGAAGAATCACTAGAATACACTTTATCCCAAAAAACATTCACAAGAATAAAAGCCATAGTAACAACTATTAAATTTAGTTCATTTACAGCTTTTCGGGTTCTATATATCTAAATTAAATATAAATATCACAGTGATAGTTTTTCACGGATCCATACCAGCTAGATTTCGTAAGTCAAGCTCTACTGTTACTTATTTACGTTTTGGAGCTGACCAGAATTATTACGAAGAATATTAAGAATATATTTTCGTTGCAGGATGGAAAGCAACCCATTCAAACCAATAACCTTCATCAAAGGGCAAACGTGAAAGTTGTTTTCCTTTCAGCGGTCCTTCAACCGATATTCCATCAAAATTCCACTGACTTCCAGTTTGCTTATCTGAGAAGCTATTATTAGTAAAGTTATATTGGAATATCAGGGACTGCCCGTTGACTGAAGAATCAAATACTCTTGCCATTATGGGATACAATGAAAAAAGTGCGATTGATTTATTATTCAGTTGGTCATTGATTACTTTCAATTTCTCAATATCCTGTAACTTGTAAGCTTTGTATAATCCATTTTCAAGCCCAACAACAATCTCTTTTAACCCAAGTCTGCTGTCTCTATTAGAAATCGGAAATAAAATATCTGGACTAGTATAGTAATCCCCATAAGGATCTGCGCCATAAGGTCGAGCTGATCCAGTATCTTTTGAGAGAACTTTAGATTGGGGATATAATTGCTTCCAATCTTTCCAGTATGCGACATCGAACGGTAGCTTTTGAAGTTTAATGCCTGCATATTTTCCTACTATTCCTTCTCCAAGAGCTTGACTCCAAAGTGAATTAATTGATCTGTCATACATCACAAGATTGCTATTGTAGAGCTTCCCTGATGTTCCAAATTCTAGTATAGTGTTATTTACCGTCCTACTGAAAACCTGATTGGTAAAACAAAGCGGACAGTAAGTTATAGCCACAGGAATACCGCCAACATTATCGTTAACTATTTCATGCCACACTAAGATTTGAAGCGGATATGCCCTGACATCGCCATTAATCTTTACGCCAACGACTTTATCAGAGTCTGCAAGAAACTTATTTCCGTCATCGATTGAAATGAATTTGGGTGAATCTATTGAAGGAATACCATCAGGTGGTGGTCCTCCACTAACTATCTGATCAAGAGGAACAATATGCTTTTCTTCTGCTCTTACTGATGCAACAGAAATTAGTAGTAACATTGTTCCGACCAATACCGTAATCAATACAAGAACTTCAATTTCCGAAATCCCTTTCCTAATACAAAATATAGAAAGAAAGCTCAATTACATTCAAATAAATGATTTTTTTTCTGAGCTCCAGAAATCTCAATAGTTTTTAATTTTCTTTTCAATTTGATAGCATTAAAGGCAGTGTAACCTATTACTACAAACAATCCTAAATATGAGAGTGGCTTTGAGTATTGTATCAGAATTACTGAGAATGCACTGCCAAAGATGGAAGGTAATAATGAAAGTATTAGAAGCCAACTTCCACAGCAACCTAGTGGCACTAATGAGAAAAACGAAAAAAATGAACTTAGTGTAATGCTACTGGAACTTGCTACGATACCTTCTCTTTTGCTGACGATGTTACACCCGAAGCTTTTTCCATAATCTGATATATAGATTTGGACTCCGATTGCGATAGCCAAACCAAATACTATTATTCCATTTACTTTAGTTGCTGCGGTTAAAGCTGTTAATGACGGTAGATTGGGTGTTGTAATTATTACTACTAAAAGGTATGTAATCGCAGTAATAGATCCAGCAATCAATCCTCTTTTCAATGCATTCCTTTTAACAGCAGAACTTGATTTGGTCTTCATTTCTAATCGCATTATGATGTTTTAGTAAGTGTATTACTACTTACTAGTAACTTTCCTAGCGTTGTCAGTCTAGCTGATATTTTTCCTCTATCACCTTTTTCCACTTCGACTAAACCTAAGTCTGCCAGTCCCTTTGAATCCTTTGCTCCTTGAACGTGGTAGCTTAACAGAGGTTTACCATAACCGGAGATCTGTTCTAATTGATCTAAGCTTTCTATTTCTCCACCTGCAGTATTTATTGACTTTAGAATTTTTATCTTAGCTTCCGAGATTAATTCATTATAACTTAACTTTAAGACTGGCATCAAAAGTGGCACAGTATGTGTATCGTCCATACCAAAAGCCTGTATTCCATTTATGAATGCAGCAGAAAGTGCAGCACAGCCAATCAGTTTGTCACCAGAGCTAACATTTAACAGCACTTGTTCAAATTCTTTGGCATGAAGATTCAGAATTTCGTTGACTCTTTCCATAGTGTCTCTGATAATGTTTTCTTTTGTGACAATTGTAATTGTGATGGGAATGCCAAGAACAGATTTTATTTTTTTTGCAAAATCCTCAGCTCGGTTCTTATCAGAATTAAAACAGATTAAAGCAAGTTTATGAACAGAAAAACTCCTTATACCCAAAGCTATCCCATCCTGACCATCAGAACCAAAAGTGGCAATCTGAAGCGTTTTCATATTTGCCCTGATTATAATAGAGGTTTGAACCTAATAAGACATGCCTCCAACGGTTAAAGATAGACTTTAATCGGTGAATAAAAAATAGAAATTTAGAAATTGCATAATGATATTTTAGGACTTGCTCGTGTGTTCCACTATTGTTGATTCGTCAAAGAATGGACAGTTGACCACATGTTTTCCTCCCATGGCTGGAGTAATTGTAATCATATCACTTTTTTGCATGGCTACTACATCATCAAGGTTTTCAAGAATTCTTGCTTTTGAAGGATCTTTCCACTCATTGAAAGATATTTTCCACATTGGACTATAGTTTTTGTCAGTAGGATTTGCTGCCCCTATTCCAGCCTGAAATCCCATGGGACCCGTGCCGTTTATGCCATTTTTGAATTGAAATAAATCTACTGCCACGGGTGTTCCAACTAATTTTTCATCAAATGGGACCGAAGTTACACCCATCATAGCTGCTGGCATTTCAGGTGTTGCATCAGCGACTATGTAGTATATTGTCCTGCCATCAGGACCAAATCCGCGATGGGCAACCATAGTAACCACCATCTTATTGGTATCTATCTTCAGAACCTGTGCGGGACCATATGTAGAATCATCCCTAATATTTTTGTCATCTCTGATTTTCATTTCTCCACCTTGCCATTTAATGGCTGGATGATTTACTACGATTCCCGTTTTGTTTATAGTCAAGCTCCCATTCTTTTCTGCATCCATTATCTCTTGGACAGCTTTCAACTCCTTCACTGAAGAACCGTTCTTCCATGTTACTGTATTTACCTGGAGGAGAGGACTGTATCCGGGATCACCTGGTTTTGCACTTAATACCGGTATTTGAAATCCAAATGGTCCTTTGCCCGGAACTCCATTGGTGAACGCAAAAGCCTGACTAAGAGCTGATTCAGGTGTCTGTGATAGCAATGGAGAAAAGTTGACCTTAAACCCTAGTAGTTTTGTTACTTGTTGGGCTATTTTCTCATCAGAAGCGTCTGTTGCAATAAAGAATATTTCATTTCCATTTTCATACCCTTTAGCCAGTGGAATATCTATTGGGATACTCGCCCTAGCCAACTTAAAGACAGAACCTGGTGCTACTTGTTCACCTTGTGCCATTTCTAGGTTCATTGTTAGCAAAAGTGACGCAGCAATAATTACACCTAAAATTGACGATGTTACTATCACCGATTTAAATTTCGCGGCTTGGAAATAAGATTTTGTCATCATAGAAAAGACAAAGGAAGAACTATAAATCTAAATCCTTTAATGGTTATAAAATTAATTTAATCGTTAAAGATCGACTAGTCTATCGAGCCTCATTGGATAAAGATGCGTCATGATGTTTTTTGAGTGTCAGAAATTTCTCTTAAAATCCTATTCACTCTCATGTTTTGCCTGACGTTCCTTATCGCTTTCATCATTATTGGACAGACAGCCATTCCCAAGATCATGCCTGCAGTCATATTGATCATAGCATCACCTAACATACAGTTACTCTAGTAATAATGTAAAGTAAAGGTTTTGATTCAACCCAAGTTTTTTAATAGATGTTCGAACATTCATCATAATGGCAATATGAAATGCTCAATTTGCAACTGCACGCCGGATGAATGTCAAACAAGTATTTCTGCATATCAATGCCTTAATTGCACACAGTCGGAATGTTGCTGTTGGTCATGCCTAAACTCTGACCAATAGTTTTAAGTAATTTAAGGGATCGGGTAAAGTTCATATCTTTCGCGCTTATCTGCTCATGTCTGCTCCCCAAGGGTTATCTATGACGATACGCCAAGTCCCATCTGACTGTTGCCGTAGAACGTCTGTAGCTTTTCCTCTAAGAGAAACGGCTTTACCATCAGGTCCTACCCCACTGAATGACCACTCTGAAATTACTAGAGCGATATCACGTGTGTTAAATACATTTTTAACACTTGTTTCTAATTTACCTTTCATATCAATGAATTTTTGTAGAATTTGACGTATGTTTTCTTGACCCTTGACAATTTCTCCTGACTGAGATACATAACATGCATCTGTTTCATATAAGGAGAGTAGGTAACTAAGGTTCCCTTTATTGAGTTCATCTGCAAATGAATTCAGAAAGGTTTCAGGAGCCGGATTTTTTGACATGAACCAATTTGTAATAATCGGTATTATTTTAAACTTGTTGACTCAAGTTGCGAAAAATATAAAGATTCTAAGAAATTAAATACTATGTAACAGAACCCGAATACATGCAAGGTCCGAATCCCACCGAACCCGAATAGAATTTACAATTATTTCTAATTAGTCATTATCTATCTATCTAAATTTTTCGTAATGTAATTCGTTTTAAGGATGATAGACAAATAATTATCACTCCAAAGACAAGGTGGCAATTGATGGGATTGGTTGTTTCTTTTTTATCACAACCTATAACTCCCACCTCCCACCACTTGTTTAATCTGTATTGCAAGAAATGGTTACTATAAAATATTTTGTCTCCTTGTAAGGTAACGCATTCAGTAAGAAATTTCATGATTATGATTCATTCCTACTACCAAGCCCATTACAGCTTGATGCAAGAAAAATTGGTACAACAACCTATGAAAAGCCAACGAATGCTAAAGAAAAAAACTTAAATCATTGGGTTAGATATTACTATGCATGCAAAAATTATCCCCCAAAATGATATATTTAACCCTAACATTGCTATCCCTATCGGCTATCCTATCGCTTCCTACGAATACTGATAGGTTTGTCGTTGCTCAACCAGTACGAAATCCTTTTCCTAACAACACAGAAACAGTCGAGCAGCTTGCAAATGTTATAGAAGGCAATGATACAGCTGTTATACTGAACGATACGGATATATCAAGTCTAAATAACACATTGCTTTCAAGTATTGGCATCAACATTAAAGAGGATTGTATGAGATTACCAAATACTACAGTGCTCTATTGCCCTTAATCCCAGCATAATTTCTTTTTTTGTTTAGGTTAATTACTGACGGATTCTGGTTCAAACTATTAAGATTAAGATATTGTAAACAATACACTTAAAGTTCTAATTTTGAATTAACTGCATTCTAGTGCCAGTAACTTTGTACGAATTATCATCATCACAGGACAATGTTAGCTGAACGAAAGCTAAAGTGCTTATTGTTCTCTCATGATGAACAATTAAACAATTTTCATCCATCTAATAAAATTTGAATTTTCTATCGTGACCATTTCCTTAATTGTAAATAATTGAATGATTGTGAAGTCATCATTAAGAAGCAGTCCCATCTAAATCAATTACAATAATGAAAATATGTTATGCTGAAAGTGTGGACTTGATTCTCTTCTCCACATGACATACAGGCTTTGTGACTATAATTGATCTCAGTTTTCCCTGGTGAACCTAATCTGATCCATTCCGTTTACGTTATCCTGCCATACTACGTACGATTTATTATCATAAACGGAGATTGCCGGATAAGAAGAATAGTCGCTATATTTGCTTAGGTTGATTGAATGGCTAAAGGATGCTCCAGCGTCGCTGCTTTTTCTGATGGCGATATTGGATCCTTCTGGGTTTTCTTCTTCCCATACCACGTAAATTGTACTCTTATTACCAGCAATAGCCGGATTCGACACACCAAAAGTATCCTGACTCAGATTCTTTACATTTTCAAAGGTCGTACCGTCATCTAAACTAGTCCTCGAATAAACATTTACCTTATTTGTTTCGTTACTCGTCCACACGGTATAAACATTCCCATCACTTGCCAGCAGCAATGGATTGGAAGAGGTATCATTACTGTCACTTAGGCGAATTGTCTGACCAAAAGTCGCTCCACCGTCTGAACTTTTCTTGAAAAATATTTCGCCCTCGTTAAATTTGCCCTGCATCCACAATATGTATTCGTTGTTTCCAAACGCAGATACTCTGGCATTATCGGCGAATTCACTGTTGTTACTCATGTTGATTGCTTGGCTAAAGGTCGCTCCATTATCTGAACTGCCTCTTGCTAAAATTGATGTACGGCCTTCATCAACGTTACCCTCCGTCCATACAATGTATACCCTGCTAGCGATTGCGTACACTTTTCCATTTATAGAATCGATATCGACACTTTTACTAATGTTCAGGATCTCTGAAAAACTATTCCCACTATTAATACTCCTCTTGTAGAATGTTTCGTCAGGACCTGGTGTATCGTCTCGCCAGATCATATGTATCGTACTTCCAAATAAGGATAGTTGAGGGTCTGTTGCAAATCCTGTGTCGTTGCTTAGATTAATTGTCTGGCTAAACGTTGTTCCTGAGTCGGAACTTTTTTGGAAAAAGATGCTAGTATTACCAGTATTTCCAGTATCGTCCTGCCAAATTACGTAGACATTTTTTCCTGAAACAGCTATTTTCGGGTTGAAGGAACTTCCTATGTTTTTGCTTAGGTTGAGCGTACCACTAAAGCTTGCTCCGCCGTTTGAACTCTTCTTGAAAAAAATATCATCCTGGTCCTCGGCTCCGCTTCCAAATCCTGTCCAAATGATGTATACGTTATTGCCAGAAACGGCTATTTGCGGTTCATGAGAATCTGCAATGCCGTTGCTCAAATTTAAGGGGGCCTGGAATACTTGTGCGTAGGCTAATACAAGTATCGACCACGAGGCGAAAATACATGCAGCTACAAGAATGCATGATTCAACAAAAATGAGAAATAATCTCATGCCAATTGTAACCATCTACCTCCATTTAAATTTCCTCTGCTTTTAGAGCATATCGGATGGTCCATTACATTCAAAACCATGAAAAGGAATCCCGAGTTGGATAGACAAAGTTACCAGGAAAGGATTCAAATGGTCGGGGACATAATTCTTAAACTGGTGGAATATGGCGAAATAAAACAAACAGTTCTGATAAGTTTTTGTAGGCTTAATACAAAAAAACATAGATGCATATTTCAAAAAACGGAAGATAATGAACTGATTACAAGAACTAATAAATTTCCTTGGTAAAAGATCAATTGCAATTACAAGTGTACTCCAAAAGGAAATACATTCTCCAAAAAACCTATTAGAACCATTTGAAAAATTGTTTCTTAGATCTGAGAGACATACTCCATCCGATCAAGTTGTCTCAAAGGAACCTCGATACTTGATCGAGGTAAACCAATGTTTGGTATGAAAATTTTGATTTCGAGTATATTCGTGCTTATCGGTTCCTTCACAAGAGATGCTCCATGCAGGGGAATGAACTTGCAAAATAAGATAAGCAGTTATACCCACAATATAGCGTCACCTTTGTATTTTATTAACTCTGATAACTGAGAATTCTGAAAATTTTTATATATGTTTTTTATTTAGTTCAACATTGAGGCCAACGAATACTCTTATTTCGTTATTTGCTCATGGAATCGTTTTTCTGGTATCTTTTACCCTGGCTTTTGCCCACTATTCCTCAGCTTCACAGGACACCTCAACAGATGTAACAGAGGATATAGATGCTGAGGACATTTCGGCATTAATTCAATCCACTGCACAGCATGTTAATGAGACAGCAAAGGCGATAGAAAGCGGAAATTCTACTATGGCACTTGGACTTTTGGCCCAGATTCGTACAGATTTAAACAATATAAATGGGAATATAACAGATCTTATCTTCTCTGTTTCCAAGACACCGCCATAAATTGGAAGTGATAATCTCGATTTCGTCTGCCTACTTTGTGATTTCCATAATCGATTAGTAAATTAGTCCTTCCGCTTACTCGGATAGACATAGATGAATAAATCTACCATCTATTCTGGCTTGAGATCTTTCCTACATCCCAAATGTCTATCAGCGTAAATTCCACCCAAATATGCAGTATCCTCACATGTGAGTTGTTGTCCTCCCCTTGCGTACCAGGTTAGATCATAATTTGGAGTGTTATTTTTCATGGTAATAACTGGACCTATTCTGGCATATCATGTTATTTCCACAATCTTCCAACTTTCCGCTCTTTTTGGTGTGTTAACATTCATCCTTACTTTATCATAAGACTTGCCACTCATTAGCTTTGCTCCTATCCTCCAAGAACCATATTGCTGTTTGTCTATGTTTGATTGAGGATTGAATATCCCATCATTTGTGCGGTTTTCCATGTTGATGAACCATTCCCGCCCTCCAGCTTTTGTAGGTTATATCTCCATTATTCCAAATCTGTCAAACTTTTTATTTGTAGGAAATAAAGACGGAGATTTCATAAAATATATTGACAGAAGGCTAATACTGCAACTATAATGAGCGCACATGTAATTATAATTATGCTACTCTTACTTACCGTATTCTTTGCATCTACCTACCAAATTAATTTACTGGGGTAATTATCTGCATTTACATTAAATTTGAGTTCCATTAATCCTGTGCTCTGACAGCATATTGCAATAACAAGCTGTCAAAGTAACGGTCGAAGCTACCGTTAGTAATAATATCGTCTGAATAGAGTCCAAGAGCAATTACCTTTCCCTTTAGGTAATTTAGTTCATACGTCGCGACAACTATACTCCCTGTTTTGTTAGAGATATCCCTAGAGATATTACTAGGTATTGTTGCGTTATAATTTAGTAAAATTACATCTTTAGGATTTGTAGTATATTGTTCCTCATGAGGTAAATAGTCGAAAGGATTGTTTGCAAACTTGGATATACCACTGATGTAATTACTTCCAATCCACTGTTCTGTTTCATTCTTCCATCTTTCGTCTACACTTCGCCAAGCCGACTTGCCATTGTACGCCCAGCTATGACCTTTAACAAGTGTTACGGTATCTGTATTATTATCGTGTTTGACTTCCGCATAAAAGACATTACCATCTAGGATAATCATTGTACCTCCATTCCCTACAAATTGCTTAAAGTTGTCATACTCCTTCTGAGTAACGTATTCTTGATGACCAAGAATTATGACATCATAAGCATTACTTCCGTTTGCTTGAAATATGGAACCCGCATCAACATCCTGGTCAGTGTGAAAGTCTACGTTTGAATCCGGTGTTATCCATTTTAGATTACCAAGCAAGTATAGCATAGCAAGTCCTGATGCACTTGAGGATGGCTCATTTGTAACCTTACTAGAAAGCAGATTCAAGTCTGTTGTGATGTTTACTCCTCGTGTAACATTAATGTATTTATTGTAAAACACATAGAAGGCGTTAGTATAGGCGGCGGCTGTGAATGTGGGCATGACTACTGCTATATTCACTCCTTTACCAAAGTCTCCAGTATGAGAATTGTTGTTTGGTGTAGATATCTCCGTCTTTTTCTGGGAGAATACGTAGCTATTATTTTCTGCAATATATGGCCTTTCTCCCGGTTCAGGTACCGTTTCGTTTAAGTTTCGCATACTCTTTGTAATGGAGAGAGCGGAGCCGGTAAGTGTTGATGCACTTGCTATAGAATTATTGGCCGAAGAGTGTAAAATCTCCAACTGAGGCTTACTAAAAGCCCAATTCGAAGCCAGTAAGGAAAGAGAAACGGGAATCATCATAGTCATGATTACAAGTACGAGACAGGTCCTAGACGCTTTCTTTGATTCAGACATTCCTTTCTTACCCTTCCCTGTATATGACATTCTTTTTATCTTTTATACCTGATAATTTCTATATTAATTATGATTAATTTTGTGAAATTGCACAGTCCAGCAATCAATAGTTGAATTATTAAATTCCATATTCATTGATTCCAGCTGAAAAATAGGAGTCCAACAGACATTGCCATGATTCCGAAGGTTATCCAGCCTACTACATTTGATAATAGTCCATTAGTCCTAGCTTTAAGTATTTTCTTGTCATTGCCAATTTTTATAATAATAAAGAGCATTGGTACTGCAATCACGCCATTGATAACGGCGGAGTATATCAGGACCTGAATAGGATTAGTATCTGATATAGAAATCCACAATCCTACCAATGTAGAGGAAAGGATTATGATATAGAAAGCCTTTGCTTGACTAAATTTTTTACCCAATCCTTCTCTCCATCCAAAAGTATCAGATAATGCATAAGCTGAAGATCCAGCAAGAACAGGTACCGCAAGCAGTCCAGTCCCAACAATCCCAAGAGTAAAAACTATTTTGGAAATTTCACCAGAATACGGGAAAGTCTTAACCAAAGGTTCAAGAGCTTGCGCCGCCTGCTCTGCTGTTTGTATATCTACTATACCATTAACATGAAGGCTACCTGCTGTTGTTATTATGATGACCCACATTATAAATTGAGAAAAGATCATACCTATGGTAACATCCACCTTCATAAATCGCATCTCTTTTTTTGAAATATTAGGCCTTCCTTTTCCTATTGCGCTTATCTTGTGTTTTGCAACATCCTCTTCGGCTTCTTCGGATGTCTGCCAGAAAAATAGGTAAGGCGATATGGTAGTACCAAATACTGCTACGAAAAGCATAATGAAGTCGGATGAAAATTCAAAGTGAGGAATTATTGTGTTTGAGATGATCTGACCAAAGTTTCCCCCGACAATAACAGCAGTTATAACATATGCAAAAAGTGATAGTGTGAGATATTTCAGAACTCTTACATACTTAGTGTAAGGTATAAAAATCTGTGCTACTAGAATAATTATGGTAAAAATCATGGTAGCAGCAATGTCCGGCAATTGAGGAAACACTAATTGTGTGGATGTAGCCATAGCGGCAATATCAGCACCAATGTTTATCGTGTTGGCAATTACCAGGAGACCAGAAATAGGATAAACAATATTCTTGGAGTATCTGTTCTTAATAACTGTCGCTAGACCCTTTCCGGTAACAAGGCCTATTCTGGCACACATTTCTTGAACAACTATCATCATAGGTAGTAGGTATAACGCCATCCAGAGCATTCCTAGACCGAATTTGGCACCTACTTGAGAATATGTTGCGATGCCAGATGGGTCGTCATCCGATGCCCCAGTTACTACTCCTGGACCAAAGGATCTTAGAGTACTAACAATAGATGAGAAGGGCGAAGCCCTCGTATCTGATGGCTCTGTATGCGATCCTTTATCCCCATTCTCACCACTTGCCCGACCTTTTTTTTTCAATATAATCTAACCATAATTCATTGTTATTTAATGAGATCTGATAAGGCATGTACCTCTCATCAATTGTGCCAGTACCACTATTTTCTGTATTGCATCCGACAATATCACCTAGTTCGAATAGAGCATAATAGTTTAGAAGATGCAACATTCAGCCTGATTTATCTGCTCTGAGATCCCCGACTTCATATCTCTAGCACCAACAAAATGTTCGCCTATTCAGATGAGATAGGCTAAAACGAAATAGGTGGATATAAGATATGTTAAATTAGTCCAGATTCTATCAGAAGTATTATGTTCTATCTAGATGACGAGGTTTTACCTCTAAAAATCTCATTGGTAACACTTAGGTTCCGCAAATGGCAAAAAAGGTACAAGATTATTTCGGTATGTCTCTCATCGGGTAACTTTAATGGTGACGGAAAAATTGACTTGGCTGTTGGATCACAGTTTTTATGCAGGTACTCTATCCACATTAATATCTGTATTTTTTGAGTTTCAAACCGAAAATTGACAAAACTAATCATCTTGTACTAATTAGACATTTTGAATTCTGAATACGGACTACTTATCCCAAGTTATATTATGTCAATTAAATTATGGGAGTTGTCCAAAACGGGTTCGCTAATCGTAATTCTAGCGTTATCAGTCCCACCGAACCCGATATAAGATTTACATCTTTTCCATATATTTATTGTAAATATTATAAAATAATATATTATAGACTCTGTTACTAATTAAAAGTATAGTGTATCTCTTACCTTCTGTTTTTATTTCCTTTGATAACACTAGTTGTTTCATCAATTTCCTTTACTATTCAATTCTATCATGTATGCGATCTTGATATGAATACCTGATACTCAACTTAGAACATTTGTGGTCCTTTTTTTATTACACTCATATCTAAGCTTGACCAAAAGCGAAAAATTTACAATTTAGGATTGAAAACGCAGAATAATAAAAGCCTTTTATAATTGCCTAGGATAGCAACTACAATGCCTAAAACAACGCATAAAAACACAACTAGATGGATTGCTATTTGCACGGTGCTTACCATTTGTACAAGTGTAGCATCGTTATCGGTATATGCTGAAAAATCAATGACTATTAGGGGTCAGGGTCAGGGAATTTTGCCAGACGATGTGCCAACCTTATTTAGCTTCTCTGCTTTGAGGGATGAAAAAGGTAATGTATCTGGACACTTTGAATGCATCGCTGTTATCCCAGATGGAGGGACAATGTATGTCAAAGGGAATGTTACATCGTTAACGGTTGCTGACAATCAAAGTTCTATTGCTCTAGCTGGTCCGGCTGTAGTAACAGGTTTTGGAAGTGGCACTGGTAGATTTAATGCTATAGCCACTCCAGAAGGAACGGGTATGAGTAATTTGGTTCTTACCACTGATGTTAATGGAGATGGGGTTCAGGGAAGTATGTCCGATGGATCGGAAGGTCCATTCAAAGAAAAAGTGGTAAAGAGTTCTCTTCAGATTAAGTAGGTATTAATCAACCCAAGTCATCGCTACGGCCATTTAATATCAAAGACCACATCAAAGGGAACTTTAGTTCCTTCCATTTTGTGCTCAGTTAATCCAGCGGTACCGGTTATACTCTTATAGCTACCCGTGCCTCCAGCAATTGCTGCATCAACTTGTTTTCCTTCTGCATCCATACCAGGCTCATCACCAACTGCCACGATGGTTCCATTTCCTTTGATATCAAATACCTGGACAGCTGGGGTAACTGAAACCCCTTCAGTGGTATTTGCCCAACCGCCCCATGAAAAGAAGCATCTATACTTACCAATTTCATTTTCTGTTCCTGCTGAATACAATGTGCCTATTATGGAAACGAATTCACCTGCATCAGGTTGTTTATTATTATTTAAATCTTGGATTTTTGCGTCAGTTGTATCTACAACTAATTTCATATTAATTGGATCCGCTGTAGCCATTTGTCGTGATATCGCACTTAGGAGTCCTAGAGACGTTACCAAGACTATTCCCGCAATAACTACAGTGGAGTTTCTGATTAGATTCATCACTTATTTCTGAACTCACAGCTATAAAAGCAAATTGTTATGTAAATTAATACAATATGAAATTGTACTCCATTGCATTGATTGGTCCAACCCTGAATACTATGACAATAACTCTAGATATTCTATCGGACAATCTAAGGAGATAGAACAAGTTGGTCATACTCTTGCTGTTGTTTTAATGCATTATAAATAAACAAAAAGTTAGAGTCAGGACAACATGTTTATATTCTGAAAACGCTATTACAGTATTGCTCATAATATTAACGCATAGAAAAGATTTGTCTACGCTATTTATTGTCATCTTAGTTTTTCTTACTCTTACCTCTATTGTGAACAGTCATCACGATAAGATTGATACGTACGCTCAAAAGTCAAATGAGCAGATTGAAAACTTATCTTTACAGAATCTAATAAAAAACAGATCTCCATTTCTAGGAAATATGTCTGCTCCTATTGCGATAATTGATTTTAGTGATTTCCAATGCTACTTGTGTAATAGATATGTAAAAAATACTGAACCGTTAATAAATCAAACATATGTTCAAACAGGAAAAGTAGCACTAGTCTTTAAACACCTTCCCAACCGAGGATTTGACTCTATGGGTGCAGCTCTTGCAGCCCAATGTATGAATGACCAGGGAAAATTCTGGCAATTCCATAATTTACTTTATAGTAACCAAAAACCTATTGATTCAGGATGGGTAAGTAAAGATAATCTCAAGAAATTTGCTTTACAGGTTCCCGGGCTTGATAGCAAGCAGTTTGATTCATGCTTTGATAGCGAAAAGTACAAAAGCTTTGTTCAAAAAGACATTGACTTGGGATTATCTTTTGGATTTAAAGAGACACCATCATTCATAGTAGAAAATAGCGATGGATCAAATCCAGAATTTCTGGCTGGGGCTCTTCCATTTCCGTCATTTAAAGCAGTAATTGACAAAAAAATGTCTGGGAGTTAATACCATTAATGAGAGAAGAGAAAAAGACACCTGTTCCATCATCATCATCACCCAAGCCCCAAAGACTGTTCATTCTTTCCTTCAAGATGGTTTTTTCGACTTGGACATACATCGTATTTGCAGTCATAACCACAGTGACATTCTGGATTGTTTCTAGTATTTTTGACCAATTGCTTTTCTTTTATCCCATAGTAATATTTTATCTTCCTGATGACGCATTAGTGGGTTTTATTCTTGCAAACATTATTGCTATAATTTTAGGTATAGTTGTAAGCATGAATATCTACGTATTTAGACATTCAAAAAGAAAGATAAATACTGCTTCGTTCTTCTCTGGTTCATCTCTAAGTGTAATTTCCAGTACATGTGCTAGTTGTTCTTCTCTGGGGTTTCTCCTTATTTCTACACTGGGTGCAGCGGGAATAACAATCTCTTCCTTCGTCTCCAATTACCAGACTCCTTTAAGGTTACTTTCAATAGGACTTCTTATATGGGCATACTATTCGGTGAGCAGCAAATTAACAAAAAGTTGTATATTGAATTCCTCAGATGGTTCGAAATAATCTCTTCTATCAGTAACCACCTTATCGATTTGTACATCAAAACGTTAATGAGAAATTAATACAATTTTCAATTTTGGTTAATGGTTTTCCAACAGCAGCACTCTTCCAAATTGCAATTAGGACATTGTGTAGTAGATATACTTATCTTACATTCTTCCCACGTGCAATTGCAATCTGAACACTTGACTGTCATTTGGTGATTTGAATTCATATTCGGTTATTAATGATCGGCTCTAAAATAGATATCTAATTCTCTTTCGTCCTTAAATTCACGTTCACATAACCTATATTTTATCTTCTATTTTCTTCCACGAAGATAATCGGCTAATGCATTAAATATATGGTAAGCCCGCACATTAAATAATAAATCATCCCTCACCTTAAAATTCGTTAAAATTTATGATTCATACTGTTAATACACTGTCTGTGCACTCAATTAATACTAATTATTAAATAGGAATTGCTCATGTAGACTTGAGTGTATGAATAGAGCCATAGGGTTCCTAAATCGTAATTGTAGCATTATCAGTTCCACCGAAC
>Ga0105068_1000006_pt1 | contig 20512 bp, 18 predicted proteins | sample GWRWN1_10_20_FD_90064 | JGI IMG/M metagenome (GOLD analysis project Ga0105068, IMG submission 90064) | Riverbed sediment microbial communities from areas with no vegetation in Columbia River, Washington, USA - GW-RW N1_10_20 | ecosystem: Environmental > Aquatic > Freshwater > River > Sediment ...
AAAAAAAAATGGATGAGAATTTATCCGAAGCGCGTCACCCCCGAATGTTTTTATCGGGGCTCCAGTCCGAACATCCCCCCGGATTCCCGCTAAAGGCATGCGGGAATGACGGACTTCGGGAAGGGAGCCAATTCCACGCAGCGAGCTACCGGGAATTAAATCCACTGAGATTAAAGGTCAGGAGTAATGATGGACACCATTTCTTGTGACGTGCTGGTTGTTGGCGCCGGCCTTGCCGGATTCTCCGCCGCGGTTCGCGCTGCGGAAAGCGGCGCCAACGTCATCTTAATCGACAAGAGCGTCAATGAATTGGGCGACGGCAATGTGCTGATGGCCTCGGGTAGTTTACGTGCCGGCGGAAAGAGCCCGAGAAGTCATCCCACGGAATTGTACGAGTTCGTCATGTCCGAGGGCATAGCTTATCCGGACCTCGTCACTGCGTGGGCCGCAACTTGCGGCCGGGCAATCGATTGGTTGGCGAGTTGCGGCGTTGGCCTCGACGAAAAGCAACCGGGAAGAATCTGGCTAGACCAAGAGAGCGCAATCTCGCTCGCGCGGGTCTATAAGAAAGATGTCGGCGGGCGCGCCCTGGCTAAGCTTAAGCAAAGGTTTGCGCAGCTCGGCGGGCGTTACATGAATGGTATCGAGGCGGTTTCACTGATCCGCGAACAGGAGCGCATTTACGGTGTCACCGGCAAGAAACAGGGCGAAACAATTGAGCTCCGCAGCCGGGTGACGATTCTCTCCACCGGTGGTTTTAGCGCCAACAAGGAGATGGTGCGGCAATATATCGGCGCCCACGCCGATCAATGCAAGCTCCGCGGTTCGAAAAGCTGCACCGGCGACGGCCTGCGCATGGCCTTAGCGGTCGGGGCCAAGGCGGTGAACCTCAAATATTTTTACGGCCACTTGCTCTCACGCAAGGCGCTTACCGACGATCGCTTCTGGCCCTATCCGAGATTGGACTCTTTCGTGGACGAGGGGATGCTCATCGATCGAAACGGGAATCGCTTCGTCGATGAGGGTCGCGGTGATGTGGCGGTGGCGAATGAGTTGGCTCGCACTAGCGACGTGACGGGCGCGGCGCTCATCTTCGATGCTGCGACCTGGGATGCGGCCAAGGACGATGTCTTCTCTAATTCGGTCAAAACACCGGCGCCCAATCCTTGGCTGATGGACAATGGAGGCGATATTTTTCACCATGAAACTATTGAAGGCCTTGCGCAGGCGATTGGCGTTGGCGCCGGGAATTTGTCTAAAACAGTGGACCAGCACAATCGCGCCGTGGAGTCTAGCAATCCAAGTTCGTTAGCCGTGCCGCGAACGGGAAAGCCAAAGCTGCTGCGGCCTTCCTATTATGGCCTGAAAGTCGTGCCCGGCATTACCTTTACCATGGGGGGCGTGCTGGTGAATGGGCGCTGTGAAGCGCTGAATCTCGATGAGAAACCTATCAAAGGATTGTATGCCGCCGGCGACACCATCGGTGGGCTAATGGGCGGATATCGCGGCGGCTATACGGGTGGGTTGATGCAGGCCGTTGTGACCGGGATTCTCGCGGGAGAAAACGCGGCAAGTCACATAAAGTTGGCTTGAAGATCGAGAATAGAGGATCGAGGATCGCCATCTTCCATCCTCTATCTTCTATCCTCGCTCTTAAAGCACGACTCGGTCAGATCTCTCTTTCGGAAAACTTTTGCGCCTTTGCGGTTAAATGTCTAGGCGCCCTCCGCCTCTTCCCGGTAAAGGCCCAACACCTCCGCTGCCGGCCGATCGGTGATCGAGAAGAGAATCCCATCTTCGTCGGTAGTGTTCTCGTGAGAGTGCCACTGCCAAGAGGGCACGACAAAGATATCGCCCTGATCCCAATTCAGATTGTTGGCCGAGACCTTGGTCAGCCCGTTGCCGCGGAACGCGTGGTACACCGTGGTGCTCGTGTGACGATGAGAACGGGTTTTTTCTTTGGGGCGAAGAAGCTGAATCTGGCAGGAAAACGTCTGTAACGTCGGCCCGCCGGTAAGCGGATTCGAATACTCTAACAGAACGCCGTCAAAAGGATCGCCTGCGCTTTCTTTCAGCGCCAGCAGGCTGGCGTAGGTTTCAGTCCAAGGATATCGATAGGGCGGCGCGGCAAATTCACTCTTAATCCACGTCGGGCGCGCTTGGCCGAAGACCTTGGCGGAATAGTGATCAGGCTTTTCAATCGGTTGCTGTTCCTTTTTAAAATTCTCCTGGATCATAGCGCCAAAAGTGCCGACCAGTCGAATATCGAGGCCGTCGAGCCAGACAACCGATTCGTCACCACCGTTGAAGTGATCGTGCCATGTCCAGTTCGGCGTCGTGAGTAAATCGCCCTCGCTCATCGGCAAGCGCTCGCCTTGAACGACGGTATAAGCTTTCGGATTACCCTTGAGGATAAAACGGATCGCCGCCGCCGTGTGGCGATGCGCGGCGGCGACTTCTCCCGGATTAACCAACTGCACCGAAATATGAATCGTGTTAGTCATCCCCGCGGAGAGTCCCGGATTTCTCATCTGGATCGTGCGCCTGCCGGCCTCTCCCGTGGTGATCAGTTCACCTGCCTGATTGAGGCCTTCAAAAATATCCTTTCCCTTCCACAAATGTGTTCGCACAGTCTGCGACCACGGCTGGTGATCCCAGTGTCCTTTTAAATTTCTTTCCGCCAACCACTGATTCAGTCCTTCCAGATCCATAGAATCCTCCTAAGCGCCAAAACGATTTCGCTCGTTTTGAATATGAGCCTCTGGGTCTTCAATACAAATGAGTGCAGACGGTGTCAAGTAGGCTTGGGAGAGTGAAGACAAGTGTATGTCCATAAACTCGATCGAATCGTTTCGTTTTTGGAAATAAGCCGTGGAGAATTTTTGACTTGTCAGAGGTTGGCATCGGGTTTGCCCTCACCGAATTGAGCATCATGATTGCCAGGAAAAGCTGCCCGTTTAGCTCAGGGTTTCTTTGTGTTGGCGCGAAAACCAACAGGAAAATCACCAAAAGGAAGCGAGGAGTATGGATGGTTGCAACACCCTGCTGTAGGCTAATGGCTGCAATAGTGGCTGCTTTTATCTTCAGCTCAATCGCCTCGCTCTGGGCGCAAGGTTTTCCGCGAGGTCACCGCGATGCCCTCGGACCCCGTTATGAGGCTGCTCCACGGCAACGTCAGTTCCCAGGGCATCCACAGCGCAGCACAATAGATTTTGTCCGTCGCTGGAACGAGATCGCGATCGACGCCAGCGGTCTCGATCACACACCCGTCGCAATCGGTGAAACGCGGGTCTTTGGGGAACAGTTCGGTCCCACGCGCTCGAGCCGGGCGATAGCGATGGTCCACATCGCGATCTTCGACGCGATTATCGCGATCAGCGGCGGCTATCGAAGTTACACCAAAATTTCTCCGGCGCCTAAAGACACTTCCATGAATGCCGCCATCGCGCAGGCGGCGCACGACACGCTGAGCGTTCTCTTCCCTTCGCAGGCGCCGAATTTCGACGGGTTGCTTGAAGCGGACCTGAAGCTTGTTTCAAACGGACGCGCAAAGAACAACGGCATAGATCTCGGACGTCGCGCAGCAGCTGCGATATTGGAGCGGCGCGAGAACGACGGCTCGGCGCACGCTGAGCCGCGTGTCGGCGTCGATTTCATAACGGGCGATGAGCCAGGCCAATGGCGACAGGACCCTATCAGCCTGATTCCACTTGCGCTCGGCGCTCGTTGGGCAGAGGTCAAACCGTTTGCTATGAAATCGGCGAGGCAGTTTAGGGTTCCGCGGCCGCCGGTTTTGGAGAGTTCTGAGTATGCGGCGGCTTTCGAGGAAGTTAAGCAATTGGGGGGCGACGGGATCGTTACACCTACCGTACGCGCGGGTGAGCAGACCGGGATCGGCATCTATTGGGCCTACGATGGCATGCCTAGCCTTTGTGCTCCCCCGCGTCTCTATAATCAAGTCGCAACTCAGATCGCCGATCAAATGGCCTTAAATGCGATTGAGCTTGCCCGTCTCCTCGCACTGGTGAATACGGCGATGGCCGATGCCGGCATCGCGATTTGGGAATCAAAGTATTATTATAATTTTTGGCGCCCGGTCACCGGGATAAGAGAAGCCGACGCAGGGACAGGACCGACTGGCGAAGGCGATGGCAATCCGGCGACTATTGGGGATCCAGATTTTAGTCCGCTGGGAGCTCCAGCAAGCAATCTAAACGGACCCAACTTCACACCGCCTTTCCCCGCCTATCCCTCTGGCCATGCCGGTTTTGGCGGTGCTCTCTTTCAGACTCTGCGACGATTTTTCCGTAAAGACGAAATTCAATTCACGTTCGTTTCGGATGAGTACAACGGTGAGACAAAAGGCGCCGACGGAATCGTGCGGCCGCTCAAGCCGCGCAGCTTTAATTCTTTATCAGAAGCTGAAGAGGAAAACGGCCAGAGTCGAATCTATCTCGGCATCCACTGGGCATTCGACAAGAGCGAGGGAATTTCGCAGGGCCGGCGCGTCGCGGATTACGTGTTTGCTCACACCTTCACGCCCGTGCACACGTCAAACCATCGGCTGCAGAGGAACGGCCTGCGTTAAACCGTCTAGAGAGACAAAGGGCCGCGAGAACAGCTTAGGAGTTAACCAAGGTTTTTGCGCTCCCTGCGATGGGCATATGCAGAAAGCGATTGCCGCGCGATCTGCAAGATTCTCGATAGGTAGGCAGACCGCGTACCGCGGCTAAGCGGTATTGAGGAGTTCAAATCGGGCAGAGTTTTATCGATCAGCCGCCGCGCCACCTGAAAGGCGCAAGCATCGGCTTCGGTCTCGCTGGAAAAAGTGAGCTCCGGGATCTCAAAGAAGCGGGCGAAGCTGTTTATCCACATTCGCGTCCAGCCGTTTTTGGTGCGTACCCAAAAGCAGGCTTCCGGAACCCAATCCGGCCCGACTTTATATGAGGCGGCGTGGATACCGCATCCCTTGTATTCCTGAGTGCGCAGGATCGAACCGTCCATAGTCATATCTCCTGTAGGAAATTTTTTCTTTGTAAGGGTGGAAGGGAGGGACGTCGCGCAATTTTATACGTTGTCCGTCGCGACCCATGAGCTGCCGTTTTCTTCCTGCAAAGGTCTCTTATGGGTCAAGAAAAGCCGCAAAAGACATACCAAAGTACTTTAGAGTGTTTGGAAGGAAACCCGAGTAAAACTTGGGGTGCAAAATAGATCAGGAATGTACAAAAGTGACAGCCGAGCTTCAGGGGGCGCACCAAAAAAGGTTCAATTGAAAGAAAGGCCCGAGTCAGCGCGACCCAGGCCTTCCAGCGGGTCGTCATTCGCTCCGATGGAGCGGTGTCGGGTTTTTTATAGGAGACAATCAGCTCTGCTGTTAAGCTACTTTCGTCGGCTACGTCTCTTCGGACGTTTCGGGCAGCTGATAAAATCTATCTTGGCGGCCATCTCGACATCCTCCGATCTTATCTGGCTTGCCCTATTAGACGATTTCGACGTCCGGCTATTCATTGTCGTTGATCTACAATAGGTGCTACTCCATAACCTTTTTCATCAGAGCGATCACCTCGGCGGGCTGGACCATGACTTCCTTGGCCAAGCTCTCCATTTCGTCGCCATGAATAAGCTCGGGCTCCAGTCCTCTCTTCTTCGCTTCCGCAATGAGATCGGGATCGTTCAAGCCCTTCGCGTAGCCCTCGCGGAGAATCTTAACCTGCTCGGCGGGGATTCCGGGAGACGCGATCATCGGGGCGCTACCAAATTCACCCGACCCGAGGAGGACCTTGGCGAGGCGGCGGTAGGCCTCCGTTGTTTGATACTGATCCATCAGCTCATTGAGCAGCGGCGTTTCGGTTAGCCGCGTATCGCGCTTTTTGCCGGTTTGGACCAGCACGCGGACCAGATTCTTGCTGCGCCAGTTATTGAACGGCTCCCGGCCAAAAAAGACCTGGACCGAAAAAGCGCGGCATTGCACTTCTCCTCTCTCCACCGCGATTTCAATGTCGGCGCCTCCCTGGTATCCCGTCACGAGTTGGAATTTTGTCCCGATCGCTTGCTCCAGCAGTTTGGGGAAATAATAGCCTGTATTGCCCGTACCGGTGACGCCGCACTTTGGGGGCACGGTGGCACTGCGTACGTCGTGGATAGTCTTGTAGGGAGTGTTAGCCCACATGTACAGCAGGGCATTGGTCGGGGTCGAGCTGCCCACCCAGCTAAACTTGGGCCAATCGAACTTGATCTCCGGCCGCTTCATCAGCTGATCGAAATAGAGCGCGGCGTTGATGACTCCAATGGTTAAACCATCGGGCTTGGCTACGTTGTAAACATAATTGGCCGCTACCATCGAGCCCGCGCCGGTCCTGATTTCGACCACCGTGGCGGGATTCCCCGGAATGTGTTTGGTCAACTGGGGAGCCACCATCCTGGCCCATAGATCATGGGCGCTACCTGCCGGGTAGCCCACCAACATTCTAATGGTCTTGCCTTGAAAGTAAGGAGTTTGCGCTGCGACCTGGGAACCCCACAGCAGAATAATTAACGGCCATAAATAGATCTTTTTCATCGCGGTCCTCCTGGTAATTTCCAAAGAAAAAATGCCGTGGCATGATTTCGACGTAACATAGGGCGAATTGGCGATGCGCGTCAAGACAGAGAATCACCGCTGTTTACATCCAGCGCCTCCATCGGATATAGAAGGGCTGCCAGCAACGAGCATCCGATCGGTGTCTCCGAAAAAGCGCCGCATCCGAACGAGGCGAAACTCTTTGAAGACTTCTCACGTCCGTGGAAGGCCAAAGTCTTTTCACTGAAGAGGGTTTCTTAAGCTCTCACAGCGGAGTCAAGCCGCGCTTTGCAAGAATGAGTCTCGACCGAATCAAGAATTTAGCGCCACCGGATACCAAAGTAAGCGAGCGCATCCAGACCTGGCTCACCGAACATCAACAAACGTTCCGCATCCTGGTTGGCCGAAAATGACAGTTCCTTGCAGCGTGTAAGTATTGTGAATTGGGTTTTTTGATTAACGCGAAACCCGGAACCCGAAACTCGAGACTTTTTTGTCTACCGGCAGCTCTTCCAAAAGCCGGCCATAGCCTTTAACCGGTTCGTGCACGTGGAATTGCTTTTGAACGTCCCAAAGTTTACACGCCAGCGCATAAATCACCGGCACTTGTAGATCTTGTTCCAAGAGCCGCACGATCTTCAGCAGCCGCCAACCGGAACCGAGCATGTAAATCGCCTGCGCATCCGGGTGCTTCAGAAAGGCTTTCTTTGTATGGGCATAGATCTCTTCTCCCGATAATCGCCCTACGTCTTTAAAGGCTACGTCAATTCCTTCCATCGCTGTCACTTCGAAGCCCGCCTCGGTGAAGTAACGGGTGAAAATTTGATTCATGTTCTCTTTGAAGTAGGTTACCCCGACGAATCTTTTGATACCGAGCGCACGCATGGCGGCGGTTTGCGATCTGCCGGAGGTGCTAACAGGGATGTCGTGCGTTGCTTCCATCTCCTTGACGATTTTCTCTTCGCCAGCGAATCCGTGAACCATCATCGGCGGCGCGCCGCCGATATGAATCAAGTTCACCCCTAATCCAGCCAGCTCGGCGGCCTTAGCCTTATAATCCCCGAGCACGTCATGGAATTCCTTTTCAGTTCCAGAGCTGATTCCCACAGTCAAAGGAATCACTCCGATGCCTTCGGGAAGCAAGCGAATAAACTCCTCCAGCGAACCGGGGCGATGGGTAGGCTTGATATCCCCGACGATCCCTCTCCAGCTCTCGAACATCGGTTACCTCCTATTACGAACAAAGCAAAACGGGCACACCTTCTCACGCAGGGGCGAGAAACTCAAGTGCGTGGCGGTTGACTTTCACATCCATGGTGTTGGGCGAAATCGGAAATTCCGAGGCCTTGTCCGGCCACACCTCGTCGTCAATGTGGACGGTAAATCCATCCCATTCGATCTGAAGATGCTGACCTTTGCGGACGGTGAGACCCGGGTAGGGGAGCTTGCCTTCTATGCAGTGAGACAGACATCTACTCAAGTTATCTTGATCGTCTTTGGAGACCAAGACAATATCGAGGAGACCATCGCTGGGATTAGCGTGGGGAGCGAGGCAGAGGTTTGGCCCGATGTAGCTGATATTCATCACTTCCAGCAGAATGTACTCACCGGACAGATCGCGTTCCGTCCAGCGTAATCTTCAAACTATTGGGCATAAGCTTGGCAGCCGTTCTTTTAGTATCTCCAGCACCGACTTAACCTTTTCTCTCGTGTGATCCAAATGGGCAAGGACAACGTTGTTAGTAGCATCGAGCCGGTACATCGTCTCGGTGAATAGGCCTATACCCAGCCCCTCGATCAAATATTTAAGCTTCCACGGGCCGCTGGCCATGCCAACGTCGAACTTTACGTGGGGCGCTGTCGCCCATCCTGCGATCAGCTGTTCGAGCGGCCGGTCAATCAATCCGAGAGTCTTGGCGACATTATTGGCGGTTCCCATCGGCAGAACGGCGATGGGAACATCTCGGCGGATCAGATTTTTGGCAACCGTACCTACAATGCCGTCGCCTCCAGCCACAGCTACAATGTCGCAAGATTGTTCTAGCGCGCTGTGCCAATTCTCATCTTTCGATGATTGATAGCGCGCCGTGTGTCCTGCATCGCGGATGAGTCCAAGAAGCTCGTCGCTGGATGGTTGTTGGTCATCACCGGCGTCCGGATTGTGTATTAAAACTACCTTCATGGGTTTTCCTTATCATGACGCTCAAGAATAAATGTTATCATGGTTAGAGGGAATAAAAAGTTCGAGTCTGTCAAAAAGGAGGTCAGATCTTATGCGCATTCTGATTGCCAATGATGATGGGATCTATAGCCCCGGCATCGCGACGCTAGCCGAGGTAGCGTCAAAATTCGGCGAGGTGCGGGTCGTGGCTCCGGACGTCGAGCAATCCTCCGCTGGACACGCCATCACCGCCTTGCGACCGCTTTCCTATAAGCGCACTCCGATAGGGAATTTCGAGGCTTACCGGGTCAACGGCACACCCGCAGACTGTGTTGCTCTTGGAGCCTACCATTGGGAGAAGGTGGATGTGGTCCTTTCGGGCATCAATTTGGGTAGTAATTTAGGGAATGCAATGTGGCATTCGGGTACATTGGCTGCCGCAAAGCAGGCGGTGTTGCTTGGATTGCGCGGGATAGCTCTTAGCGCGACCGTGGCACGGGACGAGCCGAACTTCGATATTTTGAAACCGTCGCTGGAAAAAGTTTTAGCGTTGCTGCTACAAGACCGCGACTTAAGCCTCGTCAACGTAAACTTTCCCGATGAGAAGCCAAAAGGTTTACGCTGGACGCGTCAATCGGTGCGCCACTATGACGGCAAGGTCGTGCCGGGCGAAGACCCGTTGGGACGGAAGCTTTTCTGGTTTACTGTGATTCCCATTGAGGGGACGGAGGAGGGCACTGACCGGTGGGCCGTTGAGCATGGTTACGTCTCAATGACCCCGCTGCGTCTCGATCTCACCAACGAAAAAGAATTGGCGGGCGCCCAGCTAAGACATCCACTCGACTAATACGAGCATAGATAAATTCACCAAATCCCTCGCGCGGTGCTGTGCCGCGGTGGGGCTATGCAATCATGCAAGACGTAATTGCCCAAGCGATGCACGCACAGGCGCTCCACCTATATCGGGGATGATGTTTAGTTCCAGTACCGTTACAACGTATGAGCCACCATCGGCGCGGTTGACCCAGAGGCTTATTGGCCAGCCGTAAGGAAACAACTTAAAAGGCAGAGGAGAGTCTTACGTGGCCCAGTCTCCTGCATATGACGCGGTTGTGATCGGCTCCGGACCGAACGGTCTTTCGGCCGCGATTGCCATGGCGCAACAGGGAAAATCCGTCGTCGTTTACGAAGCTCAGGCAAGTATCGGTGGCGGAGCACGCTCCGCAGAGCTGACCTTGCCGGGCTTTATTCACGATGTCTGCTCCTCGGTATATCCGCTTGCCATCGGTTCGCCTTTTTTTCGCTCGCTTCCACTCGCGCAAGATGGTCTGGAATGGATCCAACCTCCTGCTGCGGTTGCTCATCCATTCGATGACGGGACAGCGGTGACCCTAGAGCGTTCGGTCGAAGCGACAGCGGCGCAGCTCGGCCCAGATGAGGAGGCTTATCGAAAGCTCATGACGCCGTTGGTCAAGAGTTGGAATGGCTTGGACGTCGATCTGTTGGGTCCCATACGTCCTCCGCGGCATCCATGGAATCTGGCACGATTCGGCTTGTTCGGCATCCAGCCCGCGCGCCGTCTGGCTGAAAGTTGCTTTCGAGGAGAACGCGCCAAAGGACTTTTTGCCGGCGTGGCGGCTCATTCTATGCTGCCGCTGGAGCATTGGGGCTCCGCCGCTTTCGCTCTGGTGCTGGGAATTGCCGGCCACTCAGTTGGCTGGCCGATTGCACGAGGCGGGGCGCAGAAGCTGAGCGACGCATTGGCTGCGCACCTGTCCACCCTCGGTGGTGAAATAATTTCGAGCAGGCGGGTGGGGACGCTCGACGAGCTGCCTTCCTCTCGGGTGGTTCTCTGCGATTTGACTCCTTGCCAACTGCTTGAAATCGCCGGAGAGCGTCTGTCTCCCTCTTATCGAAAAAGTCTAGGGCGGTATCGTTACGGTATGGCCGCTTTCAAATTGGATTGGGCGCTCTCCGGTCCGGTGCCCTGGAAGGCTCCCGAATGCGCTCGTGCGGCGACGGTTCATCTTGGTGGCACGTTGGAAGAAATTGCCCTTTCGGAAGATTCGGCTTGGCGTGGAGAGTGCGTGGAAAAACCGTTTGTTCTGCTGGCTCAACCTTCGCTGTTCGATTGTTCACGCGCTCCGGAGGGTCAACATACGCTCTGGGGCTATTGTCATGTTCCGAATGGCTCTTCCTTCAACATGGTAGAGCAGATCGAAAAGCAGATCGAGCGCTTCGCTCCGGGCTTTAGAGACTTAATAATGCGGCGCAGTATCATGCCTCCGCTCGAACTTGAGAGACGCAACGCCAACCTCATTGGGGGCGACATCAATGGTGGCGCGGCGAGTCTGCGTCAGCTCTTCTTTCGGCCCACGGCTAGAATGTATGGGACTTCACTCAAAGGACTCTACATTTGCTCGGCTTCCACTCCCCCGGGTGGCGGCGTCCACGGAATGTGTGGATATTTTGCGGCCCGCAAAGCCTTGAAGGAAATGTTTTGATTACTTATTCCTTTCTGATCTATGAAGTTTGATCAGTGCGTCGTTGATCGGTCGTCGCGCCTTTTCATATCCCTCCCATGGGTCCGTTCGCAAACGGGCCAAGCGTTCGGGAACATTATGAATGTTAAAATGCTCTCCCCGAACATCCATTGCGAGTTCGTCCCAATGCACGGGAACCGACACCGGCGCGTTGGCCCGAGCGCGCGTGGAATAAGCGGAGACCGCCGTCGCCGTCCGGGCATTGCGCAGATAATCGATGAAAATTTTTCCTTGCCGTTTGGACTTCGACATCGTGGCTGTGTAGAGTTGCGGCGCTTCACGAACCAGGTCTTCCGCGATTTTTTTTGTAAAAGCCTTCACCCTGTCCCAATCCTGCTTGGGAGTGATCGGGACAACCACATGCAGTCCTTTGCCGCCTGTGGTTTTTACGAAGGCGGCAAATCCCAAGCCTGACAGTTGCCCACGCAGCGTTTCAGCCGCTTCTCTGATTTGCTTCCAGGGCAGCGCGGGATCAGGATCGAGGTCGAAGGTAAGGCGATCCGGCTGCTCGAGATGGTCTTGGCGCGATCCCCAGGTGTGGATCTCCAGAACGCCCATTTGCACCAGCGCGATGACGCCCGGAGTCGAATCAACCGATACGTAGGAAACCGTGGACCGTCCTTCTTTAACGCGGATGCTGCGGATGGGATTACCAATTGAGTCGGTTACGTGCCGTTGGTAGAAACATTGCTTTTTATGACCTTCCGGACAACGCACCAGGGTCAGAGGCCGTTCTTTGACGTGCGGGATCATCCAATCGGCAACCTGCTCATAATAGTGAGCCAGCTCAAGTTTGGTAATTCCCTGATCGGGAAAGAGAACGCGATCCGGGTGCGTAAGCTTGATGCCGGCGATCTCCACGTTGCCTTGCGCACTCGACGGGTTTTTATGATGATTCACTTTTTCACGCGTAATTTCCGTCACCGGTTTGTCCTCGCGCAATCCCTGGAAGGAGGGATGGCGCAATAAGTTATCTGTGGTCCACTCAGCGAATGCAACCGCGCCTACAAGCTTCGGCTCTACCCAGTGAACGCCTCTGGCCTCTGCGCCTTTAGGGGGATTGATGAAAGGAGGAGAGTCGCGCTCGAGTGAATCGAGCCGCGAGCGCAGTTCCTTGAGGCTTTGTTGGGTGAATCCGGTTCCGACCCTGCCCGCGTACAGCAACTTACCTTGTTCATCATGCACGCCCACCAGGAGCGCTCCCAAGCCGGACCGTGATCCGGCAGGTTCCGTGAAACCACCGATGACGAATTCCTGGCTCTTGGAGCATTTGACCTTGAGCCAGTCACGGCTTCGCCCCGAACGGTAAGGCTGATCCGCCTTTTTCGAGATAATTCCCTCAAGGCCCTTGCGACAGCTTTCTTGATAGAGTTCGTCACCTTGGCTGATCCAATGCTCGCTGTAGCGCAAACTGTTTGGAGCTTTCTTTGCACGTTTCGGCTTCAGGATCCTTTCCAGAATTTTTTTCCGGTCCCGCAATGGGCAGCGAGTCAAATCCCAGCCGTCGAGATAAAGCAGATCGAAGACGAAATAGACCAGGATTGCTGTATTATTTTCCTTTAAGGAATTTTGTAAGAGTTGGAAATTAGTCACGCCATTTTCTTCAAGCGCGACCACCTCACCATCCAGGAACGCCTCTTTCGCTGGCAGATCTTGAGCCGCCTCGACCAACGAACCAAAACGTCGGGTCCAGTCTTGCTCTTCGCGGGTTAAGAATTTCGCGCGGCCTTCGTCGATGCGGCACAGAATTCGGTAACCATCGAACTTGATTTCGTGCAACCATTCATCGCCCTGGGGCACGGAATCTACCAGTGTCGCTAGTTGAGGTCGAACAAAAGCCGGCAGCTTCGACTTTCTTGCTCCGGCGATATTCCGATAAGTTTGAATCTTGGCAGTTTTGGGTTCCAGCTTTACACTTTCCAAAGAAACGCCTAGCTCGCTTTACGGCTTCGCGAGGGCTCATGTTTTTTGTTGACGTGATCCATGCTTTGCCGCAACAGATGCATAATATCGATGACTTTGCCCTGCGGTTTAGGTTTTCGCACGGCCTCAAGCAGCTCAATGGCTTTGGTTTGACCGGATTTGATCTTCTTGTCGATCAGCTGGAGCAGATCCTGGTGATATTCATCGCGATACTTTTCGGGATTCCACTTACCGGCCATAGTCTCGACTAATTGCTCGGCCATTTTAAGTTCCTGATTTGAGTCTGCCGCGGACTTCGCTTCGGGCACGTCAAGCGCCGATGGGTCGCGCAACTCATGGGAAAAACGCAACAGGTTCAAAATCAACACTGGTCCATCGGCGAGTAGAGCTGCCAGATGCTGCCGGCTGCGGATGACGACTCTGGCAATGCCGACTTTGGCGGTCCGCTTCATGACCTCACGCAGCAGCGCATAGGCACGTTGCCCGCTCTTGAGCGGCACCAAATAATAAGGCTTGTCGAAGTATATCGGACTGATATCTGCCGCATCGACAAAGTCAAGAATGTCGATGGATTGCGTTGCCTCGACGTTGGCTTTGAGGAAATCGTCATCGGTCAGCGCAACGTACTGCCCCTTTTTATATTCGTATCCCTTGACGATCTCGTCCCAAGGCACCTCCCGACCGGTCTTCTCATTAACGCGTCGATATCGAACTCGAGAGAAATCTCGCCGGTCGAGCAAGTCGAAATCTAGGGAACCATCTGCTTCGGCTGAATAAAGAGCGACGGGAATATTAACCAACCCGAAATTAATGGTGCCCTTCCAAATCGGCCGGCCAGCCGATTTCGCTTTGGCTGGCGTTTTTCGTTTCTTATGATTCGATTTTTGACCTGGCATAGATTGTTTCAGTTATTCAATCGCTTTTTGGTTTATCGTGGTGCATGCTTTGTCGCTGCGGTGTTTCACCTTAACCGTCCGGCCGCGTACTGCTTTCGCGTCACCCGTGCCGCGGGCCCTGTCTTTTCTTTTATTTCGTCGCCTACGCGTCATGGCGATTCGTTATTCAAGCGGATGCGCTCTCTGCATGAATTAGCTGAGGTTTGGCTACCGGGGGCCGGTGCTTTTCCTGCTTCAGAGTCGGGCGCTTCCGGATCGGCACTGACCTGATCTTGACCCGTCTGCCGGTCTCAGCCGCGCGATAAAGGGCGCGAACAATCCGCACGTCGGCAAGCCCTTCTTCTCCCGACGGCTCCGGTTCGATATTTTTCCTGATACAATCCGAGAAATAGAGAAGCTCGGGAGCAAATTGGTCGCGCCGCGCAAAAGTGCGCGAGGTGGTCTTGCCGTCGATGGCAACGTAGAGCTTCAGCGCCATCGCGTATTCGTAGGCAGGATCTAGGCGCAGTTTTCCCTTGGTGCCGATAAGTTCATAGGATGCCACGTCGGTAGAGCCGAAGCTGGTGGTAAAGCTTCCCGTGCGCTCTTCGGGAAATCGAAGGAGTGCGGAGGTCATTTCATCTATTTCCTTAAATCGGCGATCCTTGCGCGCAGCGGCATAGGCGAAGGCTTCCGTAGGTTCGTTCTGAAAAAGATGTCTCGCGGCGTTAATACAATAGACCCCGAGGTCATAGAGCGTTCCGCCACCCAATTCGCCCTGGGTGCGGATGTTTCCCTCTTTAACCTGCAATCCAAAAAGTGAGTTGAAAACGCGCGGTTCGCCCAGCTTGCCGGATTTCACGATCTCGATCGCTTTCAGGTTGGCCTCTTCAAAATGGAGCCGGTAGGCGATCATCAGCTTGACTTTATGCTTGCGAGCGGCGCGGATCATTGATTGGCATTCCCGTTCGGTGACGGCCATCGGTTTTTCGCACAGAATATGGACACCTGCATTCGCAGCCCGGATAGAGTATTCGGCGTGCATGTTATTGGGCAGCGCGATATACACCGCGTCGACGTGACCGCTCCGAAGGCAGTCATCATACTGTACATAAGAATAAGTATGTTTGACACCATAGTGCCGGCTTAGTTTCCTCAATTTCTCCGGATCGTTGGACACCAATGCAGTTAGCGACGAGTTTCGCGCTGCATGAGCAAACGCTGGTAATACGGCAACTTGCGCAATATGTCCTAAACCGACAACGGCATAGCGGACTTTTGGCGATTTGTTATTTGCAGCCATTGGTTACTTGGCACGGCGGAAACGCTCTCCGCCTCTCCTCTGGTTCCCTTGCTGTATCTCTCGAGGATGATCCCTAGTATTTACCGCGTCGCGGAACGGCTGGACGCGAAACTTCCTTGAGTGTCTCACCGAGTAGTTCGTTTTGTCCCGTATGCACCGCCAGATCACCGAGCGATACAATGCCTACCAGACGCTTTTCGCGATTCAATATCGGTAAACGTCTAATCTGTCTGGCTTCCATAAGGCTCATTGCTTCTTCGATTTCCTGATCTTCAAAACAATAGGCGATCTCCTTGGACATGATATCGGACACTTTGGTCTTTGACGGATTACGTCCTGCAGCTGTAGCTCTCACGGTAATGTCGCGGTCGGTCAGTGTACCTTTCAGCTCATCTCCCTCGCAGACCGGGATGAGCCCAACGTCGAGAGCTTTCATTTTGGCCGCCGCTTCTTTCAATGGGGCGTTAGAGGCGATGACTTCGACATCCCTGGTCATTACTTCTCCTAGGCGCATTGTATAACCTCCTTCGTTTTTAGAAGCGGTTCTTTTACGACGATGACAAAATACAGCATTGAAGATGTATTTATTATTGTTGATGTTTCAAAACCCATTTGTGCAAGGAACATACCAGCTATTGTCTTGGCGAGGGCAGGATGTGCTGGTGGAAGGCCGAAAAGAAAACTTTCGAGGCCTAGCGAGGTGAAAAAGGCAATAGGACTCCATAATTTTAGACAGCCGCAAATTCACTCTGTGTCAACTCGTTGGTGGTCAGCTGTCCTAATTTAACTATCACTACTATTTGTGTTTAAGGAAAATTCCTACAGAAAGAAAAGTTTTTAGTGGATCTGATTTTTGTTTTTAAATGATGACCACGCGTAAGATCAGATGCGACAGGGTAAAACTTTTCTTCACTCGCCTGGCACACTCTTTGAGTAACTTCTGGTTAGACGAATCTCAGAGAAGTAGTTCGCGTTCGTGGCGAAGAAGAGTAAAGGAGAATCGAAGAATGGATAATCAACTGATGCTCATAATTGGGGTTGCGGTACTGGTGATCATTTTGGCCGCAGCCGGCGCCTGGGCCTATGCGAAGATAATTAGGTCTCGACGGCTCAAGGCCAAATTTGGGCCGGAATATGATCAAACTGTTGAACGTTTACGCAACCGTGAGTTAGCTGAGACTGAGCTGCAGGAACGCGAGCGGCGAGTGAAACGGTTCCATATCGTGCCGTTATCGATGCAAGACGGCAGTCAGTATCGGGAAAAGTGGACTGCGGTGCAGAGCCGTTTTGTGGATGCTCCAAAAGGGGCCGTGGAAGAGGCGCATCAACTGGTTCATGAGGTGATGAAAAAAAGGGGTTATCCGGTAACCGGCTTCGAACAAGTTGCGGCTGACTTGTCGGTGGAATACCCGTTGGTCGTTACCCATTACCTGGCCGCCAGCCGCATGCTGAAAATAGCCGAAAGGGTATCGCGGAGACCGAAGAACTCCGACAAGCTTTGGTTTATTACCGGGCCCTATTTGAAGAACTCTTGGAAACCACAGAGGCAGAGTTTAAAGCGGAGCCTTTGCCGACAAGCAAAGGCAGATTTCGATTGAAAAAAGTTATCCGAGGAGGACTGCGTACATGAGAACGCCTAGAGATGAGAGTTTGGCAACAGCAAAAGAGGACGTGAGTTCGATTAGCAAAAGGACAATCAACACGGAAACTATTGCCGCCGCAGGCAAAGCCGAACCGGAGTTGGCTGAAACAGTGCAGGGTTCCGACACACGTGAGCCTGAACTCAGTCACCTTTTTAGCGATGAAACGGAGCGGGAATTACGGACCCAATGGCACAAAATTCAAACGGGCTTCGTAGACGAACCAAGACGGGCAGTGGAACAGGCGGATGAGCTAGTGGCGCAGCTAATGCAGCAACTAGCCCAAAGTTTTTCGGATCAAAGAAATAGTCTCGAGCAGCAATGGGAGCAAGCCGAGAAAGTATCCACGGAAGATCTTCGGCTCGCGCTTAGACGATATCGATCGTTTTTTGAGCGTCTGTTGTCGATTTAGCAATCGGGCGCTAATACTTGGGTTCTTCAATCTCACCCGCGTCCGTCCAGTCAACAGCCTCGTCAGGCGACATCTTGCTGTCGGTTGTCAGTCGGGCGTCTTTGAAACCCATTTTTTCGATGTCGGTGCGATACTGAATCCTGGAAAGCAATGGTCCCAGACAAGGTTGGTTGGCTGAGACTGGCGCGGTTAACTCACGGGCCAGCCGATGAAGTAATTCGTGGATAACTTCCCGCGGTAGTCGTTGCCTTTCGGACGGATAAATATAACCAAACAAGATCAGGTGGGTCAGGAGAACGCGCCAGTGCGGACCGAAGCGGTTTACCAGGCGATGCCAGTCCAGCCGTTCGGCGCATTTGAGCAGCAAATGAGCAACGTCGCCACCGTCATAACGTTCACGCTCCATGACAAAGGCCTTTGACCAGATCATTTCTTCCGGCGGGCAGAATCTCACCGGGAAGCCGAAAACTTGACCAGGCGCCGCATGTTTAAACCACAGATCGTCAATTTCACAAATGCCATTGCCCGAGCTAAAGATAATGTCGATAAAGGAATCTTCTGAATAGACCTTTCCAAGCCAGTGGGAGAACTTGAGTTCTGTCCTAAATCCCGCCTCATTAAGAACCTCAAAGACTTTTTCCAGATCGTTTCGACGAATAAGTATATCCATATCTTTCATGCTTCTGCCCAGGTGTGTATAGAATTCAAAAGCAAAGCCTCCGCCCATTAGAAAGGGAACAAAGGTGCGATTTAGAATGCCAAGAACTTGGCGGTAAAAAAAATAGGCATGGGCGTCTTTAGCTGGAAGTTTCATCTTTTCTCCTACCCTCAGCGCAGTCAATTTCCAAAATTTTGAAGGGCGGCGCATCTGAGAGATTTTGGAGGACGGACTTGGCGACGTTGAATACCCGAACGCCTGTTTTAGTTACGCCTTCCGGTGAGCCGCGGTGGGCATGGCCGTGGAAAACGGCAGCGACCGGGTAGCGATTCAGAGGATCTTCGAGCCGGCTGGAACCTAAAAACGAAAAAATTTCCGGCGGCTCTCCCATGACCGTTTCAACGATCGGGGAATAGTGTAACAACGCGATTCGATTGGGCGTTCTGAGTCCGGCGAGAGCCGATTCGAGTTTCAGCGCTTCTTCCACCGCTTCATGGACAAAAGCTTTGATTGTTGGTTCCCCCCAGGGCTGCAACGCTCTTTCACCGAATCCCCCGGCGAAGCCCTTCACGCCGGCAAAGCCAATGCCGTAGATTTCGCATGATTTGCCATCCAAAACATTCACACCGGCGTTTGAAAGAACTTCTACTATCTCGGGCGCCTTTCCGGCTTCGAAATCGTGGTTTCCTAGTACAGCGACCACAGGAACCTTTAAGATACCTATTTCCCTAGCCAGGATCTCAGCTTCTTCCGGCAAGCCAGCGTCGCAGAGGTCTCCACCGAGCAACAAGACGTCAGCTCCCTGTGCCATAGCCGAAAGTAAACTTCGGGTGTTATCGGCTCCTTTCTTCGTGCAGTGAAGATCTGCTACTGCTGCCAAGCGAAGCCGCGCGCTGTCTTTAGCCATACGGAAATGAGTCGAAGCTAAGGTCCTAAAGGTGGTGCAATCGATGTGCCTTTTCAGGGGACAACGAAGGAAGTTTACATCCGGTACAATTCTGTTGACGGATTTATTGTTTATTAGGCGAATGACACGTAATTGGAGCGAGTCGTGTGTCCTGATTCCACTACTAACTCGATGTCCTCGATTGAGGAAATTTCCTACAGCCGGGCCGTCGCTTCGCGATGTTTAGTGGGCCGTAAGAAGTAAATTTCGGGACCTACGTCCAGAGGTCACTAGAAAGTGGAAATCGTGGGAAGGGTATCAAACAAGGCCGGTATTACCGCGGAGGCTGGGGTAGGATTTGACTGTCGATTAATGCAATAGCCGATGTTTAACGAACTTGCGCCCGGAGCAGTTAAAATCGACCTTCTCTCTCTAACTTCTTTACCACGCTGTCGTCCACGAGTCCTTCGGCTTTGAGACGCCGAACTTTTTCGTTGTTGGTGCCCAATAGCCGGATCACATTGCGAATACCATCGACGCTGGGGTAAATCTTCTTTTCGTAAATGCCGACGATGCTTTGATAGCCTTCCTCGGCATCCTCGATGCGCTTAAGGCGAAGTCCCTTGGCCAAGCTTTTGATCACCTGAGGTTTATTTTCCGGGTTGCGGATGAAGGCGACGCCATCAAGCAATCCGCGCAACACGTTTTCGACAGTCGCCGGTGACGAGGCCATAACGCTGCGGCGCGATATAATCCCAGATCCCTGATAGGGAATAGGCAGCTTTTCCAGATCGGCCAATAGGCGGAATCCCTTGCTCTGCACCAAATTGCCGAACGTGTAACCCAAATACGCTGCATCAACATTACCGGCCAGAAGCGCTTGGGACACGACCGAGTTGTCTCCCAGAGCCCGGAACTGAATCTTGTCCCGCTCAGGCACAAGGCCCCAGTGGTCCAAGGTTAGCATAGTGAAGATCCAGGCGCCGCCGCTCAAGCTATTGACCCCGAGATTTTTGCCCTTCAATTCCGACGGGCTTTTGATATTTGGATTGGCGACGAAGGTCCCTGTCAGCTTATTGATAAAGCCCGCGACAAAAACCAGATCAGCTCCTTCTGCAATCGCCCCAAGGTTGGCCGCTGACACTGACCCCCAGTGAACTTGCGACTCTCCTGAACTCAGCGCCGACATGCCGATCGGCCCGCTGCGGACCTGGACCAAGGTGAGGTCCAGGCCGTATTTGCGGAAAAGACCATAATCCTGAGCCACGTAAAGCACGCCTTCTCTCTCGCTGAAAGAACCAGTGGTCATCACGATCTTGGTCAGCGGAACGGCTCCGTCTGCAGGCCTATAGGCGAAAAGAAACAGAGCCAAAAATGGCAACAGCAAAGAGCTGGATTTGGTACTCATCGGGTGTCTTTTATCAACTCAGGAGTTCGCCCTGGCTTTGGCTTTCTTTTCCTCGGGCGTTTTGATTTTGTCGAGATTCCTCAGCGCGTAGTCACTGACGGTTACCACCTGGTCGTTGCCGGTAAAGCGTGGCTTGGCGGCCGC
>Ga0105068_1000012_pt1 | contig 16657 bp, 14 predicted proteins | sample GWRWN1_10_20_FD_90064 | JGI IMG/M metagenome (GOLD analysis project Ga0105068, IMG submission 90064) | Riverbed sediment microbial communities from areas with no vegetation in Columbia River, Washington, USA - GW-RW N1_10_20 | ecosystem: Environmental > Aquatic > Freshwater > River > Sediment ...
TCTTATTGGAGTTTGTAGGAGCTCTCCGATTTCGTTATGCATCTTCAAGAGATTGAATCCTTTTTCAGTGGTTTTGTAGGTTTGTATGCCTTCTAAATATTCTATTAAATTATTTTCAATAAGCACAGAAAGATATTCTTTTAATTGAGCGTAGCTAAGGAAGGCTTTGTACATAATTCTTGTTTTTGTCGCACCACCATTTGCTGCTTCTAGTATCATTGAGACTATTTCAGTCCTACTTCTGTATTTCATATTTAAGATGTGATAAATTTACTATATTAACATGTTGACACAATAAGCTAGAACAAGACGAAATTCTATATAACTCTAATTGAGATTCAAAATGTTAACAATCAAGATTTTTGGGTCATATTTGTATCTTTACTTAGTAACGAACTTTTACATTATATTATCTTATAATATTTACAATAAATGTATTAGAAACATGTAAATTTTATTCGGGTTCGGTGGGAACCATGTGGAATTTCACACTAGTCCAGTTAGAGAATTGTAAACTATGCAGTTTTGTGAGATTCGACTCTTGCATCTATTCGGCTTATTTAGCTTTTTGTTGCTAATGAATAGGACATCATTTTTACGATTTAGTTAGAGAATGGTAAAAATTATAATTTAGGGAATAATTTGCAACTTTCTAGATAATTTTTTATGCTTCAAGTTAGATAACTTAAATATGATGAATGAAAAGCGGGAGAAAATTACTGTTGCATACAAACGAGCGTATAATGACTTCGCAAATGTATCTGGTATGACTCAATTGGCTTTTGCGAGCGAACCGGAAATGAATAAAATAAGTCAAAATCTAACACCAAAAAATCAGTATGTCAACTTACTAGTAGCCGAAGGACAACCAGACAAGGCTGCAAATGAACAGCCCGTTATGACTTATCTGGCGGACTATGTGGTTGATCCCAAATATGCAGATACTGCACCAGTCAGCCAGCTATATGAATCGACGGAATATATGAAGAACGTATATGGGCAGTTACTAAATATTGATACTAAGAGCACTGTAGAAGTTATCAAGAGAACAAACAGTGAGCTTACTACTCTTAGTGAGGAGGTAGCTGACGTAATAACCCCAGACGATGCCACTAATCACATTTCGGATTATTTCCGCTCTATGCTCGATCTAGATTTTTGTTCAAAGAACTTCAATACGATAGTTGATGCTTGTTCTGAACTAGATAAAGTTGATTTGGCACAGTCTGGTGAGACAAAGGCACCAGTTGTCCCAATAGAAACACGTAAAGGAATTCTTCAAAATGCTTGGAATACACTTAAGGAAAGGGTGAAGCAAATTACTGTAAGATTTAAGACATTTATTAAAGATACGGGCTCATTCCTCGTTAAATCGCTCGACCAATTTGGAGAATTAATAAATAAAGGAATGAAGGAGTTGCGTGAGAAAATTGGACAGTTACTAATAGATCTTGCTGATAAATTTCTTGATTTTGCAGGAAAATTAATAGAACGTATGTTTAGTTTCTTGACTCATGTAGGGAATCTGACAAGTAAGGAAGGATTTAATCTATCAGAGATTGAAGTAAAGTTACCTAAAATAGAAATTAAACAAGTAACTATATTCTCATTCATAAGTATCCCAGTCCCGACAATAGATCCACCAGACATTACACTAAAGATTTCCGGTAAGAAATAGAGTATTTGGCTTCTGTTACTAGTTTTTTATTCGATGTTTCTTTTTTTAGTTCCAGGAAATAGTTAAATCAAGTTAGGAGTCAAATGCCACTCATATTATGACTAAATCTTCATTATTCCCATTTTTTCGCAATACAGTTAAACGCGAGCAATAGATGAAAATACATTGAACCTATGGCAAGTATTTCAGAGTTAAGAAAAAAAGAAGCATTAAATTTTGTAACAGCAATTGAATCACAAGTTGAGAAAAAATTCGAAGGTTACAAAAATCTATCTTATAATGCCAACACTAAAGGTTATGATTACGAATTTGCAATTTTTAAAATATTCAAAGACTATCTTGGGTCACGTTTTAATTTCTATTTAAGACCGCATATAATTGACAGGGAGATGAAATATCTGGAAATTTTGAACAAAGGAGAAAACGAAGTGGACATAGCTGCAACTTTTAAATCTACTACACCAAGAGTGATCTTAAAAACGGATAAAACAAATTTTGTGTTCTTTAATTCAATTGCTTTCTTAGTTGAATGCAAGGCGATATTAAATTTACAATCCTTAAGTAATGATCTAAACAAATTAAAAAAAATTGCAGCTCTTCCTGTAAATCCCAAAAGATTTACAGCTGTATTTGGACCTAAATATGCAGTAAAGGAAAGACCATTGAGAATTTTAGTTTATCACAGAAGATCTATAAAAGATCAAAGCCTGGAATCAGTCCTGGCTGCAAGTATTTTTTGGGATATTATTTTTGTGGTAAATAAGAAAATTACTATAGTGAATAAGTCAACTGTTCCATTTGCGAAAAACTATCTGGAAAAAAGTCTAGGCAAAGTTAGTAAAAGTCAAATTTCCTATTGGCGTGATGTTCCATTTATGGCTTTAATATTGATGATTTTGGAAAGTGTTCCTGAACCTTTAACAGTAAACTTAATGAATGATTTTGGGAAATTAGTATCAACCGCATATTCTAATAGCTAAATTTTCTATTGATTCTCTAACCGCTTGCTCACATGCATCTTCAACATGGTTAGCAGTCATAATGTAACCTACTTCATTTATGAAAAATCCCGTTCCGAAGAACAGAATCTTATAACATGAGTAAATAATACAAATTAACTGGATTAGATACAAAGTTTATTTGGGAAAATAAGAAAAGAAAAGGAAAGTTAGTTAGTTATTTCTCATACTGTTTTAATAATTGATCCGTTTCTCTTATTGATTGTTCGGCATCATCTAATGCCTGAGTTGCTAATTTCCTTTTTTCTATCTTTTGTAACTGATTGTTGAAATTGTTAACTGTTATTGATATGCTTATGATTAAGGCAATTACAATGATAAGAGATATTAGCAATTTAGTATTCATTTTTTATTTTCTCACATCTTTTCTTTTTTATACTTATACTTATTCCACGTCTACCTTTAATGAGTAATCCGTTATGCCTCTCAGGATTGGATTTATCGTTTCTTTGTTATTATCCGTTAATACTGCGATTTGGACCGCTTGCCTCATATTTGGCTTTTCATGTCTTTTAGTTGTGTATATTTTCCATATTTGATCTACTATGTAGAAGGCGATATCGTGAGTTTTTCCGTATTGTGTTTCTAATAGTTTAATTCCAATTTCATAAAATTGCTTTTCTGTATATTCTGGAATTTCTAATACAAGGAATCGGGTTTTTAACGGATTCATTATTTTATCCAGATAGTTAGCTGTCGCTATTATGATAGTTTGAAACATCTCTTTTTTTCTTATCTTTCTGTGTTTTGTTTCTTGTAATAATCCTGATTCTAAGAGATTAAGAAAGGTGTTTTGGTGTTCTTTCTCTAATTTGTCTAGTTCATCTAACAGGCAATATTCCACGTCATTTGTAAATAAATATTCGATTACTCCCGAACTTGTTAGAGTTGTAGCATCCAGATAATGAACATTAAAGCCACTGAGCTTTAATGATGATTCTATGGTTTTTAGGAATACAGTTTTAGACGTTCCTGCAGATCCCGCCAGTAAAACGTGAGTCTTTTTTATGTTCTTGTTTTTCAATACTGCGTCTATTAAATGCTTGATTGAAATATAGCCTATTATGGGATTCCAGTTGATTTTTATCTTATTTGGATCTTTATTGTTATCTGTTACTATTGGAGTATATTTTAATTCGTCATGATTAAAATCAAAATTAGGCTTAACTCCGTCAGTCTGCATTATTTTTATTTGCTCATCATAATGATTCCAATCTTTAGGATCGATTCTTTTATATGGTCTGCTCAATCCAAATCATCCCTATAATCTAGTCTCCCGTGTATGTTTGTTCTTTCTATGGTAACTGCTGTTAGCCATAACTCTTTTGGCTTTTCTAAATCTACTAGACCCAATTCTTATGATTCGCCTCTTGATTCATATTTTTTAAGTATATTTTTTATTCCTTTCTCGTCTTTTTCAAGCACAAGTATCAACCCTGCTTCCACACAGTCTTTTATTAATACTCCATCATAGTCTGCTATCTTCTTCTTTATCGCTTTTTTTACGTCCTTTCTCACATTCACTGTTATATGTTCAAATATTTGCTGTTTTGCTGACATCATGGTCACAGCAAAAAATTATTATATAAAGTTTAGTCTATGACGACTTAAATCATGACAAGAATTTTTGAAGAAAATTTCAGTCTACATTCAAGCGAGTGCTCCACTTTCATCAATAAAAAAGTGTTAGAAATAAAACGGAGGTAGTTTTAATACAAGATACAAAATGCGAAGTCAATATATGCAGGGTGAATCTTAGAATTTGTCACTTTCTATTCCTCTTTAAGTAAACTTGGGATCTTAAATCATAATACATGTCGCATACTAGACAATAGTGTCCTATTTTTCTCCACATTGATTTTTTACCTTCTCTAATGTAGGTAGAATTTATACCATTGTTACAGAATTTGCACCTTGCCATTACAAAACAGTATACTGTTTTCTATTATTTAACCTTACGACTCAGAAGGCATTCATGAACAACCTCATTAATCTTCTGCAATAAGTCATGATTCAAACAATGGTGTTTTATATTTGAGACGTAATCTTTATTCAGTTTCCGCATATGACCACTACTGATTACAAGGATACTGAACTATATTTAAAAATCCAATCCTTCATACGCAAAGGATTTTCAATAATAAAAAATGATCTTGATAGATTTTACGATATAAGAAATGGAATACTTACAAACCATCAAAATAATCATTTCTATTTTTCTATACTTAGTTCGACTAAACCAAAATTTTCTTATTTAACAGAAAGATATCGCAGTCAACTCGAAAACTTATCCGAATATGCCATTTGCGATGAATTCATGAAAAAGCACGAATCCGTCTCGAAATTTATAAATAATAAGGTAGGAACTGAATGTGATTTTGGAGTCAGATGGTCATCGTATTATTTGTTCTCTTTTTTGGAAAAAATGGCTGAGATTTATTTCATTACCAATATTACAAAAAGGTCTATTATGAAGGAGAATGAATTTTTCAAGAATTTTGATAGGATATATCTTCAATATGAATACGTTTTCCTTAACAGAATTATGCCTACAAAGAATATAATACCATTACATCATTTTATTTTCAATACTGATGAGATGAAACTTGATAATAATCTAAAGTTAAAAAAGATATCACATATGGATCTTAGATTAATTTTCGACATCTCCACAAGTTTAAGGTTAGAAACTTTTGATATTGGAGAATCACCGTATGTAATAGAAGAGATGACATTAGAACCAGTAATTAATTCTAAGGGTGAAACTAAAAAAAAGACTTTGAAAGTAAGCGAAATTTATTCTTTAATAACGTTACTTAGACTTTTTAAGAAGGGGCGTATTTCATATTCCTATATCTTTCCTATAAAAAATACTGACTTTCCCTTTAATCTTTGTAAACCTAGCCTAGATAACCCTTATGTTGATTCAACAAAAAAAGACAATTACATTTTAGAAGATACAGAGGTTCCCAAATTTTTAGATTTTTGGAAAGAGCACAGGAATGTATTGCTGAAAATAAATTCTGCTAAGACAAAATGGGGAAATATTCAACTAGCGTTGGATAGATTTAATTCTTCTTATAACAGGGCTAGTAACAAAGATAGATTTATTGATTTGTCTATTGCCATAGAAGCATTATTTTCACGTGGAGGTGGCGAGGATATAGAGGGATCACTTACTCATAAATATTCACTCAGAGTATCCAGATTTCTCGGCACTAAACTAAGTAACTATAGGAAATATTATAAAAACATGCAAGAACTGTATCGCCTAAGAAGCAAAATTGTCCATGGTAAAACTAAGACGGAGTTAATAGAAAAGAAAACTAATTTACTGGAGGATTATGTTAGAAATTCATTAAAAAAATATTTTGATAAAATTAATAAATCTAAACTCCACAAGGATATTTTAGACGAAATAGATTACGTATGTGTTGATCTTTGATTTAGTATTGCCCTCTCAAAATTAGATGAATATATAAAACTTTAAAACTTAGATCTAAAAACTTTGAAATAACTCTTGGCTAAGTCTAAAAATGATAGCAAATCATCTACACCCATTAACTATACATTAGAAAACCGGAAGATTACATTCGAATTTCTAAAATCCCATCTTTGGCGTGCTGCTGATATATTAAGAGGCTCGTTAGACGCAAGTGAATATCGTCAACCAGTAATGACTCTATTATTCCTGAAAAGATTGAATGACACTTTTGAGGAAAATGCTGAAAAGTTAATCAAACAAGGTAAAACTCAGAAAGAAGCCTATGAAAATAAGAATAGACATTATTTCTTCGTTCCAAAGAATGCTAGGTGGTCAATATTAGCATCAACTGCAGAAAATATCGGAGAAAAAATTGATGATGTTTGTCATGTAATAGAAAGAGAAAATCGGGATCTAGACGGGGTTCTTACAAATACAAGATATAATGACAAACGAAAATATCCAGATGACAAATTGCGTGCCTTAATTTCACACTTCAATTCTCCAAGATTAAGGAATGAAGATTTAGAAAAAGAGGACATTTTTGGTGATGCTTATGAATACTTGTTAGCGGAGTTTGCCGATGAAACAAAAAAGAAAGGTGGTGAATTTTTCACACCAAGAGAAATTGTCAGACTACTCGTTAATTTAGTTGAACCAAAAGAGGGAATGAAGATTTGTGATCCCACCTGTGGCTCAGGTGGGATGCTTATAGAGTCGAGAAAGTATGTAGAAAGAACTCATGGAAATCCAAGAAATCTGGTCTTAGAAGGACAAGAAAGTAACTACGGAAACTTGGCTATGTGCAAAATGAATATGGTTCTTCATAATATTGTAGATTTCAAGATAGAGTATGGAGATGTTTTAACAAATCCAAAGCTAGTAGACGGTGGAAAACTCAAAATACGACAAAGTATTAGCTAATTTTCCTTTCAGTATGAACTGGGATAATAAAGCAGCATCAAAAGATCCATATAATCGCTATAAATTTGGAATACCTCCTGGACAAGACAAAGCAGATTTTGCGTTCATTCAGCACATGCTTTCCTCTTTAAATGATAAAGGTCAAGCTGCCATAATTTGTTCACAAGGTGTTCTGTTTAGAGGTAATGAAGAAGTTCGAATTAGAGAAAATATGATCAAAGAAGATGTAATTGAAGGAATAATTGCTTTACCCCCTAAACTGTTTTACGGAACCAGTATACCAGGATGTGTTTTGATTCTAAATAGGAATAAACCTCCAAAAAGAAAAAACAAAATAATCTTCATTTATGCAGCAAAAGACTACGAAGAAGGTAAGGTAAGAAATACCTTAAGAGAACAAGATATCAATAAAATGGATTCTGCTTTTACCAAATATGAAGAGATAGGAGGGTTTAGTCATATTGCTGATTCTCAAGAATTAGAAGAAAATGAATTTAATCTAAATGTTCCCAGATATGTAGATATTTCAGAAGGAGAAGAAGAGATTGATATTCAAAAAACTATTGACGAATTAAATAGATTGGAAAAAGAAAAACAGGAATTAGAAATTCAAGTTAACAAAAATTTGAAAGAATTAGGATTTAGGATATGACTAGTGAGTTAGTTACTAAATATAAAAAAACAGAACTAAGACAAATTCCAGAAAATTGGGAGATTGTAAAAATAGATGACCTGGGAGATATAGTAACTGGTAACACTCCTTCTACTTCAAAAAGAGAGTATTATGCAAACGACTACTTCTGGGCTAGTCCTACAGATTTAGGTGAAACAAAATATATTGAAAAAACTCATACTATGTTATCAGAACAAGGTTTTAAACAGACGAGAAAAATTCCTCCCAATTCCGTATTAGTTGTATGTATAGGATCGACTATTGGTAAAATTGGAATCTCAAAGAATGAGATGGCTACAAATCAACAAATTAACTCAATAATTTGCAAAGAAAATATAGATAATGAATTTGTGTATTATCAATTATTCTATAACAATAAAAAAATTAAGGAGTCATCGAATCAATTAGCCATTCCTATTCTGAATAAAAATGATTTTGGAATGCTAAAAATTATTAAACCCAAAAAAATAGAAGAACAACAAAGAATTGCATCCATTCTTTCAAAGGTAGATGAACTACTACAAATAAAACATCAACTAATAGAACATAGTCAAAGACTCAAGAAAGGTTTGATGCAAAGATTATTGACTAAAGGAATAGCACATACAAAGTTTAAACAAACAAAATTGGGAGAAATTCCTGATAAGTGGCAAGTGCGAACATTGGAACATTGTGTTCATAGCGATATTCCCATCACTTACGGAATAGTCCAGGCAGGTCCTAACGTTCCTGGTGGTATTCCCTATATAAGAACGGGAGACATGTCAGCAGGCAGATTATCGAAAGACGGTCTGCTACATACATCTGTGGAGATAGCTTCGTCACATCCTCGGTCTCAGGTAAAAGCTGGAGAAATCGTATGTGCCCTCAGGGGTATAGTAGGAAGTGTTCTGGAGGTCCCAGAGGAATTGGAAGGTGCAAACTTGTCAAGGGGCGCAGCACGTATATCCCCTCGACATGACATCTACCGACGATACCTACTTTGGGCGTTGCGAAGTGAATATGCAAGAAGACAATTTGACGTTTTTTCCAATGGAACAACTTTTAAAGAGATAACACTAGCACAATTGCGGACCATAAAAGTAGCAGTCCCATTAGCCATAAAGGAACAGTTGGATCTTGCAACTATTTTCGATCAGTTAGAACTGACGAAAGACCTTAGACAAAGGTATGAAAAAAAACTGATGATATTAAGAACAGGTTTAATGCAAAAACTTCTAACAGGAAAAATTAGGGTCAAGGTTTAACAAGATGACATCCTCTACTAAGTCTTTCCTCATTGAAGGAAGAGAGATAAGTGAGGAATTTCTTGAGTCAGAAAAACCTGCACTAGAGCAACTTATTGCAATGGGTTATGAATATGAGAGTCAACCCGATCTGAACAGACAAAGAAAAGATTACAGACAGGTTTTACTTTATGACAGACTCGAAAAAGCGATTAGAAGATTAAATTCGGAATTCGACGAAGACGGCGTTTATGATGCTTTAGATCAGATAAAGAAGATTTTTTTCCTTCAACCTTAAATGTGATGGATACAAACGAGCAAATTCGAGCTAAACTTATTGGATTATCAAGATCTGGCGGACTAGAACCTATTACGGTAACACAGAACTTTGGTGAAGGAAATGTAGAGAAAACTGTTAAATTATTTGATTTTGACAATCTTGAAAATAATGATTTTCTTGTTACCAACCAGTTTGTGCTTCATGGACTTAAAGAGCCAATATATCCAGACATTGTCGTTTTTGTGAACGGTATTCCTCTCGTAATTATAGAGTGTAAAGCACCTTCTATCAGAAATCCAATACAGGAAGCGGTTGAAAAGAACTTTACAAGGTATCAGAGCAGAGGTTATGGATATGAGAGACTGATGTTTTACAACCATTTCCTTGTTGCAGCATGTGGAATTCTTGCGAGACATGGAAGTATAGGATCTGATCTAAATCAATACTCTAGATGGTCAGAAGCACATCCTCTCTCATTGGAAGACATAGAGAAACTATGTAAGAGAAAACCAAGAGAGCAAGAAATTCTTATTGCTGGAATGTTGAATAAAAGACATCTACTAGATCTATTGAAAAATTATGTAATCTATGAAGTAGTAAATAACAGGAAGATAAAGAAGATTGCAAAGCATCAACAATATAGAGTGGTAACGAAAGCAGTAGATAGATTAAAACTAGATGAAGACATTTCAGATAAGGGCGGTGTAATATGGCACACTCAAGGTTCTGGGAAATCCCTGTCAATGTTATGGCTTGCAACTCAACTTATGTATAAATTCGGAAATCCGCCAATTTTGATAGTAACTGATAGAAAACAACTTGATGAACAGATTCACAAAACATTCAAGGCTTGTGGTTTTCCAACACCAGTGAGAGCTAGAGACACAAAGCACCTGGAATCTCTACTAAAAAATCCCAAAGGAAAGACAATAATGACTACTATTCAGAAATTTGGGACCAAAGGTAATCTCATTCATACTGATGAAAAAGTTATAGCTCTAGTAGATGAAGGACATAGAACACAATACAAGTTTAATGCAGAGGCGATGAGGACCGCAATACCCAATGCAGTTTTCTTCGCTTTTAGTGGAACCCCCATAGATAAGAAAGATAGAAGCACATACAGAGTTTTTGGTAAACTGCTTGATAGGTATTCATTTGAAGAATCAAAAGTCGATGGTGCAACTCTTCCAATAATGTATGAAGGAAGACTGCCTGACCTATTCGTAGAGGGTGAGGATGAAACTATTGAGCAAATATTTGATCGTGTCTTTGCTCACTTAACAAAGGAAATAAAAGATCAGTTAAAGAAACAGTATGTTACCAAAGAAAGTATCGCAGAATCACCATCAAGAATTAGAACAATCTGTATCGACCTTATAGATCACTTTACAAAGAATATCCAACCTAATGGTTACAAGGCAATGATTGTTGCTACTTCTAGGGAAGCGGCTACAACATACAAAAGAGAACTGGACAAGCTAAGTGCTCCTATATCCAAGATAATAATGACTTCAAGATTAGGAGAAAAAGGTGAGGACGGAAGCAGCTGGGATCAATACTATCTTTCAGAAGAACAGAGAGAACGTGAAGCAAACAAATTCAAGAGTCCCGAAGATCCAACTCAACTTCTAATTGTTGTAGACATGCTGCTTGTCGGTTATGATGTTCCAATTGTCCAAGCTCTATATCTTGACAAAGGGTTAAGAGAACATACGTTACTTCAAGCTATTGCCAGAGTTAATAGACCATACGATGCTGGGAAGCAGCATGGTCTCATAGTTGATTACTGCGGTATAACAAAAGAACTTCAAAAAGCACTAGCTATATTTGATGAACAGGATATTAAAGACGTTCTAATACCATTTGCAAAGGAAGTAAATGAATTAAAGCTAAGACATGCAGAAGCCATGTCATTTTTCTCTGATATGGATAAGAGAAATAATGATCAGATAATTGAGAAATTTGAGCCAATTAATGTGAGAGAAAATTTTGAATATGCCTTCAAAATGTTTTCAAAAGCATTAGATGCGGTCATGCCGAGGAGGGAAGCCAATCCATACATTAGTGATTTCAAATTTTTGTCGCAAAAGAGGCAGATGATAAGAAAGTTTTATGGTGCAGTTGGATTAAGTCTTAGAGAAGATGGTAAAAAGGTTCAGCAGCTTATTGATGATCATATCAGGTCACTAAAGATAGCTAAGATAATGGATGTAAGGGAGATAACAGAGGAGACATTTCTGAGTGATGTTGCCAAATTCAAAAGTGAAAGAGCAAGGGCTGCCTTGATAAAGAATAAAGCAAAATTGATAATAGCTGAAAAAGCTCACCTGAATCCAGCTTATTACGAAAGAATGAAAGAACGCTTGGAGAAACTAATAAGAGAAGAGGAAGAAGGAAGGAAAGATGACGCAAATTATTTCAACCGTTACAAAGAGTTTTTACAGGAGTTATATGAGCAACAAGAAGAAAGGAAAAAGCTTGGACTATCAAATGCTTTTGAGCATGCAATTTTTGAAGGTTTATTCAAGCTTACTAAAGATAAAGAACTCTCTAAGAGAACAACAAGAAAAATATCCGATGGAATAAAAGATGAAACTCAACTTGTGGGATGGAAAACAAAGACAAGTTCAGAGAAACAGCTTAGCATGACAATATACGATATCTTAACTGGAACACGAAATAGAAAACTGGTAGAAAAAGTAGATGACCTAACACGACAAATAATAAATTTGGCAAAGAATCATTATGAATAATATTCGTCAGACTATATCAAAACAGCTTTACCAGTATGGAGGGCAACAGTTAGAATATACATTAGTTAAGAGCAGTCGTCGAAAGACATCTGAAATTATAGTAGATGAAAATGAAATTACACTTAGAATTCCTTTTACTAAATCATTAATCGATGCAGAGAAACTTATGGATAGCAAAATAAGATGGATTATAAGAAAACAAAATGAATATAGAGAACAAATACGTGAAATTATAAAACCCAATTTCCTACAAGGTTCCACTCTTCCATATTTAGGAAAAAACTATGAGATTCGGATTATAAATGAAAGGAATAGTGCAAATGATAAAATAGAACTTGGAAATGATGAATTCGTAATAGCTCTAAGTTTCAAAAAAAATAGCCTAGATTGCGATGATAGCAGAATTAAGCTACTTTATGAAGATTGGTTGTATCATCAAGCAAAAAGCATATTTGAACAAAAAATCAAACGATTTGGTAACATAATTGATGTAAGTCCGAAAAAATTTGTTGTAAAGAATCTAAAGAATAGATGGGGAAGCCTAAGTAGGAATAATACTATAAATTTAAACTTAAACCTAATCAAAGCTCCGCATGACGTCATAGATTATGTTATTATTCATGAATTATGCCATATTAGAATTAAGAAACATTCTCATCATTTTTGGGATTTGTTACAAAAATACGTTCCAAATTATAAGGCTAATATACAGTGGCTTGAGACAAATGGAAAGTATCTTTTGGTTTAAAAGAAATTGACATGAAGATAATTTATATTAGGTTTCTCTGTATTAGTAACGTCGATCAATCTGTAGAATTTCTCAGTTAAATGTAAGCGAGTTCTCTACTTATATCGGTAAAAAAACTGATAGAAATAAAACGGAGGAAGTTTTGATTGAAGATACAAAATGGGAAGCCAATATGTGCTGTTAAATTTTTATGGCAATATATGTATAATATTGAGCACAAAATGAAATAAATTTAGGTAAATTAAAGTTGAATTAAAATTATTTCTATCCATTAAGAAGATGACCGATATAAGTATCGTCTTCCGAGTCGATTTTTAATACCGAATCCACCTGTTTATTTGGTCTTTCCTGTCTCTCAGTTCTTATGACGGTTTTTCCATTCTTTTCCTTGGTATAAATACGATACAAAGCCTCCCTTCCATATCCCCAAGTCAATGACATGCCTTTTCCACTATGCTCTACATTAGTATCTCTTCCAAAGTGCCAAAGTGTAATGTTCCAACTTTCATTACCTGGGATCGGAATTCTTTCATATCCTCCTGCTACTTTTTCTCCACTTTCATCCAAAACTCTCGATACCCTTTCTTCTACTCTTGTTAACGCATTAGATAGGCGAATTATACCGTGAAAATCTTCTAATAGCACAGGATAAAAAGAACAACCTACAACAACACTTACTGTATCAGTGTGATGTATCGTAGTTTGTATCTTCATATTATCCGTTATTAGTGGCTCTAATTTAATGTCCTTACTATAGTGATTAGTAGAATATCTCTTATTCAGTGAAACGATCTTCCATATATCGGGCACTTCAAACTTCATATGTATATCATGAATAGACTTCTTGTCTAAAGGTAACTCTTCTATAAACTCAACTATTTCAGTGATAGTAGTGACAGTAGTATTCCCCATATGGTTACCTGTCATTGAGTTGCTTCTTCCAGTAGCGTATCCCTTTAGTGAATAGAATGTCAGGTTAGAATTGTAAATGCGTTCAACAATTCCTTCTCTTACTAATTTTGATATCTTATTGCGAAATGTCCCGTGCTTCATAGAATATATCTTATCTTCAACTTTAAATTGCTCGAAATCTTTAAAGCTAAATGGTCTATGTTCTACAAGAACGATATAATTCATGTGCTTCAACATAGCATCATCTAGATCGCTCAATTGTAATCAAATTCTCTGCCATATTTCTGTGCGGTAAGATCAATTATATCGAAATCTTGTTAGTAATCATCTGTCAATTTGCGAATAAATATTCCATTGTCTTTTTCTTCCTCGGTCATATCTCAAATCTGAATCAGCCAATTCCAATCTCCATCTAATCTGACAATTTACGGATAAGTATCCCTCCACTTTTCTTTTCGATTACTACTTCATTATCTAGACCGCAATCACGGGCAACATCAGAAGGTATAACTAATGTTGCAGATATTTTACCAAACAGGAAGATACCGCGAGTGATATTTTCCTTATTGTCATTCTTAATGTTCTCACTCAATGTTATTTCTGTTCCTCAATCTTGTTTTCGCCTGTTCCAAAATACGTAAAATGTATCGGCTCCTAGGAATATCTCCTCGAAGATTATCTATTTCTCTAAACATTTCTTCTGAAACATAAATTGAAATTAATTTGGTCAATTTAATTACTTAATTCACATTGGTTTATATTAACAAATTTTGTTATATCAACTGGAGTATATAACATAATATGTTAAATACAAGGACAAGAAGGCAATTAAGAGAACATAAATTGTTAAACTTAGAAAACCATACCTCCAACCCCTCCCAAAAACTAAAGCGATTAAGGGAACTAAGTATCACCGGTCTGGGGGATCTAGCATTAATTGCCGGTGAGACAACTGATGGAATACAAGACCAAGTTTTTACCTCAAGTAAATTTGAACCAATGATTGATAGAATTTTAAAATTAGAATTTCGTGGTCTAAGTAATTTTCCTCCGTCTGTAAACCGACTAGATCCGAGGAGGACACAACTGTGTGCTATGTTAGTCAGCAAATGTATAACGTTTTTGAAACTTCAATATGAGTTTCTGGAACACGATTCTCCAGGATTGGCTGATATTGTATTAGGGCAACTATCCCAGGCTGCAAAAATTAGTAACGAAATTGCTAATAAAGTGGAATTGTTGAATTTGCAAAATGTTGCAAGCAAAACTAAACTCGAGTATCTCTTTAATTGGAAAAAAGTCACTGAAAAAAACGAAAAACTTTGGAGTTTATTATACGGAGAATTGGGTGTTCCCTTTAATATTGAAACCATAAACAGAAGTCCTGACGGAAGAGTGCTAAAGTTTAAACTCGTATTAGAATACGTTGATGTGATTCCATCAGTTACAATCACCATAAACGGAGAGGGCAACACTGCAAAACTGCTAATTCCCAAAGGTTCGACTAAAATCGAAAGAGAACTCATTGTCCGTAAGGTAAACGACGAACTATACCTGTTTAAGAGAATTAATAACTCATAGTTAAGAGACGGTTCCCTAACATACGTAAATTCCATTAGGATTTTTCAGATTGTGCTTTAAGCAGTTCTACTTCCTTCCTTAAACTTAGTAATTCATCAGAAATATTTGTGATGGTCTCAATATTTTTCGAATTTTGTTCGTGCATTTGTTTTTCATGTTTCAATACGGGATTATTTAGAGTTAGAAGATCAACAGCCTTAAGGTAATCTTCTAGCAACATCCTTTCAGTCGGTTTATAGTAGTTCTTTTTCAAGCCCATTGAAGAGGAATGTCCCATTAACAACTCTACGTTACTAGAATACATTACCTGCATGGCATGTGTTTGAAAGAACTTTCGAAATCCATGACTGGATTTAAAATCATGATTTCTATTTTTCCCGTCATTTTTTTCAATCACGCCTTGAACTTTCCATGCATCGTAGATCAATTTGCGAATACCCTCGCTATCCATCTTCTTTGGATCAATTGCTAGTCCTATTCTATGTCCGTGTCTTTTGTCGATTTTCTGCCATGTATCTCTAATAAGCCAACTATCTCCGTTTATTCTCTCACCATGCAACTCTCGAAAATCCATATACTGTTGTAGAGACTTGTATGCCTCAGGAGTGATGAACGTGAAATATTCGTCTCCTTCGCCAGAGTAAACTTCGACTTTTGCTGCTAATAACTCATTATTATTTTGATCATAAATTGGTGTAACATGCTTCCATTTCAGCCAGTTCCAAGCACCCACTCTTATTCCGGAAGAAATCATTACTAGAACAATTACTTTTAATCTTCTGTCCGGAAAATCTAGTAACAATTTTTCTATTTCTTCTACAGTAGGACAGCGATCGTCCGCGGATTGTTTAGGCGATGGCAGACCTTTGATTATTTTTTTCCATGAAACATTTATGTCATTCATATCGAAAAATAATTTAATGGGCTTTAGGTAATTTCGCAAGGTTCCCTCCGATATTTCTTTGTCCTCGACTCTTTTCCTTTGGAGGATACAGTATTTAATCAACTGTGACTGTAATAAGAGAGGTGAATCTTTGGCTAGTTTATATAGTTCGAGGCATTTGTTTTCTATTTCGCCTTTAAGTTGCAGAAAATCTAGAAACTTTTCGATTAAAGAAGGATATTGCCTTTTTACGTCTTTGGATTTTAATGCATATACAAAATTATCATAGGGAGTAAGTTGCACAACAGAATCTTGATTAGTCATCACAATTTGTAGTCCAAACTAGTATATAAACGTCTATTTTTTCACACGGGTTCGGTGGGATTCGGACCCACGACATTTTAACCCAACGAAAGACTGGTTAAGAGCCAGACGCTCTACCTGGCTGAGCTACGAACCCACAAAAGTTCTGTTTTTAGTCTGCGTAATTTAA
>Ga0105068_1000013_pt1 | contig 15645 bp, 7 predicted proteins | sample GWRWN1_10_20_FD_90064 | JGI IMG/M metagenome (GOLD analysis project Ga0105068, IMG submission 90064) | Riverbed sediment microbial communities from areas with no vegetation in Columbia River, Washington, USA - GW-RW N1_10_20 | ecosystem: Environmental > Aquatic > Freshwater > River > Sediment ...
AGAGGAACTTAATATGGTTGGACAATTTAAGAAAAGGACCGTTGGAAGGGGAGCCGCATATATTTACATCGAGACAATTGCTTCATTGATCTCTGGTTACATTTTTTGGGTTATCATGTCCAAGATCACAACGAGCGAAACTATCGGGATAAGCTCTACTCTGGTATCTCTGGCAGGTATTGTAGCTGTGGTAGCGAGTATTGGCATACCGATTGGAGTTCAACGTTTTATAGGCAAAAGCTTTTCAGATAAAAAAATAGACGAAGCAAAAACCTTGGTATCAGTTGCTTTGTTTCTCGTCTGCATGGGAATAGCTGCATGCAGTATTGTAATACTAATCGCTCAAAATTGGATACACGAGATCTTTGATTTTGATCTTGAACTTATACTAATTGCTATTTTATTCATTGGTTCCTCTGTTCTTTCTATGCTATTTCGTTCAGTTGTTATTGCTTCATTAAAGACAAAATCATTGCCAATAATAATTATTTCATCTTCTATTGTAAAACTCATTCTAGCAGCTGTCCTTCTTTTAATTGGTACTGGTACTGTGGGACTAACAATAGGTTTTGCTTCCAATTTTGTATTATCTTCCATTCTACTAGGCATTTTTGTAATGAGAACAATTTTCAAATCATCCACCACCAGTAATTTGGTTGTTAGGTTTATTGCTATTTCTAAATCTATTCTTGTTTCAAGTATTGTATACTGGATTCCTTTGTTAATAACAACCATAGGTTCCCAATTAGGGACTATCGTAGTATTTGGTTCACAAGGGGCAAATCAAGCGGGAGTTTATTTCTTAACTCTGACTATTGTTATCGGAATTACTAGCGTTATGAAATCTTTATTTACAATTGCGTTACCTACGTTGAGTGGTTTGCGCGATTACCGCAAGAGATTTGCATGGCATACTATAAGATTAAGCGCAATCATCTTGCTGCCATTCTCTTGTTCGCTCATCTTTTATTCCAAAGAAGTTATGGAACTTTTTGGTCAGAACTACATAAACGGATCATCATCTTTAGAGATACTACTATTATCCATGCTACCGATGGCTGTACTCACTGGTATCAATACATTGGTCTATTCTTACGGAAATTATCGATATGTCCTTTTTATAGGTCTAGCCGTAAGTATTCCGCAAACTTTACTTTACTTTGTCCTAGTCCCAATATACGGCGGAGCAGGAGCCGCTATAGGATATACGGTTGGTTCTATTACAGGTTGCCTTGTATCGTTGTGTATAGCAAGAAAAATTGGAATGCAGATATTATGGAAGGAACTTGGTATTATATTCATTGTCCCATCGACTTTAGCATTCGCTTTAGGACACTACCAAGTCAATTTCATTCTAGGTATCATCGCAGCGACTGCTTTATCTTATATTATATTATTGAAGATACATATTGTTACTAGTTCTGACATGCAAGATTTGTTAGTGATCTTACCTGAAAGTTTTTCTAATCGACTAAGTAAGTTGGTTAATAAACTTGGGATTTGATTTATGCCTCTTAAAACGGACTGCAAGGACCGTCTTAATATTGGTCCTTAGTTTTTAATCATAAAAAACTCAATCTGCTCCTCATAATATGGTTGCATGTTTATTGGACTCAAAAACAAATAAATTTGATTACCCAAATAAAATATTTAACACTTAACTAATTTTGGATACCAATTATGAAGTGATTCTACTTCATTGTTGATATGGCAAGACGCGAGAGTCCGGCATACTTAGCTGATTATATTTGTAAATTGAGGATTTACTGAAATTCATTAAGCCAAAACATAAATTGTCCAATTAATTCGTTACAGGCATAAGCATAGGAAGTGAAATGGAGGCGTGGTTTGATATTAGATGACACCTATAATAGAAATCGGACAGGCATCAAATCCCCTATTAACCTTCGCGCCGATATTCTTGATGATCTTCTCAGGTTATGCTGGCGGTACAATAATATCTTCTATACGTGGTAAAGTTACTGGCGGATTCCTTAAGGACCTAATTTATGGTAATGTAGTCCTAAACTTTCTTTTCATGGCGGGTTTCATAATTTTTGGAACGCTTGTCTCTGCTGCAAATGAATATTTTACTGTCCTTACATACATACTTGTGGGCCTATCAGTTCTTGGTGTCTACTTTTTGTTAAAATTAATAATAACTATTGTAAAGAGTCGCACTGATGGTGAATCTGCAAATATAAAGTTCCAAAGGATCAAATCATTGTTTTTCGTTTCTGACAACCAGACTGCTATTTTTATTTTATTTGGAATTGCTCTTTTTGTAACCATTCTGATTTATCACGCAGTTATTATTTACTACCATCCAATTTTTAGTGAGTATGACTCTTTGTACTTGTTCCTGCCAATTTCGAAATCGATCTTACTGGGAAACGGCTTGAACCACGATTTTTATCTGGGATCAGATGTTAATATGAGGTATCCTCCATTTACTCAGGCAGTTAACTCGTGGCTAATTCATTCATTTGAATATTCCAGTGTGCGTTTGTTTCCTATATACTACATATTTTTAGCAGGTATTTTTGTTTATTCGTTGGCAAGAAATGTATTTACTAAGACTAGCAACACAAAAGAATCTTCATTTCTTGGTCTAATAGCTGCAAGCGCATTTCTAATTACACCGGCATTATTAGTTGTATCCTCTCGGTTTAGTCTTCAACAGGATCTTGCATTCTTATTCGTTCTTGCCGCAAGTTTTTATTTTTTATCGGATATTATCCGGTACCAGAGACCATCTAGGACAAGCCTGTTGATGTTAAGCGTTACATTGGCATTGATGGCTTTAACAAGAGAGATAGGGTTAGTTGTCTCTACAGCTATTTTCTTTCTAGTACCAGCCATCAAATTCACTGGTAATAATCTAAAATTAAGAGCAATTTTTACGATATTGTCGTTTCTTCCTCTTTATTTATATTATTTTGTGTTTTATGGAGCTGTTGAAATTAATTCTGGTCTGCTGTTAATAATAAGCAATATTGCTGTATTTTTTATTGTTTCTCAATTAAAAAATCAAAATAAATTTTCTTTTCTGATAAGACCAGTATCCAATATTACTTATATCACTCCTTTAGTCATTCCAGCTATTCTCATTCTAACTAGTGTTATAATATTTAATGGGGTGTATCCTGGCATCGTTATTTCAGAAAGGTACTATGAACTTGTTGACATCGATGTAGGAATATTTGCAATGCAGAGTGACAAACACCAAGAAATATCTGATATGATAATGGGAATTCCAAGGATAGATGTTCTATTTATATCCATGGCAATGGGTTCGGTAACAATATTTTTTAAGTTAGTAGGATTTGGCAGGGTAATCCGACATTTGAAGAATAATTATGAATACTCTCTGGTACTTATCCTAGTAATATTCTTATTAGTAACATGGTCTTTTTTGCTTCAGTCCGGTTTCGAAATTTCTGATATAAGGCATGTACTCTACTTTGCTCCGCTTTTTTCGGTAATTCTTGTAATGGGAATGAAAATAGGATGTGAATCATCCAATTATTGGAAATTATACTATTATGGAATTATAGTGTTTATGAGTTACTATTTCCTAAAATATAATCTCGTTTCTATGAATTCTAATAACTTTGTTGGTCTTTTTATTGATCCTTTTAAAAGTCCGATTATTACTATTGCTGATCTAGGAATTGCTGCGATACTCGTCTCGCCTTTGCTAATACATAAAATATGGGAATTTTATTTTCCTGGGTCAAGACAGAGAGAAAATCGCTTATTTCCAAATGCATTAGTTGTCGCAATTTTTTCCGTGTTGCTAGTCATCCAAATTTATACTCTATATTCTAGTGGGGCAAACTTGATCCCTCTTAAAGGGAATGAGCACATACCGCCACCTGGCTGGGAAAATAATGTTTTTGATGTTATTGAGTACCTGAATAATGCAGAGCAAGGAAACATTCTTTCCGTACGTGCCCCAGCAATTCCGTTTTTTACGAATAGAACAAACTTTGATCTATTTAATTTTCAGGCATTTGCAGACAACATTTCAGATGTCCTATCAACTAACACTTCGAACCTTTTCAAAAATAGCTTGTTAGATATGGGTATAAAATACATTATTTTACCTAGTGAAACAAGTAATCTACACTACGCAGTGGAAAATCTTACAACGAGATATCCAATCTTAGAAACGTTAAGTACTGACAAAGATTTTGAAAAAGTAAGTTTTAAGGATTTTAATGTTTACAAATTTACACCTACAGTTGCAGACAGGATAAATCTCATTGACAAGAACCATATATGGAAGTCTTTTGGTCAGGCAGAAATTACCCAGAACGCAGATAATTTGACTATTCGTGTGAACACTGATGAGAAAGATATATTGTACAACAGGGGATTTTTGCAAACTGAATTAAACCTAACGAAGCCGCTTCTACTATCATTAGATTACAAGGTAGAAACTAACGTAGGAAATGCGACATATGCAATCGAAATTAGGGAAAGTAATAGCAGCAAGATCCTTTTCAACAGTTTACTTGATAATGTTTCGGGTAATGCAACTGATAAAACATTTATACTTCCCACAAATATTAATGTGGATGAGCCGTTGGAGTTTAGAGTATATGTAATCACTCAAGGGACTGGCTATCATGCTTTGATTATCAATAAGCTTTCTATATTACATACCTGATTATTATTTAAACGACTACGACGTATTAGATAGAAAATCTATTTTAAGTATGGAGAATACGAAACTATTTGATTGTAAGTGATATGTTATCTGTTCCATGAACTGTTCCTTTTTTTAGAATTGTAATGATATCTGGGAACATGTGGAATACATATGCACGTCACATCAAAACAATGTGAATGATTTGAAGTAATTTATAAAATAACACACAGAGCAGTCAATTCTATTAACTTGCCTACGATATTAATTCATAACTGCGGCCTGATTTGCACTGAATTGCCTTATTACGTGACTTTATTGGAGTAAAACACAGCTAGTCAATTACTTAAACTAACAAAATAAAGTACATGTGCGACATTTACGGATTCTGTCATGTTTAAGTCTTAATGAGTGCATAGAAAACATGGTGCAACTTGCACGTGGGGGAGATATGTTCATTGATATAAAAATCTAAAAGTCGAACGCGAAATACCACGTATAATCTATTTTATAGAATTGTGAGATTTCTGTAATTGGGAACCTCAAACAATTAAAAGGCAAAATAATTGAGCGATACAACCAGATTATTCAACAGAAACCTTTTCTTGTCTCGCCGAGATAACCGACATGATTTGTTCCTAATGCGTATAATTATTGTTAGAATTTTCTGACCGTAGCTCGCGTACCAAATGAATTGTGCACATGAGCGATCGCTAAAATTGGTAATAAAGGTCGAAGCTTTATTAAGTATACCAAATTATAATATGATAGGCTTAATTATACCTCTCCAATCCATTAATCAATTGAACACTTCGAATAAATATTGATATCAACTACATCAGTAGCCCGTAAATAAATATATTAAAATAGGAACATACGTATAAGCAAATCCTCATGTATCCAAAAAAACCAAATATATCAATTGCAAATATATCATTTGCTGATTTCATTCTAAACTATTTGTCATATATTAATGCGTTGAGCATTTATAAAAGTATTAGATCTCTCTTAATATATCGTAGGACTTATAGCAACTACATTAACGTCATGATGAACATATTAAAGAGAAAATATCCTATTGAGGCGATTATGAGAAATGGTACTCATACTATGTTGCATAACCGTATGGAAGCACAAATACACGGAGGGCGTCATAAGAATGGTGGACATAATGAACGAATCGAATATGATACTGATAATAATATCGTTAGATTATCTGCACTTCCGTTTGACCATAGCACCATCACAATTTATGGCGCAATAACTAATGGAGATATAATGAACATTTTTGTCAATGATATATATCATGATCTCCCCGTAAAAGACAAGACAGTCATTGATATTGGAGCTAATATTGCAGATTCAGCGCTCTATTTTGCGTTACGCGGAGCGACTAGAATAATTTGCCTCGAACCTTTTCCTAAGAACTATGAATTAGCAGAAAAGAATATTAAATTAAATAATTTTTCAAATACAATAAGCCTAATTCCAGCTGGTTGTTCTAATAAAAGAGAAAAAATAAATATTGACCCCACTTATCAAAGCGGAATTCTCAGTAAACTAGAAGATTTCAGAGTAGGGATCGAAGTCCCTTTATTGACTTTGAAAGATATATTAAGCGACTACAATTTGCCTTGTGATGGTTCGCTTATCCTGAAGATGGATTGAGAAGGATGCGAGTATGAAACCATTCTTTCTGCTGATGATAATACATTACAAGAATTTAGTCATATGATGATTGAATATCATTACGGCTACAAAAACCTAAAAGAAAAACTTGAAAGGAGTGGATTTAGAATTTCTGTAACAAGACCCAGAATACAATGGTCCTGTTCTGAGTTACTTGGTAAAAAATTTAACCTTGCGGTGGGAAACATTTTTGCAGAAAGGGTTTAAAATATTATTTTTAAAGTCTCGTTTTCAGTACTGCCAAAAACTAATACATTTGTTTTGGATTAGTTATAGTTTAACTATATTACAGTATACTTGCTACAATTATTTTTCTTATATATTTCTGTAAAAAGATCTATTGTTACTTTCCGATGTAAAAATTCATTTGACTTCTAGCCAGAACGTATCTACCAGATAATTAAGTTCATGAATAAACTCACAAGTTAATCAGTGGTTGTTAATTGGGTAATAGTTGGGGGATAATCCAATATTTAACCGTTAAATTATACCCCAAGAACCAAAAATAGCATATGTCCTTCTATGTGAATTTGTCCCAGTAAATAACTGCTAACTTGAAACGTTAGGATGAAAAGCATAATTTTCAAGCTTGTCACTCACATTACCGACTAATAAATTGAGAAACAGCGGCAAATTATGGATTCATTTTTGAAGTATGTTTTTTGCTTAGTACCAGATTAAATCTTTTATCCAACTATTTGGAATTTGTACTCGTTGGAAATGAAATAAAAATGAAACACGACAAACCCAAAACATAAATGGTTCAGCAAATTTTCTAATGAAGAGGTTAGAGAGTGAGAAGGAGGTGTGGTCTGTAGATGGCGTATATAATAGGTATTGGTGAGGCAGCTAACCCCCTACTTACTATTATACCGATAGTTTTAATGGGATTCTCTGGATACGCTATTGGCATAATAATATCTAAAATGCGCAAAGTAACTCCTATGTTCTCTAGAGATTTAATTTATGGGAATGTAGTTGTAAATTTTCTGTTCCTTTCGGGTTTTATAATTTTTGGAGTACTGATCTCCACAGCAAATGGATATTTTGCCGTCTTTACATACATACTTGTAGGCCTATCTATCATTGGCGCCTATTTTCTATTAAAAAAATTTATTATGAACGTTACCAACAGACTCGCAGGTGTTTTCCTTGGAGATAAATCCCGAAATGTCAGTGTGATGGAAATTAAATCATTGCTCGTTTCTGATAGTAAGACTATTTTTATTTTATTTGGAATTGCTCTTTTTGTAACTGTACTTGTATATCAAGCTACAATTATTTACTATCATCCAATTTATAGCGAGTATGATTCTATTTACAGATTTTTGCCTATTTCAAAATCCATTTTATTAGGAAATGGTTTGAATCATGATTTTTACTTGGGTTCTGATGTTATTATGAGACATCCTCCATTTATTCAGGCATTAAATGCATGGCTGATTCATTCATTTTATTATTCAAGCCTACGTTTGTATCCATTCTATTATGTGTTTTTTGCTGCAATTCTTGTATATTCCTTAACAAGAAACGTATTAACTAAGACTAGCAATAGCGAGTCTTCTTTTTTTGGATTAATTGCATCTAGCGCATTTTTGATAACACCTGCATTACTTGTTGTATCGTCACGATTTAGTCTGCAGCAGGATCTGGGATTTATTTTCATGCTAACAGCAAGCTTTTATTTCCTATCAGATATTGTCCGCCATGATAAACCTGCTAAAACAAGCCTTCTGATGTTAAGTGCTTCATTGGCATTAATGGCACTAACAAGAGAGATAGGTTTGGTTATAGCAGTGGGTATTTTCTTCTTGGTTCCGGCAATCAAATACACAGAGGGTAACGTAAAGCTAAGAGGACTTTTTACGGTATTATCATTTCTTGTACTTTATGTGTTAATTTTGAAGGATTTGTTTGAAGTCGGATTTATATATGGAACTACAATTAGATTAACGGCCTTACTTCTTTCTAACCTTGCAGTATTTTATATTTTGGCTCAACTAAAAAATCAAAATAAATTTTCCTCACTAATAACACCAGTCTCCAATTTCAAATATATTGTGCCTTTAGTTATTCCAATTATTTTCATTGTTACTAATATGCTAATATTTGGTGGACCATTTCCCATCTTTACTTTTTCCGGTAAATTCAGTGAATTCCTTCCAACTTACAGAGAGATTTTTGATATCACTAACCCTTTATATCTTGATCTAATACAAACGTTACAAAGTTTACCAAGGATAGATATTCTATTTATTTCAGTAGCTATGGGTTCTGTATTCATATTTGTTAAGTTAGTGGGATTGGCCAGGATAATCTATCAACTGAAAAATAATTATCAATATTCTCTACTTCTTGTCTTGTTGATATTTTTATTAGTCATATGGGCATTTCTACTTCAATCAGGTTTTCAAACATCCGATATAAGATATGTGACATACTTTGTTCCCATTCTATCTGTAATTCTAGTCATCGGAATGAAAATAGGAAGAGAATCGCCGTATAATAAAGTATTTTGTTACGGGCTCATTGTATTCGCCACATTTTATTTCCTTCACTTCAATCTGTTCATCTGGAATTATCATAACAACTTTGGTGGATTTTGGGTGGAACCAATTAAAGGGTCGCTTATAACTTGGGGTGATGTCATAATAGGGGCGGCAATTATGGGTGGGTTGATATTACTTGAAATTGGAGGGCAAAAGATCTCTTCTTTCACCAGGAGCTATAATTTACGTAGTTACATAATCTATGCATTCTTAGCGTTACTTGGTATCCAGATATACGTCCTATTTAATAGCGGTATAATGTTGGCTTCTCCACAAAAAATGGATCAATTGCCACCTTCTAAATGGGAGACCAATGTAATTGATGTGATAGACTATCTAAAGAGTGCAGAAAATGGAAATGTTCTTGCTGTCCGTGCTCCAGCTATACCATTTTTCACCAATAGAACAAGCTTTGATTTATTTAATCCTCATACACTTGCATATAATATTTCATCTCTACTATTCATCCAAAATTCCAGTCTACTTAAAGAAAAAATTGCTGACATGGGTATAAGATATATTATCTTACCAAATCAGAATAATTCTCTATACTATTTGGTTCAAAATCTTATGGCAGGGTCGAAATTAGTAGACTTCATCAATGCTGATGGTGATTTTGATAGAATTAGATTAGAGAACTTTACCATATACAAATACAACTCTGCATCGCGCAAGATAAATCTACTTGACAACGAGCATATTTGGAAACCCCGCAAAGGTGTCGTGATCTCTCAACAGGACGGAAATTTGAACATATCAGTGATTAGTAATCAGACTGATAAGATAAAGAAACTTGCATTATTAAAAACTCGATTAAATTTAACAGAAAGACCATTATTGCTATCATTAACTTATGCATCAAACTCTTCCCTAGGAACAGGAACATTTAAAGTAGGAATTGCCGATAGGAGGGAAGATAAGCTAATATTCAGTAGTTTATTAAATAATACTTCTGGAAACCTAACCAATCAAACATTTATAGTCCCGAAGAATATAGTTGGGGATAAACCCTTGGAGTTTAGAATCTATATATTTACTGATGGACCTGGTAAATACTTCCTAAATTTCAAAAGAATTCACATGGCGTATTCGTGATCCTTTCAATTTATGATACTGCCGGAGAGATTTGAAATCAAGTTTTGTCACTAACTCATCAGTTCATCACATCTCCATCTTTATAATAGCCTATAATACAATCAACTCCAAACTATCGATTCTCATCTAATTTTATATCGCCGCAATTTTTACGTGCATGGTACTTACCTTATCTTGACTCATCATAAAGATAATAAATTAGCTTCATAGTTAGGAAAAGAAACCTTTTCCTCAATAGTTGATTTTGTATTATGAACCTTCATGTAAAATATCTATATCATAATTTATTAGAAAGATAGGAATTCTCAAGCTAATTATGAAATGATAATAAATTTATTCTTCCTTGCAAACGACCTATTCGAGTTAAGTACGTGCTTTTTACTGAAAAGGTTTGAATGTTATACATATTTAAATAACCATTATACAGTTAAATTGCAAATCCGAATGAATTTACCAATATCATTTCCTTATTTATTTTTCTTTATGATATTGGTTTGGGTAGTTGTGTCAGTAGGATTTAATAATTATCACTCCGTTTACTCGAACGCTCTATGGTAAGGTAAAAAACCTTAACAATGAAGAGTATCAGGAGAACGTAATATTGATTTTCTAGCTATCTTGGTGATAGCCGTTCTAACTATCATTCCAATAATTTGTCTTTTGAACCATGAAAATACATTAGAGATTGAAAATTAATTCGGTATTTCTTTGGAAAACCATTTATGTAGTAATATCAACTAATTTATAGTCTCTATAATGCTGTATTTACAAATTGATAAAAAAAGCCGATATTGGATCTTTGGTGATAGGCGTGATATTACTGATACTTACTATTAGTGCAGTTGGAGCGATTTCTGAAATTGAAAACCAGCAACATGCTCATAAGATATTTTATAACTATAAATTCATTCCAGCGATAGTTAACATTTCAGATTTAGTTCCTCAGGGTTCCTCTGTTGTAGTATCACACACACATTCTTATCTAAAGTATTTTATTCCACATAAGATAATAAAAATTCCAAATACAATTTCTTCAGAAAAATCTCTTCTTTATTATATGGTAAAGAACAATTTAACCTATCTTTTAGTATACGATAATCGCCATTATTTTCCAGTAAATCCTCTATTTTCTGACACGGGATTAAAAAATTTACGGAATGATTATAAACAAATAGCCAATTATGTTATAGACGATAAAACTAAATTTCAACTTTATCAATTGAATAAAAATTGGAGATTCTAAAAATGAAAAATTCAGATTACATAATAATAACGGAGATAGAAATTACATTTGTGGACTAAAACTGAATATTTGGGTCTCCTAAAATCTCATAAAGTTGATATTTTATTTATTATCTTTATTATATCATTTACCGCTTACTTCTATTCTTACGTTTCAATATCTGCTATACCAACTTCGGATGGCGCAGAATACCTTAACAATGCTCGGAGTTGGTTATATGATACTCCTATTAGTAGCGCCTACAGAGCTCAATTAATTTCTTGGATTATTGCTGGCATTTGGCAAATCACTGGAGAGAATTGGCTAATTATAAAATATGTGATCCCTGTTTTCACACTTGGCGCCGGAATTATTTTATACCTGCTCTTAAGAAAGCATAAAGGGAATTTATTTGCTTTTGGTGTTTCAACACTGACGCTGCTAAACCCACACCTATTTTTTTGGGGGACATACATAATGACCGAAAGTTTATCATTATTTTTTATTGTTCTATCATTGTATTTCATAAAAAGTGAGAAACAATCTCACTGGTTCTTAGCTGGTATATCAATCGGTTTGACTTTTGCTTCACGATACTCTACATTGATTGAAGTGATGACAATATTTGTCGTAGAGTGCATCATTCGAAAAGACCGTAAATTCGCAACCAGAACAATAATGAGTGCAACACCGATTATTATTGGAACTATATTTATAGTATATCTAAAGGTTGGCTACTTTGTTGGGGCGCAACCAAGTGATACACACTTTACATTTTTGTTAACTCCTTACTATTTACAGAACTCATTAAATATATGGGGATTTGCAGTCCTTCTTGTACCTGTCGCGTTCTTGTTTAGAAGAACTTATAAAGATAAATATAATTATACTTTTATAGCATGGTTTATTGTTTCCCTCCTGTTCTGGAGCGCCAATTCTAATCCAATTCTTCATCTACCTCGATACACTGTGCAATTTACTCCAGCAGTCTACTTTTTAGCAATATTAGCAATTGAAAATATATCTAAAATTAACATAGTTCGAAAATCATTTCACCGTATTGGGATTGTTTTTTCTGATGAAGTAAAATAGAATTATCTATGCCAAAAATAAAAGAATTTATGAATCTATAGTAGCTATCATGATGCGGAGCTTGAGTACAAATTTTTTAATACAAGTGCTCGGTTATGACTAATTATTCGTCGAATCTTAAATCTAACCATTACCAAGTTGTCTCGACTTCCACATGTGGTAAGATAGACGGGACAGAATGTTAGTGATTGTTAAAGTAAATTATATTAAAGCATGAACAGAATAATCATTAATATTAAACCCTATTGAGATAAAGGTCCAAACCAATAATGTAAATAAAAATGATCTCATAAGTGGAAGAAACATTAGCAGTAAAAACTTTAGGATTCGCAATTTAGCTGTATCATTGTAATTTAAAAATATTAGTGGACTGTGTATTCAATAGCTAGTACAAAGGTCGCCTACAACAAGAAGCAAAAATCAACATTGTCTATAATTGGATAGAAAAGGAGACCATATCTTGAAAGATCAAACGCAATGAATATTTAGAATTAAATCATTTGTCTTTATTTTGATTATGTTCAATGATTTTCTTTACAGTAACAGACACTGTGTCTTTGCTGGAATGATTAATTTGCCAACCTATTTTTTTTAGTTTATCTGTCGAAAGTAACATATTCTTTATGTCACCTATCCATCCTCTGCCATCTTTCAATTCGGACGTATGCGTTATTTCTGGATGTAACCCCAGTTCAGTAATAATTATTTGTGCTACCGTATTGGTATCAATCTGATCATCAGAGCCTACGTTAAGAATTTCGAGTCCAGAACCAAGTTGATTTAAGCCAAAAGCTAGAGCGTTAACACAATCCTCAATATACAAGTACGATTTTTTCTGATTCCCATCACCTAATATTTCAAGGTATTTGCCATCAGATTGTTTCAATTTTCTAAAGAAATCAAATATTACACCATGTCCAATAGAGGATCCCACAATATTTGCCAATCTAAAGATCACCGACTGAATTCCAAATGTCCCTACATAGCCGCTTATAAGAGCCTCACAAGCGAGCTTCGACGCTCCGTATAATGAAATCGGTTTTAAAGGACCATAGCTCTCTGGTGTAGGAATAACTGCAGATTCACCATACACCACTGAGGATGACGTGAAGATAATTTTTTTGCACCTATCACTAATTCGCATACTCTCTAGCACATTTCTGGTAGCTACAATATTGTTTAGAAAATCGACTTCTGTATTTAGACGCCCCTTTCTGACATCAACATTTGCAGCTAGATGAAATACTATATCACATTCTTTTACAACTTCAGTTAATTTCCTATAATCAAGTAAATCAAGTTGAATGAACTTAAATTTCTCAAGAGTAAAAAAAGGGTTAAGATTTTGCAACCTGCTAGTTGATAAATGATCTACTACTGTCACTCGATAGTTCTTGCTCAACAGCAAAGGTACTAGAGCAGATCCAATAAAACCAGCACCTCCTGTTACCAATATATTCTTTGATCCTTCGATGGTCATCTTCTATTAAGTTCCCACCTGTCTTTCATGATCGAACCAAATATAATTTGTTAATTATTATTCTCATGGTTTAATCAATCAGCTTTGGAATTGTTATAATACCACATTCTTGCAAAAGACTCAGAAGAGTGCTACTGATGGCTTTAAAACTTATTCAATACTGGCTCTACTCTATTTAATTTAACACCTGAAAGTCAACCGTCGTGTATGGTATAGCAGTAACTTGAATAGTAAGGATCTTTTATCTCATGGAGCAAAGTTTAACTTTAAGTAAGCTTAAGAAGAACAATAAAATTGAATATACGATGACCAAGTTAAATGCACATCGAAAAAGGTAATTCTGTTGGAGAACATAAAAACTTGCCTAGTAAAAAATATGATGTAGTAATTAATACGTACTCAGATGATTTTAGCCCACAATTTGCCTTAGTAATGCCGATACAAAATGAAAAGGCTATTTGTGAAATCATCAGTGAAATATACCATACGATGGTAAAAAATAACCCATATTCCATTGAAGTTGTTATTTCGGTAGATGGTAGCTTAAATAACACAAGACAAGAGATTATAAATCTGAGAACAAAATTTCCTTTAAAAGCTAGTCTATCAGGAACCAAAAGATGTTATGCTGTAAGTATACAGGATAGCCTTGCATTGGTTTCAGCACCTTACGTAATCGTATCAGATCCTGAAAATCAACTTAAGCTTCAGGATTTTTTTATACTGAAAGAACGATTAGATCAATATCCCGATACAAAACAAGTTATTATCAATGGAAGTAGAAAAATAAGACTGAAAGATCTTCACAGAGAAATAATTTCAAAAGCCTTCCAGAAGCTGTGCACAATCGTATTTGATCTTGTTTCCATTAACGATATTATGTCTCCGTTTAAGTTGATGAGTACTGCCGTGGCAAAAGGTTTAACGTCTGAATGTAGATATATGAATGAAAGTTTTTGGATAGAATTTATCGTCCGCGCTTGTGAAAAACATGTAAAAATAATAGACGTTGAGGTACAATGTGCAAAAAAGTCGAGTTGCTGCCTACCAGGATATAAAAAATTAACAATTCCAATAATGATATGCCCACTAACTGAGTTGATTAAATTGAAGAGAGAACTGACAGGAAAAAATATTGTAATCTCAATTCTTCAAACTAAATCCATTCGACGATTGCTTACATTTGCTCTTGTGGGTACATCTGCAGCAGCGCTCACTTTGTTTTTGACTTGGCTAGGTGTAAATTTTGATTTGTATTACCTTCTTTCTGCAGCCATTGCAATTCAGATAAGCATAGGCTGGGCATTTTTATTACATGATAGAGTGACATTTAAAGACAAAATAGACGATTATGACATACCAAAGGCACTATTCAGGTTTTTGAAGTTTAATGTTAGTAGCTTGGGTGGAGAAGCAGTCAACTTGTCCACATTATTTGTTCTAACAACTGCAGGCATGTTTTACCTGTATAGTGAGATGATCGCAATAATAGTTGCATTCATATTCAATTACACAATGAGTAGAAAGTGGGTCTGGAAAAGGGAGTAAGATGCACAACCTGAAGAAACCTCTAATTGTCCGAAAAAGTACCCAGACCTAGTCTCTTTGAATTTGAGTTCTAGTTAGTTGATTGTAATTATTCCATTTGTCGTGAAAAATCTTAAAAATCGGTTCATTAGTTAGCTCGTGAAGTTTCTTCAATGGTATAACATGATAGCTCTTATAAACGAATTCGCTGACAGACCCATACTATCATAATATGATGTTCTGTTGTTATAATAATATACTAAATCATTTTTTAGTGCTAATATTCCTTGATCGAAAAGGAATTTTGCGCTAGAATCCTTTGTATCATTGTAATAAT
>Ga0105068_1000025_pt1 | contig 13247 bp, 8 predicted proteins | sample GWRWN1_10_20_FD_90064 | JGI IMG/M metagenome (GOLD analysis project Ga0105068, IMG submission 90064) | Riverbed sediment microbial communities from areas with no vegetation in Columbia River, Washington, USA - GW-RW N1_10_20 | ecosystem: Environmental > Aquatic > Freshwater > River > Sediment ...
CGAGTCAGAGTCTGCCGGCCTATTTGAAGCTTGCTGGCGTCGTTGAAATGGGCAAGGAGGCGACGCAACTGTTGGGAGCCGGTGAGGCGATACGAATCTCCACAGGCGGTATGCTGCCGCCGGAGAGCGACGCGGTGGTGATGGTCGAATATACCGATGAAACCGATGCGGGATTGGTCGAAGTGCATCGCAGCGTTTCGCCGGGGCAAAATGTCATTCAAATCGGCGACGACATCAAAAAAAGCGAGCTGGTTTTCTCGCGCGGGCGGCGGCTCAGGGCGCACGACCTGGGCGCGCTCACCGGTGTCGGAATTTCTTCCGTGCTGGTTTACATGCGGCCCCGCATTGCGCTGATCTCCACCGGGGATGAGATCGTTGATGCCGACACGGAGCCACTGCCCGGACAGGTGCGAAACATTAATCAACACTCGCTTGCCGGTCTCATCGAAGGGTGCGGCGGTGAATTACGCGATTGGGGCGTTGTCCGCGATGACAGAGATCAGTTGATCCGAGCCATTGGGGAAGCCCTGCAGTGGAGCGATCTAGTGCTACTTTCCGGGGGTAGCTCGATGGGCGCGAAAGATATCGCGCTGGAAGCAATCTTATCATTTCCCGATTCGGAATTTATCTTTCATGGAATCTCAGTGAGTCCTGGCAAGCCGACTATTTTTGCCAAGGCGTGCGGCAAGCCGATCATGGGCCTGCCGGGTTATCCGGTGTCGGCGTTGGTGATTTTCGATCTTTTTGCCGCGCCTGTGCTCCGCAAGATCGGCGGCGAGGAGGTAACGGGCATAAATCAATTCGCGAAAACTCTGCGGGCGACTTTGAAAACCAACATAGCGTCGCAAGTGGGCCGAGAAGATTATGTTCGTGTGACTTTGCAGCATGATTCCGAACGGTGGTTGGCGACGCCTCTGCCGAGCAAGTCAGGAGCTATTTTCACTTTGGTCAAAGCGGATGGGATGGTTCGAATCGATCTCAACCAAGATGGGCTGGAGCAGGGAGAGGAAGTCGAGGTGATATTATTCTAGTTTCGAGTCCCGTGTTTCGGGTTTCGAGTTCCCTTCCCAAACCCTAAACGCGGGACCCGAAACCCGGAACTCGGAATCACCGAAGGGCCATGGCGCGTAAGCGATATCTAAAGAAAACGCCTTTGGAAGAGGCCAGAAAGCTTTTTTTGGCAGGTATCGATGCGTCAAAATTGGCCAGCGAAACCGTGCCCGTCGATGATGCGCTCAATCGCATCACCGCGGAACCCGTGTTCGCAAAGATTTCATCGCCCCATTACCACGCCGCCGCCATGGACGGCATCTGCGTCCGCGCCGAGGATACGTTTGGCGCGACTGAGTTTGTCGGAAAGAAACTTAGCCGGGCCTTGAAGGATGTGGCGGAGCCGGGTGCCTTTGCTTATGTGGACACGGGTAACTCTCTCCCTGCTTGGGCCAACGCAGTCATCATGATTGAAAAAGTGCGGCAACTCGATGATGAAACGGTGGAGATTTTCGAGTCGGTGGCACCCTGGAATCACGTCCGACTGGTTGGTGAGGACGTCGTCGCCACGGAATTGCTCTTGCCGCGCTCCCACCGGTTGCGCCCCTACGATCTGGGCGCATTGCTCGCGTCAGGGCACACCTCCGTGCGGGTGAAGGCCCATCCCAAGGTAGGAATCATTCCTACGGGCGATGAGTTGATCCAGCCGGGGGAAGAGACAACACCCGGAGCGGTCATCGAGTTCAACTCCACCGTCTTAGCGGCTTTTGTGCGCGAGTGGGGTGGAGCGCCGGTTAAGTATCCCAAAGTGAAAGACGATGCTGAGTTGCTCAAGCAGGCGCTAGGTCGGGCGGCTCATGAGTGTGATGTGGCTACGATCATCGCCGGATCTTCCGCCGGCGAGCATGACTTGACCGCGGACGTGGTCGCCGCTGCGGGTGAATTGTGGGCGCACGGCATCGACGTGATGCCTGGAAAACCTGCGGTCTTAGGCGCGGCGAACGGCAAGCCGGTCATCGGTTTTCCGGGTTATCCAGTGTCGGCGATCGTTATCGCGCGAGAAATCTTGAGACCGGGTTTGGAGAAGTTTCTTGGTTGCGCGGCGCCATCCTACCCCCGAGTTCGTGCCGTCGTACCGAAAAAGCTCGCGTCTCATCTCGGCCTCGAAGAATTTATCCGCGTAACTTTGGGACGCGTTGGAGAAAAATTGGTCGCCGTGCCGCTGGCGCGCGGCGCCGGGGTGATTACGACAATGGTGCACGCCGATGGATTATTGCGCATCCCAAGCTTTATCGAAGGCTTGAATGCAGGCGAGGAAAGGGAGGTGGAATTGCTGCGGCCCGAAGAGGAAATCGAAAATACCATCCTCTGCACGGGTAGCCACGACCTCGCCATCGGAGTACTCGAAGACCAACTCAAGCTGCGACACCCCGGACTGAAGATCGCAGCAACGAATGTCGGCAGCTTAGGAGGCTTGCTGGCTTTGCAGCGCGGTGAGACCCACATCGCTGGCACTCATTTGCTTGACCCGGAAACGGGCATCTACAACATCCCCGACATTAAAAAAACGATTCCCAACACTCCGGTCGTCTTGGTTCATCTGGCTCTACGAGAACAAGGTATTCTGGTGCGGCGCGATAATCCGAAAGCGATTCGCGGCCTGCGCGATCTCACTCGAAAGGATTGCCGGTTTGTCAATCGACAACCGGGTTCCGGGACACGTGTTTTGCTCGATTACGAGCTCAAAAGATTGAGAATTGACCCGGCTTCCATTCATGGCTACGAGCGGGAAGAGTTTACCCATATGGCGGTCGGGGTAGCAGTCGCAAGTGATCTGGCCGATGCCGGACTCGGAGTGCGCGCGGCGGCCCAGGCCCTAGGGCTTGATTTCATTTCGCTAGCCAACGAGCAGTACGACTTGTTGTGTCTCCGCCCGTTTTATGAATCGGCAAGAGGAACGCAGCTGATGGCAATCGTTCGCTCCCAATCTCTGAAAACAGCGGTCGCCTCCCTGGGCGGCTATGATCCGGTCAAGGCCGGAGAAGTTCTTTACCAGCAGTAACTCCACCGTCGTTATTTCCCCATTCGAAGTCATCGGGGCCGCAGTTTTATCCCGCTCAACGACAACGCTGTTCAGTTGCCGCGACATTGAACCATTTGTGCAGTCTTTTCCAAGCTGGTCCCCCACTGAACTAGGCAGTCGTGGTTTGTCCTAGGTTGTCCATTTTTGTACTTGAAGAGCTCCAACTTCTGTTGCGCTTCCCTTTCGAAAACAGCCAGTTAGATGCAAATTTTTGCTGGCATCGGCATTGCGTTTCGCCCGCCTGAGGAAATTTTCGATGGATGAGAAATTAGAAAACATTCGTTTACTCACTCTTTCTGAAGCTGCAAATCTTTTGCAGGTTTCAACGCGGACGCTGCAGCGAATGATCCGTAATGGGGAACTGCCGGCTTTCAAGGTTGGAGGTCAGTGGCGGCTGCGTGAAACACAGCTGAGGCTGTGGGTGGAGGATAGGGAAAACTCGCTTGTTAAGCTGGAAAAAGAGAGTCGTGACATATGAGGAATGAGGTGTTCTCGCGTCTTCGCTCTCGGTTGTTTTGCTTCATTGTACGCCTTCGCTCGTCGATTTATCGCGCGCCTCACAGCCTGCAAACAGTGTTTTTAGCAACCGGCTAGTCCAAGGAATGAGCTTTCAGTAGCTGGCAAGCGGGTCCAAGGGTGAAGACGCTGCAGAAAGAAAAATCCCCTCTGAGTTCATCTCCTGGTTACGGACTTCGCGTGCGCCTTATTCTGCTGGTCTTTATTGCCGTCGTCCCAGCGCTCATCCTTATCCTCCATAATGCGAAGCATGATCGCGATGTGAGCGCCGAGAGAATTCAAGAAGATGCTCAGCGGATCGTTGAGATCGCTGCTGCACGTCAAGCACACTTCATCGATTCGGCGCGTCAACTATTGGCGGTATTGGCGGAAGTGCCTGAAGTGGCAAGGGGTGACTCCATGGCCTGCAATCGGTTTGTGAAAGGACTCACAGATCGCTACAGCGTTTACGCCAATCTCGGCGTTATCGACGTGGAAGGTAATCTAGTGTGCAGCGCCGTCGGATTCGCGGGGATGGTTAACGCCGCTGATCGATCCTATTTTCGCAGGGCCAAGGGCTCGAAGAGCTTCTCCATCGGGGATTACCAAGTCGGAAGAGTGACCGGCAGGGGAAGCGTCAATTTTGGCTATCCGATACTGAACCGTTCCAGGGAAGTTGGCGCGGTAGTCTTTGCGGCGTTGGACCTCGCTTGGTTGACGCAGTTAACCGGAGAGGCCCGATTGCCTGATGGGGCGTCGCTATCCATCTTAGATAGTCAAGGGACCATTCTGGCCAGATTCCCTGATCCGGAGAAGTGGACCGGGAAGCCTGTGCCGGATGCACCCCTGTTTCAGATTCTCCAGCTGCGGGACCAAACAACAAGGGAACTCATCGGCGTAGACGGTGTGAAGCGGTTGTACGCGTTCACTACTCTAAGCGGGAAACCGGAGACCGGACAGATGTATGTGGTCGTCGGTATCCCGAAGGAGATTGCTTTCGCCCAGGTCAACCGTACGCTGTACTGGAATCTCGGCTGGCTCGGAGTGGCCTGCTTATTGGCCCTGGCAACGGCCTGGTTTATCGGTAACCGGCACGTGGTCGCTTATGTTAGCGAGCGCGCAAGGGCCGAAGAAGCCCGTCTTCACTTGGCTTCGATTGTCGAGTCTTCCGAAGATGCGATCATTGGCAAATCCTTAAATGGCACCATTACCAGTTGGAACGACGGGGCGGAGGTGATGTACGGCTACACGGCGGAGGAAGTTAAGGGTCAACCGATTACCATATTGAACCCGCCGGACCGGCCCAATGAAATTCCTCAATTGTTGGAAATGGTCAAGCAAGGAAAGGGAATCAATCGCTATGAAACGGAACGGATCAGAAAAGACGGCCGCCGGTTGTACGTTTCGGCTTCCGTATCCCCGATCCGGGATTATGAAGGAAAAGTCGTCGGCGCTTCGACCATCGGTCGCGATATCACTGCGCTGCGAAAAGTGGAGGAGAAGCTTCGTGCTCATGCCAGCCAGATGGAAACGCTCTACACCATTGGACAAGAAATAGGCAGAACGCTCGCCCTCGATGAGGTGATCCAATATGCTTTGGATCGAGTCCTTTCGGCATCCGGTTTTGACGTCGCATTCATACACTTTTCTGGCAAATCATCCGCTCCTACGGTTTACGCTGCCGGTAGCGCGTCGCGATCGTCAGCGGAGCAACTGCAGCTCCTGGCGCGTTTAGGAGAGGATTTTGAACGAAAGATAACCGTATGCCAGGAGCCGTGGTTTGTCGAAGATGCCGCGGCTCTGGCGGAGCTAAAAGAGCTGCAGGCGTTTGAAGGCATGAGGGCATTGGTAGTACTGCCGTTGTCCGGTGGCGAGCAGCGTCGGGGTACGCTCACATTGATGAGCCCGAGAGTTCACACGTTTGGTCCTGAGGAGTCACAGTTTCTTCAAGCCTTGGGGCAACAGATCGCTCTGGCCATCGAGAACGCGCAACTTTATGGCGCCACCGTAGAAGTCAATGCTCATCTCAAGCAAGAGATAGAAGAACGCAACCGGGCAGAGAAAATATTGGCAGATTTTACGGCCATGGTGGTTCATGATCTACGATCACCTTTGTCAAATGTGGTGTCGATTGCGGAGTCGCTCCAAGGTGGATTGTTTGGGCCGGTCAATGAACAGCAGAACAAGTGGCTTTGGAAGATCGAGACCAACTGTAAAGGCCTCATCGAACAGGTCAGCGATTTTTTGGATCTTTCAAAAATCGAAGCCGGACACATCGAATTAGTCAAGAAACCGGTTGATCTTAAGGCGCTGATCCACGAAATCTTGGTGGAGCACTCGATCCAGGCCGACAAAAGACAAATCTCATTCAGAAATAAGATCGACAGAGAGTTGCCGACAATCTGGCTGGATCCTCGCCGCTTCAGCCAGGTGTTAAGCAATCTTCTCAACAACGCTCTGAAATTTTCCGACGACGGGGGGGACATCGAAGTGGGCGCCGGCCGTGGTAGCGGTAACGAGGTCAACGTGTGGGTCAAAGACGCAGGGATTGGCATCGACAGCGATGAAATCGGCCAGATATTTGAAAAGTATCGCCAGGTCTCAAGCGGAAGAAACTCCGGGCACAAAGGAACCGGCCTGGGATTAGTGATCTGTAAAAAAATCGTCGAGGCTCATGGCGGACGGATCTGGGCTGAAAGCCAAAAAGGGAAAGGCGCGACGGTTTTCTTTTCCTTGCCAATAACCGCGTCGAGCTCTGGAGCAAATTGAAATTAACCCGAGCGAGGTCGCAGCACTATGAGTCCGCTCAACACTCCAACTAATTTTGAGCGCCGTCAGCTTTACCCGGCAGAAGATCGGGTGGACGTCTCTAGTGAGCTTCAGACGCTGCACGAGATCAGCCGTACGATTCTGGATTCCCTCGATCTCAAGGTGATGATGGAGGGAATTCTGAATAAAGCCGCGGCAATCGGTGGTTTCGATATCGGGATGATTTGCTTTGTAACCGCAGTGCGACAGACGCTCGAGCCCGTCGCCCACTGTGGATTTCGCGATCACGAAAATTTGACGACCTATCGCGAACACATGAGAGAGCAATCCACCGCTGGGATCGTTGATCGAGTGATAGCAACAAAGGAGATCCGTGTAGTCGACCTTCATAAGACCGGAGGGATACGTACCTTTAGACGCGAAGACGTCCGCTCTTTGGTTGTCGTCCCGCTCCGCACGGATCAGGATGCGTTGGGCGTCATGTACCTCGGCAGCCGCCAGGCCAGGGAGTTTGAACCCAGCCACATCCGCCTCTTTGAAGCCGTTGGAACTCAAGCGGGGATTGCCGTGCAAAAAGTCAGATTGTTCGAGGCGGTGGAAAGACGAGCCAAAGAACAAGAGGCATTGAATGTTATCGCCACCGCTACCAGCCAGTCGCTTGAGCTAAAAGAGCTTTTTGAGATCGCGGCGGATAAAACCGTCATGGTAACGGAACGACAGCGGATTAACTTCAGACTCAAAGATTCGCTTACTGGTAAGATCGACCTGGTCGCTTATCGAGGATTTACCGATGCAGAGATAGAAGCGCTCCGTCGTATCACGCCGCACCCAATGAGCGAAGAGGTTTTCGCATCGGGAAGGCCACTGGTGATCAATGATCACGTAGGGCCCGGAGTTTCCGGGCTTTTGGCAAGGACTCAGTCGGTGGCATGGATTCCTGTCAAAGCCGGGTCAAAGGTTGTTGGAGTTCTAGGTATTTCCGACGATCAATCGAGACCCTTTACTCCTAACGAGGTGGAGTTGCTCCAGGCCATCGGCAGCGTAATCGGCGTCGCCATTGAAAATGCCCGGCTGTTTGAGCAAACGAGAATGCAGGCGGCCGAGCTGGAGCAATCAAATCAGGCGAAGGATGAATTGTTGGCTGCCATGGCGCAACAGAAAGAAGAATTGTCCCGCCTCAACGCCGGATTGGAGTGTGAAATCGCCGAGCGAGGACGAGCCAGGGCGGAAATCGCCGCTAAGAACCGCGACCTCGAGACCTTGCTCTACGTGACCTCCCACGATCTCAGAGAGCCACTGCGGGCCATCGAGAACTTCTCGCGCATTGTCAATGACCGCTATAGTGAGCGGCTTGACGATAAAGGCCAGGATTTTCTGCGGCGCATCATTTCGGGAGCCCAGCGGTTGAACCGTTTGCTCGATGATATATTGACGCTCTCCCGCTCCCAGCGGATCGGGGTGCCCAGTGAAGAAGTTGACGGCGAAAGTATCGTGAGCGAGGCCTTAAAGCGTCTCGAAGGCAAGATCAACGCCAGCCGTGCTCGGGTTCACGTGGCGAAAGACTTCCAGGGACTGCGAGTGGACAAGACTTGGGCGACCCAAGCAATCTACAACCTCATCGCCAATGCTCTTAAGTTCACCCGCGACGGCGCAGCGCCTGATGTGGAGATCGCGCCCTATCGGCCGGAGGGGCCGGGCCGGAATGCGATCGGCATCGTGGTGCGCGACCGTGGTCCGGGGATCGCGCCGGAGCATACGGAGAGAATATTTCAACTTTTTCAGCGGGCCGTAGGGCGAGAGGTCGAGGGGACGGGGGCGGGACTTGCCATCGTGCGGCAGATTGCCGAGCGCCATGGCGGCAGCGCCTGGGTAGAGCCCCGCCAAGGCGGCGGTTCGGAATTTATCATTACGTTCGGCTAAGGAAAAGATTTGGCAGGAGGCGCTAGGTAATAATGGACACTCAACCCATGGAAATCCTCTTGGTGGAAGATAATGAAGACGATATTTTGCTCGAGCAGGAGGCGTTAGCCGATGCCAAGCTCGTCAACTTGATGTGCGTGGTACGGGATGGAGAAGAGGCCATGGCCTACTTGCGGCGCCAGGGCAAGTATCAAAACGTCAAGATGCCGGGCCTTGTCCTTCTAGACATCAATATGCCCAAGAAAAACGGCTTCGAGGTGCTCAATGAAATAAAATCCGATCCCGCCCTGATGCACATTCCGGTGGTCATGCTCACCACGAGCGACAGTGAAGCCGATATTGTCAAGTCCTACGCCAAAGGAGCCTGTTCATACATCACTAAACCGATGGACTTCGACAAATTCAAAGACGTGGTCAAGCAGTTTGCCCTTTATTGGGTCTTGGTGGCTAGGGTTCCGTCGCAGCAAAGGTGAAGGGTATGCGCGTTTTGCTCGTCGAAGACAATGACGACGACGCTCTGTTGATTCGAGAATCGTTGTCCGGGACGGCGCTGGAGATCGATCGCGTTGAGCGGCTCTCGACGGCGCTGGCAGAGCTGACGCGAGGAAAATTTGACGCAGTCTTATTGGATCTTTCGCTTCCCGACGCCTGGGGACTGGAGTCGATCCGTCGTTTGCGGCGCGAAGCCGCGGCCGTGCCCATTGTGGTTTTAACGGGACTGAACGATGAAGAGATCGCAATGCGAGCTGTGGAGGAGGGCGCGCAGGATTATCTCTTCAAGGGACAGGCGGACGGCCATTTGCTGGCCCGCTCTCTGCGTTACGCAATTCAAAGGCACAGGGCGGAAGAGACCCTGAAAGAACGTAATCGAGAACTTTTGATTCTGCAAAAAATCAGTGAGACGATTTTGGGCTCTTTGGATCTGAAAGCGGTTCTGGAGAAAATCTTAGCAGAAACGATGGTCACTGACTCCTTCGATCTTGGCAATATTCGGTTGTTGGACCGGAGCGGAGAAATGCTTGAAGTGGTAGCCGGCCGGGGATACCGGCATCCGGAGCATGTCCTGGGCCACCGGGCGCTGGCGCGGACGATGGAAAGCGGGCGGTCGAAATTCGGCGATCGCCTTTTTAGAGAGCCTTGCGTCGAGGAGGAACTGCAACGATGCGGCGGCTATCGAACCTTAAAAAAGGAAAGTGTGGAATCTTTTGTCATGGTGCCGGTTCGAGCCAATGGCGAGGTTGTGGGCACGCTTCAGCTTGCAAGCAGGACGCCGCGTAAGTTTAAGCCCGAGGAAGTGAACCTCCTCCAGACCATCGGCAACCAGCTGGGTGTTGCGGTCCAGAAGGCACAGCTTTATGAGAAGACATCCCAACAAGCGCTGGAACTCGAAAAAGCGAACAAGATGCAGGCGGACTTCGCCGCGATGATTGCCCACGACCTCAGATCTCCTCTGATGAATATCATGGGAGTGGTGGAGGTCATGACAGAGGGGATGTTCGGCAGTGTAACCGAGGAGCAAAAAAAATGGCTTGCAAGGATTGAGGCCAACAGCCAAAACCTCGTGGATCTTGTGAGTGACTTTCTCGATGTTTCCAAACTTGAATCCGGCTACGTTGATGTAAACCGGGAAATGGTGAACCTCACAGGATTGATTCAAAAAAGTATCGACAGTTATCGAGTTCTAGCCCTGGACAAAAGCATCTCAATCAAAGGGGCTGTGGATCCGTCTCTTCCCGCGGTCCACGCCGATCCACGACGTTTGGATCAAGTCCTAAGCAACTTAATCAGCAACGCGATTAAATTCTCCGAAGAAGGAGGAACGGTGGAGGTGGGTGCCGCGCTAACCGATGCAACTCTGATCCAGGTATGGGTAAGGGACAACGGAGTCGGTATAGCCGCCAATGAAATGGGCCAGCTTTTCGAAAAATATCGACAGGGCGGCAATGTGAAACACTCAAGTCACAAGGGAACCGGTCTGGGTCTGGTCATCTGTAAGATGATTGTCGAAGCTCACGGTGGACGGATCTGGGCTGAAAGCACCGAGGGAAGCGGAGCGGCCTTTTTCTTCTCTCTGCCTACCCACGGGTAGCCGTTCTCAGGCAAGATATTAAAGCCAAACCGCATGACCCAGAGTTACTAATGTTACACCGGCATAATGCCGTGTTTTTTTCTGGGTCGCTCTTCCTTTTTCCCGCGCAGAATTTCTAAAGATTGGATGAGCCGCTTGCGGGTTTCGGGTGGCCTGATGGCGGCCTGGGCGAATTGCTTGGACAGCGCTTCGAAGGGCCCGCTGAACCGCTCGGTGAACTCGGCGATTTTCTCTTGGCGGGTCTTTGCCGGGTCCGGCGATTGTTCAATTTCCCTTCTGTAGAGGATGTTGACCGCTCCGCCGCCGCCCATCACCGCCAGCTCGACCCCCGGCCAGACGAAGAGTTGATCTGCGCCCATTTCTCGAGTGCAAAGCGCCTGTTTGGCGCCGCCGTAGCCTTTGCGCAGCACGATGGTGATTTTTGGCACTGTAGCTTCGGCGTAGGCATAGAGCATCTTAGCGCCGTGGCGGATGATTCCTTTTTCTTCTTGCTGTTTGCCGGGAAAGAACCCCGGCACATCCATTAACGTGATGACAGGGATATTAAAAGCATCACAAAAACGGATGAAGCGAGCCGCTTTGTCCGATGCATCCACGTCGAGGCTGCCGGCGAGAAACATCGGCTGGTTGGCCACGAACCCGACCGGATAACCGTCCAGCCGGCCAAAGCCGATGACCAGGTTACGCGCAAATTTGCCTTTCAGCTCGAGAAAATCGCCGTCATCAACGATAGCTTTGATCACCTGAAGAATGTTATACGCCCGGCGCGGATCTTCGGGGACGATTGTCTCAAGCGAATCGACCGGCCGGTTTGGATCGTCTCGACTTGGTTTATGCGGCGGGGGCGACTCAAAGCTCGACGGCAAGAAGCCGAGCAACCGTCGGATCATGGCGAGGCATTCTTCATCATTCTTGGCAACCAAATCCGTGACGCCGGAAACTTCGGAATGGATTTTAGCGCCGCCCAACTCTTCCATCGTGACCGTCTCACCGAGTACCTCTTTGATGACTGCCGGCCCAGTGATGAACATCTGGCTGCTGTTCTGAACCATGAGGATAAAGTCAGTCAAAGCGGGGGAATAGGAGCCGACACCGATGCAGGGACCCATAATAGCGGAAATCTGCGGAATGCAGCCGGAGGCAATACTATTTTCGAAGAAGATCTTGCCGATCGCCGTGGTGACGGAAAGGCCTTCCTGGATTCGCGCGCCCGCGGAATCATTGAGACCGATAAGCGGAACGCCCAACTTACGGGCCGTCTGAATGACGTAAGCAATTTTTTCTGCGTGAGCGCTGCCGACGGTGCCGGCGAGCACCGCGCGGTCCTGAGAAAAAACGTAAACCGGTCTGGCGTCAATTTTTCCGCAACCGGTCACAACGCCGTCGGAGGGAAGTTTCTTCTCGGCCATGCCGAAGTCCGTGCATTGGGTTTCCGCCAGCATGAACTCCTCGACGAAGCTGCCGGGGTCGAGAAGCTTATGGACGCGCTCCCGGGCCGTCAGCTTGCCTTCGGCGCGCTGCTTTGCCGCTACTTTCGGATCGCCCTCAGCGGCGCGTTGCTCCAACGCCGCCAGTTTCTTTTCTAGGTCTTCTCTGGTGTTGCCCACTTATCCACCCACTATCCCCATTCCCTGGAGCACTGAAAGCATGACGGCCGCGGCAATCACGGAGCCGATCTGTCCGCCGGCATTGGCACTCATCGCGGGCATGAGGAGATAGTTTTTCTTGTTGTACTTTTGCCCCTCGACTTGAACCACCCGCGCCGCCATTGGAAACGCTGAAATTCCTGCCGCACCGATGAGCGGATTGATCTTGCCTGCGGTCAGCAGACACATGAGCTTGCCGAAGAGGACGCCGACAACCGTATCCAGGCTGATGGCGATGAAACCCAGGCCCAAGACCAAGAGTGTTTGAGCTTGCAAGAACTGGTCTGCTTCCATCGTTGCGCCGATACAAAGCCCGAGAAGAAGAGTGACAATATTAGCAATCTCGTTTTCCGCAGCCCTTTTCAAACGGTCGACCACGCCGCTTTCCTTCATCAGGTTTCCGAGCATCACGGTGCCGATCAACGGGGCTCCCTTGGGAGCGAGGATCGAAGCAAAAATGGTGACCACGATTGGAAAAAGGATCTTCGTGGTTTTAGACACAGGCTCTCGCACGACGCCCATGGCGATTTTTCGTTCTTTCTCGGTGGTCAAAAAGCGCATGATGGGCGGTTGGATGAGCGGGACTAAGGACATGTAGGAGTAGGCGGCGACGGAAACTGCCGCGAGAAGGTGGGGGGCGAATTTCGAGCTTACGTAAATAGCCGTGGGCCCGTCACAAGCGCCGATGATGGCAACAGCCACGGCGTCCAGTTTGTCAAAGCCGAGCGCCAAAGCCAGCAGTAGAGTGAGAAATATACCAAATTGGCCCGCGGCTCCGAGGAGAATGATCTTAGGGTTTTCTAACAAGGGCTGGAAGTCGGTCATGGCGCCGATCCCGAGAAAGATCAATAGAGGAAAAACTTCGGTGCGCACCCCGGCGTTGTAGAAGTAACGAAGAAAGCCATCGTCTCCCATCATCTCCGCCAAAGGAATGTTCACAAGAATCGCGCCGAAGCCGATGGGCACAAGCAGCAGCGGTTCGTACCCCTTGCTTATCCCCAGGTAAAGGAGCAGCGAGGCAATGAGGATCATGATCACATGGCCCACCCCTAGATGGGTGACACCGAGGAGAAGACCTTGAAGGCCCGAAATGAGCGCTGACTCCATGAGCTGGGTTTAACCTTTCGGTGATGCCGATTCCTCAGGCTGGTAAGGAAAGAGTTTCTTCAGCAGCAGGATCAGCAGGCTTAAACACCACAAGACCAGCATGGTTCCTGCCATGCCAATCAGCGCCAGTGTCCAACCGAACGTCCAG
>Ga0105068_1000026_pt1 | contig 13091 bp, 7 predicted proteins | sample GWRWN1_10_20_FD_90064 | JGI IMG/M metagenome (GOLD analysis project Ga0105068, IMG submission 90064) | Riverbed sediment microbial communities from areas with no vegetation in Columbia River, Washington, USA - GW-RW N1_10_20 | ecosystem: Environmental > Aquatic > Freshwater > River > Sediment ...
AATGAAGAAGACCAAGACTGGGCACTCGACAGATGCCGAAGTCCTGGAGTTCCTGGCGCCGCAACATGAGATTGCCGCCAAGATCCTCGCTCATCGCGAGCTGACGAAGCTCAAGACCACTTATGTCGATGTGCTTCCCAGGCTCATCAGCCCTCGGACGGGCCGCGTGCACACGACCTTCAACCAGACACTCGCCGCCACCGGTCGTGTCATCACCACCGACCCGAACCTGCAAAACATCCCCATCCGCAGCGAAGAAGGCCGGAGGATCCGGCGTTCCATCGTTGCTGCTCCCGGCAATGTCGTGCTCGCCGCGGATTACTCGCAGATCGACCTGCGCGTCCTGGCCCATATCACCGAGGACCCCGGTCTCCTCGAGGCGTTCGAGCGAGACGACGATGTGCACGCCGTCACGGCGAGCGAGGTCTTCAATGTGCCCCGAGCCAAGGTGACGCCCGACATGCGCCGTCGCGCGAAGACCATCGTCTTTGGGCTGGCATACGGCATGAGCGAGTTCGGCCTGGCAGTTCAGTTAGGTATCAACAAGATGGAAGCCCGCGCGTACATCGAGCAGTACTTCGCGAAGTTCCCGCGGGTGCGGCAATACATGCTCGACACCATTGAGGAGGTCAGACAGACCGGCTACGTGACGACGGTGATGAACCGGCGCCGGAATATTTCGGAGGTGCACACCCGCAACCGGCCTATTCGTGAGGCGGCGGAACGGACGGCGATCAACACGCCGATTCAGGGGAGCAGCGCCGACATCATCAAGAAGGCGATGGTGGATCTTGCCCGGACAGTGCTGCCGGAGTTCCCCAAAGCCATGATGACACTCCAGGTGCACGATGAGCTCGTCTTTGACGTGCCGGCGGATCAAGCGCGGCCCCTGGCATCCGAGGTCAAGGGCGTCATGGAACGCGCTTTCCCCCTCAAAGTGCCCCTGCGCGTCGACACCAAAGTGGGCCCGAACTGGCGCGACATGGAACCCCTGGCATGAAGGTTATCGGCCTCACCGGCGGGATTGCCACAGGGGTCACTACGGTCGCATCGATGTTCAAGGAACTCGGTGCCGAGATCATAGAGGCCGACAAGATTGCGCGGGAAGTCGTGGAACCTGGGACCGAACCCTACCGAAAGATTGTCGAGACGTTTGGGCGTGGAGTACTCAATGCCGATGGGACAATCGACCGCAAGAAACTGGGCCAGATCGTGTTTGCTGATGACACCGCCCGTCGCCGTCTCAATCGCATTACTCATACCGCGATCCGTTATCGGATTGATGAGGAGGTCGAGCGAATTCGGAAGTCAGACCCCGACGCCGTCGTTCTGATTGACGTGCCGCTGCTCCTTGATACGACCGGACCCGATACGTTTGACATGGACGGCGTGATCGTCGTGACTGCCGGAAAAGACTCGCAGATCGAGCGCCTTGTGCGCCGCGATACCCTCCCGGAAGAGGATGCCCAGCGACGCGTGGCCGCGCAACGGCCCGTCGACGAAAAAGCTGAAGAAGCCGACTGGATCGTCCGGAACTCTGGTTCTCTCGAGGAGACCCGCCGTCAAGTTACCTCCCTCTGGCGCCAGCTGACCACCTAGCACTGGAACTGGCCAGCGCCGGGGGCCCCGAGGGAATAAGGTAGCCGCACCCGCCGGGGTCGGAGCCTCTCCCCGACTGAAAATGATACGGGGACCCCTCAGGCTCCGCCCCCGACGGTCGCGGCTAGGAGCTGGGCCTTCTCATGCAGCCGAACACAGTTTCGCTATCGCAGCCATGCCAAGCGGGAAGTTCGTAGCGAACACTCCGAATCGCTCTGAGGGGGACGGGTGGCTCTCCTTTTGGACCCAATGTTATAATGGCGTGATATCCGCAAATTTCCGTTGGAGGGTCTTCCTTTGCCTGAGTTTCAAATGATCACAGACATGCCGCCGCGGGGCGATCAGCCCGAGGCGATTGCCCAGTTGGTTGAAGGGATCGAGCAGAAGCACAGGCATCAGACCCTTCTCGGCGTCACCGGCAGTGGCAAGACCTACACAGTAGCACGGTTGATCGAGCAGGTCCGGCGACCTACTCTCGTGCTGGCGCACAATAAGACGCTGGCCGCGCAGCTCTACAGTGAATTTCGCGAATTCTTCCCGAACAACGCGGTCCGCTACTTCGTCTCGTATTACGACTTCTACCAGCCGGAAGCGTACGTGCCGCAGACGGATCTGTACATCGCGAAAGATGCCTCGATCAACGATGAGATCGACCGCCTCCGGCACGCCTCCACGAAGGCCCTGATGGAGCGCCGCGATGTCATCGTTGTCGCGTCGGTGTCGTGTATCTACGGGTTGGGCCGCCCGGAGGACTACAAAGAAGTCATGGTGCTCATCCGCAAGGGTGAGCGGCGAACTCGGGATGAGATCCTGCGCCGGCTGGTCGACATCCAGTACGAACGCAACGACATCGACTTCGCGCGTGGCCGGTTCCGCGTCCGCGGCGACGTCATCGAAGTATTCCCCGCCTACGAGGACCGCTCGGTCCGCATTGAGCTGTTTGGAGACCAGGTTGACCGAATCATGGAGCTCCACCCCGTCACCGGTGAGGTGGTAGAAGACAAGTCGACCGTCGCGATCTGGCCGGCCAAGCACTGGGTTACTACAGACGAGCGGCTGGAGCGCGCCCTGACGTCGATTGACGCAGAGCTTCGCGAGCGGGCCGAATGGTTCAAATCACAAGGGAAGCTGCTGGAGGCCCAGCGGCTCGAGTTCCGCACGAAGTACGACATGGAGCTGCTGCGTGAGGTCGGCTTCTGCCCGGGCATCGAGAACTATTCGCGGCATCTGGACGGCCGCGCGCCGGGTGAGCGTCCCGGCTGCCTGCTCGATTATTTCCCAAAGGACTTTCTGATGGTCATTGACGAGAGCCACGTCACTGTCCCTCAGGTGCACGCCATGCTCGAGGGAGATCGCTCGCGGAAGAAGAGCCTGATAGACTTCGGCTTCCGCCTCCCGAGCGCGTTCGACAACCGGCCGCTCTCGTGGGACGAGTTCGACAGCCTCATCCACCATGTGGTGTTCGTCTCGGCAACGCCGGCCGACTACGAGCGTGGGGTCAGCACGCAGGTTGTCGAGCAGATCGTCCGCCCCACCGGGTTGGTTGACCCGCACGTCGAGGTGCGCCCGGCCAAAGGACAGATAGATGATCTCATGGCCGAGATCAAAGCTCAGGCAGATAAAGGTCAGCGTACGCTCGTGACGACCCTGACCAAGCGCATGGCCGAAGACCTGACGGCGTACCTCCAAGAGATGGGTTTGAAGGTGCACTACCTGCACTCGGAGATCCAGACGTTTGACAGGGTGCAGATCCTCAAGGACCTGCGGCTGGGCACCTATGACGTGCTGGTGGGGATCAACCTCTTGCGAGAGGGGCTGGATCTCCCCGAGGTCTCCTTGGTTGCGATCCTGGATGCAGATCGAGAGGGGTATCTGCGCTCCCAGACATCACTCATTCAGACGATGGGCCGGGCGGCGAGACACATTGGCGGGCGCGTGATCCTCTACGCGGATGAGGTGACGGAGTCGATGCAACGGGCGATCGCGGAGACGAACCGCCGCCGCGAGATACAGGTCAAGTATAACGAGGAGCATGGGATCACCCCGGAGTCCATCGTGAAGCCGATTCGCGACCTGATTGATCTGGCGCAGGTCGCTGAAGAGATCGAGACCTACCAACCGTCCGAGGAAATGCTGACGGCGAATGAGCTGATCAAACTGGCCGAGCAGCAGCGGGCCAAGGTTCCTTGGGACGTCGCCCGCCTGCTGATGCTGTCGCCACAGGAATTGGAGAAGACGATTGAGTCGTTAGAACGCGAGATGCGCCGCGCTTCCGCGAACCTCGAGTTCGAAAAGGCCGCGGTCTTGCGCGATCAGGTCAACGAGCTGAGGAAAGGAGTGGGCGAGCCGTTCTTCGCCGGTGCGCGCCGCGGCGGCGGAAATGGCCAGCGACGCCGTCAAGGGCCGGGGCGCCGCACCAACCGTTGGGGCAGGTAGATGCCGATCGACCGGATTGTCATTCGCGGAGCTCGCGAGCACAACCTTAAGAACGTCACCGTTGAGATCCCACGCGACAAGTTTGTCGTCCTGACGGGCATCTCCGGCTCGGGAAAGTCGTCGCTCGCATTCGATACCATTTACGCTGAAGGACAGCGGAAATACGTCGAATCGCTCTCGGCGTACGCCCGTCAGTTCCTCGGTCTCATGGAGAAGCCCGACGTCGATCATATCGACGGGTTGTCTCCGGCGGTAAGCATCGATCAGAAGGGCGCACCCCGTAACCCACGCTCGACCGTGGGGACCGTCACCGAAGTCTACGATTACCTGCGCCTGCTCTACGCGCGGGTCGGCCAGCCACACTGTCCGGTATGTGGCAAGCCCATCAGCCGGCAGTCACGAGAGCAGATCGTGGACCGCATCCTGGCGCTCCCCGAGGAGTCGCGCATCCAGGTGCTGGGGCCCATCGTGCGCGGCCGCAAGGGGGAGTACCGCCAGTTGTTTGAGGATCTGCGGCGGCAGGGATTTGCGCGCGTGCGTGTCGACGGCATCGTGTACGAGATCGGCGAAGACATCCCCCTCGACAAGAACAAGAAGCACTGGATCGAGGTCGTCGTGGACCGGATTATCACCCGGCCCGACGTGAAGACCCGGCTGGCCGATTCGCTGGAGACGGCACTCAAGCTGGGACAGGGGATTGTGTATGTCGACGTACTCGAAAACGGGAACGCGGGAACGCGGGAGCGCGGGAACGCGAAGAAGAAGGCCCTCGCCGATCCCACGGAAGGGCTCCTCGTGTTCAGCCAGCTATTTGCATGTCCCGACCACGGGTCGCTGCTGCCGGAGATTGAGCCGCGCATCTTCTCGTTCAATAGCCCCTACGGTGCCTGTCCATCGTGCAGCGGGCTTGGATTCCGCCAGGAGTTCGATCCCGACCTGGTGATCGAGTGGGAGAAGTCGCTCTCTGACGGGGCGGTGGTCCCGTGGGCGAGCTCTACGAGTGAGTATTACTACGAACTATTGCAGTCGCTTGCGGCGCACTACCGCATCGACATGAAGACGCCGTTGAAGAAGCTTCCCAAGTCTTTCATCGACGTCCTCCTGTCCGGGAGCACGCAGTCGTTCCGTGTGCGGTACCACAACAAATGGGGCTCGCTCCGGGTCTACGAAACGCAGTTCGAAGGTGTGCTCAACCAGCTCGAGCGCCGATACAAGGAGACAGACTCCGAGTACATGCGCGAAGAGTACGAGCAGTACATGCGCACGCTGCCTTGCCCGGAGTGCAAAGGCGCGCGGTTGAAGCCGGAGTCGCTGAGCGTGCGCGTCGCCGGGAAGAACATCGCCGAGATGACGGCGCTCACGGTCCGTCAGTCGCTGGACTTCTTCAATCTGCTCACGCTGTCCGAGCGGGAGCGGCTGATCGCCCAGCAGATCCTCAAGGAGATCAAGGCGCGGATTGGTTTCCTGGTCAACGTCGGGCTCGACTACCTGACGCTCGACCGGAACGCCACCACGCTCTCCGGAGGCGAGGCGCAGCGCATCAGGCTGGCGACGCAGATCGGCTCAGGGTTGATGGGCGTGCTGTACGTCCTGGATGAGCCGAGCGTGGGCCTGCATCAGCGCGACAACAAACGGCTGATCGAGACGCTGATGCATCTGCGCGATCTGGGGAATACGATTTTGGTCGTCGAGCACGACGAGGAAACGATCCGGTCTGCGGACTGGGTCGTGGATATCGGCCCTGGCGCTGGGGCGGACGGGGGTCGCATCGTCGTGACGGGGACGCCCGAGGACATCGCCCGTCACGCTGGCTCGATCACCGGTCTCTACCTCTCCGGCCGGCGCCGGATTCCGATTCCCGCAAGGCGGCGCGCGCCCAACGATGAGCACGTCACAGTTCGGGGCGCCACGGAACACAACCTCAAGAATATCGACGTCCGGTTCCCGCTGAGCATGTTTGTCGCCGTCACCGGTGTGTCCGGATCCGGCAAGTCCACGCTGGTGGATGAGATCCTCTACCGAGCACTCGTGTCCAAACTCCATGGCGCGCGCGTCCGGCCCGGTGCGCACACAAGGGTCGAAGGACTGGAGCACGTCGATAAAGTCATCAACATCGATCAGTCGCCGATCGGCCGTACGCCGCGCAGCAACCCGGCGACGTATACGAAGACGTTTGATCTCGTCCGCGACTTGTTTGCGCAGACGCCAGACGCGCGGATGCGGGGGTATACTCCCGGGCGGTTCTCCTTCAATGTGAGAGGAGGCCGCTGTGAGGCATGCGAGGGCGACGGCATTGTGCGCATCGAGATGCACTTTCTCCCCGACGTGTATGTCCCGTGCGAGGTCTGTAAAGGCAAGCGCTACAACCGGGAGACCCTGGATGTCCACTATAAAGGAAAGAACATTTCGGACGTCTTGGAGATGACGGTCACGGAAGCGGTGCAGTTCTTCGAGAACGTGCCGCGGATTCGTCGAAAGCTCCAGACCCTCGATGATGTGGGGCTCGGGTATGTCAAGCTCGGCCAGCCGGCGACCACGCTGTCCGGCGGCGAAGCTCAGCGCGTGAAGTTGTCGGCCGAATTGTCACGGCGCGATACCGGCCAGACCGTCTACATCTTGGACGAGCCGACCGTCGGCCTGCACTTTGCCGATGTGGAGCGGTTGCTGAGCGTGCTGCACCGCCTGGTTGATGCCGGAAACACCGTGATCGTGATCGAGCACAACCTGGACGTCATTAAGACCGCGGACTGGATCATCGACCTTGGGCCTGAGGGCGGTGAACTTGGCGGCCAGGTGATCGCCGAAGGGACTCCGGAGGACGTGGTACGGACTCCGCAGTCACACACCGGCCGGTTTCTCAAGCGCGTCCTGAACGGGCAGCCCGAACTCGTGCTGGCGGGCGATACTCAGAACTCTCCTCGGCGGGCTGCCCGCGGGAATGCGGGAACGCGGGAGCGCGGGAACAGGTAACCTCCACCCTACATCGGAATATCATTGCGGGGAGCGCGTTCCCCCCGTTCCGGCGTTCCCCTGTTCCCGGTGGTTTGTGTGAAGATCGAACGCTTTGAGATGGAGCGGTTTCAATCGACGTGGGAGCACACCGTCGAGTTCAACCTCGCCGATAGCGGCGTACTCCCCCTGACACTCGCCGGGCTCGTCGATCACACCTGGGTGCAGGAAGTCCTCGCGCACGAGCCCATCGGCTACGGCATGACGAACGGCAGCCTCGAACTGCGCACGGAAATCGCCGGCCTCTATCATGCCGCGGGGCCTGAGCACGTCCTTGTCACCTCTGGGAGCGCGGAGGCCAACTTCCTGGTCACCTGGGCATTGCTCCAGCCGGGCGACGAAGCCGTCGTGATGCTTCCGAACTATATGCAGATCCCACTGCTCATCCGCGGGTTGGGTGCTGAAGCGAAGACGTGGTGGCTGACAGAAGCGAATCAGTGGGGTCCTGATCTCGACGACCTCGCCCGCCTCGTTTCGCCGCGCACGAAAGCGATTTTCGTCTGCAACCCCAACAACCCCACGGGCGCAGTACTTACCATCGAAGCGATGAACGCGATCTGCGAGATGGCGGCGAAAGTCAACGCGTGGGTCGTGGCGGACGAAGTGTACCGCGGCGGCGAGCGCGACGGCCATACGACCCCGTCATTTTGGGCGCGGTATGCACGGGCGCTCGTGACCGGAGGCATGTCGAAAGTGTTTGGCCTGCCGGGGCTCCGCATCGGATGGATCGTCGGGCCGCACGACATGATTGACAGCCTCTGGAGCTACCACGATTACACGACGATCTCTCCAAATCTCATCGGTGACCGGCTGGCGCTGATGGCCCTCACGCCGCGCACGCGCCAGCGGCTGGCGCTCAGGGCACACTCGATTCTCAGCGAAAACTTTCTCCTCCTGAGCCGGTGGGTCGATGATCTCGAGGGCTTGGTGACCTGGACTCCCCCGCAGGCCGGCGCGATCGCCTTCCTCCGGTACCATCCAAAAACGAACTCCACGGAATTGGCCACACGGCTGCGAAAGGAACACGACGTTCTCGTGGTCCCCGGGGATCATTTTCAGATGGACGGGTTCATCCGCGTCGGCTTCGGCGGCGAGCGCCGCCTCCTGGAAGAGGGGCTTCGCCGAACTGGTGACCTTTTACGTTCGCTGAGATAGCGACCACTAATGTCGCCTGCGAAGCAGGCCAGCGGCGTACAGAGGCCGAGCGAGGCCGAGGCCGGGGGAATGTTGCTCGGTGCCGGGTTAAGTAAAGGACTCCGGCGGACGGGAGACCTGCTCCGGTCGCTATAATATTTTCGTATCGCGGTCCGGAGTCCACCGGGTCTCCTGAGTCTGCCGAGTCTACTGTGTCTAATACTTAATGCTTGATGCTTTGAGACTCTGTAGACTCTGAAGACCCAGTAGACTGGCCGGCTCGCGAGATCCTCCAATGGCATCGCTTCCAAATCTTGAGGAAAAGCTTAAGTTAGTGCCGGCCCGGCCGGGCGTGTATCTGATGAAGGACGCCGGCGGCCGGGTGATCTATGTCGGCAAAGCCGCCGCACTCCGCAACCGCGTGCGGCAATATTTTCAGGATAGCTCCCACCTTGAAAGCCCGCGTATCCGGTATCTCATGTCCAAGATCGCGGATTTCGATGTCGTCGCCTGCGAGAACGAAGTCGAAGCGCTGCTACTTGAAGTCAACCTTATCAAGCGTCACCAGCCCCCCTACAACGTCCGCATGGCGGACGACAAAGCGTTCCCGTACGTCAAGATCACGAACGAGGCCTTCCCGAAAATTTCGATGACACGGCGTGTGCTTCGCGACGGCGCGAAATACTTCGGCCCCTATCCCTACCATGAGCCGAAACTCGTGCGCCGGACGATCCGTACCATCCGCAAACTCTTCAAGATTCGGTCCTGCAACATCGAGATCACACGCGACCTGCCGCGGCCGTGTCTCGACTATTACATCGGCCTGTGTACCGCGCCGTGTGTCTCCTGGGGCGCGACCCCCGAGCACTACAACGACCAGGTGCGGCAGGCCACCTTGTTCCTCGAAGGCAAGCATGAATCGGTGCTCGATGAGTTGCGCGTGGAGATGGACCGCGCCGCACAGGCCATGGAATTCGAACGCGCCGCGCAGCTGCGTGATCAGATCCAGGCCATGGAGGCGATTTACGAGAAGCAGCGTGCGGCCAGTGTCGGTCTCGAAGACCGCGACGTCATGGCGATCGCCCAGGCTGGGGATCTGGCGTGTGTCCAGATCTTGTTCGTCCGCGCCGGCCGGCTGCAGGGTCAGGAACACTTCGTGCTCGAGAACACGCGGGGCGTCAGCCGGGCCGAGGCCCTCGGGGAATTCGTCAAACAGTACTACCAGGACGCGCCGGGTGTGCCGCGCGAGGTGGTGCTGCAGGAGCCGATCGAGGACATGAGTGTCATTGCGGAGTGGTTGTCGCAGAAACGCGGGACCAAAGTGGACGTCATTGTTCCGCAGCGGGGGGCCCGGGAGCGCCTCGTGGAGATGGCGGCGGAGAATGCGGCGCTCTTCCTCCAGCATGAACGTGCGCGGCGGTCCGGTCTTGAGGGCGCCGCGATCAAAGAGCTGCAGGAAATCTTGAACCTCGAGAACCCGCCCTTCCGGATCGAGGCCTACGACGTCAGCAACCTCCAGGCCGGCGAGACCGTGGGGTCGATGGTGGTGTTCGAAGGCGGCCGGCCCCTGAAGCGAGACTACCGGCGGTTCAAGATGAAGTGGGCCGAAGGTCCCAATGACTACGCGATGTTCCAGGAGATGCTGCACCGGCGGTTTGCGCTCGGGCGTGAGGAGCAGGAGAAGCTCGACCGGGATGAACCCGTGCGCGTAAAGTGGTCGGTGCTCCCGGACCTCGTGTTGATCGACGGCGGCCGCGGATAACTCAACGCGGCCCTCGATGTGCTCTTTGAGTACAATCACATGATCCCGGCGGTGGGACTGGCGAAGAAAGAAGAGCTGGTCGTCACCGTGGCCGATCCGGAACCGGTCGCCCTGCCCAGAGACTCACACGCGCTTCAGTTGCTTCAGCGGATCCGCGACGAGGCGCACCGGTTTGCCAATACCTACCATCAGAAACTGCGGCAGCGGAAAGTCGTCTTCTCGGCGCTCGATGAAATCCAAGGCATCGGCGAGAAACGCAAGCGCGATCTCATCCGCCACTTCGGGTCAGTCAGACAGATTCGGCAGGCGAGCGTGGAGCAAATCGCGGGCGTGATCGGGCCAAAGATGGCCCAGAAAGTGTCTGACTACCTGCAGCAGCATCCCGACGTGCGCTACAAGGACGAGGCGATCCGCTGAAACCCTTACAGGTATCGAGGCCAGGAGCAGAGGGCATGGAGTACCTGGAGGTTGGGACCCATGCGCCAGTATCTCGCCCGGCACGTCGGCCTGAGCATTGGCCTTGGCGCTGCCTGGCTGCTCATCGCCTTTCTTGTCCCGCAAACCAGGGCATACGTGATCTTTTGGGGTCCGCTCGTCGCGTTTTCGATCGCGCTGCGACCCGCCGCGCTCTTGCTGGGAGATCTAGCCAGCTGCGCGGGTTTTGAGCGTTGGTCCTGCCCGCCGCTGGTCGACGTCACGATGTGGGTACTGGCGGGCACGATCGTCCTGTTCGTACTCTATCTGATGGGCATGCTCACGTTCACCCTCGTTCGGGCCATTCGTTAGCAGTACCCCCCTAATGTAAGATAGGAACCGTGGCGATACGTACGATTGAAGTCCCCATTCGCGGGATGGACTGCGCAGACTGTTCGCTTCATGTCCAACGGGCCATCGCCGCCCTCCCAGGCGTCGATTCCGTCGCCGTTTCGCTCGCCACCGAGAAGGCTATCATCCGTCACGATCCCAACCGGGTCGGGATGGATGCGATTCGCAAGGCCGTCCGGGGGTCGGGCTATGAGGTGGTCTCACCCGAGACGCTGCGTTCTACCGCTCAGCCTCGGACGTCCCCTCGAGCGTTGCTCGTCCTCGGGATCATCGCGGGCGTCGTGCTTCTGACAGTGGCCGCAGGCGAATGGCTCGGCTGGGTCGACGACATCAATGCCTGGGTGCCGTGGCCGGTCGCGCTCGTCCTGATCGTCATCGGGGGCATCCCGGTGTTTCGCAACGTGGTTCGCGCGGCCATCCACGGGCAGGTGCTGGCGCACACACTGATGACCGTCGGCGTGATCGCCGCGGCAGCCGTGGGGCAGTGGGCGAGCGCGGTCGTCGTGGTGTTCTTTATGCGCGTCGGTGCCTATATCGAGCGGTTCACCACCGAGCGCGCCAGGCGGGCGGTCCAAGATCTCGCCGAGCTCGCGCCCCAAATGGCGCGGGTGGAACGCGATGGAACCGAACACGAAATCCCGGCCGGAGAGGTCCGGGTCGGCGACGTCGTGGTCGTGCGGCCGGGCGAGATCATTCCGGTGGACGGCCAGGTCATCGATGGTCAGGCGACCGTTGATCAAGCGAGCATCACCGGAGAGTCGATGCCGGTGGAGGTCGGTCCCGGAGCCGGCGTCTTCGCCGCGACGGGGGCGAGACTCGGGAGCATCCGCGTCCGGACCGAACACACGGGTGAAGACTCAACCTTTGGGCGCATCATCAAACTGGTGGAAGAGGCGGAGATTCACCGGGCCAAAGTGCAGCGGGTCGCAGATCGTTTCACGGGATACTATCTGCCCGTGATTGCAGCCATCGCGGCACTGACGTTTCTCGTGCGCCGTGATCCGCTGGCGACGGCAGCGGTCCTGGTCGTCGCCTGCTCGTGCTCGTTTGCCCTCGCCACACCGATCGCGATGGTTGCGTCAATGGGGGCTGCGGCAAAACGTGGGCTCATATTTAAAGGGAGCAAGTACCTGGAGGCCCTCGCGAGAGCCGACGTTCTCCTCGTCGACAAGACGGGCACGCTGACGTTCGGCCGCCCTGTGCTCACCGACGTGATCCCTCTCGATGGAATGTCGGCGGAGGACGCCCTGGCACTGGCGGCCTCGGCCGAACGGTATTCCGAGCATCCGGTCGCCGAAGCCGTCCGCAAGGCCGCGACCGACCAGCACGTCGCGATCGAGGCACCCCGGCGATTCGAAGCCATTCCCGGCCTCGGTGTGCGCGCGCAGGTAAATGGCAGGGTCGTGACCATTGGCAATAGGCGGCTCCTTCCGGCAGAGGCGGAGCACCCGGCAGTAAGGCAGCTGGAGGCGGAGGGGAAGACTCCGATTCTCGTAGTGGAAGACGACCGGCTCGTGGCAGTCCTGGCGGTGGCCGATGAGTCCCGTCCAGAAGTGCCGGCAGCGTTGGCGGCCGTGCGCAACCTTGGCGTGCGGCACATCGAGCTGTTGACGGGTGATTCTGAACGAACGGCGTCCGCGCTTGCTCACGAGCTTGGGATTGCCTTTCGCGCAGAACTGATGCCCGAGGACAAGATCGAGATAGTGAAGGCGTTCCAACGAGAGGGGCGGACGGTCGTGATGATCGGCGACGGCGTGAATGACGCGCCCGCGCTCGCTCAGGCCGATGTGGGGATCGCGATGGGGGCAGCCGGCAGTGACGTGGCAATCGAGGCCGCCCATATCACCCTCATGCGCGAGGATTGGTGGCTGGTCCCACTGGCGTTTCGCATCGCGCGGCGCACGCTGAGTGTGGTGAAGTTGAACATCGGCTTCACGACGGTGTACAATGCGGTCGGACTCTCGCTGGCGGCGCTGGGGATCATCCCTCCGATCCTCGCCGCCGCGGTCCAATCGGTTCCTGACGTCGGGATCCTGGTCAACTCCTCCCGCCTGCTTCGTCCCGGCCGGCTCCACCCGCCTTCCTCCTAGGCCTCACCTGTTGACGCTCCCACCCCGTCTCTGATAATGTAAGAATCACATAGCTATTTTCATGGCTATGTAGAAAATGCGAGGGGGGCAGCCATGAGGATGGTCAACACCGTCGATTTGAAGAACAAGACGAACGAGCTCCTGCGGAACGCGATCGCGGGCGATCCCGTGATCATCACACTTCGGGGGAAACCGGCAGCGTCGTTGACGCGATTGACCGAGGCGGAGCTGGAATC
>Ga0105068_1000040_pt1 | contig 11883 bp, 13 predicted proteins | sample GWRWN1_10_20_FD_90064 | JGI IMG/M metagenome (GOLD analysis project Ga0105068, IMG submission 90064) | Riverbed sediment microbial communities from areas with no vegetation in Columbia River, Washington, USA - GW-RW N1_10_20 | ecosystem: Environmental > Aquatic > Freshwater > River > Sediment ...
GAATAACTTAAAGGATTATATGAATCACATTTTGACTGATAAGGAACAAATGATTCTGAACATTGAAGATGTTCAGAAAAATCCAACTTCCGGTTAAAGACTGGAAAAAACTAAAAAATATTATGCAAATTTATCATTCTGTCTCAGATCGAGGAAAATCGGCCATCGTTAAGCAGAACCCTGATTTGATTACGGCTATTGAGTGTTTAGTAGTAATCAAAGCGTTACTTGATCTAAGTGCTCCTTCCTTGATCCGTTTAGATCGTTTATTATTCGCTTTGAAACTAAAATATCTAGGATAGCGCATCAGATAGTGCGTCGGCTTTTTCTCAAGTCAATAGATCTCAGAAACACACATGTGAAGCACAAAAAGATTGAATAGGCCTGTGAATGTAACTTGAATTATTATGCTAATTCAAGGCTTAAATAAAATATTGGCTAGCTAATAACATGAGTTCTATTAGAACTACAAGTTCATTTCAGTATCCTAAATATGCAGAATGTATTGAAGCATGTAACCATTGTGCCAATTCGTGTGAATATTGTGGAACATTATGCTTACGAGAAGGTAGTAATAAGATGCTTCTAGAATGTATAGAATTATGCTTCTATTGTGCTGATGTATGCAGGTTCGCATCAAAGCATATGTCCTGTGATAGCAACCGTGTAATAGAGTTCTGTGACTACTGTGCAAAGATATGCGAAGAATGCGCAAACGAATGTGAGAAACATGATATGGATCATTGTAAAAAATGTGCAAATGTATGCAAGGAGTGTTCAAACATTTGCAGAGAGACAATAGCAAAGTAGGTAAAGAATTACAAGAATAAAACAACCAGCTTGACTGCAATGAACCTTTTCAAATAAATAATTTATTGCTTATGAAGTGGATATTCTTTACTTAATTTTTGATACAACTCATCTCCACATATCCAAGGGAAATCTGGAATTCCCACGACCTTTATTTTACTATCTATAATAGTTGTCGGGACAGATTTTACTTCATAATCTTTCATTTTTCTTTTAATATCATCAGTCATGTTGTTTATGTCGTAAACCACCTGTTTGCAACCTTCACACTTACCTATCTGAATATCGTCTGTAATATGTTTACATAGTGGACAATTTGCTGAAAATATTTCTATTAGGTGATGCTGTTTTGCCATACCTGGAAATATGCATTAAAGTTAATTTACGTTATCTTTATGCCTACAGAGTTAAACTTAACATATCGAGAAAGGCGATGTATTTATGCTTCAGTTGTTATCAGAACCAAAAGCTAAATACAGGTTAGTAGAACCCTACTACATGAAGGGAACTAATCCCTTCCGGCGAATACCGAAAACATGAATTTATATCAAAAATAGATTACTAAGTTCAGTAATATTCTACTAACAGCTAAACCTTCTCCAGTACTTGGTATATCAAATCCTCATTGTTCTGATTATCATCATATGACTACTGAACAAAAACTACTAAAGGAAAATCGATAAATTATCTTGTATATTTACTTTGGCATATTGATAAGAGCAATTTCAGTTTTTTCATATAAACAAAAGGTGCACATCCCTATATCTCTACGTGATTCTATTATTTCGTACTTAAGTTGCAACTTTTCGATCTCTCCAATAGCATTCATGTATTGTGGATCATTGTGATTGTGCAGGTAGTTTTGAACTATCGGATGATTGATATTTCTAAAAATAATTATACCGTCGGCCCATCTTGATGCTATAGAAAGAGTTGCCGTAATAAGACGGTCTGATGAAAGGTAAAATTTGCCCGTATTGGGATATACTATGAATTTAATAGGTTTATTATCCAACATTTTTGAAATATTGGCAAAGTTGTTTTCAAGATACGAAACGTTTTGGTATAGCGTACTAACTAAAATTACGCTCTCAATGTATTTGTTATACTCTTTTTTTAGCGTCTCAAACCCGCTAGTTTCCAGATACATTACTGGAAAGAATTGCACGTCATCTTTCTTGTAAGAGAGAGCAGAAGAGAAGTAGGAAAGACCCATAAGATCCATGTTGTTCATGAGATAGATTCTTCGTATATCAACAACAGCATTAAAATCGTCAATAGCAAATCCGAGAAATGATGAATGTTTTTCCTTTAGCGAGTTAAAATACATCATCCAGCCTTTCCAATCATAACTAACATGAGTACCGCCTTCCGCCAGTGGGAGAAGGATAATAATGATTTTAAGATTTGTGGTATCTGCTAATTTCAATAATGCCTCGGTGGAGTTTGTTTCAGTAGTATTATTGAAATTTCTCATTACAAAATAGTATTCATTAAAACCTTGTGAAAGAATTGAGTTTATGGCGTTTACTTGTTTGTCTCCATGCATTCTTTCTAAGTATGATTCAGATGGAATCCAGGCTCCAAAGTCCTTGACTCTGCTCTCTGAAGAGGTGCCATCATCCAGCTCTCCTTTTGCCTCGTACTTGTACAGGTACTGGAATATAGATACGGAAACTGTTAACAACAGTAGTATCGATAAAGTCATTTTTCTTTCGTTAACCAAAACTAATTATCAATTCCCTCTTGCCGATTGCGAAAACCAGTTATTTTGAGGCATAAGATCAGAGGTTATATTTTTGCCTATTCTTATCGACTCTATCATCTTTTCAATTAGAGGCAGGTTATTCGAATACTCTTCCAGCTCTGCGTAATATCTAATGATGTAAGCTAGATTTCCTTTTATGGTTCCCATTTGCATTGTCTTTATTGTATATTGCCCCTCTTTATCAATCCAAACTATTCTGTAAGCAATATTCGAGGCATCACCTAGGGTAACACTTTTACTCGACTCTATCAAATTAAAGTCATGATAATATTTTTTATAATAATCAATGGTATAATTAAGTAACTCTTCCAAATCTATTCCTGGACTTTCGTACTTATTAGTCAAGTTGTGCACTGAAATCAAAAAGTCTCCAGTCATTTCCTTCGGATCTTTGATAAATCCCACGATTTTCGTTAAATCATCATATAGTAAAATTTGCTTGTTATCTAGTGACCAATTGGAAGGATATTGTATTTTTATACCATATACTGGATTATAGTAAGTGTAAAACAGGGCCTTTGTGACAGCATTTTCTGGTATAGCAACCAGCCATTGAGTATTAAAAAATGAAAATAAAGCGATAAATAATAACAGTAAAACTATATTTATCATACTGATCTCATATCTGTTAATTGCACCTGTAAATAAAAGAAGCAACTGTAAAGCATTTCATGTCAGGTCTGTCTGCTGTAACTATTGGTAGTATAGTATGTGTCAAGCGGTAAGGGTTAGGTTTAAGCAAAGAACTATAGCAGTTATTTGTGCCGTTGCATTTCCTTTATTTACCAATCCTGCTTCCCAACCTTCAAAATATCCGGTTTGATTAATCTCTTGAATTGGGTGATTTGAGTATAACATCGTATCGAAGGCTGATTGTCCCTCTAAAAAACCAATGGAATATCCTCCAGAAATCATACCATCTCCGTCATTACAGAACGCGGAGGCTGTTGCGTTTTTGCCTATAGGCACGGGAGCTGTGTTTGAGCTTAGGTATGGAGTCTGAGCTAGAGCTTCATTAATGATGGAATTGAGCAGAATATATGCTATCGCAACACTGATAAGAAATATACGTGTTGAAAAAATTCTTACCCTTTTGCTCCCTCTCGTAGGTAGATTTTGTTTTTTAATATCATTTGATTTGAACTGGCTCATACAATTAGTCTCAATAACAGACCGACAGTAATAATAAGCGATCGAAGTATATGAATCAGAAAAACTTAAGCCGATAATAAAATTTGTTACGCGTGATCGAAATCAAGAATAAAACATTAGCAGCAAGTGGAATAATACTTGCAATCGAACTTGTCGGCTTAGGCATAGTGGCATTAGACTATTTCACTTTCCCAAGAGGTAGAACCAAAAGATGTTACCCGAATCTTCACGCACCGTGAAACGGAATTACAGAAGCTAATAACAGTAGACTTCGCTTTATTCATTGATAATTAAAGCGTTCTATCATTTTTGAGCAACATATTATAACTTCATTAAGCATTTGATCCCCCGTGGCACACTGTTCCAGACTGGAAATTAGGTCCATTAGCATAAGCTTTATTAAGTTAGTTACTCACCTTAAAGCCAATGAAAATTTTCACTGATTCACTGACTTTGATTACAATACTAGTAATAATTGGGCTGGTCGGTGTAACGACATTTGAGACCATTTTATATTCTCAGCATGCACAAGGATTAGGATGCCAAGGCAGTGGGATCGCCTTTAATGCAAGTAAAGGGCGTTGCTTCAGGGCTTAGTCTTTTTATTATTTTAAAAATTACATTGAGTATTCAAAAGGGTAACCAATAATCTTGGAAATCTAATAGCCGATTACCTTATAATATGCTGGAATATGTCTGGCACACCTGAAATTTTCGTTACTAAACCTCAAAAAATACTTCCGCATGTGATCAAACGTGATAAGGAAGGTTGCATTAGCTATTGGCTTAGTTTTAATGATTTTATGAAATACAAGGAAAATTGGGGAGCAATAAGTAATGGCTTTTAATCACGACTTTGGAATACAGCTACCTATCATAAGGAATTTAAAAATCATATTAATGACAGATCTGTCATTAACCCCCTTGGGCCCACTTCATTCTACAGCACAACTTGCTGAACCCACTTACCAGTAAGGTTCAAATCCCACCGAACCCGAGTCGTTTAATATCTATTATAGAAAACTTTAAAGCTATGTTATATTACAACTAATACGAGTTCATTCCTTGAACCACTAGAGTTACTAGAACCACCGAACCCGATATAAAATTTACACCTTTCTAATATATTTCTTGTAAATATTATAAAATAAAATAATGGAAAGTTTGTTACTAATTTAAAATACAATGTATGCTCCTAAAAAGGTCTTACATCGTTGACTGACCAAAACGATATCATTGAACAGAATTTACCACAGTCAATGTTTTAATTCGATAAGTCTTCCTGCTATTATTCCTAAAATAATTCCATAAATTATATGGAAAAAAAAGGAACCTATTACTACAGCCATGTATAACCCTTGAAAATGTTGTGCTATTACAAAGACATATTGATTTGGAGCAGAAAAGTTGAACATATCTAATTTCGGTTGTATAATATACGTTGTCAATGGTAAAAACAAGACCAGCCAAAGTGATATTCCAGTTATAATTCCTAGAATTATACCATGTTTGATACCAAACGGAATTAATCTATTCCAAAATATTGCTCCTTGACCGAGCAAATTCCCAGCTACAGTACCAGTAGCAAAATGTAATAAGAGACCAACATATGGTGATGTATTGGAATCATAAAATCCTAGAGATGATCCTATTACAGCAAAAAAAGTACCAGAAGGAGTTTTTGAAATAAAATCCAAGCCAAATAATAATCCGGATATTAAAATTGATGACAATAATCCAGCTAATGTACAATATGCTAAAAGATATCCTGACTTCTTTTCAATTTTCACAACTGTGCTAGACATTTTTGCGTGCCTCCATTCTTCTCAAATAAAAGCGATACCAATGTGAGTATTTGCCTACTTGAGAATAGTATCTCTTCATATTGTTTTAATGTTCAACTTTCATATTGAAAAACTGTTGTAAGCTAAGCTTATAATAAATCATAACTAACTTTTTGAACTGTTAATAAAACCATTGCATTCCACCGAACCCGATATGTATTCGGGTTCTTATACAAGATATACAATAACTATAGCAAATACAATGGGAGAAAATGCATAATGGCTATGAAACTGTCAACAACATTAGGTCATATCAATAAGATACCTAATTCCATCAATGCTTCCTTGGTAAAAGAGTTTTACGAATATTTGAAAGATATAGGGACTCCTGAAAACTCTACAAAAATCAGCAACATGATAGTTAAAGCAATTAATATCGAATCTATCAAACTATAATACAGTACAAGAGAAAAAGACATAGATAAATAAAATCTCAAATAATTTCCGTATCCGTTCGAACTTTTCGAGAGAACTTTGTGTCAAGGAATTTGGATTCAGTCAATATGGACCATCCTTTTCCACTTCAATGATTCAACTTTCTTCTTATGTCTGAAATAAGTGCGCCTTGAAATATTAATTCCGGATTCTTTCAAGTATGAGATTGCTTGCTTTGCATTCAACCGCATTGTCATAGTTTGCACAACGGCCTTCTCGGTGTCACTCAGTAAGCCTGACATGGCACTAACTGAGCCGTATTTGTCATATAAACATTAATTTCCTTTTAAAAAAAATAATAAATAATATTAAACAAAACAAGCTCTTCTGTTAGAGTATCAAATATGTATTTATTTTGGAGCAAGCAACGGCCAATGGAGGATGCAGAAGTATCTAAAGAAGAGCTGTGTCTACTGTGGGGGTGCTGTTTCCTTTGTTGGGATTATACAGGGCAAGGATCACAAAGTAGTAGAAAGATATTGCGAAGAACATGCCAATACCCATGGCCCCTTACACCTTTGAATCTAAAATCAGTAAAATAAATAATTCAAGCAATAGTGAAATACCGATAAGGGCCAATCCGAATGATCCTAATCTTAATCTTAATTAAGAGTGGATAGAACTAATAATAAGCAATTTGAGCTATCACAGCAAACAAACTTTAATAGATTGATGAGCTAAGCTGGAAAGGATGCAAAGTAGATCTGTGATTTTGTGGTCATTGTGCGCCTTGCTTGTCGGAGCAACTTACAGTTCATTTTCCACGTTATTCTTTGTGGCAGGAGAAATCAGAGGGGGAGTTAGTTGCTCTCCTCAAGGTGGTGGCAAGACGTATTGCTGCGCGAGCGTGGATGAGGGGGAGACCTATGGGGCTTATACCACATATTGCACTACCTGTGATGACACAAATCCCCCTAGCAATTGCTCTCCGCGGGAAAAACCTACGGCTATAGTAAATCCTGGGAGCGATCTTACGAATATGCTGGAAGGCGGGGTTTTAGAAGAACCAAAAACACAACCGAAATTGAGTGAGGACGTATTTCCAAAAGGTGGAGGAGTGTTAGAACAGGAAGAAAATAACAACACGTTTACTAAATCTAACGTGCCATTTCCTACGGCAAACGACAGCGATGACGAATGAAAATTAAGAAATTCGAAGCCTAAGTTGTCAGCCGCTCGCATTTGTCGAACTTATGCTCAATGTAAAAAGATATTCATATAATGTAATTAATGAAACAGAAATCGCTAAAGTAAGGACTCTAAATCGGTGAGAGAATAACTACATAATTTTGTCGTATGTGACCATTCTTATTTCCTTTTCGGGTTATAAAATTAGAGCGCTAGCGTTATCAGTTCCACCGAACCCGAACCTCTAGTAGTTCTCTAATTGGGCTCGGCAGGTAAGATTGATAAGACAACTTCCCAATAGTTCTCAAAAATTTTTATTCACTTACCTAATACAAGTTGAAAGCAAGAGCATGTTACATGATGATCCTTTGTTTACATATTTGAGTACTACTTTCGCGGAAGAAAATTCAAAATCAAATGCACATTATGCGGATGTGTATTCAAAGATGAGAACAAATTAGGTACTCATATTAGAACCAATCATAAATAATGGATTGCAACTTCATACAAGTCCTCAATACTAGTATCACATACTGAAAATCTTAATAACATCACCCTGTATAAGAAATTATGGACATGAATATAGGATTCCCAGATGAATCTGTAAGAATTCAGTACGAAAAACTCCTGCTTTTAGCACCGATATTGGCACGAATACCAACGCATGGTAGTCAAATCTATTCTGAATTCTACCTATCTTCAAGTCTTCCAGTCTAATATCAAATCTAGAACCATGCCAAGGACATTGAGCTATATGATTTTCACTCTAATGCAATTATCTTGATTTTTCAAAGATGCAACCCTAGCTAGCAATGATTAATAGACCGATGCGGTTGAGTTCATGAAAGGTGTGACGACATGAGATGCGAGAACCATGTCATGAATCAGATCCTCGATGCTTACAAACCAATGTGGTCGCTAAATCATGCCATTTCTCTAATGGGTTGGGACTTTGAGACTTATATGCCTAGGAAAGGCACGGAAGAAAGAGGAGTGGCCGATTCTCAACTTCACATGCTGCATAAGGATCTTCTGCTAAAGAAAGATTTTGTTGGTCTTGTTGAGTCAGCGAAGAAACTGGAGAGCCTTAGCGATTTAGAGAAGGGCATTGTACGAGTACTCAACAGGGAAATAACCAAGCAGATCAAGATACCCAAAAAATTGACAGAAGCAGAATCTCTGGAAAGTATAAGGGGCAACATGGCATGGAGGGAGGCGAGAGAAAAATCTGATTTCATGATGTATACACCCCACTTGAAGAAAATGATAGAAATAAAGAAGCAAATCGCTGAGAAGATAGGTTATGAAAAGCATCCATATGATGCCCTTTTGGATTCATTCGAAGAAGAGCTTACAGTAGATGACCTGGATAAAGTATTCGGTGCATTGACTCCGCGTATTCAGAAGATTCTGAAAAAACTCGTAGATTTAGGCAGCCCGTTTTGCAAAGAGATCAAACTTGGAAAATCAAAGTATGATATCCAAAGCGTTGATGAGCTCAATCATAATATTTTGACTCTCCTGCAATACGACATGAAACGTTTCAGAATGGATGTATCTACTCATCCTTTCACTGAGACTATGGGCCTCAACGACGTCAGAATAACTACTCGGTATGAAGGGACTGATTTCAAAAAGTCGATATCTAGTACTATTCATGAAGCTGGTCATGCCCTGTATGATCTGCAATGCGATCAGTCATTATCTTTTACTCCTCTTGAAGGCGGATCTTCGCTTGCCCTCCATGAATCTCAGTCAAGGTTTTGGGAGAATATTGTGGGCAGAAGCCTGCCTTTTGTTCAATTGATAGCTCCCTTGATTAGAAAGCAAGTAAGTTTCGCAAACCAAGCAACAGATGACGAGTTGTACCTGTATTTCAATAATGTCAAGGCTGATTATATACGAGTTGACGCAGACGAAGTTACTTACAATCTCCATATAGCATTGAGATATGAGATAGAGAAAAAAATATTTGGAGATGAGCTCAGCGTCTCTGAGATTCCTGAATTCTGGAACGATAGAATGGAGCAGCTGCTTGGAGTGAGACCAACTAAGGATTCACAAGGAGTGCTTCAAGATACACACTGGAGCAGTGGGCTCTTTGGCTATTTCCCTACTTACACTTTGGGAAACTTGGTTTCAGCGATCATTGCTTCAAAGATGCGCAAAGATCTGGAGGATTACGAGGAAGACATCAAGAGGGGTAATTTCAAGCCTATCAGAGAATGGTTAAGATTAAAAATACATCAGCATGGATCTGTTTATGCCCCCAAAGTACTTCTTAATAATGCCTTAAATGAAGGCTATAACCCGGATTACTTTGTTACCTACATAGAGACTAAATACCTTGGGTCCTGAACCCTAGCATACTTTGATTAAAGCTATATTCTAACTCTTTTTATACTATTTTTTATGATTTCTTTGCTAGAAGTGGAGTACTTCGCAGATAAGTTTAAAGCTTAGTCTTGCACAATACAAGCGAGTCTATTTATCGAATTGCTAGCGTTACTAGAACCACCGAACCCGTAAACTATTCGGGTTCTTATATAACTTACATAGTAATCATATCAGATAGAAAGAGAGATAATATACAATGGCTATGAAATTGTCTACGACACTAGCTCATATCAGTCAGATACCTAATCCTATCAACGCTTCCTAACGAGAGAGAAAAACCAGAATGTGTGAAAAATACTCTTAGTTTGAAGAGAAAGGAAAAATCGATATCAAGTCTAGATCAATTTATTTTCGAGATCCTGCTGGCAACCTTGTCGAATTTATAACAAAAAAATTACTGGAGCGTAATGGATTAATTATCTCTCTATCTACTATATGTGAGTTACTAAAGAGTGGTCATTCTATTATGTACTTTTACACGCTGCATCTGGTGTAGCGAAACGTTCGTGGAATGTCCAATTCAACATTCCCCCATTCTCAATTTGAATAGCTCTTCAAGACATAAGGTTATATTTTATAATTGTGGAGTAATTCAGAAATGAGTAATGTGGAGGAAGTTGTTAAGGAATTTACCGAAGCAGATAATGCAATCAGAACGGTGTTTCCGAAGGTAGATCCGATTCTGGTTGTTAGATTAATTTCTGATCAAAAAGCAAAAAGAGACCACATCTATACTTTAGAGGTTATCCTTAAACCAGAACAAAATACCCAAGAAATCAGAGAGAGAGTAATTAAGGTTACAGGCATGACGCCGGGGTTTTATCTTCAAGGCACAAAAATGGTAGTGAGTCACAGTCTTAACCTGAACCTCTTAAAGCATATTAATGATTTAGATTTTGTAGTGAGCATTAAAGGAAGTCCATATAGTGCTGGTGGTTCCTCGGATTTCTAAGGAGCGAACTCTTATGCCTATATACTAACAAATTGAAGGTACGAAATCTTTTTCGAATCTATTGATTTTGGGATAACGGATTAAGGTTTCGAATTGGGATCAATTTTCTAATTAAGCTTAAAATCCCCAAAAAGTGGACTCAATTTTCTCCATAATGACACTCACACCTACAAGTCTTTTTTCGCGATGTATTTCAGAACTCAGATCGAAAAATCTGATTATATGCTTGAATCCAAAATCTTTAAAGGGCAAATTATATTCGTTAACAGAAGACGGTAGACTGATCTTAAATTTGATCCAGAATCAATCTTAAATTAATCTCACCTAGGTATGCTCAGATCATAATAATAAAGCACTACAATCAAAGATCATTTCCAATTGCAGAAAACTTTATGGTATTGATATTTCAAATTAAAGATTTATAGATTCTTCTTCGATTCCCTTCTTGGTTATCGTCAAGATATCGATACCATCCCCGCTTGCAGAGTCTCTTTGAACTGAAGACCTTATTGCCTTTATAGCAAGTTTCTTGGATGCATCCTCTGACATGTTTTTCTTGTACTCAGAATCTATTAGTCCCAAAGCTAATTCTGCCCCAGTGCCTACTACTGCATAGTTGTCGGGTAGAAGTGAACCCAACGGATCTAGCGTATAAATTTCAGGTGTAGTGTGTACGCCTCCAACAATTACTTGTGTGAGTAAAGGGAAGTACCTTCTTTCGAACATAATAACAGACATTAATTTGGCAACAGAATTAGTAGCCATCTCTCTCCTTGTTTCTAATTTTCTAATTTTTCCGAGTGCTCCTACTTGTCTTGTCAAAACCTGCATATCAGCAACCATTCCTGCACATGCACTAGCAACCAGATCAGTTATTGGGAATATTTTCTTCGTATTCTTATTTACTACAAAGTGTCCATAAGAAATACGCTTATCAGCTGCAAGGAGTATACCATCTTGATAAGTTATACCTATAGCGGTAGCACCTGGCATAAATTCAAATGCCATATGATTGGTTAGTAGCAATGTAGTTAGATTTAGCCGTTTCGTAACTTTTCTTTTGTCTTCAACTGGACTTTTTTGTTCAATCTCACAAACTAGACTACCTTAATTTTTCAGACGGGAATTTGGAAGCACCGTAATGACATGAACTTATTAAACGTAAAGTAACTTTTCAACTATGATAACGGTATAATAGATTTAATAGAACAAGCTAAATATCAGGTAACAGAACCCGTATACATGGAATGTCCGTATCCCACCGAATCCGCATGATTGTTACCACAATTAGTAAACAGATACAGTGTTAAAAGCATTTATCCTTTAATTACTATACTATACTTTATGGTAAAATTTGTTGAAATGGATTATGTCAAAAATGATTCGAAATTATCCCA
>Ga0105068_1000041_pt1 | contig 11880 bp, 13 predicted proteins | sample GWRWN1_10_20_FD_90064 | JGI IMG/M metagenome (GOLD analysis project Ga0105068, IMG submission 90064) | Riverbed sediment microbial communities from areas with no vegetation in Columbia River, Washington, USA - GW-RW N1_10_20 | ecosystem: Environmental > Aquatic > Freshwater > River > Sediment ...
CGGCGTGAATGCATCGCCCCAGACGAATTCGGCACCGTTCAATCCTCCGCGCGCGGCGAACTCCCAGTCGGCTTCCGTCGGCAACTCTTTGCCGATCCACTTGGCGTACGCCTCAACGTCCTCGTAAGCGACGTGCACCACCGGGTGTTTTGCTTTTCCCTTCAAAGAACTCGCTGGTCCCTCCGGATGCCGCCAATTGGCGCCCGGAACGTAGATCCACCAATTGTAACAGTCTCGCAGATCCACCCGCTGGCGCGGTTTATTGAAAACGACGGAGGCGGGCACAAGCAACTCCGGTTTAGCGCCAGGATAATCCTCCGCTTTCGGCGCCCGCTCAGCGGACGTCACGTGCTTGGTCGCCTCGACGAACTTGCGAAATTCTTCGTTGGTCACCGTGTGCTGATCCATCCAAAAACCCTCGACAGTCACTTCGTGCGCCGGTGCTTCCTCCGGATAGTGCTTGTCCGATCCCATGAGAAACGTGCCGCCCGGAATCCACACCATGTTTTCGAACGGCGGCTTAGTCGGCGCTTCCGACTGTGCCTGTTTGGCCGAAGCCATAGTCACGCTATCGCTCATAACTTCTTCCCCTCTCTCATTTCTCTAAACTTAGCGTCCTTGGCGTCTTTGTGCGAGCCAATCTTCGGATTTTTTCTCCCGCCAAGACGCTAAGGTCGCAAAGAAGATTATTTTGTCTCCGAACTCGGCGCCGTTTGCGCCTTTGCGGGGGATGAATTATCTTTCTTGCGCTAAGACGCGAGGTACGCAAGGCCCTTTCCACTTAACCAATTTTTTCGTGGCTCGATAGTAGCATTCAATTTCGCGGTGGCGCGAGCTCCTCCACTTGGCTTAACCGCTTCATCGCTTCCGCCACCTTGAGTGTCTGGTAATTGATATTGGAGACGGTCAGGCTGCTGCCGACCTGGTACGGATACTTCATGAAGTCAGTGAAGAACTCTTTAAGCTTCTGCACCGGCACGAAGAGCCAGATGTTGTCCTTCTCCGAAAGGCTTCGCAGCTGGCGCAACTTTTCTGGAGATCGTTCATCGTGGACGCAGCATTTGACGAATAGTATTCCCACCACGAATGCCAGTACGTAGGGGCGGGTTTAAAACCCGCCCCTACATTTTTGCGGTGACTTTACTTCTTGCTTCGTGGTGAAATCTGCTTTTCTCGTCGTAGCGCGTTGTCAACGACCGATGGAGTTACCACTCTTTACTACCGGTGCGCTCCCACCGGCGTCCCGCCTGTCGCCAACCGGCTTGCAAGTCCCTTGAGACGGAAGCCCAGCGCGATCAACAGGATGCCGAAGAAGATGGCGAAGCTGCCAATCAACCAAATCACTGCAAGGGCGCCGGCTCCGGGTTGCAAAAACATCAGCACGCCGAAGAGAATCGATACCAAGCCGGAGAGCCCAAGCAGCCACTCGTTCTCAATATGTTTCCGCAACCGGATGGCCGCAGCGATCTCGAAGATACCCATCAGCACCGCCCAAGAGGCAATGAACAGGAGAAGTACCAGCGCCGTCATGCCCGGCCAGAGAAAAGTTACGATGCCAGCAGCAATGCCGAGGATACCGACCACGATGAGTGATGCCATCGGTTTGCCCTCTTCATGCATCGTGTACGCCGCTATGAGCGCCATCACGCCATCCGCGATCGCGTAAACACCCCACACGAGGACGAGCGCAGCCAACGTAATGCCGGGCCAGATGAACGCGAAGATCCCAAACAGCACGGCGAAGAGTCCGCGCAGGACGATCCAGTACCAGGCACGAGCCAAATTTCCCAGCATAGATGCGACAGCCATATTTCCCTCCTTTGTGCCGCGCCTATTTACCCGCATCGAATGCGGCGTGTTCGGTGTGGATGAGTGGATCGGCCAATTGCCGCCGTCAACTCACCTGCCGATCCTGCCCCCGCTTTACTTATCGCAATTTGCTTCTTTGCGCGAGCGTAATCTCCGTCCTATTCCTCCCGCCAAGCATGTCCTGAGCAACGTCGAAGGAACGCTAAGCACACAAAGGCCCCGCCACCCAACCATTTTTTCTTCGCAGCACCTACTTTGATTCCTCCGAACTTGGCGAACTTTGCGCCTTTGCGCGAGCTAATCTTCGGATGCTTTCTCCCGCCAAGACGCCAAGCTCGCGAAGGCCCCTCCACCCAACCGCTTTTCTTCGCGGCCCCTACATTGATTTCTCCGACCTTGGCGCCCTTTGCGCCTTTGCGGGAGAATAGTCTCCTTCTCTCCTTCCACCCTACGCGTTAGTCGCTCTGGCAATCTCTTCCTTGCCGCGCAGCGTGCGGCCGGCAACCACGGCGAACACCATATTCATCGGAATCATGATGCCGCTGAAGGCCAGCATGGGCACCGTGACCTCCGTGCCGGCGAAGTAGTTGGAGGCGATGGGCAAGCAGACGCCGACGTTGCGCATACTGCTGCTGATCGCCAGTACCTTGCGGTTTCTAATTTCCGGACCGCCCAAAAGCCATCCCACCACCCACGCGCCGAGGATCAGGAGAACGATCGCTGCGATCCCGTTCGTACCCATTAACTTGACCGCCGGCGATTTATATCTCCCAGCCATCACCGCCGCGACGATGAAGATCACGATTGATAGCCTGCCCAACCATAAGCCCAGCTTGGGCGCGTGCTCGGGGATGATTTTTTGCAACACCCGCCCGACAACGAGGGGCACAACAATAAGAAGTAGCAACATCATGGTTAGCCAGCCGAACGGTAATCGTCCCGCTCCTTCCCTGGGAAAGAACAAATAAACGAACAGCGGTGTTATCAAGATTGCCAACAGGCAGAATACCAATAAGAGTGCTACGGCGAACACTCGGTTACCTTTCGAGACCCGGGCAAACTGTAATGCGAGCAACCCGCCCGGGGCCATAGCAAGCAAAAGGAATCCGATTCTAAAATCCGGCGGCAAGTCAAAAAATCGCGCGATGATGAAGCCAAGTATGGGAATGATGACAAAGTTGGCCAGCAGGGCACGTCCCATCAGGTTAAAGTCCTTGAAGTGCCCCATTATTTCCCCGTGGGTGCTTTCGAGGGGCACCGAGAACATGTAGACCACAACGAACAGGTAGCTCAGCATGTTGATGTATTCTGGAATCTGTTCCACGTTGTTCTCCTAGCTGGGGTCTACCCGGTACTAGCGATTGTCCGTTACGCCGCAGAGGCCATCGGAGCGGCAGCCATCTTCTCCATGCCGGTATAGGATCCGGCGCACCTCGGCGATAGCGAGCGGATGACCGTGCACGAGTGTCCAGAGTGAATCACCACCTCAGACTCCGCGTCGTCCAGATGAGCGCTCGTATACTTGACGATACCATCGTCGTCCTCCGCGATCGGACCGTTGCCTCTCACCGCGACGATGGAATTTGCGGTTATTCCGGGCGCGACTGGAATGGGCGCTAGTGCTTGAACAAACGGATTGCCGGGCGTCATGTGGTGGATGCTCCGCGGGAGGCCTCCGACGGACAGAGCCACCACACCCGGGTTGCCCGTAACCAGATCCTCCATGAGATCAACGAAGCCCTTGGGAAGGCTCGCAAGGCCAGCGACCTGCTGGGCTATCCAACTTCCGGCCTCGTAGCTGCCGCGGTGTGGCGTCGCGATGAAGATAATGCGGCGGACGAACGGAAGTGGTTGGAGGAAAAGAGTGCGCCGCAGCTGCTCGCGTTTCGTCCCGTAGAATAAGATCGTCGAGCGGCCGTTGGCTCACGGTATCCCAGAGCCGAGTCCCCGAATTGATGGCCGTCATCTTAGCGAGCAGCCCGCCCTGGCTATGCCCGATGATCACCATTTGCCGGAGCGCAGTGTCGGTGCCGTCGGGATCGAGTTGTTCCACGATAAGCCGCAGAGACGTTCGCAGCACGTCTGCCGAATACGTAACCGGATTACCCGTGTCGTAGTAAAAGAACCAGTATTGGAAGCGGGTGCGGAGCCAGGGGTCGTTCTCAAGTGAGTTCAGCATATCCGCCCAGCGGCCGGGACCGGAGGCGGTGCCGTGCACGAAGACCACCGGAATGCGGCCGCGCCGGTAGGGCTGCATGAACAAGAGCTGCGCCCGAGCTTCTCCGAGCTTGGTTGTCACGACAAGGCCCTTCAGCAGGTCGCCGGCCAGGAATCCGCGCAGCTCCCAATCCCATATGGCGGATTCGCTTAGCGTATAGGCAAAGGCGGCCGACGGCTCGACCTCCAGAGGAACGCGCTGACCGTCAATTTCAACTACATCGGTAGTATAGCCGTCGTAGATCTCCAGGGCTCCGGTAATACGGCCCGTTGCCAGCGCACGACGAGGGTCGTCGAGGCGAAGGAGCGCCGTCACCGGCACCTTGGTAGCGCGGCCAACGAAGTCCCGTAACTTGGCGTCCGGCGCAAATGGCACTGTGCTCGCGGCCAGCGGGGCTCCGATCCCGGTTCGCCGGTAGCGCTCGCGCAGCCCCGGCACTTCGAGCTCGGCGACGGGAACGAAGTTTACGAGCCGCCGATCACCCCAGCGGAGCCACTTTGGATCGAGCTCCACCGTTAGCTCGCCAAAGGGGAGCGTCCGCGTTCCTCCACGCAGCTCGACAACAGAGCGGTCAGCCGAGGCGAACCCAGAGGTCAGGCCGCGATTGTACAGATCTGCGGCCAACCTTAGCCGCCGGTCGACAGGATAAAGCGGCTCAGCAACGCCGTGCGGAAAGAGCAGAGCGTAGGCATAGACGGCGGCTGCCAGGTAATACTCTTGCTTGCCGCTCTGCTCTGCATGCAGGAAAGAAAGCTCGGCGAGGGCGAAAAGCTCGTCTCTGCCGGCGAGCCCGCCGACGATAGCGGCATGCAGGTGTGCCAGGGCTCCCTCAGGATCCGACTCGAAGCGTTCCGTCAAATCCCAGCGGTAGAGAACAATGCGGCTGGCGCCGCTCTCTTCTCCAACGGTCAGCACATTGGCGGTGAGCTCGCGATGAACAGTGCGGGGATCGACCCTCTCGACGGTGACCGGCGCCGTACAAGCGGCCAGCAAGAACGGCAGGAAGAGAAACAGGACGATAAGTAGTCTGCGTCAGATCCTCACCACTCGCGCTCGCATCGAACCAGGCGTCCAAAAGATCATAATAAAGACCTGATTGGCTACTGATTGCCTTCTAACTGGCACAACCATCGTCCTTTATCATGACAAATGACGACAGACAAAAAGCTTGGGCGACTTTCGGCCCCTTGAAGGCTGTTGCTTGATGCTGCGGCGCCAGCAGCAGTTCGACTCTTTGTCTTTTCCGGCAACTCGTTTTGGTGATTATGCCAAGGTATGGAGATATAACTACTGACTATGAAGGAACGACAACACTTAGAAGTCATTCTCAGGGTCTTTAGACGAGATAGGAGAAATTGTGAGGTAGCAATGTCACTAGAGGTCATTGGCCTGTAATTTTAGGCTCACCTGTTAGGAATATCGCCCTTATCTCTGCATCACCTGTGGAGTCGATCGGGGATATCAAGGGCAAGGTCAACTCGAGATCGTCGCATATAGGGCAAATGCGAAGCCCGAAAATCTCTGCGAAAGAAGCCAAAAAATGCTAACCGAAAGGGGTCAGATCTTGGACTATGAGATTAGGAGTCCTTCAAGCTCCCGCAACCAAAGTTTCACTGTGACATTAGGATGCACATATCGGCTGAGCTCCAACAAATAACTGTCCGCCTCCACAACGATGGCTTTAAACCGCCCCTGGAAAAGGTGACCCACTCGCCGATGGCATCGGTTGTAGTAACCGATATGACTGACATTCAAGTGCCTCATGAACTCAGAGAGATTCGCCTTGGGGGTTTGCACGACCAAATGAAAATGGTTACCGATCAGCACGTAGCAATGAACTCTTACTCCATAGCTTTCCAACGATCTTTGGACCCGGTCCAAAAAAGCTCTACGGTCCTCATCGTCACTAAAGATCTTTCTCCCCTCGTTGCCTCGACACGTCACGTGATAGTGCGCGTCCGCGTAGTCAATCCGTAACGGTCGAGCCATAGCCGCTCCCTACCGCAACCAGTTTCATAGTACAAGATCTGACCCCTCGTCATCGATGACGAATCACTCATCGCACCTGCTTCTCCCGCGCCACGAACGCCTCGAACGCCGCCTTCTCTGCCGCGATCCGACGACGATATCCCTCGCGCTCCACGAACACCCGGATGCCTTCTGGATAAGCCATTGGGGCCCCGGCTATGATCTGTGATTTTCTGATTACTCTTTGGCGTTGCGCGTCGCCAGCCATACAGCCATCGCGCCCAAACCGAACCCGATCGCCAAACCCATGGCCACAGACCGTAGCGGATCGCGCTTGACGCGATGGGCCGCATCGTCAATCAAGTCTTCAGCGGCATAACGGCTGCGCTTGGCCAACCGCTTGGCCTCAGTCACAGTGTCTTCGACGGCCTGAGAAGCTTCGGTCTTGAGCCGCGAGATTTCACCTCCTGCTTCCATCAGCCTCTCTCCAACGTGCCTGGCTTTTCCAAGCAAGCTGCTTTTGTCGTTCTCTTCCATAGTCGATCCCTCCCTTTATTTATTTACGGTTTTTTGTCGCGTCGCTGCTGCCGGGCCACGGCACCCTTCGCGAAAGCCTTCATCCCCCCCTCTCGGCATCCTGGAATTTATGCTCGACGCATCCACGTCGCTTTTAAATCCTCCCGTGAAATCGAACAGCGGGTTGTACAACTTGGAAATCGGCGAGCCAGGGTCCGAAACGACGGTCAGCCCCTCGCCGATGATAATCAATAGCGATGATGCTAACGAAACCTATTTCGACTGACCGGCGGTTTGCTATCCGGCATTCTCTGATTTTAAGCTTCCAAATCCCTTAGAGAGAAGAAAAATGGAGAGTTGGGTTAGGAGTTGGGGGTCACACAGATTTGGGGTCAGGCGAATCCTTAATCGATCTTTTTGGCCGCCAGCTCTTCCTCAAGTTGGTGCAGAGCATTTCCACTAAGCCACATGGCTCCGGACTTCTCGCCAACTCCTCCGCTAGTTTCCCTAGCCCTCTGCTCAACACAGCTGGATCTTCCACTCCCCCCTGATTTCGCCAGCACATGACGTGATAAAGCGCGCCGACGCAATGTACCCTCCGCTTTCTGGCCATAGGGGAACACCCATAATCCGCAAACCAAAAATAGCAATAAAGTTTGCCTGACCCCTTTATCTGCGCCCTCACGCTTTCCGCAGCGAGATTGATTGCGAATTGATTTAAGGGTTCACGGATTACGCTTTGGAGCCAATACGGGTCAGAGCTGGTATAGGTTCGCCGCGTTTTTCCACAGCAACTTCTCCCGCGTCTCCGCCGAAACGTCTTGGAAACAGCGAGTGATGGTTTCCCGCGTCCGTGGCCATGTCGATGTCGCGAGTGGGAAATTGGTGGACCAGAGAATACGGTCGGTGCCGACGTACTTAGCAAACGGCGCAACCTCGTCGAACCAGGAGGTGAACCAGCACTGGCGATGAAACATCTCCGAGGGCTTTAAATCGTAACCCTCCCGGGCAAGGCCATCATGCTCGAATTGGTGGTCCGCCCATTCCATGTAGAGCATACCCCAACTGAGCGCGCTTTCCGCCAGTACGATACGTAGACGCGGATGCCGTAACAGAACGCGTGAGAAAGAGTACAGGGAGATGACAAAAACACTCGAGACGGGTTTGGTCACTGCATCGAGAGCCTCGGCGAGAGCGGGCGCCAGTCCCGTCAAGGGAGCGTATTGTAACTCATTCGAGGCGCCCGAATGCAGACACACCGGCACCCCCAGTTCCTCGCAGATCGCCCAAACTGGGTCGTACTCAGGTCCGCTCACGTGAGGCACCGAGCGCAGATGCATTGGCAGAGACGGGAAAACAACCCCGCGATGTCCTTTGGTCACAGCTCGCCTAATTTCTTCTACAGTCGCCTCGACCGGCCAGATGGGAACGATGCACTGCGGAACGAAACGAGGGCTGGCGGCCGCCCACTCCTCGATCAGCCAGTCATTATAAGCCTGCACGCAAGCAAGCTCGAGCTCCGGATCTTGGAGCCGACCGAACGCCTCTCCTGCGAAACCCGCCACCGATGGGTAAAGCACCGAATAGTCCACGCCCGAAGCGTCCATAGCTTTGAGGCGCTCTGACGCGAGATAGGTCGCCGACGGCACGTCATTCCAACAGCGGGGCTCCCGATTACGATCGGCCATCAAAGCGCCAGCGTTGGCAGGATACCCGTTGAGGAGCGCCTGCCCGTCGACCATCCACCGCTCGGTGCCATCGACTGCGCGCTCGAGATGGGGGACACGGTCACCAAAGCGATTCTTCGAGAGACGATCAGTCCACAGGCTCGGCGGCTCCTGGATATGATCGTCGACGCTGATCAAGCCGTATTTCAAGTGCATGGAATCTCGCCTCTCAATCATTTTTTTCCGGTACGGTGGCCTCAATCCGGTAAACGCGGAGCGCGTTCTCATAGAGCAATTTACGACGGTCCTCCCGCGGCACTCCTTTGAGTACACGCTCTACCTCTTTCCAGGAGCGCGGATAGTACGAGGCCACATGGGGAAAATCCGATTCCCACATGATGTTATCGATACCGATGTCGTGCCGCAGCTTGATGCCTTCGGCTTCGAACCAGAAGTTCACGTACATCTGGCGGCGGATGGCCTCGCTAGGACGCGTGGCAATCCCCTCCGTCCACAAATGGCGACACTCCCACTCGTGATCGCATGCCGCGAGCACGTAGTTGAGCCCGCCGATCCCGGCCTCGGCAAACACGCACTTCAAGCGCGGGAAGCGCTCCGTGACACCTGAGAAAATCAGTTGCGGGATGATCTGAGCCGGCGTTACCGCAGAGGTGGCGGTGGAGGCCGAGTGCGCCTGCCGCGGCGTGTAGCCATCCCACTTGCGTACGGACGCGCCCGCGCGTAGCCCTGCCGAGCCATGAAAGTGGATGGGAACACCCAGCTCCTGGCAGACACCCCACACCGGATACCAATACGGGTCAGTCAGATGCGGCAGCGACTTGGGCATCTGCCCGAGGACGTTGACTCCCCGATGGCCGCCCGCCTCGGCGCGCTCGATCTCACGCGCGATGGTCTGCGGATCACTCAGGTAGGGAAGGATCGCGACTGGCAAGTAGCGATCACTGGCGCGCGCCCACTCGCTCAGCGTATCGTTGTAGGCGCGCACCACCGCCAGCTCGAACTCGGCGTCTCTGAACTCGAAGAAGGTGCCGCCCGGCGGATTGGGAAAGAGCACCTCGGCGTCGACGCCGTCGGTATCCAGTGCCTTCAGGCGCTCCCGCGGCTCATAGGCCGTTCTTGGCACTTCGTCCCACCGTTTGGGATAGGTGGGGAACGGCTCGCCCATCACCGCGGGACAATTGCACACGCTGTTGTCTGCAGCAACCCCGTAGACACTCCAACGATCGACGCGGCAGCCTTTTTCCTCAACTTCCACAACCTGAGGGATACGGTCTCCCCACTTGCTAGCCGACATCCGGCGGGTGAAGTCGTTGCGCTCGAACGCTGCGTGAGAGTCTGCGCTGATTAATCCGTAGTTGATTTTCATGTGCCTACTATAGTCAGGGTGGCGGAACTGGGCAAGCGCGGCGCCGGAGCGCGCTACTGAGAAGCTCAACCGGGAGATTCTTCAAGTCAAGTCTCTGCGGATTAGCATCAAACGAGTCGAGAAAGAAGTTTACCTCAGTTTCGCACCTCGTGACAGGCCACTTGGTGCAGTGCTCTTTTTTCCTCCAGAAGAGGCTCGGTCGTTTTGCACTTACCGACGCGAATGGGACAACGGGGCTCCAACCGGCAGCCCGGAGGCGGGTTGAGCGGATAAATCACCTCGCCTTTGAGCGACGACTTTATATCGTCGGTGAACGATCCCACGGTCGGGTTGGAAGCCAAGAGGGCCTTGGTATAAGGATTCAGAGGCGCCTTGAAGATCTCCTCCACTTGGGCGATCTCCATGATTTTTCCCGCGTACATCACGGCCACAACGTCTGCCAGATAGCCGACCACGTTGAGATCGTGCGAGATAAAAATCAGGCTGAGTTTGAGCTCCCGTTGCAGCTTTTTTAGCAGATTCAGCACTTGCGCCTGAACCGACACGTCAAGCGAGGAGACCGGCTCATCGGCAATGATCAGTTTCGGCTTTGCGGCGAGCGCGCGCGCGATGCCGATGCGCTGGCGCTGGCCGCCGCTGAATTCGTGCGGGTAACGGTAGAGATGCTCGGGACGTAGGCCCACGAGCTCGAGCAATTCAGCCACCTGATCCACTCTCTCTTGCCGTTTGGTTCCGTAGAAGATGCTCAAAGGCCGCCCGACGATATCCACAACGCGCATCCGGGGATTCAGCGAAGCGTAAGGATCCTGAAAAATCATCTGAATGTGTTTGCGCAGCTCCCGCACTTGCTTCTTGGGGAGATGCAGAATCTCTTTGCCGCCGAAATAGACTTCTCCGGATGTCGCTTGAATGAGGCGCGCAATCAGACGCGCCGTCGTGGATTTGCCGCAGCCGCTCTCACCCACCAGGCCGAAGGTTTTTCCTTCGGGAACGGAAAAAGAGATTTGGTCCACCGCTTTGAGAATCTTGGTTCCTCCCATGAACCGGCTCAAAAAGCCCCCGCTGATTTCGAAATATTTCGTGAGATTCTTAACTTCAAGCAGGGACATCAAGCACCAGGAAAGTAACACGCAGCCAGGCTATTAGCGATTTTTCCTTCGAGCCGTGGTGGCTCGGTTTTGCAGATCTCCTTGGCTTTGGAGCAGCGCGGGTGAAATTTGCACCCGGGAGGCGGCTCGAACAGATTGCAGACGTTGCCAGGAATCGCATTCAAAGATTGGTGGCGCAGTTCCGGTCTAGGAATGGCGTGGAGGAGCGCGATGGTGTAGGGATGCTGGGGCGTGGTAAACAGAACCTTTTTTTCGGCGAGTTCAACTATCGATCCCGCGTACATGACGCCGATGCGGTCGCACAGCCGGCCCACGACGCCGAGATTGTGGGAAATGAAGATCAGCGCCATTTTGAAGTTCTCTTGAAGCTCTTTGAGCAGCTCTAAAATCTGCGCCTGAATGGTAACGTCCAGAGCGGTCGTCGGCTCATCCGCAATGAGCAACTTGGGTTGACAGGCCAGCGCCATCGCAATCATGACCCGCTGCCGCATACCGCCGCTCAACTCGTGAGGGTAACGATCGGCCATCGTCTTGGGTGACGGCAAGCGGACCAGGCCAAGGATATGCTCGGTGAAATCGCGCGCTACTTTCTTCGAATAACCCATATGGACGCGGTAGCACTCCGCGATCTGTTCGCCGACTGTGAGCGACGGATTGAGAGAAGTCATGGGCTCCTGAAAAACCATAGAGATCTTGCGCCCGCGGATTTTTTCCATCTCGCGCGCGCTTTTCTTGAGCAGATCTTCTCCTTCGAACAGGATCTCGCCGCTGACGATCTCGCCCGGAGGGCAAGGAATGAGACGTAGAATCGACAGGGAAGTGACGGTCTTACCGCAGCCGGTCTCGCCGACAATCCCGAAGGTTTCGCTCTCTTCCAGCGAAAAGGAGATATTTTGAGCTGCCGTTAACGTGCCGCGCTTGAGATGAAAATGGATGCTAAGATTTTTGACCTCAAGAAGAGGGGTGCCCATCTCTATCGCTCGTACTGGCGCGGATCAAAAACATCTCTCAGACCATCGCCAAGGAGGTTAAAGCCTAAAATGATCAGAGAGATCGTCAATCCCGGAAAAAAAGCGGCCATGGGTTGAAGCTGCAGAAAAGGCGTTACTTCTTTCAACATCAGGCCCCAGCTCGCGGTGGGCGGCGGCAATCCGAGTCCGAGAAAGCTGAGCGACGATTCGGCCAGAATAGCGTGTCCGAAATCAA
>Ga0105068_1000042_pt1 | contig 11873 bp, 9 predicted proteins | sample GWRWN1_10_20_FD_90064 | JGI IMG/M metagenome (GOLD analysis project Ga0105068, IMG submission 90064) | Riverbed sediment microbial communities from areas with no vegetation in Columbia River, Washington, USA - GW-RW N1_10_20 | ecosystem: Environmental > Aquatic > Freshwater > River > Sediment ...
ACGTTGGCGAAGGTGCCGCGCATCATGACTTCATGGTTTCCCCGCCGCGCGCCGTATTGGTTGAAGTCTTTCTGCGCTACGTCATTGTTCGTGAGATAGCGCGCCGCCGGACCGTTCTTTTCGATGGAACCCGCCGGCGAGATGTGGTCCGTCGTCACCGAGTCGCCAAGCAGCGCCAACACACGCGCCCCTTTGATTTCCTTGAGTTCTCCCGGAGTCTTCGACATGTTCTCGAAGTATGGCGCTTCCCTCACATAAGTCGATTGACCATCCCACTGAAACAGTTCGCCTTCAGGCACAGGCATGGCGTTCCAGCGCTCATCGCCTTCGGTGGCCTGGCTGTACTCTTTCTTGAACATCTCCGAGCGCACCGACTTGTTCATTACCGCCTGAACTTCCTGGGGTGTCGGCCAGATGTCTTTGAGATAAACCGGCTTACCCTGCGAATCGTTTCCCAGCGCGTCTTTATATAGATCCACATCCATACTGCCGGCCAGCGCATAGGCCACCACCAACGGCGGCGACGCGAGATAATTTGCTCGCACGCTGGCATGAATGCGCCCTTCGAAATTGCGATTACCGGACAAGACGGCGGCGGCCGCCAAATCTCCTTCTTGAATGGCGTTGGCCACCGGCTCAGGCAACGGACCGCTGTTACCGATGCAAGTGGTGCATCCGTAGCCCACCAGATGGAATCCGAGTTTTTCTAGATCAGAGAGTAGACCGCTGTCCTTGAGATACTCAGTGACGACTTTAGATCCCGGCGCCAAACTGGTTTTTACCCAAGGCTTTCTTGTGAGGCCTTTCTCCGCCGCTTTCCTCGCCAGTAAGCCCGCGCCGATCAACACCGAAGGATTAGACGTATTGGTGCAGCTCGTGATCGCCGAGATCACAACCGAACCATGCCTGAGCTGGAACTTGTCGCCGTTCAACTGCACGTTCACGGTCTTGGCTGCGTTGCCGCTCTTCATTAAGGACGGCAGCGCTTCTCGAAACGCTTGCTTACTTTCCGTGAGCGGCACGCGGTCCTGCGGCCTTCGGGGACCGGCCAGGCTCGGCACCACGCTGCCGAGGTCGAGCTCAAGCGTATCGGTGAACATCGGATCGGGTGACGCATCCGTCCGAAACATGCCCTGCTCTTTAGCATAGGTTTCGACGAGTTTGATCAGTTCCGGATCGCGTCCGGTGAGCTGCAGATATCGAAGCGTCTCGTCGTCGATGGGGAAGTAGCCGATGGTGGCACCGTATTCCGGTCCCATATTACCGATGGTCGCACGATCGGCCAGACTTAAAGTCGATAGACCCGAGCCATAAAACTCGACGAACTTTTCGACGACGCCTTTTTTACGCAGCATCTGTACGACGGTTAGCACCAGGTCGGTGGCGGTGGCGCCTTCGGGCAGTCTGCCGTGAAGCTTGAAGCCGATGACTTCGGGGATGAGCATGATGATGGGCTGGCCGAGCAGCGCCGCTTCAGCTTCGATACCGCCCACGCCCCAACCGACGACGCCCAAGCCGTTAATCATGGGCGTGTGGGAATCCGTTCCAACGACTGTGTCAGGATAGGCGAATGTCGCGCCGTCTTTCTTGGCGCGAAATACCACCGGAGCCAAATATTCAAGATTGACCTGATGACAGATCCCGGTATCCGGCGGGATGAGCCGGAAATTATCGAAAGCTCTCTGACCCCAACGCAAGAAGGCGTAGCGCTCGACGTTGCGCTCGAACTCGATTTGGGAATTCTTGTGGAAAGCGTCGGCAGTGCCGAAGTAATCTACTTGCACGGAGTGGTCGATGACCAGATCCACCGGCGCCAGTGGATTGATCCTTTTCGGATCACCGCCCAACCGCTTCATCGCCTCGCGCATCGCCGCCAGGTCGACCACCGCCGGCACACCGGTCAAGTCTTGCATCAACACCCGGGCCGGCATGAAGGCGATTTCTTTGTCCTGTTTCGCCTTGGGACTCCAGGTCGCCAGCGCCTCAATGTCGTCTTTGTTGACATGATGATTGTCTTCCTGGCGGAGCAGGTTCTCCAAAAGGACCTTTAAAGAGACCGGCAACTTGGAGACGTTCTTCAAGCCACTCTTCTCGAGCAGATCGAGCCCGAAAATGTCGTAGCTCTGGCTGTCCACCGTTAGCGTCTTTCGCGTGCCGAAACTATCCACGTACTTCTGCGCCATAGCGATTTCCTTTATGGGTCTGAGGCTTAACCTATTTTGTAGCGAGGGTGGGGGGATAAAGCAACAGGGAAGATTGCGATCGGATTTAGGAAACGGCCGCGAAGCGGTTACCAGAGCGAGGCAAGGCAGTGGCTAGGCTTTTAAACACGGCGCAAGGAGATGCTACCATTTCGGTAAACGGATCGAGGATGATTCAGAGGGGTGGGAACATGATGGTGAAAAGAAATATCACGCTTACAATTCACAAGTATTCTGCAGAACGATTGGACACGACAGTATCCATGCTGGCCGAGGCGTTTGTCACCAATCCTCTTCACATCTCGGCTTTCGGCCCGCAACGGATCGATCAGAATCGATTGTTTTTCCGCATCGGCCTGCGGCATATGTTCAGTGGCCAAGCCTTTGTCGCGTTGGGAGATGGTCGAGTTCGCGGCTACATCCACTTTAACGCGTCGCCCTATTGCCTCCCGGCGCCGGAAGAGATTCCGCTGGCGGCTACGACTCTATTGAAACCCCTCGGGGCGGCAATTCCACAAGTCATCAAATGGTTCGCTCGATGGTGCCATCTCGATCCCGAGGAACCGCACGTGCACCTGGGACCAGTCGGCGTTGCTCCCGAGGCTCAGGGGCAAGGAATCGGCACAGCATTGATGAATCGCTATATCGAGCATCTCAAACAGGAGCGATCCGCCGGTTATCTCGAAACCGACAAACCGGAGAATGTAGAATTCTACAAGAAATTCGGTTTCGCAGTTCAGCGCCAAGAGCAACTCATCGGTACAATGATTTGGTACATGCGGCGGCCCAGGGAATAACAAAATACAGATTTGATCGGTGGTTGGTCGGAGCGAACGAGTCTGGTGGCAAACTTCAAATTCTCGGATTCCGATTTCCCGAGTTATGATAACTGGCTATTCGTATCGCGTCCTGTGTCACAGTTGGGTTAGCTAACCACTCATCGCTTGTCGAGCTGTTTCAACGCTTCGTGCAGATAGCTTTGGTCAACGTATTTACCGGGCTCAGGTAGCGGCCCTTTCGCACCCGTTTGCTCGGCGTAAATACGGATATTATATTTGAGCCCTTCTATCGTGACTTCGCCGTCGGGCGGCCAGAAGCGATTCTGCGTATAAAACTCCCAACCCTTGCGGGCGTGAACCGGCTTGAGTTGCATCTCTTTGGCCAAAAAGTCGATGGCAGCTTCTCTGTTTTCATGCAGCCAGCGCAGCGACTCCACCATCGCTCGCATGAAACGCACCATCACGGGGCGGTTCTTTTCCGCCCAGCTTCTTCGCGTCGCGATGACGTTGGTTTGAAAATAGGGAACACCATCCGAAAGCTTGCCGATGACATTGAAACCGGCTTCTTCTGCGGCATAATTCAACGGCACAGCGACGGTTGTCGCACTGATTTGGCCCGACTGCAACGCCGCGAGGTTGGTTGCCGAGCCACCAGCGATGATCAACAGTTTATAGTCGCGCGGGTATTCTAATCCTTTCAACTTCAGCGCCTCGCGCAGCACCGTAATCGTACCGCCGGTCAATGACGCCGTGCCAAAGGTGGCCCCGCGCAGGTCTTCATAAGTCTTGATATTTTTCGCTGCGATGATGAATTGCGCCGTGCCGTTGATGACGCCGCCGGTGAGGATGAAATCCAAGCCCCGCTCCGATGCATCGATATAGGGTTCAGCGCCTCCAGAGCCGATATGCAAAGACCCTGCGGAAAGAGCCTGAACGGTCATCGGCATCCCGCGCAGCAGCACCAACTGCACATCTAAACTTTGCTGCTCAAAAAAACCCTTTCTCGCACCGACCCAGAGTGGGCTGTATCCAAGAGTCTTGCTCGATGCCCCAAGAAAGATCTTGGGTTTCTCCTGGGCGATCACCGAAGACGGCACAACACAACAAAGCAGAAGCGCGACCGCAATTCGAAAATAGACAATCATGGGACCCTCCTCGTGCGTCCGATTCGGTTCTACTGCAAATCGCAACGCCGTCCAACCGTCACTATAACGGTCCACCGCCATCAAGATGAGATCCATAAACCGTGTGATCATGCGGAATCCCGGCCGATCTTGGGGCTATTCGGTATTGGGATTGAGGAGACGCCTGATTTCCACCGCCAGCTTGCCGGAAGCCTCCAGGCTGACAAAATGACCAACTCCCGGAAGGGGTCTGCACTCCACGTAGCAACCCGCGTCGAGGCCGCTGTTCAACGCCACTCGAGCGGATAGTGCACCGTCCTTCGCGCCCCACACCAGGATAACGGGAACGGTGATTGGGTTACTATAGACCGCTTCGAGTCGTGCGCGCTTCGCCGGCACCAGCTGTGTGCACACCATCTCGCGGTAGTAGTTGATGGGCCCGCGCATATCCTCGGGTTTCTGGAAACGCGAAACCAGCTCTTCTACCAGCGCCACATTCATGGTGCCCTTTTCTCCCTCTCTCAAGGTGAAGGATAGTTTCAACCCCCACCTGCCCAGTGCCGTGGTCAGAAAGAATTCAGGAACCCACGGTATCTCGAAGACGGGAACCCACGGGATGCGGATGGTCTGAAAATCCTCGAAGTGGAGGACCGCCCGCACAAGCGTCTTCGGATGCGGGCAATTAATAACGACAAGTTTGCGGATGAGATTTGAGTATCGGTGTGCAAAGATCCATCCCAAAGCGCCACCCCAGTCATGGGAGACCAGGACGGGCTTATCGATACCGAGGGCCTGGATCAGTGCCCTAATGTCGTCGGTGAGCGTGAAGACGTCGTAGCCGTCTCTCGGACGCGCCGTTTCACCATAGCCGCGAAGGTCCGGCGCGTAGAGGCGAGCGTCGCTCAACGCTTCCATTACCGGCCGCCAACTCATCCATCCTTCGGGAAATCCGTGCAGGCAGAAGACCGGCGGCGCATCGCTTGGTCCCGCGATCGCCACATGGAAGGTGATGCCGTTGGCCTGCACGCGCCTGTGCTCGATGTTTATCGCCATAGGTTCTCGATCACACCCAACGTTTGCCTCAAAACCGGATATGGAGACAGGCAACCGGACCAGGGCACACTATTACGAATATTCTACAATAGCGTGCTTCGTCTGCCCCGGCAAATTCATTTGTCCTGGCGATTCTCCGAGGCGGTCAATGGTACGGCCAATGAAAGCTCGATTTGCCAAGCCATCGTGGCGCGCGCTATCATTGACTCAAGGCTGGGATCGATTCCACTGGTCAAGTGTGCTAGATCTATGGAAAAATGTTGTTCGCATCTCTGGATACCGCAGAAAATGAACGGGCGCGTCAGGGATTGAAACGAGTATAGACTTGGGCTAAGGATTTGTTAGGGTAGAATGAGGCAGGCCCGCTGGGACACATCCAGTGCAGATACATAGTTGAGCTATCCGCATTCGCACGGGAGCCAATAAGGCCCCTGGGCTGCAGAGGAGAGACGATGGAACCTCTTTCTAATTATCAGAAGTGTACGATCCTTTACGTCGACGACGAGGAAAAGTCACTCAAATATTTTACCCGAGCTTTCGGCGACAAGTTTAATATTCTAAGTGCCGCCAACGCCGCCGATGGCTATCGTCTCCTGGAAGAACATCGAGACGAGATCGCGCTTCTGATGACTGACCAAAGGATGCCCGGCGAAAAGGGAGTCGAATTTCTGCAGCGAGCCCGCCGATTACATCCGGAAGCGATTCGTATTCTCACTACGGCGTATTCCGACTTCGATGTGGCTATCGATGCGGTCAACTCAGCTGCGATTTACAAATACGTCACCAAACCCTGGGACATTCCTGAGCTTGAGATGATCCTTAAACAAGCTTGTGAGTTCTTTACCGTACAGCGGGAGCATGATCTTCGTCTTGCAGCCGAATTTTCGGAACCGGAGAAACCGACGGCGGCCGACCGGGGGGCTAAATTTGGCGAGCTACAAACCCCGGAGCAAATAGCCCGTTACTTAAATGTCAACAAGTTTACTGTTTATCGCCTGGTCACTGAGAAGAAAATCCCCGCCTTCAAAGTAGGCAATCAATGGCGCTTTAAGCAAGAAATGATCGATGCATGGATGATGGCCAAATCAAACATGCGGAAGAAGAATCCAAATTAATTTGCCATTACTCAAGAGTTTCAGGAACCGTTGAAACATTACAGAATATTCTTTGAGTTTTGTACGTTCTTTACGGTTAGTTTTCGTCCAGCCCGGTTGGCTCTCGATTCCTTGATCTGCTAAACCATCGGAGGTCCGGCGAGTTCTCGACCTTCCTATTCGGTTCAATCTCGGCAAAAACTTTTTGATTTCCCGTCCGGCTATCCTATCCATCAGAGAGCACCCTGTCCACTTTTCTTTACCTGGAGGATTGCCAATAGACTCAGGCCGCTTTATTGTTGCTGTACATTTCGAGGGAGGTTCTATGGCCGAACAAACCGTTCGAGGAAGCTGTCTATGCAAGTCGGTGCGCTACGAGGTGAGCACGCCGTTCACTAGGTTTGGGCATTGCTACTGCTCGCGTTGCCGCAAAGCCACAGGTGGAGTGCGCTCCACGAACATCGCCGTGCCCATCGCTCAGTTTCGCTGGACCCAGGGTGAGGATCTGATCAAACGTTTCGACCTCCCGGAGGCGAAAAGCTTCGCGCGGCAGATCTGCGCCAACTGCAATTGCCCGATTCCGCACGCCTCGCGCGACGGCCAGCGTGTGATTGTTCCCGCCGGCACGCTCGATGATGTGCCGCCGGGAAAACCATCGGCGCACGGCCACTGGAGCAGCCGGGTGAGCTGGGCGGAGATCAATGAATCTGATTTGCCGTGTACAGATTGAGTAACACCCAGTTGAGTTGGCGTCGAGAACGCCAGTGGATCGATTGCGCGCGGCCGGGATACTCGAGGCTGTTTCAGTGTTGGCCTTATCCTGAATGCGGACTGGCACATTGCGCTTCACCTTCTAAGTTTCATTTTCGCTCCTCATTCTCCACGCCATAAACTCAGTTTGATCGAGCGCTAACGGACCTTATGAATACACAAAACAGCCGCAAGGAGCTGGAGCAGTCGCAGCTAAAACGACTGGGTGAGATGCTTCAAGCAGTTTTGCCGGCGAACGAGTTTTACCGAAAGAAGTTTTCGGCAAATAAATTTTCCGATATCGCCTCTAAGGAACTGCTAAAGAGTCTGCCTTTTACGACCAAGAGCGAGCTAGTCGAGAATCAAGCGCTTTATCCTCCCTTTGGTACCGACTTGACGTTCCCACGGGAACGCTACATTCGAATTCATCAGACCTCGGGCACGACCGGAAAGCCGATGTACTGGCTCGACACTGAAAAATCCTGGGAATGGTGGGCGGAATGTTGGAAGGTAATCTTTGACGCTGCTGGCGTTCATGTTGGCGATCGCATCTACTTTGCGTTTTCTTTTGGCCCTTTTATCGGCTTCTGGGCCGGCTGGGAGGGAGCGCGGAAACTTGGCGCCATGGCCGTTTCCGGTGGCGGTCAGTCTACTCCGCAGCGGCTTAAGACCATAATCGACTACGGCGCCACCGTGCTCGTCTGCACGCCCACGTACGCGCTGCACATGGCTTCGGAGGCGCGAAAAGCCGGCAAGGATCTCGCCAAAGAGTCCGCCATAAAAATCACCATCCATGCGGGCGAACCCGGGGCGAGTATTCCGAGCACCAAAAGGATGATTGAAGAGTCCTGGGGCGCGAAGTGCTATGATCATGCAGGCGCGACCGAAGTAGGGGCTTTCGGTTTCCAGTGCCAATCCCAATCAGCAGCCATCCACGTTAATGAAAGTGAATTTATTGCTGAGGTTCTGGACCCCAACGTTGGCGGGCCCGTCGGTGAAGGAGAACAAGGTGAATTGGTTATCACTAATCTCGGCAGGATCGGCAGTCCCGTCATTCGTTATAGAACCGGCGATCTGGTTCAACCGAGCTACCAGCCGTGTCCATGCGGCAGGCCATTTTTGCTTTTGCAAGGTGGCGTGTTGGGGCGGGTGGATGATATGGTTATTGTCCGTGGCGTCAACGTATTTCCCAGCGCCATTGAAAACGTCATGCGGGAATTTCCTGAGATCGAAGAGTTTCGCGTGGAAGTTTTTGAAAAAGAATCGATGAAGGAAATCAGGATCGTTCTAGAACCTTGCTCCGACCAGAGCTCCACTGGAGTGCTGGCCGAACAAGTGAGCCAACACATGCGCGAACGCATCGGCCTTCGCCCTCAGGTTGAACTGGTGGCGCCGGGAACCTTGCCGAGGTTCGAGCTGAAGGCTAAAAGGTTTTTCAAGCTTTAGGATTCTCCAGGGATTGGAGTGAGCGTAGAAAGTGTCGCTATGAATTAGCCAAATCCGTTCGCCCTGAGCCTGTCGAAGGGCTCCGAAGACAGGTCTCGGTTTCACCTACGAGATCACCCTTCGAGAACCTCAGGGTGACCGGTTTAGTGTTACCCACTCTGAGATCGACTTTAGAGAGCAGGCTGAAATGGTCCCGAGAAATAAGCAAGAAAACAACCAGACGCTCAGTAAAATCCTCCTTCGCCTTCGCGTCAACGGCGAAACCAAAGAGGTCGCCACGGAGATCAACAAAACATTGTTGGAAGTCTTGCGCGAGGATATGGGTCTCACCGGAACCAAACATGGTTGCGAGCTGGGCGAATGCGGCACTTGCGCCGTGCTGGTTAACGGCGCGCCGGTGCTGTCGTGTTTGATGCTCGGCGTTGAAGCAGTCGATGCCGAAGTCATCACCGTGGAAGGGATGGCGCAAAATGGCAAATCGCATGCGCTGCAAAAAGCCTTCGCTGACCTCGGCGCGGCGCAATGCGGTTATTGCATTCCCGGAATTCTTCTCACCGCTAAAGCGCTGTTGGACGCAAATCCCCATCCGACCCGAGACGAGATCCGTCAAGCCCTGTCGGGAAATCTTTGCCGCTGCACCGGCTACACAAAAATTTTGCAAGCCGTCGAGCTGGCCGCAAAGGAATATGCCGGGTAAGGTAAAAATGGAGCTCCGGCTATGATGCGGAAAGACGAGATTCCTCGCCTGCGGCTCAGAATGACGGCCGGGCGGTTTTTCATCGGGCATCCTTCCTCTGTCATCCTGAGCATAGCGAAGGATCTGATTTCACTCGCGTTCGAAGGTCCAGACTGAATTGACCCAATAGCAAAAGCGAAACGTCATGAAAAAAAAGAACTTCTCTGTAATCGGCAAGCCGCTCCGCAAGGTCGATGCGATGGCCAAGTGCGCGGGCGAGACGGTCTTTGCGGATGATCTCAATCTTCCCCGTATGACTTATGCGAAACTCTTGCGCAGCCCCCATCCCCACGCGCGGGTGCTCAGCATCAATGCCGCCCAGGCGCTCAAGCTCGACGGAGTGTTCGCGGTGATCACGGGTCAAGATTTGCCGGAAAAGTTCGGCATCATGCCTTCGACGCAGGACGAAGAAACGCTCGCCATTGACAAAGTGCGTTACGCGGGCGACCCCGTGGCGGCGGTGGCGGCAGCCAGCGAAAGTCTTGCCGAAAAGGCGCTGGGCTTCATCAATGTCGAATATGAAGTTCTGAAACCGATTCTCACCATCGAAGAGGCGCTGGCTTCGACCGAGGAGAGTGAACGGATTCACACGTGGAACCGGCAGGCCAATATTCAAAAGGCAGTGTCCTTTGAATTCGGCGACGTCGACGGCGGGTTCGCGCGCTCGGACCATATTTTCGAGGGGACCTTTTTCTATCAGGGCAACACCCACCTGCCCATGGAACAGTATAGCGCAGTGGCGTTTTACGGTCCGGATGACAAACTTACGCTATGGTCTTCGACGCAGACCCCTCACTATGTCCACCGGACTCTCGCTAAAGTGCTCGGACTCGCCGCGAGCCGCATTCGCGTCATTGCGACGCCGGTGGGAGGCGGTTTCGGCGGCAAGAGCGATCCTTTTTCCCACGAGATCGCAGTGGCCAAACTCTCCATGATCACGCGAAGACCGGTGAAAATCACACTCACCCGCGAAGAGTCGTTCTACGTGCACCGCGGCAGGCATCCGGTCAAGATGTTTGCGAAGACCGGCGTGAGCAACGACGGTACAATTCAAGCGTTGCAGTATAAGACTTATCTCGACGGCGGCGGCTACAGCAGCTATGGATTGGCGACCGTCTATTATACCGGCGCGCTGCAGACGGTTACTTACAAAGTGCCGGCTTATAAGTTTGAAGGCGTGCGGGTTTTCACCAATAAGCCGGCCTGCGGGCCAAAGCGCGGCCACGGTACGCCGCAGCCGCGCTTCGCTCAGGAGATTCAACTCGATGAAATCGCCGAAAAACTCGGCATCGATCCCATCGATCTGCGCCTCAAGCAACTGGTAGAGCCCAATAGCATTACGGTGAACGGCTTGCGCGTCAGCACTACCGGCCTGCGCGAATGCAGCGAGCGGGTGGCCGAGCGCGCCGAGTGGAAAAATAAATTCGGCAAGCTTCCCTTTGGCCACGGCGTCGGTTTCGCGGCCAGCTCTTACATAAGCGGCGCGGGCTTGCCGATTTACTGGAACGACATGCCGCACTCGGGCGTGCAGATCAAGCTCGACCGCAGCGGCGGCGTCGCAGTTTTTTGCGGCTCCATCGATATCGGCCAAGGTTCGGATTCCATTCTGGCTTACGCTGTCGCCGAAGAGTTCGGTATCGATCCCGCCGACATAAGAGTATTAACCGCTGATACGGATTTGACGCCGGTGGATCTGGGCAGTTACTCGAGCCGTGTCACCGTGATGACCGGTAACGCCGCGGTGCAGGCCTGCGGCAAACTCAAACCCATGCTGCTCGAAGCCGCAAGTAAAGCGCTGGAAGTACCGCCGGACGATCTCGAATTCGCCGACGGCAAGATTCGCAGCGCAAGCGTCCCCGAACGTGGCATAAGCTTCGCTGACGCGGTGACCAAGGCCGAGGGAAAATATGGCACGCTCGGCGCCACCGGCAGCTACTGGCCGCCGAAGAATCCGCGCGATTTTAAAGGCTCAGGAGTTGGCCCCACGCCGTCCTACAGTTTTTCTACCTCTATCGTCGAGCTTCACTGCGACAGCGCTACGGGCGAAATCAAAATAGACAAAGTTTGGATCGCACACGACTGCGGGCGCGCCTTCAATCCGCTGCTCGTTGAAGGTCAAACCGAAGGCAGCGTTTATATGGCTCTCGGCGAAGCATTGATGGAGGAGCAAATTTTCCGTAAGAACGGCTTGCACAAGATTCCGTCGATATTGGAATACAAAAGCCCGACGACGCTGGAGACGCCGGAGATCGAAACTATTCTGGTGGAGACGAATGACCCCGAGGGACCATACGGAGCGAAGGAAGCCGGCCAGGGGCCGCTTTTGCCCGTCGTACCGGCGGTTGCTAACGCCGTCTATGACGCCGTCGGAGTTCGCATCCACGAAGTTCCCATCACACCCGATAAAATTTTGAGAGCCATGGATGGGAGATTAAAGGCGATTACGATTCCTGAATTCCAATTCCCCGCACCCCTCAAATGGCAGCCCGGCGAAGGGGTGAAAGTAGAGCAGAAAAGTTGAGAATCGTGTCACAGAAATCCCTCACCCTAGTCTCTCCAAGCGTGAGAGGGAAAAAGTCTTTCCCTCGCCCTCGTAATCGAGGGAGAGGGAAGGGTGAGGGTGCGACTATCAAAATACGATGCTAAGACTACCCGAGTTTAATTACATCCAACCGCGCTCGTTGAAGCAA
>Ga0105068_1000043_pt1 | contig 11825 bp, 8 predicted proteins | sample GWRWN1_10_20_FD_90064 | JGI IMG/M metagenome (GOLD analysis project Ga0105068, IMG submission 90064) | Riverbed sediment microbial communities from areas with no vegetation in Columbia River, Washington, USA - GW-RW N1_10_20 | ecosystem: Environmental > Aquatic > Freshwater > River > Sediment ...
AACGCCGGATTCAAATGGGTACAGGACTTTCAGTATACTCCGGAGCAACTGATTCGCTACAGCCGCCACTTCATGTTGCCCGAAGTTGGAGAAGAAGGACAGGCCAAGCTCCTGCAAGCCAAAGTCTTCATGGTCGGCGCCGGCGGGCTGGGCTCCCCTTCCGCTTACTATCTGGCTGCGGCCGGGGTGGGAACTCTGGGGATCATCGACAACGACGTGGTCGATATTTCCAATCTGCAAAGACAGATTCTTCACACTAACGACCGGGTCGGCAAACCGAAGGTAGAATCCGCCAAGCAGACGCTTCAGGCGCTAAACCCTGACGTGAAGGTGATCACCTATCAGGACAAGCTTACGTCCGCAAATATCATGGACATTATCAAAGACTACGACATCATCGTCGACGGCTGCGACAACTTCCCGACGCGCTACCTGGTCAATGATGCCTGCATTCTGGCGAATAAGCCGAACGTGCACGGAAGTATCTTTCAGTTCGAAGGCCAGGCAACGGTTTTCTATCCTCACAAGGGGCCTTGCTATCGCTGCCTCTATCCTGAACCGCCTCCGGCGGACATGGCGCCGAGTTGCGCTGAAGCCGGCGTGCTGGGAGTCTTGCCCGGGCTGATCGGGGTCATCGAAGCCTTGGAAGCGATCAAACTGATTCTCGACAAAGGCGACAGCTTGATCGGCCGGCTCCTCTGTTTCAACACGCTGACCATGGAGATCAACACACTGAAGTTGCAGCGCGACCCCAACTGCCCGATGTGCGGCGATCATCCAACCATCCATCAGCTCATCGACTACGAAGAGTTCTGCAGCCTGCGCCACTGATTCCTTTTACCATTTACCCTTCACCCCTGACGCCGAACATGGGCGGTAAGGGGTGAGGGGTTAGGGGAAAGAAGGCCCACGGCGCCCTTCAAAGCCTTGATCTCAAGTTGCGAAAGCGGTCGGATCTCACCGGGTCGTAAGAAGCCAAGGAATATCGGGCCGACCCGCACGCGGATCAGCTTTTCGACGAAATAGCCCAGGGTTTCGAAGATGCGACGAATTTCGCGCTTGCGGCCCTCATGAATTTCAATCTCCACCCAGGCATTTTTTTTTAGTTTCTCCAGCACTCGCGCTCGCGCCGAAGCGGTTACCCCGTCCTCCAGGCGAATGCCTTTGCGCAAGAGCGCCAACTCCTCCGCCGTCGGACAGGCGCTCAGCTTTACCCGGTAGACTTTCTTTACGCCGAAGCGGGGGTGGGTCAGCCGTCCGGTCAGTTCACCGTCATTGGTCAAAAGCAAAAGGCCGGTGGAATTGTAATCCAGCCGGCCCACGGGAAAAACTCTCTGTTTCCTGCCCAACTTTTCTATGAACTGCGTCAGGTCCGGACGCCTCTGCGGATCGTTGAGAGTGGTGATGACTCCGGGCGGTTTATGGAACGCGAAATAGAGCGGCGCCGCAGTCGGCTTGATTCGTTTGCCGTCAACCTTGATGCTGTCTTTCGCGGGATCTGCTTGGGAGCCGAGCTTGGAAATGACCGTGCCGTTGACAGATACGCGTCCCTCGAGGATCCATCGTTCCGCCTCGCGACGCGAAGCCAGGCCCGCACGGGAGATTATTTTTTGTAAGCGTTCCATTTTGAGAAGGCTGGAAGATTGGAGTAACGGAATAATGGGTGCTGCCCTTAGATCCCAATACTCCGTCGCTGATACCTTGCTAGAGTCTCGTCCCAGAAGTTTTGCTATATAATTCGCCGCGTCATTCCGTCCGAAAATCTCCCCTTCCCCTCTTTTCCAAAGAGGGCTTAGAATCCCACAGAGAAAATTCCCCCTTTGATAAAGGGGGACAAAAGAGGGATTTGTGAGTTCGACTCAACTTCTGCCATCGGGTGGACTTTTTAAACGAACTTTTGAGACACCCCACTAGCCAAGCTAGCACTCTTCGGCACTTTCAAGCGGCAGTTCTTCGCCGGGTATTTCCGGCAAGGTAATTTCTTCCATCTCTTTGAGCGTCGGCAGATGGGTGAGATCCTTTAGATTGAATAACTGCAGAAACCCGGGCGTTGTCCCGTAGAGAAAGGGCCTCCCGGGAACATCCTTGCGCGCTACGGCGCGAATCAAGCTACGATCCAAAAGCGTGTTAATGACGCCATCCACGTCCACGCCACGGATAGCCTCGATCTCCGCTCGAGTGATGGGTTGCCGATAGGCAATGATCGCCAAGGTTTCGAGGGTGGCTCGTCCCATGCGCGCCGGCCGGCCGCCGAGGAATTTTTTTATCCAATCAGCATTGACTTTCGCCGTCCGCAACTGGTAACCGCCAGCGACCTCGACGAGCCGCACCCCACGCCCGCTGTTTTCCAACTCTGCCTGCAGTTCATCGAGAGTCGACCGAAGGTCTTCCTTCTCGACGCCTTCCAGCACTTCGCCCAACCTTTGGATTGTCAGGGGTCCATCGGCGACGAATAACAAACTCTCAATAATCGACTTTATGGCTTCACGTTCCATGGTGATCGTCCTCGGGGTCCTGCATTGCAAGCACCGCCGGCGCGTTCTCTATGCCAGCTGCCGCTTCAATCAGAATCGGCCCGGTTGCTTCTTCCTGAAAGATTCTGATGGCTCGGACTTTAACCAGCTCCAGCATCGCCAGAAACGTGACGATGACCTCCATCCGGGTCGTCATCTCGGCAAAAAGCGACTCAAATAGAATTTTCCCTTGAGTGCGCAATTGATCGAGCAGCAGGGTCATCTTCTCCCGCACTGTGATCTTTTCCAGCATCACCTCATGGAAGGCGTCCTTAGGCAAGCGATCAAGAACCCGCTTCAGTGCCGTTAAAAGTTCGAATACCGACACCTCACGAAATCCCGGCGGGATCGCTTCGGCCGGCGCCGCGGAACGAACGAACACATCCCGCGTCAATAGTTCCCTGCGCTCCAGTTGATCCGCGACATCCTTATAGCGCTGGTATTCGAGCAACCGGCGCACCAACTCCTGCCGTGGATCTGTCCCCTCCTCTTCATCCTCTTCGTCGTCGGCCATAGGCAGAAGCATGCGCGACTTGATGTGAATGAGGGTGGCCGCCATGACCAAGAATTCCCCGGCGACGTCGAGATTGAAAGTCTGCATGACCTCCAACGTCGCAAGGTATTGTTCGGTGATGGTCGCAATGGGAATATCGGTGATGCTGACCTCATTCCTTTTAATCAGATGAAGCAGCAGATCCAACGGCCCTTCGAAGATTTCGAGTTGTACTCGGGTGGTCACAGTCCTACGGCTTCCCGCACTTCAACCATGGTTTCGGCAGCTTTTTCATGAGCGATCGCGTTGCCCGTTGTCAGCACCGCCTCGACCTGCTCAGGGTCTTTCTCATAGCGGGCCCTTTGCTCGCGGAAGGGCGCCAGATCTTCGATCACATGCTTGATCATCACCTTCTTGCAATCCAGGCAACCGATGCCGGCGGTGCGACAACCCGTGGAAACTTCTGCGATCTCTTCGGGGGTGCAATAGATCTTGTGCAGTTGGAACGCCGGACATTTTTCCGGTTCGCCGGGATCGGTCCGCCTTACGCGCGCTGGATCGGTCATCATGCGGCTCAATTTCTGGTCGATTTCCTGCGGTGTGTCGGACAGAAACACAGCGTTGTTGTAGCTCTTGCTCATCTTTCGCCCGTCCAACCCCGGCACCTTCTGCGCCTCGGTCAGGAGAACTTCAGGCTCCGGGAAGATGGGACGGTAAATCTGGTTGAAGCGCCGGACAATCTCGCGGGTCAATTCAACGTGGGGCGCTTGATCAACTCCCACGGGAACCTTGTTGGCTTTGTAAATAGTAATGTCCGCGGCTTGCAAAACCGGATAGCCCAGAAAGCCGTAGGTCGACAGATCCTTTTCCACTAACTCCTTGAGCTGGTCTTTATACGTCGGATTGCGTTCCAGCCATGGCACCGGTGTAATCATTGAAAAAAACAAGTGGAGCTCCGCATGCTCTTTCACCTGTGATTGGCGAAAAATCGTCGAGCGATGGGGATCGAGGCCCACGCTCAACCAGTCCATCACCATCTCGCTGGTGCTCGGCTTGATGCCCTGTGGAGAGGCGTAGTCCGTCGTGAGCGCGTGCCAATCGGCGACGAAAAAGTAGCAACGATAATTCTCCTGGAGTCTTAGCCAGTTTTTCAGCGCGCCATGAAGATGACCCAAATGAAGTCGCCCCGTAGGCCGCATACCGCTAACGATGGTATCCATAATTGCCAAGTCTAAAGGAACTTGAAATAAAAGTTAATTAAAAAATCAGTCGGTGGCCCGATAATTTTGTCCAATGCGTGGGTCATCAGCAATATGATCAGAATCAAAAAACCATAGGGTTCAGCCCGCGCCAACATCGAAGAGTAGGGCTCGGGAAGTAATCCCACCGCCACTCTGCCTCCGTCCAATGGGGGAAGCGGCAAGGCATTAAAAACCGCTAAGACGACATTGATCAACACTCCATTTTTGGCCATGAGCGCGACGGGCGCGAGAAAGTTCACCAAGCCGGACGAAGAAGAATCGATAGCCGCCGCCGAAATGAGCGGCAAGCCAATCTTCAAAACCAGGATGCAACTCGCCGCCAACAGAAGATTCATGACCGGCCCGGCCAATGCGACCCAGACCATGTCCCGCTTCGGATTCCTCAGATTGTGAAAATTGACGGGAACGGGTTTCGCGTAACCAAACAAAAATGGGGCGTTGGAAATAATCAACAGCGCCGGTAACAAAATGGTTCCAATCGGATCAATGTGAGCAATCGGATTGAGCGTCAGCCGGCCCATTCTCGCGGCGGTAGGATCCCCTAGCCGGTAAGCGACCCAGCCATGAGATACTTCATGAAAGATAATCGCAACTAAAACGGGAAGAGCCCACAGGGCAATTTGTTGGATGGTGTCGATCAAAACCGTCTCGTTTAATCGCTATTTCAACATGAATACGGCAAGTTCTGTAAAAGCACAAGCTAGAAACTCAAAAGCCTGGAGTGATGGAGTAATGGAGTGATGGGTTGTTGTAGCGTCCATTTCCTTCCAATACTCCACCACTCCAGTACTCCATCATTCCAAGTCTTATTTTCTGTCGCCCCGCTCTCTCGGATGATGTCGCCGGTGAACGTCCTTGAGTCTGGCACCGTTCACGTGAGTGTAAATTTGCGTCGTCGAGATATCGGCATGACCGAGCATTGATTGCACGGAGCGGAGATCGGCTCCCCCTTCGAGAAGATGGGTCGCAAACGAATGGCGCAGGGTGTGCGGCGTTACTCGTTTTTCGACGCCGGCGGCCAGTGCATGACCTCGAATAAGCTTCCAGAACCCCTGCCGCGACAAAGGCCTGCCCGAGCGGTTAATAAATACAAAAACGCTGGCTCTACCCTTGGCCAGTCGCGGTCTTGCGCCATTCACATAGTCGAGTAACTTTTGCCGGGCCCATTTCCCGAAAGGAACGGCTCTCACCTTCGACCCTTTGCCCTTCACGGTCAAAAAATTTCCTTGAAAATTGATCTGCTGCATCTGTAAAGCGATGAGTTCTGAAACCCGCAGCCCGGTGGCATACAAAAGTTCGAGCATCGCCTGATCGCGGAGTCCAAGCGGTTCCTGCGGGTTCGGCTGAGCCAGCAGCTTTCGGATATCGTGCGCGGAAAGTGTTTGCGGCAACTTTCTCCCCCCGGCCGCCAAATGGAATGGCGGTACCGGATTCTCGCTGATGACCCCTTCGGTTTCTAAGAAACCATAGAATCGCCGCACCGTGACGGCGTGCCGGCCGATGGAACGCCCGCTCAACCCCTCGCGCCGCAGCGACGACAAGTAGGAACGGAGATGCACGGTTTGTGTCTCTTCCCAGGATGCAACGCTCTGGGCCACCAAAAATTCTGATAGTCGAACCAGATCGCGGCTGTAGGCCTCAACCGTATTTTTGGCCAGCCCCTTCTCCACCGCGATCATGGTAAGAAACGAATCAATGTAAGGACTGAGCGACTCTTTCATCTGGCGGCGCTAGACTTTCGTAAAGGGATAGCCGAATCTCTTCCAGTCGACCCGGCTGTTCAATCTTTTTTCCATTTTCGTCGGTAACGTAGAAAATATCGGCCACCTGATCGACGTTGGTCGATATCTTGGCGACGTGGATAGACAAGCCGAGTTGATGCAGCGAATAAGTGATCTTGAACAGGACCCCGATTCGATCCTCGGTGAATACTTCGACAATCGTGAAATAGTCCGACGCTTCGTTATCAACCTGAACAACCGTGGGTACTTTCGGCGCATGCCTCTGCAGGAATGAGGAGCGCTGGGAATTTTCCACCAGCCGGGCAACATCCAGTCGACCCTCCAAAACGTCATTCAGGGTCGAGCGAAATTTACTCCACTTTTGCTCCGCCATGACGAGCTCGGAACGGCCTCGGTGCGAGACCCGAAAAACGTCCAGGATACGGCCATCGCTCGAAGTAAAAATCCTGGCGTTCAGAATGTCCAGATTCAGGGCCGTCAAGGTGCCGGTAATCGACGCAAAAAGTCCCGGGCGATCCTGTGTACAGATCACTACCGAACTGCAATCCCTTTCGGGAAAGTGTTCGACGGCGGTGACCGCCCCCTTCCCGGTAAATTCTTCCATCAACTCGAAGTGAGCCGGAATATCGTTCTCTGCGGTAGAAAGAAAATATATTTCCGGCATCGCCTCCAGAAAATGGTCCGCCCTATCGGCCGGGTGATCTTTGGCGAGCTGGCGCTGGACCCGGGTCTGGATTCTTCGCAGTCGCGCCCGCACATCTTCACGTTGAAATTCGCCTTTTTCCATCTCCTCGAGAACGTTTAACGTCTTGACGTAAAGCTCCCCCAGAAGCGACGCTTTCCACGGATTCCAGACATCAGGGCCGACTGCTTTGACGTCGGCAAATGTCAGGAGGTAAAGCATTTTGAGGTTGTTGACGTTGCCCATTGTTTTTGCGAAGTCAAAAATGGTTTTCTCGTCCTCCAAATCCCGCCGGAACGCCGTGTGGGTCATCCACAGGTGATGGCGCACTAAAAATTCCACCAGCGCTCCGTCGTCCGCGTTGAGGCGCATGCGCCGCGCGATGGGCTGCACCAAACGGGCGCCGATCTCTGAATGTCCCCCGCCAAACCCTTTGCCGATATCGTGAAACATCAGCCCGAGATAGAGTAACTCGATCTTATCCGCGTCGCGGGCCAATTGGGTGAGCAGGGGCAGCCCCTCTTTGTAGTCTCCGGCTTTAAGCCTCTCGATCTCTTGGATCAATTTGAGAGAGTGCTGGTCCACGGTGTAAGTATGGTAGGCGTCATGAAGGACCATACAAAGCAGCCTGCCAAACTCGGGGATAAACGCGCCGAGAATCCCGCAACGGTGCATTTCCAAGAGTGTCTCGTAAACCCTTTCCTTCCACTTGAGGATCTTGAAAAACGGCATGTTTGCCGCTGCAGAACGACGAAATCGATCATCGATCAATCCAACATGCTCCCGTAAGAGCTCCCGCGTTTCGTGACTCAGCTCGCAGCGGTGCTTCTGCATCTCGGCGAAGACATCAATGAGATTGCCCGGCTCGGACTTAAGAATACTCGGCTTTGTCACGTAGAGCTGTCCGTGCGAAACGCAAATGCCCTCCCGTATGGTCTTGGCGAAACTGTAAAGTCCACCCACAAGTGGGCGCAGCGCATCGGTAAGACGGTGAATGATCAAGGAGGTGAGGCGGCTTATCTGCGCGGCGTGGAGATAATAGTTGCGCATGAAAACTTCAACGGCCTTCAAAGTCCCCTCACCTTCGAAGCCAAGTGCCTGGCTCACTTTTTGTTGCTCTTCGAAGGTCAACTGGTCCTGGTGTTTGCCCGTCGAAAAATGCAGCTCGTTTCGCACGCGCAACAAAAAGTCCTGGGACGCTTTGAGCTTGGCGACATCGTCAGGACTGACGACTCCCTTTAAGGCCAGCCCATCGAGATCCTTAGTGCCGGCTTTTACCCGGCCGATCCATCGGGCCGTATGGATATCGCGGAGGCCGCCCTCGCCGTCCTTTACGTCGGGCTCCAAAAGATAGACCGATCCGCCGTAGCTTTCATGACGCAGGCGATTTTCCGTCAGTTTTTCCTGGACGAATCGGCTGACCCGCTTTTTGACCAAGCGGCTCTCCACCGCCTTGTCAAACTCCTGGTAGAGTTCGTAATGACCGCAGAGGTAGCGAGCATCCAGCAGCGCCGTCTTTACTTTCATGTCCGAGGCGGACAAGGCAATGGATTCTTTGACGGTGCGAGTGGCGTGACCCACCTGGAGTCCGGCGTCCCACAGCGTGTAGAGCAGCCTTTCGGTTACCGCCTCGACGTAGGGCGAGATTTTCCAAGAGTAAAGAAAGAGCAGATCGATATCGGAATAGGGATTGAGTTCTCCCCTGCCGTATCCGCCCTGGGCGACGACGGTGCAGCGGGGATTTTCACTGGGATACCTGCGAATGAAGTCGTCGCTTACTCTCCCGAAAAGATAACGGATCAATTGATCCATCATCGTCGAATAGACCGATACCACCTCGAGCCCGCCGGCACCTGCTCGGTGTCTTTCCAGGAGCAGCTGCCGGCCTTTTTTTACATAGCTCCGCGCCGCCCGTCGGAGGTCCGACTCCGCCTGGGTTTCGTCTAAGAGGGAGCGGGAAAGTGCGATTGCGTCCAAACCAGCGTTTCCTTTATAAGGTCTTGCTTGCCAAGTTGCTTTCCTTGTACTTCAGGATCCCGTCGTACAATGCGTCAACCACAGCGTTCTGGTAGGTTTCTTGACTCATGGCGCGCCCTTCGGTTTTGTTGGTGATGAAAAACATTTCCACCAAAACGCTGGGCATGCGCGCTCCCACCAGTACGTAGAAGAGCGCTTTCTTGACCCCGAGGTCCTTGACATCGGCAAGCCTGGTTGACATGCCGTCTACCAGCGAATGCTGCAAGTGATGGGCGAGGGTAATCGAGTCCTCCAACTTCATGTTCTGAGTCATATCGCTCAAGATAAACTGCAAATCCGAAACATTCCTGCGGGAATTGCCGTTTTCTCGCGCCGCAAGCCTCAGCGAACCTTCGTCATTGGTGTTATCCAGGTAATAGGTTTCTAAACCCTTCGCCTCACCGTTTGGGCTCGCATTCATGTGCAAAGAGACAAAAAGGTCAGCGCCTTCGGCGTTGGCGATCGCCGTCCGATCTTCCAAGGGAATGAATCGGTCATCCCTGCGGGTCAGAACAACCTCCACCCCCATTTCTTGTTTTAGTTTCCGCTCTAGCTTTTTCGCCACAGCCAGAACAATGTCTTTTTCTGCGATTCCCCCGACGCCAATGGCTCCAGGATCCTTGCCGCCGTGTCCCGGATCCAAAACAATCTTGCGGATTCCCGAAACCGGAAGCTGCTTTCCCTTTTCCGGCAGGGTCCCTGTTCTCTTCTTGCCTTTGTCGACAGCGGCGACAGCCTCCCCATTTTTCTGTCCTTGGATATCAATCACCAGTCGATAAGGATCAGCCAACAGGAAGGCATTGTGCTCCCGTAAGGTCGTCAAGTCTATCACGATGCGTACGATATCGGCAGTGAATTGGCCCACGCGCAATTGGCGCAACACACCATCATCGACCACAATCGGATTCCTGGAATCCATCGCCAGCTTGGTACCGAACAGGTCGACGTAGATCCGCGCGGGCAATCCTTTAGACGGATCCTCCTTGAGACGATGGGCTTCATAACGCACCTCGTGGGAGAGGTCCATCGTCACCCGACTGTAGGTCTTCGACGACAAAACGCGCACCGAGAACAGACGCGATCTGTCCGGCGAAGCCAAAACCTTGGTCGACTGCACCACGCGATCGGCGTCAAGCGCATCGTTATTAGCAGGATTCGCGCTCGGGTTTGTGGCCGGAGCTTTCCTCTGAGCCTGGGCAAGACGATAGGGAGCTCCCGACCCCCCTGCGCAGCCCTGCGGTACCCACAGCCCCAAGCCTGTGAGTCCGATTATGCCGAGCAGAAGTCTCTTACTCATAAGACACTCTACAGCTCGTGCCTACTTTTTTGCTTCCTCCGACCATTTGTGAAGCAAGTTCAGCGCCTCAATTGGCGATAGACGGGACACGTCGAGTTTTCTTAGTTCCTCGCTCAATTTCCTTTCAATGGATCCGAACAAGGCCATCTGCACAGGTTGGTCTACGGCAGCCGCGCTTTTTTCCGTGTCGGCTCGTTTTCCCTCGGCTTCGCCGCTCTCCAGGTTGTGCAAGATTTGCTTGGCCCGTTCGATGACCGCCGGCGGCAAGCCGGCCAGCCGTCCCACGTGAATTCCATAGCTGTGGCTGGCGGCGCCTTCGACTAGATTGCGCAGAAAAATGACGTCGCCCTGCCATTCCTTGACCGAAAAGTTAAAGTTCCTGATCCTTTCCTTGGTTCGCGCCAGATCGGTGAGTTCATGATAGTGAGTTGCAAAAAGAGTTCGCGGCCGCCCCTGCATGTCATGAAGACGCTCGGCCACCGCCCAGGCGATGGATATCCCGTCAAACGTGCTCGTGCCCCGGCCGACTTCATCCAGCAGGATGAGACTGCGCTCAGTTGCATGATGCAGGATCTTCGCGGTCTCCTTCATCTCCACCATGAAAGTCGACTCGCCGCGGGCCAGCGAGTCGGTGGCTCCAATGCGGGTAAAAATACGGTCCGCTATGCCAATACGAGCCTCCGTTGCAGGCACAAAACTCCCCATCTGACCAAGAATGACGATCAAGGCGACCTGCCGCATATAAGTCGACTTGCCTGCCATATTGGGTCCCGTCAGCAGGAGGATCTGGTTCGATGCCGGGTCGAGAATGGAGTCGTTGGGAACAAAGCCGCCGCGCCCTAACGTGGCTTCTACCACCGGGTGACGCCCCTCTCTGATGATCAGCGCCAAGCCGTTATTTACCCGAGGCCGGGTAAAGTGTTGCGACTCGGCGACTTCCGCAAATGACAACAGCACGTCCAGCATCGCCAGAGCGACGCTCATCTCCTTCAAAGCGACAAAATGAACGGCGACTTGTTCACGCACCCGGGCCAGCAAGGCAATCTCTAACTTCTCGATCAGTTCCTGGGAATTAAGAATCTTGGCCTCATACTCTTTCAGCTCCGGGGTGATATAACGCTCGCCGTTGGCGAGGGTTTGCTTGCGAATGTAGTCCTCCGGCACCTCCTTAAGATGCGACTTGGTCACTTCAATGTAATAACCGAAGACCCGGTTGTATCTCACCTTCAGGGATTGGATTCCCGTGCGCCGTCGCTCTCCAGCCTCGAAATGGGCTATCCATTCTTTGGCGTGAGCCCGCATGCCGCGAATCTCATCGAGCTCCGCGTCAAAGCCGGCACGAATAAAACCGCCTTCCTTGACCGACAAGGGCGGGGCATCGACGATAGCGCTTTCGATCAGCGAAACAACTTCGGGTAGTTCGGCAATCTTTGTTTGCAGCGATTTCAAGATCGTCGAGTTGCAAGGACTGAGCTGTTTGCGGACACCGCCCACGTGATCTAGGGTCTCACGGATCGCAATCAGATCTCTCGGCAGCGCGCTTCCAGCAACGACTCTGCCACCAAGACGTTCAAGATCGTTCATCTTACCTAGCCAGAGCTTTAATTCCTGGCGCGTTTGGAATTGGTCGACCAGCTCCTGAACCCCTTCATGGCGATCTCTTATCGCTTGCTCATCAAGCAGCGGGTACAGCAAACACTGACGCAATCGCCGGGCGCCCATGGGGGTCAACGTCCGATCGATGACGGCCAGTAATGAACCTTTTTTATCGCCTTGATAGTTGCTGACGAGTTCGAGATTGATTCGGGTCGTTTCGTCGA
>Ga0105068_1000049_pt1 | contig 11230 bp, 10 predicted proteins | sample GWRWN1_10_20_FD_90064 | JGI IMG/M metagenome (GOLD analysis project Ga0105068, IMG submission 90064) | Riverbed sediment microbial communities from areas with no vegetation in Columbia River, Washington, USA - GW-RW N1_10_20 | ecosystem: Environmental > Aquatic > Freshwater > River > Sediment ...
CCCGGGCTGCGGATGCCGTTTCGAGGACGAGTGCGGCGGCACCCTCCCCTAAAAGGGTCCCGCTCCGGGCGGTGTCAAAGGGCCGAATCGTATCCGCAGCGATGAGGCCGAGCGCATGGTAATAGAGCATTGTCTCTGGTTCGACGGGGGAATCATGTCCGACGGCAACCGCACGATCTGCCTCGTCTGCGCGAAGGGCAGCGGCCGCCTCGGCGACGGCGAGGATCCCGCTGGCGGAGTGGTTTAATATACACGCATTCGGCCCCTTGAAGCCGTATCGGATTCCGATATGGCAGAGGACGTTGTTGGGAAGGGTCCGGAGAAGCCACATCGGGTTTACGGTCGTGGCAAGTTGGCGACCGAAGGTCCCCAGATCTCCCCCTGCGGCGGTGAGAAGCGGGAAGTAATCGTACTGGTCTTGGTAGGTACCGCCGCCCCCCCCGACATAGACCCCTGTGCGATCATTGAATAGGTCGGTTTGGGCGGGATCAAGGGAGTCGCGGTGAGGGACGAGCCCGGCATCCTCTATTGCCTTCGCTGAGGCGTACAGCCCGAGAAGATCGGTGCGCCGGACAAGCTTGTGGAGCTTTCGATCCTCCACTAATGCTCGCGGGTTGAGGTCGGCAATCTCTCCCGCCAGCCTGGACGGCCAATTTGAGGAATCCCACTGCTGGACTGCTTCGATCGCGGATCGCCCAGCCCTCGCCGCCTTCCAGATCTCATCCGGGTCCTTCCCCGAGGCGCAGATGGCACCCTCGCCAGTTATCATCACCTTCTTGCTCATAAGTGAACGTCCTCAGGGTTTCGAAGGACGACGCAATTGTTCGACCCGCCGAAGCCGAAGGAGTTCGATATGGCAACGCCCACTCTTCGGGGGCGCGGGCGGTCGCGCACGAAATCCAGGTCGCATTCAGGGTCGGGATTGTGGAGATTTGCGTTGAGCGGAAGGAGTCCGTGGTGGATCGCCAGGGCGCAGATCGCGGCCTCGACCGCCCCGGCCCCCGCGATGAGGTGCCCCATGAGACTTTTCGTCGAGCTGACCCCGATCCGGTCCGCATGGGCACCGAACACGGCACGGACCGCTGCGCACTCGCTCCGGTCGTTCATGAGAGTCGAGGTCCCGTGGGCGTTCAGGTAGTCGACATCCTCGGGCCGCGCGCCGGCATCGGCGAGGGCCTGAACCATCGCCTGGATCGGCCCATCGCCTGATGGATGGGAATCGGTGATTCTGTAGCTGCTGAGAGAGTTCCCGTCACCGGCGAGTTCAGCGTAAATCCGCGCCCCGCGCCGGCAAGCCGCATTCCACTCCTCGAGAACGAGAAACCCGGCCCCCTCTCCGAGGATGAAGCCGTTTCGGGTACGGTCGAACGGACGGCTCGCCCGTTCGGGCTCATCATTGTCCGGTGAAAGGGCACCAAGGAGACAGAACGCCGCGAGCCCGACCGGGTTGAGCATCGAGTCGAAGCCGCCGGTGAGAACAAAGTCAGCGGTCCCGCGACGGATCAACTTCATCGCCGTTCCTACTGCCTGCCCCCCCGAGGCGCACGCGGTGTGAACGGCCGTGGCATAGCCACGGATCCCGAAATGTTGGAGCAGGAGCGAAAGGCCGCTGTTCACCTGACTTCGGCAGAACACGAGCGGGTCCGGGGCGGGCATTCCCTCGGCGCCGAATCGGTCTGCGGCGAGTTGGCCATCCACACAGAATCGTCGATGAGCCTCTACGAGCTCCGCGAACTCGATCCCCATCATCCCGCTTCCGACGACGCAACTCCAGCGCGCTGCGCTAGCGTTCTCGGGGCGGATGCCTGCGTCCCGAATCGCTTCCTCGGCTGCGCCGAGGGCGAAGCCGTGATACCGATTAGAAAACTTGAGGAGTTTGCGGTCCTCGATGGCGGCTCTTGAATCAAATCCCTTTACCTCGGCACCGATCCGGACCGGAAAGCCGCTGGCGTCAAAGATCTTGATGGGAGCGATCCCCGTGCGACCAGTGAGGAGGGCTTCCCACGTGGTCCTGGTGTCGTTGCCGAGGGGACTCACGAGGCCCACTCCGGTGATCGCTGCCCGAATTCGTCTCCGCGTCACGATGCCGCCCACAAACCTGTCTCCACACGGGCGGTTGACACCCGTTGACCCTTGACCTGCGTGGCGAGCGCAATCTCGGCCGAATTCCGGCTTGCCGTTAAGAGCTCCGCGTCAATCTCCAGCGACTGACCGGGGCCGAGGAACGAGCGAAGTTTCGCGTTGTAGATGCGCGTAGTCCTGAGCAGCATTCGGATGCTCGGGTCAACTGCCTCTCCGGCCAGTCGAATTGCAAGCTGCACGTTGGCATCGATGAGGAGCGTTCCCGGAAACACCGGTCTCCGCGGGAAGTGATCCGCAAAAAACGGGGCCGAACTGGGAATCTGCATCTCGGCACGTAGCCACTTGCCGGGATTGTGATCAATGACCACAACGCGGGGACTCGGCGCGACGTGACCGGAAAAATGTTGCGGGGGTGCCCCTGGCCCGCACAGCAACTCGAAGCGCTCGCGCACGACCTCGGGGTCGTCGAAGTCCTCCATGGGAAGCATCGGACCGACGCACCGGCTGAGTTCCACGATCGGGCGGTTTTCGACACGCACCAATCCGCCATACAAGATTGCGTCGCTGTCGCAACTCTCCAGCTCCACTTCCAGGTCGAGCATTGCCCCCGGAGCAGCATCCTGCTTGATTCTGAACTCACCGGTGATTCCCGCAACCGGCCGACTGCGAAACCCGACCTTTGCCATCGCGACCCACGCCGCGAGCTGTCCAAGCGCTTCACCGACAAGGCATGGCGACAGACTTCGGAGGGTTCTTGGGACAGAGAAGGAGCCGCGGGCCCGCCGCCCGGGCACGATCTCTGTGATCCGATCAACAAATAAGAACGCCATTCCCGGAAACCATTATTGCACAGGGACCCCATACCGAAGCTCCGAACCGGCAGATGCGATCCCGCGGGCGGCTTGCCCGCCGCACGTCGGGTTCTCGCGGCTTGACGCCTGAGGCATGAGGTACTCTGTGATCCGCGTGGACTACGGGTCTCCTAGCCATCCGGGGACTTCATGGCTTGCTCTTGGGCTCGCACCACCAGTTTGCAAAAGGTCTCCACGGTAAAGAGGCGCGGAATGTCGCGGGCCTTCATCGGAGATTTGAAGCGCTCTGGGGGAACCTCACTGAGGTGCTCCTGCAACCGCTTAAAGCCCGCCTCCGTGAGGTAGCCCTTCTGCTCAAACTCTTCTTCCGACAGGGGTCCACGCGCGTCCTCCACGATCTTTCCCCGTGGGATCTTGACCTTGAATTGCCGTTCGAGGCGGAAGACGATGTCAAGGAAATCGATCGATTCTGCGTCGAGGCCTCCCATCAGCGGGGTCGTCGGTTTCACTTCATCGAGGTCGCGGCCCAGCGCCTCCGCAATGGTTTCCGCCACCTTCGGATAGACTTCCATGATCTCATCCTTCGATATGTCGTGTGCGCTCTGCATGCGTTCACTCCATCTTGAATCCGCCATCGACGTGGAGGATCTGCCCAGTGATGTAGTCCGCGTACCTCGAAGCAAGGAACATGATCGCGTAGGCCACCTCCCTCGGCATGCCAACCCTCCGGAGGAGGATGCGCGACTTTACTTCATCGGGGGCCTGTTCGAGGAGATCGCGCGACATATCCGTTTCGATGACACCGGGAGCGACAGCGTTCACCGTGATTCCACGGGGTGCCACCTCCACGGCGAGCGCCTTGGTGAAGGCATTGATTGCCCCTTTGCTGGCCGCGTAGTTCGTCTGGCCCCGTCCCCCCTTTTCGCCGGCGACCGAACTCACGTTGATAATCTTGCCTGCACGGCGGGAGATCATGTGCGTGACCACCGCGCGCGTGACGTTAAAGATCCCGACGACGTTGGTGTCGAGGACAGTCTTCACGTCGTCGTCCTCGAGGAGCCCCAGCAGGTTATCACGGATAACACCGCTGTTGTTGACAAGCACATCGATCCGGCCGCAGCGACCCACCACCCGTTCAACAGCCGCTTCACATGCCTTGCCGTCACGGACATCGGCCTGCTCTGCCGTGATCCGTTGCCCTGCGGCACGACCGGCGGCGACGAGCTCATCAGCAAGTGCTTTGCTCTCGCGAAAGAGGAAGGTGACATCAGCCCCCTCGGCTGCGAAGAGCTCCACAGTTGCCCGCCCAATGCCGCGGGTCCCGCCCGTAATGATGATCGCTTTGTCCGCCAACCCGGAGGCCTGGAACATCCTGACCCTCAGCTCGCAATGGAAAATCCGCCGTCCACGACCAGCGTGTGACCGGTGACCATGTCGGCCTCCGGAAGGCAGAGGAGGTAGACCGCACCCGCGACATCATCGGGCGTCAGGGCACGGCCCGCCGGCGCCCGCTGCGTGAACGAAGAGAGCAACTCTTCACGGTTTGGGAAGAACTTCAGGGCATCGGTGTCTACGGGTCCCGCACTGACCGCATTGACGGAAACGCCGAGCGGCCCCAGCTCCTGTGCCAAAGTCCGTACCAGCGACTCCAGGGCTGCTTTCGAGGCTCCGATGAAGCCGTAACCGGGGATCGCATGGCTCGCACCGAGGCTGGATATGGCAATGATTCGGCCCCCGCGCGGCATGAGCGGGACTGCGCGCTGAGCGAAAAGGTTCAAGGCCAACGCATTGGTCTCCAAGCACCACCGCCATTGCTTGAGGGTCATCTCGAGGGCGGGTTTCAGCACGCCGGTGGCGGCATTGTTGATCAGGATGTCCAGGCGGTCAAATTCCTTACCAAAGGCCTCCATGACCTCATCGACGCTTTCGGGGCTGGCGGCGTTGCCCTGGAACGCGCACGCGCGCCGCCCTATTGCCCGGACCTCCGCACACAGAGACTCCGCCTCGTCATGGCTGTTGTAATAGGTCGCCGCCAAGTGGCATCCGGCCGAGGCTAGCTTCCGCGCAATCGCGCGGCCGATACCCCGGGACGCCCCGGTCACCAGAGCAACCTTCCCAGCAAGAGGGCACGACATCGCTGTCCCCGCTCGTTCGGACGCTCATGCCAACACTGTGGTAACCCCGTTGATTATCACAAGCTGGAGGGGGGTGTCAAGGTCCTGATCATGAACGATGTGACCAGAGTCCTAGAATTACGTCGACTGCCGTGTTAATGTAGCCGCCGCATACGTAAGCGTGTCCTCGCAGAGTCCAGGGTTTCTCGCATGACACCAAGCCGAATGTTCTGGAACGGGAAGACCGTTTGCGTAACGGGCGGCACCGGGTTTGTCGGCTTTCAGATAGTTCGACAACTTGTAGGAGCCGGTGCTGGCACTCGCAGCTAGGGGGTCAGGGGTGGCCTTCGCTGAGGAAAAAGACTTGACCGACTCGGCACGTCCAATTTAGCGTAGAGACCGAGATCTACTTTTTCGACCGTCATCAGGATCAGTCTCTAGGAAGCCTCAGTCTGTCAGGGACGATAGTCTTGGGCTTTCCACCGTAAGAGATGAGGGAGGCCGCGGCCTGTCTGCACGAAGGCATGAGGAGTCTCCAAAAGCATATTGGTCTCGCCGAGGCATCGCGATGAAGAGGATATGTTGGCATATTAGTCTTATTTCTCTCCTTATCCTTCTAGGAAGCGGTTGCGCGTCATACAATTATCGGTATCGGCAGTCCACCTACGACACAAGAGTTGAACAGGGAACAGTTCTGAAGTCTATCCAGCTTCCCGCTGAGATAGAGGACAAGATCCTTGCTCTTGATCCTGAGAATATCGACGAGGCAGGTGTGAGAGAAATCCTGGCTCGTGGGCCCGCACCAAGGATCATTAACATTCGTGGCGGCGTCTATCCCGTGTATCTCGCAATGGAATCATTTTCTACGTTCCTCATTGAAATGGGCTATCCAGAGAGCAAGATTCGCAACCCAGCGGATGGAAGCTACTCTTACAGCCCGTATACGAATAGCGCGAAGATTGCTGGAATAATCGCATGGTATTACGAGAAAGAGGGGATGAAAGTAATGCTTGTGGGCCACAGCGGTGGCGGGATACAGACAGTTAAGGTTCTCCATGAGTTAGCAGGCACCTTTGAGGAAAAGATACCGGTATGGAATCCTCTTACTGATGAAGGAGAAGATAGATTTTCCATCATCGATTCCCTCACAGGGGTTGAACGTCCTGTGATTGGCGTGCAGGTGGGATACGCAACAGCCGTGGGAGCTGGAGGTCTTGCAACGCTCGTTCCCACTCATTGGAGCATGATAGGCAGGCTTCGAAAGATCCCGGATACGGTTGAGTATTTTACAGGGTTTTATACGATTCTGGATCCAATCGGAGGAACTTTCCTCGGCCTGGTGAAGTCAGAAAACACCTACGAAGCCAATGGCACTGCCACAGTTCGCACTGTCACGCTTCCTCTTACGTATAATCATGTCAGCGTGCCTTTTACATCGCATCTAGCGAGCAACAAAGCGATCAGGGACTGGATAAACAACTATGTGCCTTCTGACGAACCAGAATTGACAGTTGAGTTTGACACGTCGAGCGCTAATATCTTGTGGGCAGCCGATGTCTGGCACAGCGTCAAAAAGCAATGGTGTCTTGAAGCGCAACGGTTGATCCGCGCCAAGAGAAGCATGGGCGTCGGTAGTGGGTCCACGGGGCCCAACGTGGGTCCTTAGAGCTGCCGGCCCTCCTCGTCGTATCTCACGGCTCTGCGTCCAATCTGTGAAACGACGGTTGTCGGGTCGCGTGGTTACCGGCCAGGCAGGTCCTGGCGAAACATGTCCGATTCGGGAACGATTGATGCAGGATGGTCCGGTTCTTATATTAGCTGCCACGATCTGGGCATACTGGATAGGCGTAGCCGTCATGGTAGTCCGTGTGCGCAAGAGGACTCGTAGGCTTCCGGGTGTCGTGCCTGAACAACGCCTGGAACGACTGATGTGGCTGGTCTGGATACCGCTCATCATCTTCTGGCTCATCCTGCCCTCCCTGGCCACCACGCAGCGTCACGGGCTTTTCGCCTTGCCAGAACTGGTTCATACTCATTTCGGTCTGGTGATGTTACGGTGGGGCGCTTCATTGGTCGGGGTTGTCTGCCTCCTTGGGACGATTGAGTGCTGGATGCGAATGGGCAGGAATTGGCGCATGGGCGTCGTCCCGAATCAGGGTACCGAGCTTGTCACTGACGGGTTGTATGCAAGAATACGCCATCCAATCTATGCGTTCAGCGTCCTCCTGATGTTGTGCTCGGTTGTCATCGTGCCCACCATTCTGATGATGACGATTGCGATTATCCACGTGGTGCTCATGATCCTGAAGGCCCGACACGAGGAGCGGTTTCTCCTTTCGACTCATGGCGAGCGGTACGCGGAATACTGCCGCCGCACAGGTCGATTTTTCCCTCGACTCATCTCGCGCAAGGCGTGACACATCCCGCGTTCACCAGGATGTCTCTTGGCGATGCCGAAATCGTGCAAACTGAACCTATTCCAGCAAACCATGGCGTTCTGGGAAGAGGTACATCCTTATAACGCCGGGCAAGTGGTCCACTTGCGAGGTAGGGCGGATGTTGCCCTGCTCCAAGCGGCGGTACAGGCCGCCTGCCAGCTGTCGGGGGTGGGAAGACTGGTGCTCGATCGAGAGAAGGTCCACTACCATTATGAACCAGTCGAATCGGTCGAGCTTCGTGAAATACAGAGCGCAGGCCCGGTCATGGAAACTCTCTGCAGGGTGATTACCGAGGAACTCAACACCCTATTTCCTGACGAGCCCCACCACCCGGTGCGATGGCTGGTTCTCGATGATCCGAAGACAGAATCGCACTTTCTTGTAGCCATCTATCAGCACCTCGCCGCGGACTCCTTTTCGATGCGTCTCCTCATGCGTCGGGTGCTGAATCGGTACTGCCACACGACCTTGCCCGAAGAGGAGGAGCCACTGCAAGTGCTTGCACCAGCCTACTCACGGGTGATGAGACACCATTACCGGCGGATAGGCTATCTGAAGACGCTTTTGCGAGTGGTGCAGGATTTCCTTCGACTGCGTTATGTCCATCGCATCCGCGGTCTGGGAAACGAAAGTGAGAGGTCGCGCTCTTTTATTTTCCAAGCGCCAGAAGGATTTATCGGTCGTCTGGCCGCAGGATGTCGGTCAAGACAGGTGACCGTGAACGATGCCTTTTTGGCTGCCTTGTTCGGAGCGATTGCGGAGATCACTTCCCCTTACCGCAGGCATGGCCGCCGGCGTGGCCTGGCACTGGCGACAGCTGTGGACGTGCGTGACGAGGCCAGTGAGAGTCTTTCCAGCTGCTTTGGGCTCTACCTTGGTCAGATCGTGATAGTGGTCGACAAACCGGATGGAGCAGACTTTGCACAACTTCTGATCCGGACCGCACAACAAATGCGCAGAGAGAAAGCGGAGAAGCGCTTCATCGGACCGCAATGGAACCTTTTGATCGTCGCTGTACTCAGAAGGTGGTTTTCAGTCAAGGTCGCCCGCGATCAATCCCGGAAAGCGTATCCGCTATCGGCAGGGCTGAGCAATGTGAGGTTAGATACCGCTTGGTTCAGGGGTGCAGGCGACCGCATACTGGATTACATCCGTATCTCACCCACGGGCCCCGCTCTGCCGATGATATTCACCCCCACCACCTATGGTGACAGGCTCAATCTGAGCATCACCTATCGCGAGTCCTCTTTTGCCGAGGCGGAGATACTCAAGCTGGTTGATCTGTTCTTCGACAAACTCGACCTCATTGTGGCCAGAGGCCACACAGCCTCCTGCGGGTATGTTTAGGGTGTTGACTCTTCGTGTCCCCACAGGCCTCTCCTCGCCTGTATAGGCGCTCTGATGAGTATGTGTAGCCGGGGGCGTGCAGCCGATACAATGCGCTCACACATGAAAAGGATTCGATTATATGTGCATGTGATTCTAGTGACTGCGATGGCAGGAGGCGGGTGTGCGCGCTCTGAGTATTCCTATCGTGGAGCGAACTACGAGACACAAATAGAGAAGGGAGCGGTTCTGCGAAGCATTTCACTCGATCCGGCAACCGAGGACGAAGTTTTGGCTCTCGTCCCTGAACGTATTTCAGTGAGGGAGATCAGGGACGTGCTGTCCCGAGGGCCTGCACCTAGAATAGTTATTCTGGACGGGAGCTTGCCTATTGTCACGATGGAGTCTTTTTCGGAGTTCTTGATAGACATGGGATATCCGGAAGAGAAAATACGGAAACCGAACGGGGGAGGCTACTCGTACAACGGCTTTACGGACAGCAAACGACTCGCCGGAACGTTGGCATGGTATTACGAAAAAGAGGGCATGATGCCAATCCTGATTGGCCACAGCCAAGGTGGAATGCTCGCGATAAAGGTCCTTCATGAGTTGGCGGGCGCCTTCCATGACAACATACCGGTGTGGAACCCTTTGACGAATGAGGCAGAGGAGCGGGGTACGATTGTCGATCCCATCACAGGTCAGAAGCGGGCGGTGATCGGGCTTCAGGTCAGATATGCGGCAGCGATCACAACGGGGAAGGTTATGAGGATAGTGCTGGGTCAGTGGGATATGTTGCCCAGACTGCGGGAGATCCCGGATACCGTTGAAGAATTTACTGGATTCTCTCTCGCATGGGACCTGATCGCGGGCAACTTCGGAGCGGCAGCACGATACCGCCCGCTGGGGTCCGCGAGGGTGCGCAATGTTACCCTTCCCGGTGAGTACACCCACATCACAGTTCCTTTGACAAAGCACCTCGCAGCCAATGAGGTGACTCGGGAGTGGATTAGCCGATACGTTCCGACAAGTGAAATGCCTGAGTTTCCTACCAACGTGGACGTCGATACGCGGAACATCGTGCATGCAGCCGACATCTGGTACCACGTCAAAAAATACTGGTGTGTTGAAGCGCAGCGGCTTATCCGTGCCAGACGTAGCATGATGGGTGGGAGAGACTTCAGCTCCTAAAGCACGGCCGAAATAACCACAACCGAAAGCCCCTCGCCTAGAACCCATGCGGTATCGTTTCTATACTGCTAATGTCTTCACGGATCGCGCCTTCGGCGGCAATCCACTGGCGGTCTTCCCAGACGGGCGGGATCTGAGTAGCGAACAGATGCGGCGGGTCGCACGAGAGCTCAACCTGTCGGAAACGGTATTCGTGTTTCCTGCGGAACGGCCTCGACACACGCGGCGGCTGCGTATCTTTACACCGAGTGCCGAACTCCCATTTGCCGGCCACCCGACCATCGGGACTGCGCACGTCTTGGCGTCGATCGGGGAGATCGCCCTCGAACGGGACGTGACCAACATTGTGTTTGAGGAAGGCGTGGGTCCGGTCCCGGTGAGGATTCACGCTCGGGATGGGCGGCCGATCTTCGCTCAACTGGCGGCGCCGAGACTGCCGGAGTTTGGCCCGCCACCTCCTTCCCTGGAGACGATCGCGGCGACTGTGTCTCTTTACCCCTCTGACCTGCTCCGGGCTGAGGCTGGACCCCAAGCGGTTTCCTGCGGGGTGCCGTTTCTGTTCGTCCCGGTGCGCGACAAGGAAGCCATGCGACGGGTCCGAGTCAATCGGGAGCAGTGGGAACGATCCTTCTCCTCGTATTGGGCTCCACATCTGTACGTCTTCGCAGAGTTAAACGGCTCCAGTCTCCGGGCCCGCATGTTCGCTCCCGCCCTGGGAATCGAGGAGGACCCTGCCACGGGCGCCGCGGCGACGGCCCTGGCGGGGTACCTTGGGGTGCGAGATGGGCGGTCGGATGCGACGCTCCGATGGAGGATCGAACAGGGATTCGAAATGGGCCGCCCCAGCATCTTGCATGTCGAGGCCGACAAGCGGGACGGCGCGATTATCTCGATTCGGGTCGGCGGCGCCTCGGTGCTCGTCAGCGAGGGGACGATGGAGGTTCCCGATATTGCCTGAGATGGCGGCACCGGTGTACCGGTTCACCGGCTGCCTGGTGAGCCCCGCGGTCCATTGTGGTAGCATGGCACTTGGTTGGCCTATTTCCGGCGCTGACCGGTTACCGGGCTCAACAGAGGGAGGCTTCACATGAACGTCACGAAAGACAGAGCCCAGTTGCGAAACTTGCTCGGCCTGCGAGTCGACCCTGTGGCGGTGGCTTTCAGGACGGAGTCGCCACCCGACGTCCCCCACGTCGGTATTCCGGCACCGGCCGGCTGCGCGTACTGGCGCTTGGCCGCGGAAGGGCAGGTCTTCTTCACGCGGGCG
>Ga0105068_1000054_pt1 | contig 11012 bp, 9 predicted proteins | sample GWRWN1_10_20_FD_90064 | JGI IMG/M metagenome (GOLD analysis project Ga0105068, IMG submission 90064) | Riverbed sediment microbial communities from areas with no vegetation in Columbia River, Washington, USA - GW-RW N1_10_20 | ecosystem: Environmental > Aquatic > Freshwater > River > Sediment ...
CGCGATAGGATAACAGATCCCCCCAGACCAGCAAAGTTGAAAGGCATATTGCGGACCCCTGCGTCTTGCGCCTAAGACCTGGGTATTGCATAGTAAAAAGTGATGGTACTCGATGCCTACAAACGACCGGTTCGGGACCTGAGAATTTCCGTGACCGATAGGTGTAATTTCCGCTGCACCTACTGCATGCCGCTGGATGAGTACGAGTGGATCAATAAGAAAGAGATCCTTACTTTTGAGGAAATTACCCGACTGGCAACTTTGTCCGTTCGACTCGGCGTCGAGAAAATCCGGTTAACCGGCGGCGAGCCGCTCGTAAGACAGAATCTCGATCGTCTGGTTGGCAAACTATCCGCGATCGAAGGGCTCAAAGATCTCTGCTTGACGACGAACGGAGCGCTGTTGGCCGAAAAGGTTGAAGCCCTCAAACAAGCCGGTTTGCGGCGGATCAACGTGAGTTTGGATTCTTTGGATCGTGACAAGTTCAGGCGAATGACCAAGCGGGGCATCTTGGACGAGGTGCTCGAAGGCATCTTTGCCGCTAAGAACCATGGCCTTCATCCAATTAAGCTCAATGCGGTGATCGAACGGGGTGTGAATGACGACGATATCCTCCCTCTGGTGGAGTTTTCCCGGGAGCACGGCTTTGCCATGCGCTTTATCGAGTATATGGATGTGGGCAACGCCAATAACTGGACATCCGAAAAATTGGTTCCCAAGAAAGAAATTATCGCAAAGATCGATTCCCGTTATCCGCTGAAAGAAATCGGTCGGGCTCAGGGAAGCGCGCCATCAGTGGACTACGAGTTTATCGACGGACGCGGCGATATCGGAGTTATTGCTTCGGTGACGGAACCGTTTTGTTTTAGCTGTACGCGGGCGAGAATCACCGCCGACGGGAAAGTCGTAACGTGCCTCTTTTCAGAGGTGGGTCACGACGTTAAGGCTCTGCTCCGGAGCGGTGCCTCGGACGAGGAGATTCTAAAATTGCTCAGCTCGATATGGATCAAGCGGGCCGACCGCTATTCCCTGGAGCGCTTGGCAGCGCTACGCGACGCGAGCTACGATCCCAAGAGCCACAAGAAAATCGAAATGATCTCTCTCGGCGGCTAGCCGGATCTTTTCGGAAGCTAAAGCCGTCTGAGCGCGCGAATGCGCTCGTCGGTTGCCGGGTGGGTCGATAAGAAACCGCCGCCGTTGTTGCCTTGCAGCTGCATGATCCAGGTGAGCGCGCGGACCATCACTTCTTTCGAATATCCGGCGCGTCGCAAAATCGTCACCCCATGCCGGTCCGCTTCCAACTCCTGAGGACGGCTGTAGTTCGACGCGATCAAGGTTCCTGCGATCGGTGCTACCGCCCCACTTCCCGGAAACACTTTCTCCAACAGCGCTGCCCCGAGGCTTACACCGGTTTCCACGAGCTGCATCTTCACCGGATGTCCCAGATCGTCGTGGGCGATCTCGTGGGCCAGGATGCCGCGCAATTGCTCGTCGTTGGCCCTCTGTAAGAGACCGGTGGTTATGAGGAACTCGCCTCCTCCTGCGCTGCCGGCATTGATATTAGAGTCGGCGACGATTTTGATGCGGATTTCATTCATACGCTCCGGATGATTCGTTGCTCGAACCAGGGGAATCATGATCCTCTGAAGCCGCTTTAAGTCGCGCTCGCCGGCTGGTTGCCGACCGTGGTCTCGATCTTTCCGAGCATGGGCCTGCCCAGCCGTCCCTTCAAATGCCGCACTAGCGCAAAGACTCAAAAACGAGGAAAGCACTGCCCCTATAGTAGCTATCTTAAATTTTCTAACGGACATTTTTCTTCGAGTCTTAACGCAAAGTGGGTGCCAGCCGAGATTGTGCTGAAAAAAGGCCGGAATCGAAACGAGATAAGACTGGTAAGCACGGAGGACTTAGCCGGCACGGGAAAAAATTACACGGCCTTGGAGACAAGCTCTCCTTTTTCGCTGGTTGATGGATTGACCTTCTGACTCAGATCACAGAGCCCGGAATGACATTCCAGCCTGCTAGCTCGGTTTGGCTTTAGACTGAGCCAGGGCCAAAAGTTCTTCCATTGGCATTTCGGAAGCCAGGATACAGATAACTTCCCCTTCACGGTGTAAAACCGCATTGACTCCGCCGCTAGAGAAGGCATAGAAGTTCATCTTCTTAGAGGCGTCAAAGAACCTGGCGGCGTTGGGCGGCGCATCTGCTTCTGACCCGAGAAAAGTGTAGCAGAAGATGGTCCCGCCTTTGCCCTGGTAGATCGCGACGAGGATCTTGCGACCGTCAATCTCTCGGACTAAGCCTGCCACAGGCCGTAGATCCATTGCCGTGAGATCGTAGCCCATGGGGTGGAAGTGCCCGCCCACCGCGCGGGTCAACTGTTCGACGATTTCATTGCTGTTTTCCGTCCCACGCACGGGAAGTTCGCCCCGGAGAAAGAGATCGTAAGTTTCGAGGGCGGCGATAGCAATGGGCTCGCTTCTTGATTTAAGCAAGACAAACGTCGGGAGAGCGATGGCCAGGAGCAGGGCGACGGCGACAGCAGGACGGGCAAGATGCGGGATCGGCCAAACGTAATCTTGCCATCGTGCCACGGGTCGGCTTTTTCCAGGGAAGATGCGCGGGTCCGAAAGAATCCTATCCCTGAGTTCGCTGGGCGCGCGTATACCCTGGCCAGCCCCTCGGATCGCTTGCTTGAGCACCCGCTCCTCTTCCAGAGCAAACCGGCAGCGGGCGCACTCCTTAAGATGCGCTTCCAATGAGGACCGCTCGAGGTCAAGCGCCTCGTGATCGACCAGCGCGGTGATAAGTTCTTGTGCTTCGTCGCAGGTCATTTTCGCTTGGATCTTTCTTGTTCGCTGCCTATGTAAGGCCTAAGGTATTGCTGCATCAGTTTTCTGCCGCGAGAAAGCCGCGAGCGAATGGTACCTATCGGACATGACAGGATTTCCGCGGCTTCGTCGTATGAGAAATCGCCCATATCGACCAAAAGGACGGGAGCGCGAAACTCTTCGGGGATTCTTCTCAGGCCATGGGTGATTTGGGTACTTAGTTCTCTCTGCAGGACATAGCTTTCCGGTCCGGGATTCTCCGCCGGCAGGCGTTCCCAATAGTCGGATTCTTGCTCCGTTACGTCTTCTGCTGAGATCCATCGTTTCCTTTGGTGGTAGCGATCAAAGAAAAGATTATGCAAAATCTTTGTCAGCCACGCTTTCATGTTGGTTCCCGGATTGAACTGGTCACAAGCCGCAAGGGCACGGACAAACGTCTCTTGGACGAGTTCTTGGGCTTCGTCTTGGTGCTTAGCCAGATGGAATCCGACACGATACAAATGATCGAGATGAACCATGGCTTCACGCGCAAAAGCGTCCTGCTCGGCGCCTGCTGCTTTTCGCTCCCCGGCCACGCGGGCATTCTAACCAATAGAAGAGGTTCTGTCTAAACAACATAACGTTTTGCTAGGTCGCTGAGTTCCCGATGATGTTGAGCAAAGGGACCGACGACCCTGGTTGTATCGTTAGGTCGGGAACCTTTTGTTGTTCACCGTCGTTATATAACCGTGAAGTGACCTCGACTGAAGGAAGAAGTTTGCCGGGCGGCTGAGGATTGTTGTGGTTCTCTCATTCGTCGGAGTCGTGTTTTCGACCGCAGACGGGGGAAGCCACAATCCGCTAGCGCGGGCTATGCATGGACCGAGGAAAAAGACGCCGAGCGGAACTTGTTTGTAACCAACAACGTTTTACAATCATCTAATATAGAGGGGCGCTCGCGTACGCCAAATTTTTGGCTTGCGCCGTAATTTCGAAGGTGATCTTCTTAGAATCGTTAGCTTAGAACGGATTTGAGGGAGGCTGCATGGACCGGCAAGCTGTCATCGGAGCCAATGGAGAGGGCCATAATCCGAATGGGACCGACTGCGAGGCTGCCGTGTTGCAGCGCTACGGCAACGCGGCGCGGGAAGTGGAAGCCTGCCTGTGTCTGCCGGTGAATTATGACCAATCTCTCCTGAGAGTTATTCCTGGCGAAATCATTGAAAAAGATTACGGCTGCGGCGATCCGTCGCGATATATCCGCGAAGGCGAGACAGTTCTTGATTTGGGTTCCGGCAGCGGCAAAGCTTGTTACATCATTTCCCAAATCGTCGGCGCCAGGGGCCGGGTCATCGGTATAGACTTCAATCCGCCGATGGTGGAGTTGGCACGGAAATATCAAAAGTCCATCGGCGACAAGCTTGGATATCACAACGTTGAGTTCCGTCGAGGCAAAATTCAAGATCTGAAAACCAACCTCGAACTCGTAGACCAGTACTTGGAAGAACAGCCGGTGCGATCGGTGGCTGATCTGAGCCGATTAGAAGAATTTGAGAGCAAGATCCGGCACGAACTGCCGTTGGTGGCGGACGAGTCGATTGACGTGATTGTTTCTAACTGTGTCTTGAACCTGGTGCGGCCGGAGGACAAGAAGGTTTTGTTCGCCGAGATGTACCGGGTGCTCAAGCGCGGCGGCCGCGTCGCGATTTCCGACATCGTAAGTGATGAGCCGGTGCCTGAGCATCTCGCCGACGATCCCGATCTCTGGAGTGCCTGCGTCTCCGGCGCTTTCCAAGAAGCAGAGTTGTTGCGCGCCTTTGAAGAGGCCAAGTTTTACGGCATCAAAATCGAAGAGTTTCGCTCGGAGGCTTATCAAACTGTCGAGGGCGTCGAGTTCCGCGCCGTGACGGTGACCGCATACAAGGGCAAAGAAGGGCCATGTCTTGAGCGCAATCAAGCAGTCATCTACCGTGGGCCTTGGAAACAAGTGGTCGACGACGACGGGCACACGCTGCCGCGCGGCGTGCGCATCGCCGTCTGCGATAAGACCTTTAAACTGTACTCCCAGCCGCCCTACGAGGGGCAATTCATTCCGGTGCCGCCGCGGGAAGAAGTGACACCGGCCAATGCCGGCGTCTTCGATTGTTCGCGCGATCACAAGCGCCATCCGCGCGAGAGTAAAGGGTTGGAGTACAATGTGACTAAGATCTCCAGCAGTGTTTGCGGCCCGGGCTCAAACTGCTGTCCTTAGGATACAGACAAGGAGAAAGGCAGACGGGGAGACACGGAGATGGAGAGAGTCACGCGAGCACGATAAGTGTTACCTCACCTTCCTCTCCCTCGACGGATCAAGGTGAGGGTGATCTTCAATGCAACCTTTCGCGCAAAAGTTAAATCTAAGCGGCAACGGGCTAAACAGGCGCGCTGTCGATGTTCTTCAGGTCAACATGGGGCGCTACTGCAACCTCGCCTGTATTCACTGCCACGTCGAATCAGGCCCAAATCGTAAAGAGATGATGAGCCGGGAAACCGTCGATGCCGTGGTGAGGTTTCTAGCGGCCACGGATATTCTAACCCTGGATATCACCGGCGGCGCGCCGGAGCTGAATCCACACTTCGACTATTTGGTCGAATCTGCGGTGGGCATGAAGCGCCATGTGATGGATCGCTGCAACCTGACGGTGGTCTTTGAGCCAGGTAAGGAATACTTGCCGGAGTTCTTCAGGCGGAACCGAGTTGAGCTAGTGTGTTCGTTGCCTTGTTATTCCGAGGAGAACGTAGACCGCCAGCGCGGCAAAGGCACCTTCGATTTGAGCATTCGCGCGCTGCAGATCTTCAATCGACTTGGTTACGGCCAGCCGGAAAGCGATCTGATCTTGAACCTCGTTTATAACCCCGTCGGCCCACACCTGCCGCCGCCGCAGGAAAAACTGGAGCAGGACTACAAGCGCATTCTCCGCGAGCAGTTCGGCATCGTGTTCAATCATCTTTTTTGTTTGACCAACATGCCGATCACCCGCTATGCCACCCATCTGAAATTGCGCGGCGAGTATGATCCGTATGTTCAATTGCTCGAGTCCAATTTTAACCCTGCCACCGTTGATCAAGTGATGTGTCGCAATCTCATTAGCGTTGGTTGGGAAGGCGCGATCTATGACTGTGATTTCAATCAAATGCTTGATCTCCCCCTGCGCGACTCCGCTGGTAAGCCGCTTAGTATTGATTCTTTGACTCTTGATCAAGTGGCTGGCCAATCCATCATCGTCGGCAACCATTGCTACGCCTGCACTGCGGGTCCCGGTAGCAGCTGCGGCGGCGCCTTAGTCTGAATTAACGGAGGAAAAAAAAATGTCTTTCTGGCCAGCCATCATCGTTGGGGCCACTCTGTTTGTCGCGTATGCCAACGGCGCCAATGACAACTTCAAAGGAGTGGCGACGCTGTTTGGGAGCGGCACCACGGACTATCGCAAGGCCTTATGGTGGGCGACACTCACGACCCTCGCGGGTTCCGTCACGGCACTTTTTCTCGCCACCAAACTTATTTCGATCTTTCAAGGAAAAGGCGTGGTGCCCGCGTTTCTCACGCAATCGCAACCCTTTCTCGCCGCTGTGATACTCGGCGCCGCGTTGACGGTGTTTTTGGCAACGAAGAGTGGTATCCCCATCTCGACCACCCACAGTTTAACTGGCGCTCTTTTCGGTAGCGGTTTCGTAGCGGTGGGGTTTCAGCTCGGTTTTTACACGCTTCTCACCAGTTTTTTTCTACCGCTCCTGGTAAGCCCGCTGCTGGCCGTGATACTGGCCATCTTTGGCTACCCGTTGTTGAGTCGAGGGCTCAGAACTGTCGGTTTCAGTAAGGAGACTTGCATCTGCATCGGCTGCGAAGCCTTTCCTAGAGCTGTCACTCCGGAAGGAATTGTCATGTCTCAATCGGTGATCGGACTGCGCGTAATAGTAGACAATGAGCGGGCTTGCACAAAGCCGCTTTCTGGAACCTGGATCGGATTGAACGGCCAGAGAATACTCGACGCTGGACACTTCCTGAGTGCTGGCGCCGTTAGTTTCGCTCGCGGCCTTAATGATACGCCAAAGATTGTCGCGCTGGGTTTGGTTGCCGGCACGCTCGACCCAACTTGGTCCATCATACTCGTGGCAGCCGTCATGGCCCTCGGGGGATTGATCAATGCCAGAAGAGTGGCGGAGACGGTCAGCAAGCGCATCACAGGAATGGATCCCGATCAAGGATTCTTGGCCAATTTGGTCACGAGCTTTCTCGTCATCTTCGCTTCCAAATGGGGCTTGGCCGTTTCAACCACTCATGTCTCCTGCGGCGCGCTTTTCGGCATCGGCGTCGCTAACGGACAAGCGCGTTGGAACGTGATCCGCACGATTCTTTTAGCTTGGTTGTTGACGCTCCCAACCGCAGCGCTGATGGCGGGGCTGATATATACGGTTTTGTCTCGGCTGGCAGCAATCTGAACGAGGCCACGAAAGACCAAGGAAGACAACATGAGAGCCGGCAAGATTGCCCTGATCATCTTTATAGCCGTCGATATCGTGGTCGCGCTTTTGTTATTGCCTTTTCGCGAATGGTTTAATCAATTCGAACACTATGTGGAAAGCCTCGGCGCGGTGGGACCCGTCGTCGTCGCGTTTGCCTACGTCGTTACGACGGTGCTGTTCATCCCGGGTAGCGCGCTGACCATCGGCTCCGGCACCTTGTTCGGGCTGCGCACGGGTTTCCTCGTGGTGTTGGTGGGGGCCAACCTGGGAGCGCTCTGCGCGTTCTTGCTGGCACGGACATTCCTCCGAGAGAAAGTGGCGCGTTGGGCGGAGGGAAATCCGAAATTTCGCGCTCTCGATCTTGCCATCGGTCGTCAGGGATTCAAGATGGTTTTTCTTACGCGCTTGAGTCCCGCGTTCCCTTTTACCTTGCTCAACTATTTGCTTGGTCTCACCGCAGTCAAGACTGGCGCTTATGTGCTTGCGAATCTGCTTGGGATGTTGCCGGGCACGTTTCTCTATGTGTACATCGGCGCGGTGGCGCGCGACGCCCTAGTGGGGCAAGCGGACGCGTCGGCGGGCTTCTACCAGCAGATACTCAAGTACGTTGGGTTGCTCGCAACCGTGGTGGTGGTGGTGGTCGTGACGCGCATCGCCCGCAAGGCTTTCCGCGAAGCGGAACAACAGCAGGAAAGCGGCATGACGCCAGACGTACCGCGGCTCGATGCCGAGCACAGACCGACGACTGTCGACCAGATGATGCTTGTCGACGACGCGAACGATAAGCAGTTGATCGAGAACTGCCATCCGCCGCGATGGGTCAATCCCACGCCTTCCGGCAAATACAACTTAGTGGTTGTCGGTGCGGGAACCGCAGGCCTGGTCAGCGCCGCCGGAGCGGCGGGGCTCGGCGCCAAGGTCGCTTTGATAGAGCGCAATCTTCTGGGCGGCGATTGTTTGAATGTCGGCTGCGTGCCGTCTAAGGGGGTGATTCGGGCGGCGCGTGCGGCCTACGATTCCCGGAACGGAACCGAGTTCGGTGTCCATAGCACCTCAGCTCCCGATGTTAGTTTTTCTTCAGCCATGGAGCGGATGCGGCGGCTGCGCGCCGGCATCAGTGAACACGATTCCGCTGAGAGGTTCCGCAAACTGGGCGTGGATGTGTATATCGGTCACGGCCGCTTTGAAGGACCATCGATGGTGGAGATCGAGGGCAAACGGCTGGAGTTCGATCGCGCTGTCATCGCCACCGGCGCGCGCGCGGCGGAACCGCCGATTCCGGGATTAGCTGAGTCCGGTTTCCATACCAACGAAACGATTTTCACTCTCACCGAACTGCCCCGCCGGTTGGTGGTCATGGGCGCGGGTCCCATCGGTTGCGAACTGGCTCAATCGTTTCAGCGTTTGGGTAGCCGGGTAACAGTCATTACCGATGGGGCTGAAATTCTTCCGAAAGAAGACCAGGACGCCGCCGCGGTAGTTCGTAAACAGATGGATCGGGAAGGTATTCGAGTCGTCACGCGCGGCATCATCCAGCGGGTCGGCGCTGCCGGAACCGCTAAGCGCGTCTCCCTAGCCGTTGATGGCCGCATGGAGGAGATCGAATGCGACGCCATTCTAGTTTCCGTTGGCCGACAGCCGAACCTGGAAGGTTTGGGATTGGAACAAGCCGGGGTCAAGTTTACGCGCAGCGGCGTGCTGGTGGATGAGCGCATGCGCACGTCGAATCCGAGAATCTTTGCCGCCGGCGATATCTGCTCCAAATATAAGTTTACCCATGCGGCGGACGCGATGGCGCGTTTGGTTATCGCCAATGCCTTGTTTCTTGCGCGGCGCAAGGTAACCGATCTCGTCATCCCGTGGTGCACTTACACCGACCCTGAAATCGCCCACGTCGGCTACTATGAGAAAGACGCGCGCGCTGCGGGCTACGACGTCGCGACGATTACGCAATCGCTTAGCGATGTCGACAGGGCGATCCTCGACGGCGAAACCGACGGGTTCGCGCGGGTTCACTACGACAAGAAAACCGGTAGAATTCTAGGCGGCACTCTGGTCGCGCGGCATGCCGGCGAGACGCTGGGAGAGTTGACACTGGCAATGGTCGCTAAACAAAGCATGGGTGTTCTGTCATCCACCATCCATTCCTATCCGACGCAGGCAGAAGTGCTGCGCAAGATCGGCGACGCTTACATGCGCACGAAACTGACGCCGACGGTAAAGAAAGTCTTTGAAAAATGGTTAGCGTGGCGACGCTGAAAACACTTCGCTAGTAATGAGCAGGGAGTTTCTGAGAGCCAACATGAAGCCCGTTTATCGCTGGCGGTTTTTGACCGTTATGACTCTTGCACTATTGCTCGTCGTGCAAACGGCCGGCGCTGCACCGAAGGCCGATCTCTGGCCGCGCTGGGAGAAGCATGACCCGGCGAACAAGCAGAAAGTCGATCATGGCGCTTGGGACGCGTTCCTGAAAAAATATATCGTGGCGCCTCACCCCTCAGGGATCAACCGGGTCAACTATGCCGCGGTGGCGCCGGAGGATCGCGCCGCGCTGGCCAATTACGTCAAGAGTCTGGAGAGCGTTGCCGTCTCCGGCTATAGTCGGGCGGAGCAAAGAGCCTATTGGATCAATCTCTACAACGCCAAGACGGTGGAACTTATTCTGACCCGCTTCCCGGTAAAATCGATCCGCGACATTAACATCTCGCCCGGCTTGTTTTCGAGCGGTCCATGGGGCGCCAAACTGATGACTGTGGAAGGCGAAAAACTGGCCTTAGATGACATCGAGCACCGTATTCTTAGACCGATCTGGAAAGACAATCGGATTCATTACGCGGTCAACTGCGCTAGCTTGGGTTGTCCAAATCTCCAACCCGCTGCCTATACGAGTGAGAATACCGAAGCGCTGCTTGAGAAGGGCGCCCGTGAATATGTCAATCACCCGCGGGGCGTAGTCATTAACAATAACAAGCTCCATGTCTCCAGCATCTACGTTTGGTTTCAAGAGGATTTTGGCGGCAGCGCTGAAGGGTTGATGGAGCATTGGTCAAAATATGCGAACAAGGTACTGGCCGACGCTTTGAAAAGCTATAGCGGCGGCCTGGATCACGACTATGATTGGCGACTTAACGCCGCGGAATCTAAACCGCAACCGTAATTTGGTTGGGGGCGAAGGCGGTGCGATGCGAATCAGCGTCATCATTCCCGTCCTTAATGAAGAGAAGAGCATTGCCGCGACGTTGCTGGCGTTGCAACGCCTAAAGCCTGACGAGGTGATTATTGTCGACGGCGGGAGCAGCGATAGGACTCGGGAAGTTTGCCAAAAGTTCGGCGTGGAACTTTACCCGTCATCCTGCGGGCGGGCGCGGCAAATGAACTTTGGCGCACAACACGGGACCGGTGACGTGTTGCTGTTTCTTCATGCCGACACTCGGCTTCCACCATCCGCTTTCGACGATATTCGCTCGGCGTTGCAGGATCAGAGGGTTGTCGGTGGTCGTTTCGATCTGCAATTGGACGACGCGCGCCCGATGCTCAGGCTGGTGGGTTTCATGATCAGTCTGCGTTCGCGGATTTCGAAAGTCGGCACCGGCGACCAGGCGATCTTTGTGCGGCGCGAGATTTTCGTGGAACTGGGCGGCTACCCTGACATCCCTGTGATGGAAGACGTGGCTTTCTCGCGGGCACTCAAGCGCAGAG
>Ga0105068_1000069_pt1 | contig 9888 bp, 9 predicted proteins | sample GWRWN1_10_20_FD_90064 | JGI IMG/M metagenome (GOLD analysis project Ga0105068, IMG submission 90064) | Riverbed sediment microbial communities from areas with no vegetation in Columbia River, Washington, USA - GW-RW N1_10_20 | ecosystem: Environmental > Aquatic > Freshwater > River > Sediment ...
ATCCGGATATCAGGGTCGAATTGCAGAGCATGGCCGGTAATCAGATCGGCCCTAAACTGCTCAATGAGCTTGCCGCCGGCCGAAACAGCACTGACGTGCTGATTACCGGTACGACCACGGCGCTCGAAACCCTTCTCCCGGCAAAAGCTCTGGTCGCAGTCAAACCATGGCTTTCCGGCCCAAATACCCAGGATCCGAGTAAGTGGCGCGGCGGTAAGCTGACATTTTCCGATGAAGCGCAAAGTTACAATCTGGTTTTCAGCGCATACGTCAAGGCGCCGTTCATCTACAATTCCAATCTGGTTTCGGGAGCTGACTTCAAATCTTGGAAAGACCTTCTCGAGCCAAAATGGCAGGGAAAGATCGCGCTCAAGGATCCGGTCGGCGCCGGTGGCGGCTTGGGAAACTTGACCTTGTGGTACTCCCATGAAGGACTCGGCAAGGACTTCATACGAAAAATATTCGCCCTGAAGGATTTGGTGATGCCGCGTGACGACCGGCAGATGCTGGATTTTGCCGCGCGCGGCAAGTATCCGATTGCGATCGGACCAAGCGACGTGCTGACCAACGAGTTCATCGCCCGGGGCCTGCCGCTAAAGCATCTCAAGCCTGAGACCCTCAAAGAGGGAACTTACATTACCGCCGGCAATGGCAGCCTGGCGATTCCGCGCAGCGCGCCCCATCCGAACGCGTTGCGAGTGTACGTCGATTTCCTGTTGTCTCCGGAGGGGCAGCTCGAATGGAGCAAGGCCGCCCGTTTTGCCAGCCTGCGCCGGGATGTTTCAAAAGAGCATGTCCAGGATATTCTCGTGCCCAAAGAAGGCATGCCGTACCCGGACATCTCGACCGAGAAGTATGTCCGTTTGCGAGAAGAGATCGTGGAATTTATCAAGACGATCATGCCGCGCTAGCGTAGTGTCCCGAAAGTTGATTCTAATATTCGAAGCCATGGCATCAGCTGAAATGGAAAATCAAATCCCCCTCTGTCCCCCTTTTTCAAAGGGGAAGTTTAACTGCGTGTCCGTTCACTCAGTGAACTTCGCCGAACCAGTTCCCCTCTTTGAAAAAGAGGGGCCAGGGGAGATTTTCTCATAAGGAGAGTTTTGTGGGGTTTTCTGGCCTGCGAGAATTCATTGAGCTGCTCGACAGAGAAGGCGAGCTTGCCCGCGTGCGCGTGCCGGTCGACTTGGATCAAGAGCTGGGCGCAGTCTGCGTGACCAGCTTGCGTGGCCGCGGGCCGGCGCTCTTGTTCGAGCGGCCCGGCGGCAAGGATATGCCAATTTTCATCAACGCCTTGGCCTCGCGCAAGCGCTACGCCCTGGCGATGCAGTGCGATCAACAGGAAGTTCACCGCGAGTGGAATCGGCGGGTCAGCCAGCCGTTGCCGCCGGTTCCCGTCGACAGCGGCCCTTGCCACGAGGTTATTCTCCAGGGAGATGACATCAACATCCTCGAACTTCCCGCGCCGCGCCTCAACAGTCTCGACGGCGGCGCGTTTCTGACGCTCTGCTGTCATCACACGCGCGATCCGGTGGCCGGGTTTCGCAACGTCGGTATCTATCGCAATCAAGTGCATGGCCCGCGCACGCTCGGCATTCTCTCGGGACCCTACACCAACTTCATGCTGCAACACCGCAAAGCGCCCACCGAACCCTTTCCGATCGCGATTGCGATCGGCGTCGATCCGCGCCTGGTGATGGCCGCTTCCTGTCCGTTTCCGTTCGGCGTCGACGAGCTGGCGATGGCCGGCGCGCTGCGCGGGAAGCCGTTTGAGGTCGTGCAATGTAAGAGCGTGCCGTTGCTTGTGCCGGCGGATGCCGAGCTCGTGCTCGAAGGGTACCTCAAGCCCGATGAAAAACAGGAAGAGGGGCCTTTCGGCGAATTCACCGGCCACTACGGCGGATTGAAGATGCCGCGCCCGACCATTCACGTGACCGCGCTCACGCGACGCAAGAATCCGATTCTCCATCTTGCCTATCAAGGCGCGCCGCCGCATGAAACCGATGTGCTCACGGCGGTGGGCAAGGAGTCGGAAATTCTCCGTAACATCAGTTTGGCCGGGGTTAAAGCGGTGCATCTCACCGAGGGCGGTTGCGGCGTCTTTCATGTCGTGGTGGCCATCGACAAACTTTATGAAGGATACGGCAAGATGGTCGGCCTGGCCGTGTTCGGCTCGCCGAGCGGGCGCCACATCAAGCAGGTGACCGTGGTTGATGACGATGTCGACCCGTTCGATCCCGCCGCCGTCGAATGGGCGGTGGCCACGCGGGTGCAGCCGCACCGCGACATCGAGATCATGAGCGGGCTCACCGGGATTTTCTTGGACCCCTCTTTGCCCAAGGAAGAACAGGAGGGGCCGGCGCGCACCTCGAAGATTCTTATCGACGCGACCCGCTACGACGCAAAAAGTTTTCCACCCGTCTGTCTCCCGGCGCGGGAGATGATGGCGAAGGTAGAAAAAGATTGGGAACAATATGGAATTGGGAAGCCAACTGGCAACAAGTACTAGCCGGTTGCTGAAAAGGCATGGAATGCTTCGAGGGCCTCAGCATGAACGGATTTCACTCGGGTCATTTCGAACTTCGCTCCGTTCGTCCCTTCGATAAACTCAGGGCAGGCTCTGAGCCCGTCGAAGGACTCCGAGAGGGTTTTTCAGCAACGGCGAGGCGACAGTCGGTCCAACGGCGGTTGTTTTCACGATTCCGGCATAGGCTTTTGTTGTATTCGTTTCAAAAGGAGGTTCGATGGATCAGCAATCGGTACAAGTGATCGTGGAGACTCTCAAGGAGCAGGGCATCGATTTGGTGGTGACGCTTCCGGAGGAGCCCACCTATGCTCTGACAGAAGCCGTTCGGCAGGATTCCTTTTTCACGGCCGTGACGGTCGCCGGAGAAGGAAACGGCATCGCGTTTTGCGCCGGCGCCGCGCTTGGCGGGCGGCGGGTCGCTTTTGTGACGGGTGTTGCCGGACTGCTCGTGTCGAGTTGGGCGTTGTCGCAAATGGGAATGGTTTACGGCGCGCCGATTTTGATTCTTGCCTCGTACCGAGGCGATTTCGGCGATCACAGCGGGATACCGGGATCTCAGCTTCTCATGTTCAAGCAGGTGGCCGAGCCGCTGCTTGGCGCGCTGCGCGTCCCGTATCGAGTGGTGAATCAGAAGGCGACTTTGAAACGCATGCTCCAAGAAGGCAGCTTTGCTTGCCAGGATTATAGTCATCCGATTGCTTTGTTATTGAGCGGCGAGGTGCTCTGGTGAAACGTTTCGATTGTCTCAAACTGTTAGCCCCAATGGTCGATGAGCATATGCTCGCCGTGACCAGTCTGTCGACGAACGCGCCGTTCTGGTACAACGTCCGGCCCGAGGGGCCAAACTTTTTTGCCCTTAACATGGGGCTCTGTTTGCCCTTTGCCCTCGGGCTGACGATGGCTTTTCCCCGGCGCAAGGTCATCTCGATAGACTCCGACGGCAGCCTGATGAACGACAGCAGCAGCTTGATCACCGTAGCCGATGTGAACCCTGGCAATCTCGTGGCCTTTGTCTTTGACAACAGCTCCTATGCTTTTATGGGATCGACCTTTACCGCCCGCAGGACCGACTTGGCGAAAATGGCGCAAGGCGCCGGCATCGCCAAAAGCGGTACGGTGAGGACGCTGGAGGACTTTTCGGCTGCGGCAAAGCAGGCAATGGAAAGCACCGGCCCGCATTTCATCGTCGCCAAGGTTGAACCGGACGCAGGACGCGTGGCGGCTGATCGCAGCCGCACGTCGGGCCGGCCCATGAGAGAATGGTTCATGGACGCGGTGCGCCGCCATCCGGATTATCAGGTTCGTCGATAAACCTTTACTCGGTTAATCAAATCGGGAGCTAGCTTGTAATGAAACGATACGATTGCCTCAAACTGTTGGCGCCCATGGTGGACAAGCATATGTTCACGGTCACCAGTCTTTCGTCAAACACTGCGTTTTGGTCGTCGCTCCGGCTCGAAGGAGCGAACTTTCTTGGCTGTAACATGGGACTCTGCATTCCCTTCGCGCTAGGGCTCACCGCCGCCTTTCCCGACCGCAAGGTTATCGCTTTGGACTCCGACGGCAGTCTGATGGTCGATACGAGCAGCTTGATCACTGTAGCCGATGTCAACCCGCTCAATTTCGTGGCTATCATCTTTGATAACGGCTCCTACGCGCGTATGGGGGCGACGTTTACCACCCGCAGGGCCGATCTGGAAAAGATCGCTCAGGGCGCGGGGATCGACAAAACCGCAACCGTCCGCAGTGAAGAAGCCTTCTCTGCTTCCGTGAAGCAGGCTATCGACACGGCGGGACCGCACTTTATCGTCGTCAAAGTGGAGCCGGATCGAGAACGGGTCAAAGGGGATCCGCACCGTACTTACGGCCGGGCCATGCGCGAGTGGTTCATGGATGCGGTGCGTCATCATCCGGATTACAAAGGCAAATAAGAAGCTGTCTGCAAGGCAAGGATTGAAAAGGTGTTGGCTCCAAGCCAACTTTGAAAAATGTATTAGGACACGGTGTACGTTCCTCACGTCATTCCCGTGAAAACGGGAATCCAGAGATCCTTTCTCGATCACGAGGAAGTCGATGGTGAACGACTAAGCTTGCATCATGAAACCTGGACTCCCGCTTTCGCGGGAGTGACGACCCCGCTCGGCAAGGCGAGAGATTTCACAATGAAACGAGGTCTGTTTGTGTCTCTAGGAGGACCCAATGGTATTAAGTGAATCAGCAGAAGTCATGGAACAAGTGGCAAAGTCGCGGTTTCTGCGGAAATCTCCGTTCTTGGAGTTTTGCGACGCTGAGGGATTGCCGCTCATCACCGGCTACGGGGTGGAAGACTTGCGCACGGTGAAGCTCGGCCACTGGGAGCGCCTTGGAGGCCCGGCAGCTTACTGCCACCTCGAAGGCTCGCAAGGATTCGTCGGCTCACTTGTCGCCGAGATCCCGCCGGGAAAAAGTTTCAAGCCTATGCGTCATCTCTATGAAGAGCTGATCTTGATTCTGGAAGGCCGCGGAGCGACGCAGTTCTGGTGCGAAAAGACCAACCAGACGATCGTTTTGGAGTGGCAAGCGGGCAGCCTTTTTTCTCCGCCCCTTAACGTCAAACACCAGCATTTCAACGGCTCCGCGACCGAGCCCGTGCGCTTCGTTGCGCCGAGCAATGCGCCGATCATTTTTAACGCGTTTGCCTCGGCGGATTTTATCTTCAACACGCCGTACGAATTCACCGACCGCTTCGCGGGTCAAAGCGATTACTTCTCCAGTGAAGTCAAAGAAGGAGAATTCGAGGATACTTCAATCAATTTCATCTCCGACGTTTATGCAATGCCCTTGACGAAATATCCACGTCGCGGGGTCGACTACAGCCGGCTCGGCATTACCGGGTCGGGAAATAAGGCCATGGTGGGTCACATCATGGCGATTGGCAGCGGCACCTACCGCAAGCCCCACTACCACGGTGCCGGCGCCCAGGTCATTGTTCTTGGCGGCAAGGGATACACGCTCATGTGGCCGAAAGACGAACCGAGCGGAGCTGCAAAGGATAATAAATTCGTCAAGGTTGACTGGCGTAAAGGAAGTCTTCTGGTTCCCCCCGAGGGTTGGTATCACTCGCACTTCACGACCAGCGCGGAACCCGGGCTCCATTTAGCGCTGCGGCGCGGGCAGAGGGGCGTAGGCAAAAATTATCTGCCGACGGTGCCGGAACAGGAAGGCGGCACGGTGATGGACTATGAAGATGAACCGCGCGAAGTCCGCGCCATCTACCAAGCCGAGCTTGCGAAAGAAGGCATTCCTTGCCGAATGCCGCCGGTCCATTACCGCAAATAAAACCTAGCCAAAGATATTTGAAATTTTGGAAAACAGTTCGGAAAAACCGTGTCTCGCGCAGAGGCGCAAAGGGCGCCAAGTTCGAAGAAGAAGAATTTTCTTGGCGTTCTTGGCGTCTTGGCAGCATAGAATGTTAGAGATAAATTCTCACACTGCGGAGAGTAAGAGACTAAAATGTCATCTTATAACCTTATCCCTCGCGCCAGCACAGGCGGTGAAATCGTCAGACCAATTTGCTCCAGATTCTCAATATTGACAGCAACATTTCTATGGAATAGCATTAATAAAAATCTTCCATGAGACTTGAGAGGTAAACTCATGCCAGCCGCTCGACGACAATATGAAGTCGTAAGCGTTTCACTTCCCCGAGACTTGGTGAAGCGGGCCAACGCCGTTATTCCGAAAGCGCGGCGCAGCCGTGTGATCACAAGCATGCTGACCGCATTTCTTGATTCAGTCGCACGCAAGCAACTGGAGCGCGATTACGCGACGTACTATAACCAGCGCTCGGACCGCGAGGCGAAAGAGGAACGTGAGCTCTTGAGCGAGTGGAAATTGAGCGACCAAGAGGCCTGGGAGATCTTGGAGGCGGAGGAAGCCAGTGGTCGGCGTAAAGCGGGGTGATGTCGTAGTCGCTAATCTCGACCCGACCATCGGCGTCGAGATCAAAAAGACCCGGCCGGTGATCGTTCTCTCCAATGATAGTATCAATCAGTTCAGCCAGCTGGTGGTCGTCGTCCCACTGACCAAGAACACGGCGCATCTCTGTCCCAGTCACGCGATCATACCCAAGGGGATTGCCCGTCTGACGTTTGCATCCAAGGTCGTGACTGAACAGATCAAAGCCGTCGATAAACGGCGTCTGGTCAAACGGTTGGGAAGTCTGACACCCGTGCTTCTTGCCCAGGTCGAGCGCGCCCTCAAGAACACTCTTGCCTTCCCGTAACTCTGCCGTCGATCTCGCTGTCGAATATCGAGTCTGGGTTGTTGATTTCCAGTTACCCAAACAAGAGTTTTTGGCAATTTTATTCTTCACGTATTCCTTACTCAACCCAAAAAGCCTGTCCTGAGTGAAACCGAAAGAGCGCCAATCCAAAACTTGTCCTGATCAAATGCAAAGTATCTCATTTCCAATATTAACTCGCCTCACTCCTCACCCTTCACGCCTCACGCCTATCGAATCACCTTATCCGCCCGCACCAGCACATTCGGCGGAATCGTTAGGCGATCTGTTTGGCTGCTTTCAGATTGATGATGAACTCGAACTTTATCGGCTGCTCCACCGGGAGATCGGCGGGCTTGGCGCCTTTGAGAATCTTGTCCACATAAGTGGCGGCCCGCCGATCCAAGTCGGTTACGCTCACCCCGTAGCTCATAAGCCCCCCGGCTTCCACATATTCTCGGATACTATACATCGCCGGGAGTCGGCTTTTCGCCGCAAGTTCGACAACCGTTGTTCGCTGAGGATTGAGCACAGGACCCCCCAGCCCAAGAACCGCTTCGGCACGCCCCTTGGTCGCTGCTTGGAATGCGGCCTCAATATCTTTCGGATCCAGAACATCCAGGTATTGAAGCTTAACTCCGAACGCCCCGGCGGCAAGTTCCGTCTCTTTTAAATTTTGTGCGTTGCCCGGGAAGGTCGAAGTCCCAAGGATAGCGACGCGGGAGAGTTTGGGAATGGTTTCCTTCAAAAGCTCCAGTCGTTTTCCACTTAGCTCCCGGTTAAGGTTTGATAAACCAGTGATGTTCCCGCCCGGTCGCGCCAGACTGGCGACGAATCCGTTTCCAATAGGATCGGGATCCTGCGTCATAACGATGGGAATCGTATTTGTCGCTTGCTTGGCAGGACGGGTTGTTACCGAACCACTCGAGACGATGACATCTACCTTGAGACGCACGAGCTCGGCCGCGAGCCCTGGGATGCTAGCGAGTTTTCCCTCCGCATGTCGCCACTCAATGACGATGTTCTTCCCCTCCACGTACCCGAGCTCACGCAGGCCCTGCCGGAATGCCTCGTAGCGGGCCGCGTTCGCGGAACCGGAGGAAGCACTTAGGTATACTATCAGGGGAATTTTTTTCGGCTGCTGCGCCTGGGCCATTCCCACCCACCCCAAAATCAAGACCAGGATTCCAACAACCCCCACCCATTTTCGATTTTGGATGGTTCGACGTCGCTCACCACAGGTTTTAGATCCTTCTACGTGGCTCAGGACAGGTTCCCGATTGTCGGAGCAAGAGAAACCGAAACGAATTCGAAATGTTTTGTTCATGTATTTTTCCCTCAATCAGTTAATGGTTTCGCGTTCCCAGCTCCGGTTTGAACCTGAAACCCGAAACCAGGAACCTGAAACCTTTTAAGCTCGTTTCCACGGACACATCACGCGCTCGAGCCACTGAAGCAGCCAGGTGCCGAGGATGCCGAGAATCCCGAAGGCGATCGTGCAACCGAACACCTGCTTCACCAAAAGCAACTGATATGATTCCCAGAGCAAAAATCCGAGACCTGCTTTAGTGGCTTCGATCTCGGTGATGAAAACCAGAATCAAGGCCGTGCCGGCTCCCAGCCGGAGGCCGGTAAAGATATTGGGTAACGCTCCCGGAATCACCACTTTCGTGAAGATCTGGCGCTGGTTCGCCCCCAGGTCCCGCGCGGCTTTGAGAAGCACCGGATCGATGGCTTTCACTCCGGTGACTGTGTTGATCAAGACGAGAAAGAGAACGCCGATCATGATGGTCATGACCTTCGAGGTTTCGCCCAGGCCAAACCAGAGAATGAAGAGCGGAAAGAGCGCCGACTTCGGGATCGGGTAGATCGCGGCGACGAGGGGATCGACAGCGTCTTCGACGGCGCGAAACCATCCCACCAGAAGCCCGATAAGAATCCCGAGGATTGAGCCGTAGATGAAGCCTTGAAGCACCCGATGGAGACTCACGGCGACGGCCCAAGGCAGGCGGCCGTCGAGGGTCAGGTCGATCATGGTGCGAAGAACCGAGATCGGTGCGGGAATAATCAGCTGATTGACTTCGCCGAGCCGCACTACGCCTTCCCAGAGCAAAAGGAAAACGATAGGAGAAATGATCCTCAGCGGCCGATAGCGTTTCCACATAAAACCCCCTTAAGAAACAGTTGAGCACCTTGTTTCGGGTCTCGTGTCTCGGGTTTCGTGTTGGGAGAGGGGAACTCGAAACACAAAACTCGGAACTCGAAACTATACTACGTGAGTCCCTCCGCTTTGAGAGAGCGTTCGACTTCTTCTCGGATTTGCTCCGAAAGATATTCGAGCAGTTCGGCTTCGGCGCGCCCTGTGATGCTGCGGGGTCGCGGCAGCCGCACCGGGACGATTTCCTTGATGCGGCCGGGACGAGCGGTAAACAGCACAACCCGATCACCGAGCAGAACCGCCTCGTCCAGGCCATGAGTCACGTAGATAAAGGTCCGTTTGGTCTCTTGCCAAATGCGCACGAGTTCTGCTTGCAGCACCTTGCGGGTCTGGGCATCCAGTGAAGCGAGCGGTTCGTCAAAAAGCAAAATGGCGGGATCGTTGGCAAGCGCCCGCGCGAGCGCCACCCTCTGGCGCATGCCGCCTGACAGCTCGTGCGGGTAGCGATGCTCAAAGCCCCGCAGATGAACTAACTCGATCAGTTTCTGAGCATTGACTTCGCGCTGGGCTCTTGGCACGCTTCTCACTTCCGGACCAAAGACGATATTTTCCAGAACCGTGCGCCAGGGAAACAGAGCGAATTCCTGAAACACCATTCCGGTTTGCTTCTGACCGTCTGCCGACCTGCTGATGTCGACCGTGCCGCTCCCGGCTTCCTCCAATCCCGCAATGATCTGGAGGAGGGTGGATTTGCCACAGCCCGACGGTCCAACGAAAACCAAGAACTCGCCTTGTTCGACCTCCAAACTGATGCCGCCAAGCGCCACCACTTCTTCTTTGGTCCGCTCGATGTGCCAGACCTTGCCGATATCCTTGAGGCGCAGAATGGATGCCATCACTCTTGTCCGAAATCTCCCCTGGCCCCTCTTTTTCAAAGAGGGG
>Ga0105068_1000070_pt1 | contig 9868 bp, 9 predicted proteins | sample GWRWN1_10_20_FD_90064 | JGI IMG/M metagenome (GOLD analysis project Ga0105068, IMG submission 90064) | Riverbed sediment microbial communities from areas with no vegetation in Columbia River, Washington, USA - GW-RW N1_10_20 | ecosystem: Environmental > Aquatic > Freshwater > River > Sediment ...
CAGCTCTCCCCAAAGAAGAGCCGGTCAAGCCCGTCGAAACGAAACCCTCTGAGTCCGCTCCCGAGGTGGCCCCTACAACCCGGGTCGAAGGCGGCGGCAACGAAGCCGACGCTGGCAATCTTTTCGGCAAAGGCGACACAGCGGTTGTGCCGGGATCGGGGACGGCCGGTGGGGGCGGAGGCACCGCAAGCACAGGTTCGGGAAGAGGATCGGGTGATCCTGGACTTCAGGTTCCAACGACTCCGCTGAGAACCAGCCGCAAAGCCAAGCCGGTACAAACCGTCCGCGCTGTCTATCCCCCAATGGCTTTGCGCATGGGCATGGAAGGTGACGTTACCTTAAGAATTGAGGTCGACACGGAAGGGAAAGTGACAAAGGCGGAAATCATAAAGAGCGGCGGTGCCGGCTTCGATGAAGAAGCGCTGAAGGCAGTGAAACAATCCCGCTTCGAGCCCGCCCAAAAAGACGGCAAGAACGTCCCCGCCGAGTTTACCTATATTTACCGTTTTCGGTTGCAGAGATAGACAGGATGGGTTACGACCCCTGACCCGAAGAGGTTGGATCGTTACCACTCATATTATAGAAATCATAGTACGATCACGCAGCATGATTCGCGAATCCGGAATGCCGTAACAGTCAGCGCAAAAGAAAGGCAGGTTCCACATGGCCAGCACATCGCACTCTTCACACCAGCACCGCCACGATCACCACGATTGGGATTCTTCGAAGTACGTCTCCGATTGGGCCGCGGGCCAGGACCAAAAAGAGAAAGCTCGGCAGGAGCCGTTCCGAGTGTTGGCGAAAACTATTCCCTTTGACAATAAACTACCCATTAGAATTCTCGACGTCGGCGCCGGTTACGGGGCCCTGACTCAGTTTCTCCTGAGCCATTTTTCAAACGCCACCGCCATCTGCCAGGACGGGTCAGAAGAGATGGCGAAGCTCGGCCAAGAACGCATGAAGCACCTCAAAGGACGCTTTAAGTACGTCCTCTGCGATTTTTCCAAGCCAGGCTGGAGCCAAAAATTAACCGGCCCCTTCGAAGCCGTTGTTTCTGCGATCGCGATCCACAACGTCCGCAGTCCAAAAATCATTGAGCGCGTCTATAGCGACATCTATCCGCTGCTCAAGAACGGCGGCTGCTTCATCAATTTCGACCGCGAGCGTCCCCCGTTGGAAGACCAGATGAAATGGCTGAGGGACGCCGGCTTCCAGGACGTGCAACGTTTCTGGACAGGTGAAACCCGAGCGCTCTTCGGCGGATTCAAAAAGTAGATCGACCTGAAAGAACGTAGGGCCGCCCCGTGCGAATAGGTCAGTAAAAATAATTGCTGGTGAGCGTAGAAGCATTCATGGTTTTGCCGTCGCCTTTGTAAAAAAGCATGGATGTATCCCCACGAATTCGTGCCATAGTCCATGCCGGCAGCAATTCATTTCCGCTTTCGCTTATAATATTCGTAAAGGTCTTCAAAAAGAGCAGAGCCGCGAGCGAGACGAGCTTCATCGTCTTTGTTCGCCATAGCTACGCCGGCGATGATGCGATCGATTCCAGGAGTTTCATCTCGCCCAAACTTCGAGTCTTTTAGGTCTATGTCATGAACAATCTCAGCGATCGGGCCAAGCCCGGGATCTAAGAGTCCCACTCTTTCAATCAAAACTTCAAACGTGCAACGATCCCCTTCGTGGGTAAAGTCGGCTTCGTACATGTCAAATCGGATTTCTCCAGGCTCAGGTTGATATCCCTTGGCCGGGACAAACTTAAAGTGGGCATTGGGATCGATAAAGCGGCGAATGAGCCAGGCGCTTGCCATCCGGTCCACATGAATGCCCTTACGCGTAACCCAGGTGCGACCCTGAAAGTCTTGAAGCTGTTGTTTGGCTTTGGCCGCTTTTCCGGCCGGAGAGCTTTCCTGCAGTCGCGCATCGAGGGCAAAGATCAGTCGTTCTGCACTCTCTCTCCCTGGCGCACTAAAGAAATCGATCGCCAGGACCTCAGCCATACGCTTGTGAATTCGCTCCAATTCAAACGCTAACCGTTTTTCGCGCTCGCTATCAGTTTTGGTTTTCTTAGAAAGGGAGGTTGCGATTCGCTCCAGGTCTCGAGAGATCTCCTGATAATCGTCTTCTCTGGCCGAACGAAACAACTGCATCACTTCATCATCGGATAGACCATCAACGAAACGAGCCTCACACAGAGAAGCATCCCCTCCCGATTCGACGACCTCGCGCAACACCCACTGAAAATCCTCCTGGGTTTGATCGCTCTTGGGCAAAACATAGACAGAATTCTTCACAGGAACAGCGCCGAGGCGCTGCAGTCTGCGCCAGATTTTTACCCGGGTGTAATCCGGTTTGGGTGGAATCTGATGGATAAGCAGCAGCCAAGGACCTTCTATTTCCTGCATAGGCTTCTTGAAACCATTGACTCAAAGATACAGTCGTTATACATAAAGCTTCAGCTGTTAAGTCAACAGCTAACACAGACCTCTGAGATAGTCGATAGGCCGGTAGAGAAATGACAACTTCGAAAGTAGAGTCGTCTGAGCGATTCCATGATGAGAACTCGGTGCAAAAGGGAATTGGCTTATGGCCGCTCACCGGATATTTTCTGAAACTAGGAACAGTCGGTTTCGGCGGGCCGGTCGCGCTAGTAGGCTTCATGCACAGAGACCTGGTCGAGCAACGACATTGGATCACTGAAGATACTTACAAACTATCTCTCGCCCTCGCCCAGATCATGCCGGGACCGCTAGCGGCACAGGTTGCAATCGCCATTGGTTATTTTGAAGGCGGCATTCTAGGCGCAACGCTCGCCGGTTTAGCCTTCGTGCTTCCCTCGTTTCTAATGGTAGTTGGCATCTCGCTGGTCTATGTCGCATATGGCGGCTTGTGGTGGATGCAGGCGCTCTTCTATGCGATCGGCGCAACCGTCATCGCCATCATCGCCATTGCTGCCTACAAGCTTGCCCGCAGCACGAACAAGCGCGATCCGCTGCTATGGGGCATCTTCGTTGTGCTCACCGTGGTGACCGTGTGGGCCCAGGCCGAGCTTGCGGAGTTCTTTATTCTTGCCGGAATGGTGGTTCTCCTTATTCGGGCGTGGCCAGGTTGGAAACGGGGTCTTCTCGTGGGACTGGGTGGCGTAGCCTTAGGGTCGGCCATCTGGCTGCTGGAGGCCTGGCTCCGCCAAGCCGGGACGGCAGCCGATTCCGGGGATGTGCTAACTCAGATTCTCGTGTTTTTTACCAAAGCCGGCGCTTTTGTATTCGGCAGTGGGTTGGCAATCATTCCGTTTCTGCAACAGGGAGTGGTCCAGCAATTCGGCTGGCTCAACGAACACCAGTTCTTGGACGCGGTGGCGGTGGCTATGATTACCCCTGGTCCCGTGGTTATCACTGTCGCCTTCATCGGTTTTCTCGTCGCCGGTTTGGCCGGTTCCATCATGGCATCGATCGGCATCTTTCTGCCGGTCTATTTGTTCACCATCGTCCCGGCGCCCTGGTTCAAACGCCACCGAGATAACCCGCAGCTCAAGGCCTTCGTTGACGGTGCCACGGCGGCAGCCACCGGCGCGATCACCGGAGCGGTGATAGTGCTGGGCGCCCGAGCGATCATAGATTTGCCCACAGCGGTAATCGGGCTAGTCAGCCTCGCAGTCTTGTGGCGCTTCAAGATTTCGGAGCCGGTATTGGTCACCATTTCAGGTCTGGTTGGATTGATACTCTGGCCGTTGGTGCGGATGGGGTGACTGTGACTCTCGAATAGTTGAGGAGCTTGGCGGATCTGCCGACTCCCCAGTCCCCGCATTGAGTCCTGACCGTATGAACGATTAATTAGCTGAAAGGAGTTAAACGATGAAGTGGGTAACCCGTGCTCGACCGAAGGTAGATCGGATTGCTTGTCCGTGGTTGATCAAGCGCTTCGTCGATGGCGAAGCCGAGTTTTTGTATGTCTCTCCAGATAAAGTCATGGAAATAGCAAAGCAAGAAGGTGCCACGCCTTTTGATGTGCCAAACGTCGAGCTTGGGCATCATGGGTCTGAGTGCAGCTTCGATGCAATCATAAACAAATACAACCTCAAAGACCCAGCGCTTGAAATCCTGGCGCCGATCGTTCGGGGCGCCGACACGGACGCTAAAGATCTAACGTCGGAATCTCGAGGTCTGGAGGCGATCGCCGAGGGATTCCGGCTAGTGTTTCAGAACGACGACGAACTGCTAGAACGAGAAATGCCGGTATATGATGCCCTCTACGCTTATTGCCGGGAGAAAATCCCGCGAAGGTGAGCTAGGGGATAGCTGCACGAATCAAATCGCTCGCAGCAATTAGTTTGTTTTGACTTCACCGTGTAGCACGATTTGTCAATTCATATTACTCCTGATAGGCTCAGATCGCCCGGACTGAAACTTATTAGGTGGGTCGCTTGTTGGAAACCCTCGGTAAGGAAAGAACGCGTCCAGTGACATAGATCTCCTCACGCAAGAATCAGGAAAAGGAACCGGAATTTTACCCCGCACCCTAGCCTTAGGGTTGCGCTAGCGTTCGCTGTCTTGACGTATCGTGACTGCTGCCTGGACGAAAGGAAAAAGCCCGCGCTTCTCATAATAATAGATGAAATTTACCAGTGTCATGACATGGTTGGCGGTTTTGGCCCTCGCATTCTTTTTCACTGCCTGTGGCCGCCACGAAGAGAAGCCGGCCACCACGGTGGAAAAGAAACCGAACATCGTCACCACAGTCGCGCCGATCACCAGCATCGTGGAAAACATCGCCGGCGACAAAATTCAGCTGGCCGGCATCATCCCGGAGGGGATCAATTCGCACACCTTCGAGCCCATCCCGTCGGATAGCAAACTGCTTTCCAGCGCCGATTTGATCATTCTCAATGGCTTCGATCTCGAGACGCCGACCTTGAAACTGGCGCAAGCCAATTTGAAAACAGGAGCCTCCATCTATTCCCTGGGGGACAAGACAATCAAAGAGGCGGATTACATCTTCGACTTTAGCTTTCCCAAGGAACAGGGTCACCCCAACCCTCACTTGTGGCTCAACCCTGAGTACGCGATGCGCTATGCGACCTTGGTGCGCGATGAACTGATTCGCCTCGACCCAAAGAACAAAGCCGTCTATGAGCAAAACGCAGCGCAGTTTCTCAAAAAACTCGAAACCCTGGATCAAGCAATCAAAGAAGCGGCTCAAACGATCCCGCAAAACAATCGCCGCTTGCTTACCTATCATGATTCCTGGCCCTACTTTGCGCGGCGCTACGGCTTCCAAGTGATCGGTGCCGTCCAGCCTTCCGATTTCGCCGATCCCAGCCCGCGTGAAATGGTCCGGCTCATCGAGCAAATAAAAAAAGCAAAGGTCCCGGCTGTTTTTGGGTCGGAAGTTTTTCCCAGTCCGGTGTTGGAACAGATCGCCCGAGAAGCAAAAAGCCGCTATATTGACAAGCTCAGGGACGATGAGCTGCCCGGCAAACCCGGCGATCCTCAGCACTCCTACATCGGCATGATGGTTGAAAACATGACCATCATGTTCGAAGCATTAGGGGGCTCAACCGAGGCGTTGAAGAAGGTTGATCCCGCGCCGGTAGCGGGGGCTCACGCAGACTATCGGAGAAAAGACTAAACCATCATCGCTGCATGAACACACACGATCATCCGCACGGCCACACCCACGGCAGTCTCCATCCTCACGGAATTGAGGAACCGCCAGTCTCCGGCCTCTCCAGTGTACCGCTCGTCGAACTGTCCAACGTGAGTAACAGCTACGGAGCCACCCTTGCGCTCCAAGACGTTTCTCTTAAGGTCTGGCCCGGCCAGTTTCTGGCCATCGTCGGACCCAACGGCGGAGGAAAAACCACCCTGCTGCGCACCATCCTCGGCACAGTCCCGGTTCAGCAGGGCAAAGTTTTGCTGCGCGGCAAAGACCCGCAACGATCTGCGTTGGAGCATATCGGTTACGTGCCCCAGCTTGAGACCATCGATTGGAATTTTCCAATCACCGTCGAGGAAGTCATCTCCATGGGGTTTTTTAGCAAGAACCGCTGGTTTCGCGGCATCCGCGACGACGAGCGCCGCAAGCTGCAGGACGTTATGACGCGTTTAAACCTCAGCGGTCTCGGTGATCGTCATATCCGCGAGCTTTCCGGCGGCCAACAGCAGGCGGCTTTTCTTGGGCGCGCGCTGCTGGGAGATCCGGAATTGATCCTGCTCGATGAGCCCACCGCTGGACTCGATATTCGTTCACGTGACGACGTCATTCATTTCCTTCACGAGATCAATCATCAAGGAGTGGCCATCGTCATTACCGCCCACGATCTCAACTGGGTGGCGGCGCATCTGCCTTGGGTTGTCTGCCTCAATCGCTGGTTGATTGCCGAAGGACGTCCTCAAGAGGTGCTTAACGCCTCCGTCCTCAAGGAAACTTACCGAGGCGAAATGGTTGTCTTCCATCACGACGGCATGGTCATGATCGGCGAGCGGCCCCACGAGCCGCACAACTAAGACGAAATCATGGTTCAAAACGTTCCAATCGTTCCAATCGTTCAAAACGTCTATGATTAGAAAGATTTGAATCTCTCCGCGGTTTTTGTCTTAGTACGATTTGAACAGCTTGAACATTTTGAACGATTTGAACTTTAATGTCTTTACTCCTTCCCTTCGAGTACGAATTCTTTCGTAACGGCTTCATCGCAGCGGTGGTCGTCGGTGCGCTCTGCGGCTTTATTGGTGTCTACGTCGTTCTGCGCCGGATGAGCTATATCGGCCACGGCCTCTCCCACGCCATCTTCGGCGGCGCTGTCTTGAGCTACGTGATGAACCTCAATTTTTTTATCGGCGCTGGATTGTGGGCGTTGTTCGCCGGTTTTCTCATTCACTTGATCAGCCATCGACGGTGGGTCGGGGCCGACGCCGCCATCGGTGTCGTTACGACTTCCAGCTTTGCCCTTGGGGTGGCCATCGTCTCGACCTATCGGAGCTTTACCCGCAACATCGAAGCCGCGCTCTTCGGCAACATTCTCGGCATCACCCAAAAAGATCTCTGCATCGTCGTGCTTATTGCTCTAATGGTTTTCTCCGTGCTTATTATCCTGCGCCGGCAACTACTGTTCGCCACCTTCGATCCGGAAGTCGCTTCCGCCTACGGCGTTTCCACCGGCAAAATCGATCTGATCTTCATTACCCTGCTTGCGGTTACGGTATTGGCCTCGACCCAAATTCTCGGCGTCACCTTGGTCGCGGCCGCCATGGTGATCCCTCCGGTCATTGCCCGTTACCTGACCAATCGATTTCAGAGGCTGCTGATTCTTTCTCCCATTATCGGGACCCTGTGCGGTGCCGCCGGAATGTATCTGAGCTTCTACCTGGACATATCTTCCGCGGCGACCATCGTATTGACTGCCGCCGCTCTCTTCTTTTTCCTTGAGGTCTTATCCTGGTTCCGTCGACAACAACGGACTCGACACCCGCCTTTATCTATAAGTTGATCCGAAGACGGAGACCGCGCCGCTCTCACCCTATCGCCGAAGATCATCAAACCGAGATCGATGCTAGCGACGAGATCAGCTTTACAGTGAAGAAATAGAGTCCAGCGGCCCGTTGCCACAGCGCCGGCAGGACTTACCATTCGGCACCATTGCTTCAGCTTGAACGGTCTAAGAGGCGGTTTTGCTCCAACCGATGATCAATTTAAGTTTTGCCTCATGCAGCTTGCGCGGGCCAAGGTTTCTTGATTAGAATACCTTGTCTAAAAAAACATTAGCCAGAGGTAGTTATCGACACAGCGCGAACAGCAGTTCCGAGTTTCCGCTCCATCTGCGCCCTGGGAATCGTTTCCCTTTTTGTTCTTTTTCTCACGACGTCCGCGCCCCATCGTGTCCATCATTTTTTTGAGCAACTCCCATTTCCCGTTGCGCACGATCATGACGCCGCCGACAAGGCTCATAACCACGGCCATCACCACGATTCGCCCAAATCCCAACACACCGACTGTGCGGTACAGTCGGTGGCCCAGAATAGTCACGTTTCATCGGTGCAACTGATCGAGGTGCCGTTTTTAGAAGTTGCCCTCGCGTATAAACCTGATCCCGGGATCATCGCTAGCTCATTTTTTGACGCGTCACCCTTCTCTCAGAGAGCTCCCCCGGCGGCATAAGCCCCTTCGTCACTTTTCTTAGTAGATCGTCGAGACGTCTGACAGCGGCCCTAGCGGGCCGCCAACTGTTCCTATTGTTTTTTAACAAAGTAGGTGATTGTCATGAGCACACCGTTTACGCGAAGTTTCGCGGCTATCGCAGTACATCTCAGCCTCTGCTTGGTCCTGGCTGCATGCAGCGCTAATTTGAGACCACCCGACAACAATCGTGCCTCCGCCCCACTAAGCTTTGGACCGGAGCAGCGGCTTGGCGACAACGAAAAAAATCCATCCACACCGTTTCTGCGCTACAGTCCGGATGGCAGGCTGTTTGCCGTCTGGACCGAAGACCATGACACGCCCTGGCCCCAAGGGAGTCAGCCCGCCATGCATCAACATGGATCCGGCGACAGGGCGCCTTCACCCATGCGTAATGCGCTCCTGGGTTGGTCGGCTGATGGCGGCAAGACTTGGTCTTCACCGTGGCGGGTAAACAGCGGAGTCGAAGCGGTCCAGGGCGAAGAAAACGGGCCCAAAGTCGCCTTCGCCGATAACAAGGCTTACGTCGTCTGGTCAATTCCCGGCGAAAAGGGCGACAAAACTCGCGCCAATATCCGGTTCGCGATGGATGATGGGAAAGGCCACTTCACAGCGGCGCAGACCCTCAATGAAGTCAAGGATGCGGCGCGTTTTCCGATTATCGAAAACACTCCGGACGGCAACCTGCTGGCAGCCTGGATCGATCGCCGCATCGACAATCCGAAACCGCGCCAGCTCTACCTCATGCGACTCAGCCCCGACGGAAAATCGCTGACGAAGAACTATCAGGTGGGAGAAGGATTGTGCGAATGCTGCAAGCTGGGCATTGCCTTCGCCGACGGCGGAAAGACGGTTTACATGGTGGACCGGGAAGTGGACGGCAATAAGATTCGCAATCACGTACTACGCAAATCAACCGACGGTGCTAGCAGCTTCGGCGCGCCGGTGGAGATCAGCAACGACGGCTGGCAAGTCCCCTCCTGTCCTCACTCGGGCCCGACCATCGGACGGGACAGCCGCGGCCAGCTCCACGTCAGCTGGTTCACCCTCGGCCGCTCGGAGCAGGAGGCGGGCATTTATTACAGCGTGTCCAAAGACGACGGCAAGAGTTTTGCGCCGCGCCAATTGGTTCAGGCCAACACGGCTCCGGAGACGCTTTACGCGACTCTCGCCGTGGGGAATGACGACCGGGTTTATTTGGCGTGGAGCAATCTTGACCGCGACAACAAGGCGCAAATTTTTATGCGCACTCTCGCCGCCGACGGCCGCACCTGGAGCCCGATCCAGCAGATCAGCCGCGCCAAAGGCAACGCCGGCCGGCCGGTCTTGGCCCTAATGAAAAATCAACTGCAGGTTGCCTGGACAGAAACCGATGGCGAGGACTCCCGCATCGTCCTCAGAAGCGCGACGGTGGACAAATGAAAAAGCCCGATAATGGAAGATCGTCCCGTTCGGTCTTAGCAACCGGCTTGTGCTCACTATTCTGGTGCAGCGCTGTACTGATCCTCACGCCGGCAATTGCCCGGTCCCAACATACGCACGGCACTCAAAGTTCCGCGTCTGGTGTCGGCGCGCCAGCCATCGCTTTCGACCTGAAATCGGCGGACGGCAACTCGGTTGGACTGGCAAGCTTTCGCGGCAAACCATTGATGATGAACTTTTTCGCCAGCTGGTGCGATCCGTGCCGGGAGGA
>Ga0105068_1000074_pt1 | contig 9676 bp, 6 predicted proteins | sample GWRWN1_10_20_FD_90064 | JGI IMG/M metagenome (GOLD analysis project Ga0105068, IMG submission 90064) | Riverbed sediment microbial communities from areas with no vegetation in Columbia River, Washington, USA - GW-RW N1_10_20 | ecosystem: Environmental > Aquatic > Freshwater > River > Sediment ...
GAACCTCCTTACTGGATTATTAGATCTGGCCTCAGGGTGTAATCAAGCTGGCCCTTTTGACTCGTAATTCGTGTTCGCCAGGAGCAACAGTGACTATATAGAGTCTAAATTCCACTGGTTTGTTTAATATGTTCTTGGGAAGTGTAAAGGTCTGATTAGATGACTGACCATTGGTAATATTTAGGAAATTGCTCCAAAGGACTTTGTTGCTACTATTATCTCTTACCTCAGAAATGAACGTTGCGTTTCCAACATAAGATATTGCATCATAGTCTAAATTTAAAAGCACCGAGTCATTCGATGTGGAATTTATTTGTATTGGCAAATATGCACGGTTCCATAATTTACCATTTTTATCGGTTACAACTATAATATCAAGATCACTTGCATTCTGTGACACAATTGCAGCACTAAAGGGCTTCCAGATAAATGTCTTATAGATCAAATTTGTTTCGCGTGCCTGAGTGATTGACCACTGGTTTGGTACTAACATTAGAATAACTAAAAATATTATCGCGCAATAAATTGCCTCGAGCTGATTATCAAGTATATCCCTGCGATAATTCAAATCAAGTTCAAAGTCCTATATAGGTTAATCTGTCACTAAAAAAGTCTTCTTTTCTTAATACTCTGACAGCATCAACTATTATGCAACCTTTTTTGAAATCAATGAGGCTCAAAGTGGAATATACAGAGTGACCGGTGGATATAATGATACAATCAGCTTTTCCTAGGACAGAAGTCAATTCAGAGCAAAATTTAGCACCAAACGATTCATTTGAATACGGATCGTGTAAAATAATATTACGAAATCCCTCTCTCTTCAAGGCCAAAACCATGGTTTGAGTGGGTGAATATCTAGTATCGTTAACGTCGGGTTTATAGGAGACACCCAAAATTAAAATCTTGGAGTACTTTTTATTTTTCTTCTTTGATCGCATAGTACTTACTAAGATATCAACTACGTGGAAAGGCATAGAATCGTTTATGCGTCTAGCTGTTGTTACAATAGATTTTTCAAAATTCTTTCCCATTACTAGTAAATAGGGATCTTTTGGTAAACACGGACCGCCAACGCCAGGTCCAGGCTTATGTATATTTACGCGTGGATGTGTATTAGCTAACCTGATAACATCTTGCACGTCTACTTTTGACTCCCCGCATATAATTGCAAGTTCATTTGCAAAGGCAATATTTATATCGCGATAAGAATTTTCAGCAAGTTTTGATATTTCTGCTGTGGTTGTATCGGTTCGATGTATCTTTCCATTTGTGATCTTTTTGAATAGACTGAGAGTAGACAGGTAGCTTTGATCATCGTTTGCTCCTATGATTCTGACGTTTTCAATAAATTCTTGCAAGGCATTCCCAGGTGAAAATCTTTCTGGACAAAATGAGATGAGAAAATCCACATATGCTTTTTTATTAGAAAGACGTTCAATTAATGGAATAATATAACTCTTCATTGACCCTGGGGGGATAGTACTTTCAATAATGATTAGTTTAACTGTTGTCAAGTATTTTGCGACTGATTCTATCGCACTTTGCATGAATCTCATATCTGCACTATAACCAGTATTGTCCAGGGGTGTAGGTACACAAACAATTATGACGTCAGCAGAAGATAAAACATCGGGAAGAAACGATATACTAAATAAACCATTCTGTATAAATCTATTAATCAAATCTTTGAAACCTTGTTCAGGGAGTGGGCTTAAACCTCTTTTTAGGTTTCGAATTAATTTTTCATTAACATCGTATCCTAATACTTTGTAACCCAATTTTAGTAAAGACAAGGCCGTAGGGAGGCCAACCTGTCCTAGACCAATAACACAAATAACCGCCGTTTTTTGGTCAAGTTTTCTAACAAGGTCGTTGGAATGGTCCCCCTCTTTCATATTAACTCACTCACTCATTGTGCTTCTTTATTACCAAATTGAAATGACTATAATTTATATTGATTAGTAGGTATCTGATTCTGTATGTATTTATTTTTAACTTCATATCATATAGTTAATACCAGCTCACTTATATAGATGAAATTTGTTCATGTATATTCACATTTTAACTTTTATTGTAATGATCAGTTTATGAGTAAACATAATATGGGATTGGCGACCGTGATGGCACCAATAAATTTCCATCCTGCGTCATTATTGATACAAACGATATAATTAATCAATGAATACCATGTGTAAATTCAACCAAAAAGTAACTACCTTGGTGCTATTGGAGTTCCAATTATTTCAATTTTCTTATTACCCTGTTTAAACTCAACTGCTAATATTCTTAGAAGATCGGAGCTCTGAATTTGATTAGCAATTGCTCTCTGTCCATCTACAAGAATTGAATATGGGATATCAACATTGAGTGGGTTCTTTGCATCTATCAAAATTCTTGGAACTTTAATTAATACTATTCCATTCGTAGTCGAATTAAAATTTAAAAGCATTTTTTCCTGATTTTGATCCGCATTAATGGTAAAATTTTTAGCTCCATAAATGTCATATCCAATAGTGTATGTCTTATTGCCAATATTCAGATTATAAGCTTGGAAACGTTTACTATCCAGGAACCGAGCTATATTTTCCCTATTATCTTCCAACATTTTAAGATTTTCTAGACTCAAAGTAGAGTAACTCGGTCCTCCTTCAGTGATAATATATAGTCTAAATTCTATTGGTTTGTTTAATATATTGCTAGGAAGTAGAAATGCTTCATTTAGTAATTTGCCTGATGTATCATTTAAAAATGCGCTCCACAGAATTTTACTACTATTATCCCCTCTTATTTCCATTATAAATATAGGCTTTCTATTTGGTGGATGTAAGACGTGCTTTGATGCATAATCTAATGTCAGAACGGGAGGTGCAATAATTGATGAATTTACTTGCGTCTGTAGGAAAGCACGGTTAAATATCTTTTTAGGATTTTCAGTTATGATTGAAATGGTCAAATTTCCATTGGTCTGGGAAACATACGTCGGCTTGAATGGTTTCCAATTATGATTCTCATCAGTAAGATTCGCCAACAGTCCTGTTACATTTAATGGTTGGGCTTGGACGATGAATAAACCCAAATGGGAACCTAAACTCATGAGGGTAACGCTGGTAAAAAATGGAACAACTATGATAATTGCACTCGTTAATTGCTGCACAAATCTAATTATTGTATTAAAATATAACTATTATGATCCCCTTGATATCTCCTTGTAATTTATTAACTCAAATAAATTCTTATCCAAATTAATCAGATAGAGACGATGGAAATAATACTTGTCTGGATAAAAGGTATTCTGAACATATTACTATCTTCCAGGAAGTGAGCCGGTAGGAATACGAAAGCACAAAACTTTGAAGGAGAGAATCCGGATGGTAGAAGTACCATACCCAGGATTACGCAAGATGGTGTACGTAGCAACATCTAGGTAACAATAGATAGAGACTAACTAAATCTTCTAGAGTTAGGTTGCAGGGAGTATCCTAAATACGGCTCCATGCCCATCCGTGTCATTTGTTAAAATGTACATATACCCATCAGGTCCAATTGCTATATCAGTCATACGTCCAAACCCTCGTCCAAAAATAACGCGTTCAAGTTCTTGCATGGTATTAGCTGTCTTATCAGCAAGTGGTGTGTAGATGGCTAGACGTGTTCTGTTCTTGTCTAAATCAAAATGATAAATATTTCCAAAGTTGGCATCGGACACGAACATATCATACCTATATTGGGCACCCAATTTATCGGATGTCAAAAATTTTAAGGCTGTTGGAGCAACTGGATGGCTCCAAACAAACTCAGGATCACTGTATTTTCCGGGTTTTCCACTCTCACCAATATTTACGAACTCATCTGGATAGAAAGAATTTACCAAAAATCCTTGTTGCCTCTTCCAGCCACTGTTAAAGCCAGGCTCAACAAGGTTGATCTCATCACCATAATTAGGTCCATTTTCTGTGTCCCACAGATTACCTGTAACTGGATCAAAGTCTAATCCAAAACTATTGCGTATGCCATAAGCAAAGAATTTATTAACTAGTGTATTGTTCGCAAATGGATTGCCCGGAGCTGGATCCCCGTTCTGAGTTAACCTGTATATTACACTCGTACCATCGGGTGGTCGTCCTGTCTGATTGTTCTGAGCTTTAGTATTGCGTTCTCGGAGATCTCCCACAATTAAATATAGATTTTGATCCGGACCTAACAATAGTTTTCCACCATTATGCCCACCATCCATTTTTGATGACACAGCGGAGATATTTAGGAGCATTTTTGGCTCACCAAGCTCGTTATCTTTTAGCTCATATCTATAAAGACGATTACCCGATTCCTCGGTTAGATTATTAGAGTCTTGTGAATTTGAAGATAGAGTGAAGTATAAGAAAATAAAGGTAGGTCCTGAATTTTTATGAGTAGCAACGGTAACACCAAGCATTCCTCTTCCGCCTACATGGTTAACCGGTACGTCAAGTAGCGACTGATTTTGAATAGTACCATTTACTATTCTCTGAACTGTTCCTTTTGTCTTCTCTAGAACTATCATATCATTTGGCCCTAGAAAGGCCATACTCGTGGGGAAATCAAGCCCATCAATCACCTTCTCGACCTTCAAGTTGGGATCTTTGAGTGTTGGATTAGTATAATTGATAGGACGCAGTTCTTCACCAGAATCTTTGACCTTTTGTCCTGCTCCAGTCAAGCCGTCAAAAAAAGGAACTTCGGCGAGAACCATTTTTCCTGCAGGTAGCAAACAAATCACTAGACTTGAAATCGTGAAAAGTGTGATGATGATTCCTAAATTTCTCAATATTACAAACCTTTTGCTATGTGTCATATTCTAATCTAACTATTATTCACCGTTCTAATTCAATCTCCACTCTTCATGTTCCTCTTTTATCTATTTTGAATATTGCCCCCAGCTTATAAGAAAGAATATAGAGGCAACCGTCTGGTCCGACTTCTATATCAGTAATATCTTCAAATCCGTGTCCAAAGAAAACCTTCTGAAGCTCATACTTAGCGTCTGCTACTTTATCACGAAGCGGGCCGGTAAGATTTAACTTATTTCTCTGCTTGTTTAAGTCAAAATGGTAAAGATTGCCGTCCTTGACATCTCCTACAAACATGTCATTCTCGTATTGTTTGCCTAATTTATCAGAGTTCAGGAATTTAAGTGCAGTAGGAGCCACGGTATGATACCATGTAAACTCTGGAGGACGGTAAGTACCCTTGCCGTTAAAATTTACTAACCCTTCAGGTTTTAGTGGCGCTACATCTCCTACAATAGTTTCATTTAAGGGGTCTGGTTTCCATATGCCTTCAACACTTCTAAACCCACTGTTAAACCCAGGTTCAACGAGGTTTATTTCATCTCCAAAATTAGGACCGTTCTCTGTGTCCCAAAGCTTCCTAGTCACAGGATCAAAGTCCATCCCAAAACTATTCCTTATTCCGTAAGCATAATACTTGTCCAGGGGAGGAGTATCACCAAGGATACTTCCTCCTTTTATTGGATCGCCGTCTTGATTAACTCTGAGTATGCCACTAGATCCGTCAGGTCGGTCGCCAGTCTCTACATTCTGAGCCAGCGTATGACGGCCAGAAAACTCGCCTACGACCAAGTATACATTTTGGTCTGGCCCAACCAGGATTTTGCCACCATTATGAAACTCATCAGTTTTATTACCCACTCCGCGTGAACCTGATACATCTAAAAGCAACTTTGGATGTATCAACTTGTTCTTTTCCAACTCATATCTATAAAGACGAGCCTTTCCACCCGTTTGGGCGTCTACATCTTTTTGCCCTGATAATTCAATAAAGTATAAGAAAACATATGTCGGTCCACCGTTTTCATCCTTAGCGACAGCGATTCCCAACATGCCTCTTCCTCCTTCTGTTGCAACGTTTACATCAAGCACGGGTTTTGGCTGCAATGTTCCATTTATTATTCTCTTTACGGTTCCGTTATTTTTTTCCAAAACTAACAAATCATTTGGACCTAAAAATGCCATACTCGTTGGGAATTTTAGTCCTTTGAAGAGTACCTCCACCTTTATATTAGGATCTGTGATTATAGGCCCACCATTAGCGTAGAGGTTTTTTAGACTCAAAATAGAATGACTTGGTCCTCCTTCAGTGATAATATATAGTCTAAATTCTATTGGTTTGTTTAATGCTTTACTAGGAAGTGTAAATGCTTCATTTAGTAATTTGCCTGATGTATCATTTAGAAATGCGCTCCATAGAATTTTACTACTATTATCGCCTCTTATTTGTATTCGGAATGTGGGTTTTTTAGTTGGTGGATATAAGAAATTCTTTGACGCATAATCTAATGTCAAAACAGGATGTGCAGTATCTGATGTGTTTAGTTGTGTCTGTAAGAAAGCCCGATTGAATAGCTTTTGAGTATTGTTAGTTATAATTGATATCGTCAAATTTCCATTTGTCTGTGTGACATTCGTCGACTTGAACGGTTTCCAATTATGATTCTCATCAGTAAGATTCGCCAACAATCCTGTTACTGTTACATTTAATGGTTGGGCTTGGACGATGAATAACCCCAAATGGGAACCTAAACTCATGAGGGTAACGCTGGTAAAAAATGGAACAACTATGATAATTGTAATCGTTAATTTTTGCACAAATCTAATTATTGTATTAAAATATAACTATTATGAACCCATTTAATCTACAAATTCTCAATTATCGTTTCACGGATTATTTAAGCTAAAATAAAGATGTTTACAGTTTAATTTATCGTGGAATTAGATGTTTTGTGACTTTTTTAATGGAAGAATTACTATAAATCAACAGATGAGTAAGATATTTATCATAGTAATTCTTCAACTTGATAGAGCTTGACTGATCTATTATGTTTATTTAATTATATTTACTTTTTAGAAATGTTAATAGATTGTAACTTGTGCCGTATCCATCTAAATGTTGAGCAATAAAATGGAACATCAGAATTTGATATCAGTCATCATACCTGCTTTAAACGAGGAACTTGGAATTAAAAAGACATTGCTTGGCATACCCAAAAAGGAATTATCTGACCAAGGTTATGATTTGGAAATACTTGTTATTGACGGGAATTCAGACGATCGGACACGCTACGTTGCTGAAAAATTGGGGGCAAAAGTTATTATTGAAAGAAGGAAAGGATATGGACGAGCCTATAAGATGGGCCTACAAGAGGCAAAAGGCTGCATAATAGTTACACTTGATGCAGACGGTACATACCCAGCAAGTCTTATACCTAACTACATACAACAACTGAAAGAAAGAACTTTAGACTTTATTACAATTAATAGATTTTCTAGAATGGAAAATAATGCTATGGGATTTTCTCACAGAATTGGAAATAAATTATTAACCTTTGCAATGTTTCTTTTGTATTCAGTTAAGATAAAAGATTCCCAATCCGGAATGTGGATAATGTCTAAAAAATTTATTGACAGCATCAATTTACAATCCGACGGCTTTCCTTTATCTGAAGAAATTAAGATTATTGCGTTTAAATTCTTTGTAGCGGTGGAACTAGACGGTGTGTACTATAGAAGAGTCGGTAAGCTGAAGTTGGGAACAATTACAGATGGTTGGAGGAACCTGAAATATTTGTTTAAATATAAATCGTTAATAAATAATGCACTCATGCCAGTTTCAGAGCCACTTCAAAAAGAACCTACGTACTAACACGTAGATTGGGCTTTGTTCTATCGTAGTTGATAAAAGTATATAAGAAATTTCATAAATTTGGTTCTCTATTGAACATGCACTTCATTCTTTTTAGAGTATCTAGAGCTATTGCTTCTGCTATCAATACCAATTTGATTTTATTTTTGAATAGTGACTTTGGAAACATTTTTGTCCTCAATTTTTAAGGAAGTATCTCTAGGTAGTCTTTGAGACTAATAACCTTGTAGTTTAGAAGAGATTTTTTTAATGTGTTGTTACCTCGATTCAGAGATTAAATAAAACATCATATTAACATCCAAAAAATATAGAATAATCATTATAGATTGTATGAACTAAGTTGAAGGAACTAATCTAAATATAGTACCTTGATACGTGAGGACATACAAATGGCCATCAGGACCAACTTTAATATCCGTGATTGCACCAAATCCTTGTCCGAAGATAGCTTTCTGCCATTCAGTAATATTATCTGATGCTTTATCGCGCAAGACACCATCAATCATCAATTTATCTCTTTCTTTGGATAAGTCAAAATGGTAAAGATATCCTTTATGATAATCTCCTACGAACATGTCATTTTCGTATTGTTTACCAAACTTGGTAGAATTAAAAAACTTGACTGCTGTCACACCGACTCCCCCGAATGACCAAGTAAATTCGGGCGCACTGTATTTCCCCCTTCCATCAAAGTCTACTAAGCTCTCGTTATTCGATGACGCAATCTTCCCGAGGGAATTAGGATGTGACGCATTTGTGTTCCAAATGCCCTGTATCTTTGCCCACCCGCTATTAAATCCAGGTTCTACTAGATTAATTTCGTCTGCAGCACCTGGCCCATTCTCTGTATCCCATAAATTTCCTGTTACAGGATCAAAATCCAATCCAAAACTATTGCGTATACCATAAGCAAAGAATTTGTTAATTAGTGCTTTGTTCCCAAATGGATTGCCTGGAGCTGGATCGCCGTCCTGAGTTAACCTGTATATTACACTCGTACCATCGGGGGGTGGCCCTGTCTGATTGTTCTGAGCTTTAGTGTGATGACCTTTGGCATCACCAATTACCGTATACACGTTATTGTCAGGCCCAATTGCAATCTTGCCACCATTATGTATACAACAGGGTCTTGATGGTAGATTGAGTAGTAGTTTGGCATTTACTAATTTATCGTCATCTAACTCATATCTGTAGAGACGATTCCCTAAGTCCCTGTAAAAAGAACCTTTCTCACCATCTTTTGATTTGGTTTCAGTAAAATATAAGAAAACATAGGTCTTATTGGTTGATTGATTTTTTGTCAGGGCGATCCCTTCCATCCCCCTCTCACTTTGAATTGCAACGTTTACATCAAGCACGGGTTTTGGTAGCAATGTTCCGTTTAGTATTCTCTGTACAGTTCCGTTATTTTTTTCCAAAACTAACAAATCATTCGGACCTAAAAATGCCATACTGGTTGGGAATTTTAGTCCTTTGAAGAGTACCTCCACCTTTATATTAGGATCTGTGATTATAGGCCCACCATTATAAGAGGATCCAAACCGATAAACGTAGAGGTTTTTAAGACTCAAAATAGAATGACTTGGTCCTCCTTCAGTGATAATATATAGTCTAAATTCTATTGGTTTGTTTAATGCTTTACTAGGAAGTGTAAATGGTTCATTTAGTAATTTGCCTGATGTATCTTTCAGAATTGCATACCAAAGGATCTTACTATTTTTGATATCTCTTATTTCTATTACAAATACAGGCTTCCTATTTGATGGATGTGAAAGGTGCTTTGATGCATAATCTAATGTCAAAACAGGACGTGCAGTATCTGATGTGTTTAGTTGCGTCTGTAATAAAGCCCTATTGAATAGCTTTTGAGTATTGTTAGTTATAATTGATATCGTCAAATTTCCATTTGTCTGTGTGACATTCGTCGACTTGAACGGTTTCCAATTATGATTCTCATCAGTAAGATTCGCCAACA
>Ga0105068_1000077_pt1 | contig 9493 bp, 9 predicted proteins | sample GWRWN1_10_20_FD_90064 | JGI IMG/M metagenome (GOLD analysis project Ga0105068, IMG submission 90064) | Riverbed sediment microbial communities from areas with no vegetation in Columbia River, Washington, USA - GW-RW N1_10_20 | ecosystem: Environmental > Aquatic > Freshwater > River > Sediment ...
ATCTTTGTCCTTCCGCTGCACCGACGCGTCCAACAGCGACTCTGTGCCACCGTTCCCCCAAATGCCTCACTCACGAATGCCGACTAACGCGGTAAACAAGTACGATTTTTCTTACTTCGTGCTGGTCCTCCTTCGTGGTAAAATCGGGTTTGTCTTTTTGGTTGAGGCTCCGCGGTAGCTTCCTCTATGTCAGAGAAATCTGTGCGGGAAAATGAAAATTTTCCATTTGCATCGACCCTAAGCAAGAGGAGTTCGTCAAGGGTAGGCTTGCATCGAAAATTGTACGTGGAAACAGGCAATCCTTGGCGACTACTAACCAGCAATAAAATCGATGTTGCATTTATCGTTTTTTTGACCGCAGAAAGATTGCCAACTTGAGACAGGTGTGTCCACTAACAGACAACGCTTTCTCTCGGGAGAGATCGTTTTCTCTTGAAGACACTGGTGTAAGCGCGGTATAAAAATTGCTCATTTTTCGCCCCTCAACGAATCGGGGGAGGTTTTTGATGAACGGCAACAAGTTAGAAAACAGAGGGCGGCCTGGAGGCCGGAGAGTCGTGATAGCGCTCGCCAGTTGTGTTTTCGGTGTGGGCTTAATCCTATTGGCATCACAAATGGGGTCCAAGTCAGAGGATGGAACCGCAGCGACGGGAAAGGACTCTTCCGCAGACGGGCAGAAAAAGACAACCCATCGCACCTGGAACATCGCGCTGGGTAATGTGGTCGTCGTAGCGCCGGATCTGGGCTTAAATGCCAAGGCTTTCAAGGGCGGACAGGTTGAAGAGTCCAGGATCGCGACCAGACTCGAAAGCCAGTTGCAGGGCCTACGTGAATTCTACCGAGAGGAAAGTGAGAGAGATCCAACCCTCATGGGTGGAATGCTGCTCCAACTAACCGTCAGCCCCTCCGGGGATGTTACTCATGTAAAGGAACTCATCTCGCGCATCGCGGACAATGAATTTAAGAATGCGGTGCTGGGCGAGGCGTCCAAGTGGACGTTTCCGGAAATCATAACAGACAGCACAACGATCAATTGCCCAATCTTGTTCGTTCGCGAAGGAATGGACATCACCACGATCGTGCAGTGGGAAAAAACCCTCGGCCAATTCAGCGAGAAATCCGCCATTGCCAAAATGAATGCGCAGGCGATTCAACAAAGCCAAGCCCCGGAGGGCTTAAAGCGGAGCGAACCAGTTGCTAAAACCGCGCCGCTGTCCAATAAAACTAAGGCCGAGCAAAAGCCGGAATTAAAATCGCCAACTCGGATGTATCAAATCAAGCATCCAACCGCAGTTCGCCAGGAGCCGAACTTTGAGTCTCCCGCGCTCGGCAAATTCCCGCCGGGGACTAAAGTCACGGTTATTTCAGCGCGCGGCGACTGGGTTGAAGTGCGGGCGGATGATGCCAGTCTGGCTGGCTTCATTCGCAAGGAGTTTGTCACACCCGTCGAATTGACTCAGAAAAGCAAAGTCCTCTCATCGCAGTAGGGGCGACCGGCCGGTCGCCCCTACATTGAAATACAAGATTCAAACCCTCGACCTGTACGAAGAAGCATCCCGTGAGAATCAATCTCTTCCTTGGACGTGAGTCACATTAATCTTTTCAGGGCATTCACCAGTAACTCGACATTTTCCACCCGGGCACCGTGTCCCATCAAGCCGACACGCCAGATTTTGCCCTTGAGTGGACCAAGGCCGGCGCCGATCTCGATATTGAAATCATCGTACAAACGTTGCCGCACCTTTGCGTCGTCCGCGCCCTCGGGAATACGAATAGCGTTGATCATGGGCGCCCGGATCGATTCCGTCACAGCGGGCTCGATCTCCAGCTTACGCATCTCGCGAATAAAGACCTCGTGCACTTGACGGTGGCGCCGCCAACTGGCTTCTAAACCTTCCTCAAGCACTACCCGCAGGGCTTCATGCAAAGCATAGTTCATCGAAATGGGCGCGGTGTGATGGTAGACACGTTCGCTGCCCCAATATTTTTCAATCATTGATAAATCAAGATACCAGCTCTGAACTTTGGTCTTACGTTTTCGCACCGCCTCGATGGCCCGCTCGCTGAACGTCACCGGGGAAAGCCCCGGCGGGCAACCCAGGCACTTCTGCGTACAGCTGTAACACGCATCGATACCCAACTCGTCCACCTTAACCGGCGCCCCGCCCAGCGATGTCACAGTATCGACGAGCAACAAACCGTCGTGCTCATGAACCAGCCGTGCTATTTCGTCCAGCGGCTGGAGCACGCCGGTCGAAGTCTCTGCGTGAACCACCGCAACGACCTTGAAGCTCTTTTTCCCAAACGCTACGCGAAATTGCGCCGGATCGAGCGCCGTCCCCCACTCTGCTTCAACGGTATCCACCTGGGCGCCGCAGCGTTGGGCAACGTCCACCATCCGTGTGCCGAACACTCCGTTTACCCCGATAAGCACCGGATCGCCGGGCTCAAGGAGATTGACGAAACAGGTCTCCATGCCCGCGGTGCCGGTGCCGGACATGGGCAAGGCAAGCCGGTTTTTGGTCTGAAACAGCTCGCGCAGCATCGCCATGCTCTCGTCCATGATCTTGAGAAACGCCGGATCGAGATGGCCGATTACTGGCAGAGATAAATTCTGCAGGACACGCGGATTCACCGGACTTGGGCCCGGTCCGAGCAGCGTGCGCAAGGGCGGATTGATCTTCGGTGCTATTTCCATCTGACTCTTTCCTTTCAATTTGGCCTTTCAGTAGAACGCGTGATGCACCCGTCATCGAGCTTGTCTTGGTGCAGCCTTAGGAATACTTCCAGTCGTTCTACCCTTAGACAGCGCCACTAGCAAACAAGTTCCTGATCATTCCTATCGATTTGGAACCGGGTGCCCTTTGTTTAGGCAGAAGGGTGAGTAAGCATGCGGCATCCCAACAAGGCTATAGCGAAAAGAAATAGACTTTCACGGACTTTTTCCTTTAAGGTCTTTGGCATGACCATTGCTGTTCCAATTTTTAGAATTCAAGGAGCTGCTAATTGAGATAGTTTTAATTTACTGTCCCGGACTCAATGACGCGATCCGAGAAGGAAACAGAGCAAAGGCGCTCCCATCAACGAATTGGTAGCGCTTTTTTAATTTCAGGGAGGGGGTCGGAACGAGTACGGTGATAAGCCAAGAAATCGATAGTCGGTGAAGCGTGGGATAGCCGACTCTGGCGCGTGCTTCCGTCTGTGCGACCGCGCTCCTCGCATGCCTCCGCGTGGGGGCAGGTTACACAGTGCCGGAGCCAATGCGGAAGCGCGCGCCGCTTAGTTCCATGTGCCGGGGAATCCTCATCGCCTATGCTTACAGAATTTGACCCGGCGAAAAAGGAGACGCGAAAATGGAAAGATTTATCGAGGTAGCAAACGTTAAGGAAATAAACCCGGGCCGAGCAAGACTGATTCACTTCGGATATCAAAGCATCGTCATATTCAATGTCGGGGGAGCCTTTTACGCTACCGACGAATTCTGCACCAGCGACGGTGGGTCACTCTCTGAGGGTACACTCATAGGAACCACGATCAGGTGCTCCGCTGACAACTGCACCTACTATCTCCCAACCGGTGAATGTTTGGACTCAACGACAAAGCCGCTTACTACCTACGCCGTCCACATTCATGGAGAAGTTATCAAGATTGATCGGAACGAGATTAAGCGGAAACTCTTGCCGGTTATCCAGCGCGGGAGCTTAAACGATTCGTTTTGGCTCGCGGACGCGAGGATCTAAATCATCCCCGGAGGATAAGAAGTTGAGTTACCTGCCGATTCTTTTGCAGCTTCGGGACCGTCCTTGCGTAGTGGTGGGCGGCGGGATAGCGGCCACAAAAAAGGTTGAGGCACTCCTCAGAGCCGACGCTAGGCTCACGGTCATTAGCCTGCATGTCACAGAGGTTATCGCAAGGCTTGCTGCAGCCGGCCATTTGCAGTTGGTCAGCAGGCCATATGCCAGGGGTGATCTCAGAGGCTTTTACCTGGCCTACGCAGCCACTGGACTCTCCGCTGTCGATGAGCAAATAGCTCGTGATGCGGAGTCTGAACACATATTGTTGAGCGTGGCGGACGGGAGGTCGCTCGGCAATTTTATGAGTCCGCCGATTGTTCAACGCGGAGATCTCACTATTGCCATTTCAACGAATGGGAGAAGCCGCGGCTTTGCCCAGCTCATGAAGAAAAAATTGGAGCGTCTCATCGGCTCCGAATATGGAGATCTACTTGATATAGTGGAGGCCGAGCGCTCGGTTATGCAGAACCCGTGCTCCAGCGCGAAATCCGGGAGATCTCTACCTAACGAAGCAGCGTCCTAACCCTGTCCTAACCCGGATTATTCACCGTACGAGGGAAAAGCATGACAGAGTGTAGACCGAGAGTGAGCCTCGAAGCGAGCGGGCACCCTCCGGGATTGCAGATGGCAAATCGCAGATTACAAATGGAAGTTTGAGATCTGCAATATTCAATTTGCAATTCCGAGCGCCAGCGAGGACGAGCTCATTGCCCGCGACCGGAGAGGCTTACTCCTCGGTTGTTTTGCCCCGTGAATAATGCGTTCTAAGTCTCCGCCCTAACGCGCAATTCCATCGAGCCAATTTTCTCAATCGTTCCCTTAAGGTGATCGCTATCGTTGAGCTTGCTCACGCCGGCGGGGGTCCCCGTCGTGATCAGGTCCCCTGGACGGAGGGTCAGGCAGCTCGTGAGAAACCGGATATGCTCACGCAGGCCACAAATCATGTCGCTCGTGTGTGCGGTCATGACCTCCTTGCCGTTCTGTAGTACCTTGATCGAAAGATTCTGTGGTTCATCGATCTCATCTCGGGTCACGATCCACGGCCCCAATGCACTGAATGTATCAAACCCCTTTCGAATATTGCGCGTGTTATGCATGCCCTTGCCCCAGGGGTCCCGTTGGCTGATGTCCCAGCAGATCGTGTAGCCGAAAACGTAACTGAGTGCTTGATCCTCGGTAACTTTCCGAGCCCGCTTGCCGATCACGGCGCAAAGCTCGCACTCGAAATCGACGAGCTTGGAGATTTTCGGCAGAATAATAGTGTCGCCGGGACCGATGATCGATGAAGTCGTCTTAAGAAAGAATTCCGCCATCAAGTCATCCTTGTTTTTGATTTCCTTGTTCGCACTTCCCATCCGATCGACCATTTCCGCTCGATGCGCGTAGTAATTCGCGGCGGCCGCCCACAGAGAACCCGGGTTCGTGATCGGGGCAAGCAGTTTCACGGAGCTCAGATCGACACCGCCGGCGCCGGAGGAAGCATCGCGGGCAATCTGCATCGCCGCGGGATTGTTGGCAAGCGTATCAATAATTTCGAGCATGGTGTAACCCTGGCGCGCTAGACCCGCCTTAATCAACGCGTCACCAATATTATGAACTTTATCTGCGACGATCGCGCCGGCTTGGTTATTATCGTAATGACAAATTTTCATGTTCGCCTCCGCTTTCACAAATTCAAAGACTTTCCTCTCATACCTGAAGGTCCCGGTAAAGTCCAATACGTCGCCATCCAAACTCCAAACTCAAAACCTGTCCTGAGCCATGTCGAAGGATCCGAAATTCGAAACAATTTCCAATGCTCAAAAATCAGAAGGTTCCAAACAAGCCCAAAGGGAGGAGTAGCGAGTGCAAATGACAAGAGATGAGAGAATTCTTCTCCCCCTCGACACTCTACCCTCGACCCTCGCTGCTCCCGCATCCGCCGCCGTTTGACGACTGTCACCGCGCCGTCGTATTTAGAAGCGAGCGATCCTATAACACGTAGAAGGAGACCACAGAGGATGTTGAATCTAACGGCAGCCGTTACAAGAAATCCCCGCTTTGAGCCGCTCATCGACGGCACCATCACGTCGAAGATTCTCAATCTCCAATTCGTGGTGACCACGCCGCCTGAGCTTTTCTACCGCAACCTCAAGTACGACGAGTTTGACGTTTTTGAGATGTCTCTTTCCGAGCTGGCCATCTCTCAAGAACGCGGCGAAGGCACACGATGGCAGTGGAGCGCTCTGCCGGTATTCCCCGCCAAGGCCTTTCTATGGTTCGGGCTGTACGTGAATAGCGAAGCAGGAATCCGGGGCATCCAGGACTTGCGGGGCAAACGCGTGGGCGTGCCAGATTATGCTATGACAGCCGCGCTCTGGTTCCGCTCTTTTCTCTGGGAGCTTCATGGAATCCGGCCGCAAGACATTTCCTGGCACGTCGGCCGGACCAAGCAGTTCAGTCACGGCGCCCTCGTAGGACTCGACCAGCATCCACCGACCGGAGTCGCGCTCAGGTGGTTGACGGAGGAAGAAACCTTTGACCGTATGTTGGACCGCGGGGAATTGGATGCAGCCTACAGTATTGCGCCGCGCCACGATCCAAAGTTGCAAACCTTTGGCAATATCGACCGTTACGGGGGAACACCCATTGCTGGGAATCCTCGGCTGCGAAAGCTGTTCGACGATGGCGGTCACCAACTGGTGATCGAATACTTCCGGAAGACTGGTTCGTTCCGGCCAACCACACCCTTGCGGTTCAAAAGCGTTTGCTCAACGAGCATCCCTGGCTTGCTCTGGAGCTATTCAAGCTCTTCCAAGAAGCCAAACACGCAGCTTACGAAAGGGCGAAACGGTGGAGCTCAGCTTATCTTTATTTCGACGGCAACGACGCGGCAAACCAGGCCGCTCTCTTCGGCGACGATCCTTTTCCCTATGGCATCAAAGAAAATCAAAAGATGTTGGAGCTTCTCTTCCGCAACTCCCACGAAGAGGGCTTAACTCACAAGCTCGCTCGGGTCGAAGATCTTTTTCACCCAACTACCTTGGACACTTGACCTATTACGTCGTTGGCAATAATACGGAGCTTCACTGGTGTCAAAATAAGCTTTTCTCCGCTGAATGAGGAGGAATCTGATGATCACAACTGATTCGTCTTTGCGTTTGTATTGTTCCTTCTCCCCTTGCGGGAGAAGACTTAGGATGAGGGGTGATCCATTTTGCACCCTCACCCTCGGCCCTCTCCCATCGAGGGGCATCGAGGGAGAGGGAATCAAATTGCGCACGAGCCCCTTTTACCGATAGATAAATGACGAGATTATCCCAATAAGGAAAATCCATGAGCGCTAAATTTCCCGCCGTCGATGCCGACGGCCATCTTGAAGAAGTCCATATCAACTGGAAAGAACGAGTCTCCGAAAAATATCGGGACATGGCTCCGGAGCAGCGTCCGGCCAGCGACAGTCATTTGCGTCTCATGCTGGAAGGCAAGCCCTGGCCGAAACCGAGCGGCCTTGGCCTCGGCGTTGGAGGCCCCTACCGTCGTTCCCATCCTCGACGTGAGGGAATGAAAGATTCCAAGGCGCGGCTTATCGACATGGCCAGCGAAGGAATCGAAGTCGCCGTGCTCTTTGGGGGTGGCCTTGGGGGAACCATCCCAGCGCTTGAAGATGCTGCCCTGGCGACCGAACTGGCCCGCGCCCGCAACACCTGGGTGGCGGAATATTGCTCGGAAAATCCCGGGCGTCTTAAGGGGACGGCGGTGTTGCCGCAGCAAGATACTGCCGCGGCGGTGGCCGAGCTCACACGCACCGTAACTGAGCTCGGATTCGTCGGCGTCTCGCTTTTGCCCAATCTCCGTGGACGTCACATCGGGGATCCCTATTTCTTTCCTCTTTACGAGGAGGCCGAGCGTCTTAACATTCCTATTTGTGTCCATATGTTTTTGGGACGCTATGGATCAGAGGCGACCGGCACCATGCGGGTCGATAAGTTCTTTTATTCCCACCTTTTTGGACATACTTTCGAACAGATGATCGCTCTGGCCGTGGTCTTGGGAGAAGGGCTATTGGATCGCTTCCCCAAGCTTCGTTTTGTGTTTTTGGAATCGGGCGCTGGTTGGCTGCCTTACTGGTTTTACCGCTTGGACGAACATTATGAAGTGCTCGGCAACCAGGTGCCGGAACTCAAAACGATGCCGAGCAAGCTTCTGCAACGCGGGCAGCTATACTTTTCCTGCGAGGCCGATGAAACGGAAATCCCCCGCGTCATCGAAACCATCGGAGATGACTGGATCGTCTTCGCCTCGGACTATAGTCACTTCGACTCCCGTTTCCCCGGTGCTTCTCAACCGATTATCGAAAATCGACGGCTCAGTGACTCATCCAAGCGCAAGATTCTCAATGACAACGCACGGCGGCTCTATCCACTTTAGTTGAAGGCACGAATGATGTTGTTAGCTCTAATCCGACAAATTATTTTAGTTCTTGAACGATGCGTTGAGCGAATATTCCCTCTCCCCTCGCGGGAGATGGCAAGGGTGAGGGGGCGTTACAAACCGTGGTCACCCTCACCTCATTCCTCTCCCGTTTCGCGGGGCGAAGGTCAGGATTTCCCCTCTTTGGAAAAGAGGGGCCAGGGGAGATTTCCGGAGTCACCGAGGGTTCCACATCTCCGAAAAATCCCCCTTATTCCCCCTTTACCAAAGGGGGAAACTCTTGCTTGCACCACCTCCTTAATTACAACACAGTTTCTAAAGAGAGAGCTTTTTCGACACGAGCTTCTAGCCCAGGTTAAAATTCTCGGACTAACGCTCCTATTAGGATCGCTGTCTTTCGATCATGCAATCGCCGAGAACGTCAAGATCGGCATTCCTTCACTTACCGTAACCATGATGCCGATCGCCGTCGCAAAGGAACAGGGATTCTTTCAAAAGGAAGGGCTGAATGTCGAAACGGTGCTCATGCCCGCTTCCCTGAACATCAAGGTGCTTCTAAGCGGCGACATCCAATATGCCACGACCATAACTGCCGGAGTCGTGGCCAACGTGCGCGGCGTCAACACGCGAGTCGTGATGTGCTTTGTCGATCGGCCGCTCCTCGACCTGGTGGGGAACCCGGAAATCGGCTCGATCGCAGACCTTAAAGGAAGATTGGTCGCGATCTCTTCCCGTGGCGGATTGCACGACGTCACCATGCGCCGCATCTTCGTTCAATCGGGGATGGATCCTGCACAGGCGACTTTTATCACTGTCGGAGAGCAGGGCGCGATGCTGAATGGAATAAAATCAGGACGGGTCGCAGCCGGCTTGCTTAACCCGCCTCACAATTTTGTTGCCTACCAGCAGGGACTCAAAAATTTGGGATTTGCCGGAGACTTCTTTCGCGCTCCCAGCACCGGTATTGTCACCATGCAGGAAACTCTAGAACGGTCCCCAGAACAAGTCAGGCGCCTGACCCGTGCTCTAGCACGCGCGCGGATCTTCGCCAGAGAAAACAAGCCCGCCACGGTCGCCATCTTAAAGCGCTTCGTCAGACTACAAGATGAAGACTTGGTCTCGAAAATTTACGACTACCACAGAAAAGCCGAAACGCCGGACGGCAGGGTAGACATGGCCTTGGCGAGTGAAACCGTCCGTGACGTCCGTCAAGCCGAGGGAATCACGAAGGAGATTCCTGTGAATCAAGTCTTCGACTTCTCGTACTTGCCCCCGCAGCGCTAGGC
>Ga0105068_1000078_pt1 | contig 9409 bp, 8 predicted proteins | sample GWRWN1_10_20_FD_90064 | JGI IMG/M metagenome (GOLD analysis project Ga0105068, IMG submission 90064) | Riverbed sediment microbial communities from areas with no vegetation in Columbia River, Washington, USA - GW-RW N1_10_20 | ecosystem: Environmental > Aquatic > Freshwater > River > Sediment ...
TCGGGAATCCAGGCGAGACCGGAACTGGACCCCCGATTAAAACATTCGGGGGTGACGCCTTTGGGATAAATTCTCATCGCTATGTTCTGATACCCCGTCAGCTTGCTGCGGGGTAGTTCATTGGCAGCGAGAGCCTAGGACTTTTTGACCAGGGCTTGAGGGGCTTGCTGCTCGATGACCTTGACGACCGTGCCGGGATAGCTTCGCTTTTCAAATTGGAGGACAAAATATTTGGCTTTGACAGGGTCGCCTTTGTTGTCAAAGGTGATGGAGCCGGTGACGCCTTTGAAGTTCTTCAACTTCCGGACTGCAGCCGACACTTCCGCGCGACTCGGTTTCTTACCGCCGTTGGTTTGCAGGGTTTGTTCGATGGCTTTAATGCCGACCAAGGCTGCGTCGTAGCCGTACATGGCGAAGGACTCGACTTCCTTGCCGAAGCGCTGCTTGAATTTCGTGGCGAAGGCGGCGGACTCCGGGTAGGCTGCGGGCGGCCCGGCCACCGTGGTGTAATAGCTACCCACCACTTGGGCACCGGCGATCTTTACCATCTCCGAAGAGTCCAGGCCATCCGGTCCCATGAACGCCGCTTTCACGCCTTTTTCACGCATCTGCTTTAACAGCAACCCGCCCTGATGATAGATGCCGCCGAAATAGACCAGGTCGGGATTCTTCGCTTTCATCGGCGTGATGATCGGTGAAAAGTTGGCGCGCTCTTCGGTGCCGTCATAACCCAAAACTTTCAAACCTAGCTTGTTGGCCTCGTTGCGAAAGTTATCGGCTACTCCCTGGCCATAGAGGGTTTTGTCGTGGATGATATAAACGGATTTAAGCTTGAGATCCTGAGCGGTGAATCTGGCGCCGACCGGACCTTGAACATCGTCCCGGCCGCAGACTCGGTTAACGTTGGCGTAGCCTCGATCCGTGATTTCCGTCGCCGTGTTGGCAGGCGAGATCATGGCCAGCATCGCATCCTTATAGACCTCCGAAGAGGGAAGAGCGACACCGGAATTGAAATGGCCCACTAAAACCAGCACGTTCGGATCGGCAACGATGTTTCTGGCGTTGGCGACGCCAACCTCGGGTTTGGCTTGATCATCGTAGGGCACGAATACCAGGTCAAAACCGAGGGCCTTGAAAGGCTTGGTTGCTTCCTCAACCGCTAACTGGGCTCCCAGCTTCACATGCTCGCCCAAAGCGGCTTGCTCTCCGGAAAGCGGTGCCTGAACGGCAATCTTGATGGTTCCTTTTTGCGCCCAGACTGCAGCTGGCAGCAAGGTCAAAAAGACGAAGAAACTTGACAGAAGGATGCGCTTAAGCACGATAGGGACTATCTCCTTTGGTTGAGATGGCCCATGCTAACAAATCCTCGTGAGCAGTGCCACTGCTTTCTTAACCGTAGATTACTATTAATTAATCAGCCTTTCGACAATGGATATGAATTGGCAAACCGGTACTCACGCTAAGGCAGTTCTTTGCGCTGCCGTGCTTAATGTTTAGCGGCGGCTTTTTCTTCTTTGATCAATTCGTGGATAAGCCGTGGCACACCGCCACAGCTGAAACACCGCGGCGGGTGGTATTTGGTTTCCCCCTCTGGGTAACGCATGAAGCGTTTGTAGAAAGGCTTTTCCGTTCCTACAAAGTCATCGTAATAAAAAGCCAGCTTGCCGCACTCGCTGCATTGTAAGTACTTCGCCATCGTACTCCTCGTTACTGCTTACTTTTTCAAATAGGTCAGTGAGTTGAAAGTATTTCAAAACGGCGCTGCCTTTTCAATCTGCTTTTATGGCTGCCCCCCTATTTTTGTTGCAAGGGCTGCAAATCCCCTCTAGAATCGGGGGCACTGCTCGGTTGTCAAGGAGGCGATGACGATTCATGAGCTGATGGATGAGAGGCAGCTTCGAGCAAAATGCCTTATCGCTAATCAACCGCTAGATACCGAACATTTAAAAAGAGGAGGAATAGACAATGGCAATACGGCTGTTTCAGTCTCAGACTTCGATGTTTTGCGAGAAAGTCAGAATTGTTCTCGCGATGAAAAAAGCTCCCTATGACATCGTCGATGTGCGAAAAGACGAGCGTAAATCGCTCATCGAATACACGGGGCAAAGAAAAGTTCCCTCGATGGACTACAACGGTGAGTGCATTATTGACTCCACGGTGATCTCGGTCCGACTGGAGAAAGATCATCCAGGGAACAGTATCTATCCCGACGGCGCGTCGAATAAAGGGCTCTGCTTGGCGCTGGAAGATTGGTCCGATGAAGTGGTGATTCATGCCAATCATGCCATTCGCCGGGCCGAGACTCCTGAAGCACGCAAGAAAGCCGAAGCAGAGTGGGATACTCACTTTAACACTTTGGATCAAATGTATTCCGGGAAGAAATTTATCTTTGATCGAATGACCATCGCGGACATTTCGATTTTTTCCCAGCTTCACTATCTTTACACTACCGTCAAATACGAAATTCCAGCGAAATATAAGAACCTCAACGCCTTCATGGAAAATATGCGCCAGACGCTGAAACTGAAATCTCTTTCCGAGAGCTTCGAAGCTCAATCGTTATAAGATCGGAGAGATGAAAAAGCGAGTCGGGATCCCACGACTTGGCCATTGTCGCATGCCAACCAGGGCTTGCCTGCCGAGCCCTGGTTGGACGTGATCTTAAACGCTTTGATCTTTATTGCGGAAAATCCTACAAATAGACGCCAGTGTCACAAAGCCGGGAGAATGGCATTTAGGCCCGCATTCCCTTCCATCAGATGGCGATTCAAACCGGGTAGTCGTTGGGCATGATGGAAGATCGCTTCTCCGTCTTGCTGTTTCGTACTTGCTTAGTCGGTTGCCTGCTCGGTATCGTTGGCACGATTTACTTTTTGCTGGGACTGGCGGGATATGTGGGCAGTTCGTTGCTGAATCTATTTGTAGCCGCCAGTCTTGTCGCTGCAACAGTCTTCTTCCTCGCAGAATTTATCGGAGTCCTATGGGAGACCAATTGGGTCGGACGGATCCTTTGGCTATCCATTTTCGTCATTCTCGGAACTGAGATCATCCTCTGCCTCGTCCCGCCGACGGCTCGCGACGAACTCACGCACCACCTTGCGATCCCCCAGCTCTATGTGCGTGCCGGGAGGATCATCGAGGTCCCGATGGCGCCGTATTCCTATTTCCCCATGCTGCTCGACATGCTTTACACGCCCTGGGTCTACTGGGGGTATGATTCGGTTCCAAAACTCATCCATGGCCTGTTCGCTTTTCTTACCGGCCTATCCCTGTACGCCTATTTGTCCCGACGGATGAACGCAGTTTATGGTCTCCTCGGTTTCTTTTTTTTCATCTCAGTGCCGTCGGTGCTTCGCTTGAGTCACTGGGCCTACGTCGACCTCGGTACAGCCTTCTACACGACAGCGGCACTGTTGTGCATTCTTCGCTGGCGCGAAGGAAAGGCGTGGGGGCAATGGTTGACTATGGCTGCCTTGTCGGCCGGATTCGCGGTAGCCACGAAGCCCAATGGGTTGGTTGCATGGCTACTATTATTTTTTCTATTTGCCTGGTTGGCGGTTAGACAAACTGAACGAGGCTTCGGCAAGATTCTCTCCAAATGCGTACTCTTCGTTGCCGCCGGCGCATTGCCGTTTCTCCCCTGGCTGGCCAAAAATTGGCTCCAGACGGGCAATCCTTTTTTCCCCTTGCTGGGCGGTTTTTTCCCCGCAAAGACGGGAGTCGAGGCGGGCGGCGTGAGTTACGTTAGTCTGGGAGTCTTTGCCAAGCGCGAACTTCTCTACGGCGAGAGCTGGTGGCAAATCATGGCGCTGCCGCTGCGGCTATTTTTCTTTGGCCGCGACGACGACCCTCAATATTTCGATGGTGTGCTGGGGCCAAGTTTGGTTCTTCTGCTGCCGTGGGCGTTCAAGGGCAAATGGCTCGAGGAAAAAAAGCTTCTGATTAGCTTCGCGGTTCTGTTCTTTGTGTATGCCTTGTTTCTCGTTGATCTGCGCGCTCGCTATATTCTGCCTATCGTACCGCCGACGGTGATATTACTTACCTACGGCGTTTTTAATGTTTACTTGCGTATCAAACGGCCCGCCTACCTCTTCGCGGCTTTGCTTGGTTTCGCCGCCTTCAACGGGTATTACCTCTGCCGGTATTTTCAAGACGTAGCACCGTTACGCTACGTGATCGGGCAGGAGACCCGAGCGGCCTACTTGACACGTGCGCTGCCTGAATATCCCGCTTTCCAATACATCAATCGGGAACTTTCACCGACCACGAAAATTTATCTTCTCTTTGTCGGGCGAAGGGGGTATTATTGTGAGCGAGAATATTTTCATGACGGCGGCGAGCTTCCCGGTTTCCTTCTTAGGGCAATCCAATCAGCGAAAGAACCGGCGGACGTAGCTCGCCGGCTCAAAGCAAGACACTTGACCCATCTCTTGGTAAGAGACGAGCTCCTCATAAGATTCCTACGCGATAATTTGGACCCGGCCCAACAAAGGCTATGGGTCGATTTCACTACCAACCATCTTCAAAGTGTGTTTCGCGGTCGCGGCTATTCGGTTTTGCAGCTCCATGGCTAGTGGTTGTGAAATCTCGATTATCATTCCGGTCTTCAACGAAGCGGGAAGGCTTTTGGAGTTGTTGAACAATATCCGAGCGCTGCAACTGGCAAGCTCAGAAATCATCGTGATCGACGACGGTTCCACGGACGGGAGCGCGGACGCGGCGATGGCCGGGGGCGCGAATGTGATCCGTCACCCCTACAACATCGGCAATGGAGCGGCCATCAAGAGCGGCATTCGTGCTGCTCGTGGAAGGTTCCTTGTCTTAATGGACGGTGACGGCCAGCATCGGCCGGAGGATATCCCGAAGCTGATAGCCGAATCGCGCAATTACGACATGGTCGTCGGCGCGCGAGCGAAGGGATCAAAGCGGAGGTTTCATCGTTATGCCGCCAATGTCGTTTATAATCTTTTCGCGTCTTACGTGACCCGTTTCAAAGTCAAGGATCTGACCTCAGGATTCAGGCTGCTCTCGCGGCTCGATGCATTGCGGTTTATTTATCTGTTACCCAACACATTCTCTTATCCGACGACATTGACGCTGGCGTTCTTGCGCTCGGGACTCACCGTCAAGTATGTCCCCATTCAAACCCTGTACCGCGCTGGACAAAGCAAGATAAGCTTGGTTACCGACGGCGTCCGGTTCTTGTTAATCATCACAAAGATCGCCACGCTGTTTTCTCCGTTCCGAGTGTTTTTGCCAGTGAGCATTTTCTTTTTTATTGGGGGTATGACCAACTACATCTATACTTATGTGACCACACATCGTTTCACGAATATGTCTGTATTCTTGCTGACTACCGCCGTTATCATTTTCATGCTGCGCCTAATCTCCGAACAGATAGCATTGCTGCGGATGGAGCGGCTTTCATCTCTATCCGGCCACATTGCGGAAGGAGACGAGTGAATTCGTTCGCACCGTCCCGGCGCATCCAGATGGAGTCGGCGGAAACGCCTTTTCTGCGGGGGTGGTTGTCTACAACGCGGCAGAGGAACTCGAAAACGTTCTGGGCTTGCGCTTGATGCTCAAGACGACTGATGGTTCCGTCTATCAGGCTCGCTGAGCCTGATAGGGCAACGGATCTGGATCCTCTATAATAAGAAATAAAGATGTGGCGTCAGACGAAGCGATGACTGAAAAAGAGCGCCTGGAACATGGAGCGATCCGCGACTACTATAATCGCGTTTACCACCGCGATGCCGGTGTCGAGGCCAAGGTCTCCCATCATCTGCGCCGATTGGCGTGGCGCTTTCAGCCCTGGCAGGGCAAGCGGCTTCTCGATGTCGGTTGCGGAAGCGGGACGTGGATGCGCGCCGCGGCCGATCTTGGCGCCGTTCCAGCCGGAGTGGACATTTCTCAAGTGGCGCTCGACGCCTGCAAGCGGGCACTGCCGTCGGCGGAGCTTCATTGCGGTCCAGCGGAGAGCCTTCCTTTCACCGAAGGCGAATTTGATTTCATCTCCTGCCTTGGCGCGCTGGAGCATTTTCTGGAACCCCAGGCGGCGCTCTGTGAGATGATTCGCGTGGCCAAGCCGGGGGCGTTGTTCCTGTTGCTCGTGCCGAACGCCGGCTTTCTTACCCGGCGATTGGGTTTTTACTCGGGCACTCAACAAGCGGGTGTTCGTGAGGAAGTGCGATCGTTGCGGGGCTGGCAGGAGCTGTTCGAATCCGTCGGGCTCCGCGTCTGCCGGCACTGGAGGGATCTGCACGTGCTGTCGCCGTCATGGATTTTTCGCGGGCCATGGTACGGTTGGCCGCTTCGAGCAGGTCAAACGCTGGCGTTGCCGTTTTGGCCGCTCTCGTGGCAATACCAGGTCTATTATCTGTGCGCCATCAAAGAGTAGCGCGCCTTCGCATGAGTATTTTGATTGTCACCTGGAACTATCCGCCGCACCGCGGCGGAATCGAGAGCCTAATCCATCAGCTATGTGCCGAGCTGAGTAAGAAACAATCCGTATTCGTCGTCACCGCCCGCGCGGCCTCGAACGAGTCTTCGAAAGAAAATATCTTTCGCGCACCGTGCGGTGGGCTTCTGGCGTTCGGGCTCTATGCGCTGTGGCAGGGTGTGATTTTGCTGTGGCGCAATCCCGGCATCGCCGTTGTCTTCGGCGGCAGCGTGCTTACGACACCATTGATATTGCTGCTCGGGCGATTATTCAAACGAAAGGCGATCGTGCAGGCCCATGGGCTGGATTTGGTCTATCGAAGCTTTTTCTATCAGATCCTGTGTGTTCGCTGGGTCAAATATTGCGACCGAGTCATAGCCAACAGCACGTATACGGCGTCGTTGGCGAAAGAGAAGGGCGCCAGCGCCGCTTCGGTCTCGGTGATCCCCCCTGGCGTACAGCCGGAGCGGTTCCAATCGTCCGACGTCGCCGACGTCAGCAAACGGAAATTTGGTTTGGATGGAAAACGCATCATCCTTTTTGTCGGGCGACTCGCGAAGCGAAAGGGCGTTAGGGAGTTCTTACAACATGCGCTTGGGCGGATCGCGAAGGAAATTCCAGATGCCTGTTTGGTCGTCGTCGGGGACAATCCGGCAGAGTCGTTGACCCACCGGAACGATACGATTGGGGAGATCGAAGCGGTGATTTCAGAAACGGGTTTGCCGCGCCACGTTCGACTACTCGGTGGGTTGCCTGACGAAGATGTCATCGGACTCTATCAAGCCTGTGATCTGGTTGTTCTGCCGGCGCTACATAACGACAGCGATGTAGAGGGATTCGGGATTGTCCTCGTGGAAGCTGCGGCCGCTGGAAAACCAGTGGTGGCCACGAGGGTGGGTGGAATTCCAGATGCCGTCGAAGATGGCAAAACCGGTCTCTTAACCGAGCCTGGCGATTACGAACGCCTAAGCGACGCAGTCATCTCTCTGCTCAACAATGGCCAAACGAAACGAGTCATGGGTGAGGCTGCCATACGGAGAGTTCAGGACAAGTTTTGCTGGCCGAAGATTGCTGCCCAATACGAAGAAGAATTTGGGGTTTCTGTGTCTAACCAAAACTAGCGAGCGATCCCGGCAATCGGCTGTGTTCCGGTACTAGTCGTATCTCCCTGAATGACCTTTGCAAAAAAATCCTCCAGCTGTTTTGCTGAATCCGCCCAGGACGGCACTTCGATCGGAACGGTGATTCTGTTCTTGAGCTGGAGGAATGCCGTCTCGGCAAGGCTTTGGGGGTTCTCCGATTCGTAGAGGCATCGGGGGTAGTCACTCAAAAGTTCGTTCATACAGCCCACTGCCGCCGCAATAAGCGGAACGCGGCACGCCATAATTTCGTAGGCTTTTTGCGGAAAACTGAACTCGCCGTGAGCCGATTGTCGATAGCAGATGACAGCTAAATCCAGAGCATTGATGAAGCAAGGAACCTCTTCATGGGGCAGAATACCGAGATCGTGAACTTTGTGGACCATCGGGATACTCAATCTGCGCTGTCGTGGCCCAGCGATCGCCAAGTGCACGTCCTCGCTGTGACTCGCCAGCAAATCAAAAGCTTTAAAGAGAGTATCTATACCTCGACTATTATCCAGTGCCCCGGCGGTGCCGATTATCCTTGCGCCTTCGGGAAGGTTGAGTTGTTGCCGGCATTCCTGCTGATTCCGAGGGTCGAAGAAGTCCTGGCGCAGTCCGTTCTCGATCACCGTGGTTGGTTTGGGTCGAGGATAAGTGTGCACGATGTGGCGGGCCAACCGCTGACTGAAGCAAGTGACGCCGTCCGCTTCCTTGACAGCTTGCCGAAACGAAGACACAATGAAAGGGAGCCGGCTCGCTCCGAAGGCTTCGAAGTTATCATAGAGATCAATCACGCAACGAGCCTGGGCTCGCTTGGCCAACCATGCCCCAAACATTACCTGATAGGCGTCTGAGCCCGCCCAAATGAGATCCGGTTTGACTTTCCTGGCAATTTGGAATGTGCGGGTCCCGCACTCCAATGGTGTTGCGAGGTCATTGATCAAGTTGAAGGAATGCCAGGTTACTCTGGCGTTTGCCGACGGTTCGCAATCCACGACAGTGCCTTCCTTCCTTCGACGATAACTGATTGCGATTCCCGTTACGTCATGGCCGAGCCGGGCCAGTCCTAACGGTAACTCGCGAAACCTGCCGAACCGGTCGTCCAGCAAATCCTTGCCCATGTACTGGCGTTTGGTTAACACGAGGACGCGCAAGCTAGACTCTTTCCTCTACGATACGTTTAACTCGGCAAAAGGTGTCGGCTGGTTCAGCAGTGCGGCGCCGGCTCTCCGGGCGACTTGCCACGAAATGTGCAGCGAAGACCAACTGGTGGGTACAGACCTGAGGCTAACCAAGGTCATCTGGCTGAATCCCCGAAAGTCCAATCCTGCCAGGTAGGCTCTCCCGTAACGAAGCGCTGTCAGGAAGGTCCGAGATCGGACATAGGCAGGATCCGATAGGCGCCACTGGATAAATCGTTCCGCTAAGTCGGACGCGGCTTCGAGCGGGTCAAGCTTTCTTTCCCGTCTGCTCTGCGCCAGACGAAAGGCGAGTTCTTGAACAGCCGTGGTTCGCGCCCGGGCCCGAAAACTTTCTTGAGTCAAGTGGAGGCGATAATCCAGCAACGCCTTGTTCAAATTGACAACCAGACCTTTTTCTGTGAGGCGAAGAATGAGATCGACATCTTCGGCTCCGTCCATACTAGGCCGGTACGGAGTAGCGATAAGCGCGTCTCTGCGGATTACCATCGACGAGTGAACAAAGCATGTTCGGGACTGAATCTGCTGCTTGATTTGTGACCACTCGGTGGGTAGATACGAGTGTCCTAAAATCTTGTTGTTTGAATTAATGAGTCGAACCTGAGTGCCGCAACCGATGACACGACCCGAGTGAGCCGACAGAA
>Ga0105068_1000085_pt1 | contig 9100 bp, 6 predicted proteins | sample GWRWN1_10_20_FD_90064 | JGI IMG/M metagenome (GOLD analysis project Ga0105068, IMG submission 90064) | Riverbed sediment microbial communities from areas with no vegetation in Columbia River, Washington, USA - GW-RW N1_10_20 | ecosystem: Environmental > Aquatic > Freshwater > River > Sediment ...
GTTCCAAAAGTTCATCTATTGTGCCTTTACAATAGAAATATTTGATTTAAGGTCCATAATGCTTCTAGCATACATAAACGCACTAATTATAATCCCAAGTAGAATAGCTGGCGCAACGAAATTCTGGTAATTAATGTCTAATTTAACAGTCGATGAAGTGTTTGAAGTAGAACTCTTTATTGATTGTTGAACTTGTTGCTGAACCATTGGTCCTTCACTAGGATCTATGACTCCAATTGAGTTTCCTCGCTGTTCAGCAAACCATATGTTTCCATTTGAATCAGAAGTAATCCATTGTATAAAAGGTGAAGGTGTTTTAACGGGAACCTCCCTAATCTTGGATTTTTGAGTATCTATTACTGCATTCTTATTTATTGTATGTTCAGCTACCCATAAATTCCCATATTTATCAATTGCCATTCCAAAAGGCAATCCTGCCTTATTAATTATCGGCAAATCAGTAAATATTTTAGTCAATGGATTGAAAACAGTTATTCTGTGACCATCATGCTGTGAAATATAAATTTCACCAGTGGTTTTATCAATTAGCAATGCAGTAGGGCTTAATAATGATTTATTACCGCCGGGAGAATACTCCGTTATAGAGTAGTTAGTACTGGGATCAATTTTTACTAATTTTCCTGCTTCATCAGTTAACCATATTAAATTAGTAACAGGATGTGAGACAATAGCAAACGGACGGGCATTTTGGTCCTTGAGGTGTAATTTTAGAGTAATGTTACCTACGTTCGGATCAAATCGCATAACCTCACCTGAGCTTGGGGAGGTTATCCAAATGGTGTCATTAGAATCAATTGCCATACCTGATGGAGTAACATAGTTCGGAATGGGATATAATTTACTAATGTTGTTTGAAGGATCATAACTTCCAATAGCTTTTGTGAGAGGATCCACATACCACAAATTACTCTTTGAATCCATAGTCATCAATGTTACTATATTTGTCCCATTAATCTTGTGTTCGATATAATTTCGGTTATTGATATCAAATGCAAAAATGCGGCCACTTCCAATGATCGTATCGCCAAACCATATGTAATTTCTACTCTTGTCATAAATCGGATATAAGGGTTGTATAGTAGTGTTGAATATAGGATATTCTGTTACATTGAATTTTAGCTGATCAAAATTTGGTTTTACAATCAAGTTATCAAATGAAGCGACAATACCTGACATATTTTGTTTTGTGGGGATAGCTTGTACTTCCATGTCCCACGTGCCTGGTATGCCAAATGAAGCATTAACAGAGAATATTCCTCGTGATTGCTTATCTAGATCCACAGTAATTGGACCAATCGATTTTTCAACTTGTCTGTATTTTAGTTCGGCCGATTCTACGTCAATAGGTTCCCCATTCAAATCCAAAAACGACACTTTGAAATTGTTATTCCCAACTTCAAAGGGGGTTATCGATAAGTCAACTTTGGTTCCATTATCCAGAAACCTCGTTGTCTCATAGGGTACATTTTGAATTACTGCTTCAGTCGTTGCTTGAGCTTGATTCTGTACTTCACTTTCAGGAAGGCCAGTATTTACCAACAGGCCTACGCTTAAAAGCAATGCAATTCCAAGTATGGATTCAATCACTAGAGCCTTTCTAAATCTGATAATTATCGATTCTGCTTTTCTTTCATTTTCAGATGGGTCATCTAACAATCGGGGATTGATAGATTTATTTCCTATAACTTGTCCTATCTTCAATGAATTAACAACCTGTTTCTGAATAAATATAGTGCTATATCCTCCTAAAATAACCATCAATCCTGCGAACGTGAGCTTTGCAATTAAAAAGGTACCATATAAGGAACCAATCACTAGAGCTAAATTATCTTCAAGTATGTACAATAAAAATGGACCCGTAATAAATATTGTACCCAATAATGTTACTACTAACGCAGAATTTCGTGGAATCCACACGGAAATGGTTCCCAATTTGTAATACCAATTCATCGTCGATGTTTGTAATCTTGGAATTAGGACAAATGCAAGATAAAAAGTACCCCCTATCCAGAGAGATGCAACCAAATTATGTACAAAATCAATTATTATTGGCATTAGTTGTTTACTTGATGCACCATGTCCAATCAAGCTGGTTGTAACTAGTAAAATTATTCCCATTATTAGAAAGCCTGCGTTCTCCATTTTGGACAAGGAATATGATTCATTTTTCCTAAATTGTCTTAATTCAAACAATGATAGACCAAGAATGATAAATGAAATTACTGATCGTTCAATCAATACAGTTCCAAATCGGGTTCCAAATACATCAATTATGCTTCCGTTAATTGCAATTGCCTGAAAAAAAAGTATAGCAAAATTTGAAGATACCAATATTATTGAAGCTACTACATAATAAACAGCGAGACTTTTGCTTACTTTATTTCTTATTCGAGAAACGGAGTCAGCAAGTGAAGTAATTTTCGAAAGTGGTCTCCACAACCAAAGGGTTCCAAATGCTGCTCCGACTATCATTACCTGTGCTAGAAGAGTAGGAAATCTCGCAATTGCCTCCGGTAGATAGAGCGTTGATTTTGTAGTGGTAGTTGATACATTTGTAGGTACCACCACCGCCTCCCCAACACCAAATACAAATGCATTATCTGTTACATGTCCATCAATTTGTGATAGCACATTAGTAGATACCGTGTAAGTTCCATCTTTCAATAATGGTACAGAAACAGTTAAACTCGATTCATCATTTTGCAAGTGATGGACGTCACCTTTATCAACTTGCTTCCCGTTAGAATCCAGAACTTTGAGGTGACTGAAACGTAAATCAACTGGTTCGCTAAAGAATACATTTACCTGTTGCGGAGATGTGGGTACAGATGCCGATTGGGAAGGATTGCTACTCAGTACAAATGCATGTCCAAAAGAGGTGTGGACAGCACCAAAACCCAGGAGGGTCACCAAACATGTTATCAAGAAGATGTGCAAATTCTTATTAGATAATGAAAAAATAGAATTAAAACCAAAATTTAGAATCAATTTATTTCTAAGGAATTCATACTGAATTGATTATTTTATTATTCCTTTTTTTCTAGTACACTAATCGAATTAAGAGGATAAAGGATATAACATGTATAAGGATCTAATTTAAGTCATATGGAAAGGACAAAAATTATTCTTATTATTACCTCTTTTTTATTATCATTCATAGCATTTCTAGGTCATCCTGATGTTTCCTTCGCACATACTAGTAAGACTTTTGGAAATACCACTGTTGAAGTCGGATGGCTATCTGAACCTCCACTTGTTTCTGATCTAAATAGTGTAACTGTGCAGGTAAGTAAAGGAGTTGGAGGTAATCAAACACCCATTCTGAATGCGCTTTCGAATCTATCATCCTCTGTCAAATTTGGAACGATGACAAAACAACTAGATTTTGAACCGTCACCAACAACGGATGGTGAATATGAGGCGAAGATAATTCCATCTAGAGTTGGACCATATAGTATATTACTCCAAGGCGACATAAAGGGACAAAAAGTTGACAGTGAATTTAAGATCGAAGATATAGAATCAAAAGGAACTCTTTCCTTTCCAGACAGTTCTATCGATACCACTAACACAAATAACATGAATGAACAAGTTCAGGATGTTATGAGTAAACTATCAAATGACGTTCAAAACAGTAGAAATGATTTGAATTTAACACAGAACAAAATGACTGATATTCAAGAATCCATTAATGGTTTACAAAAAAATTTGAATAGTTCATACTTGATATTGATAACTGCTCTTGGAATTGGTATCGCTGCCATTGTAATGGTGGCGTATTTATTAAATAGACTACGTATAAAGAAGGGAATGCTTGAAGGTTCCTAGCACTACATTATTGTTATCATCTACTGGGCCGTAACAATAAGAATCAATATCGATAATCCGTGTAGCATAGCTCAGATTGCATATTAGCACAATTGCGAAGTGCAAAAAGTTTTTTTTAATTAACATAATTCTACATATCATAATCAATTAAGAAAGTTGTGAGGAGGGATAAAAGGCAAGGGATTAAAAACGGGGTAATACATTCTTTTTGACACACTATCTTGATCTCTGTACAAAATGCATTGTATCGTAGATATCTTTTCCTTTTGATTTTGTTCGTTTTTGTATTTTTAAATGAATATGGGCATTCGCAGTTCATTTTAGGTCACTTTTTTGGTACAACTAAGAACATTGGAAACTATCAAATAGTCTTTGCTCCATATCCATCGCTTCCTTTTGCTGGTGACAACTCAACTTTACTAAATTTTAGTATCCTTGATAAAGATAATCTGAACGTAAATAACATCTTTGCATCGCTTATTGTAAAAAATAAGCTGAATGGTTCCATCATTCAAGAATTTCCGTTTAAATTTTATGAATTTAGTGATATTACCTTTCCGTATACTTTCAAGGAAATTGGAGACTACCAGGTTTCTTTGCTAGTCAAGATAAATGGCGATCCCACCTATTCTCAAACTCCAATATCAGCTGATTTTGACATATCAGCTACCAATCCAAATCAGGTAATACCCACTAATGAACTCATAACATACTATGTAGTGCCAGCGTTGGCGGTAATAGCTGTCATTGTAGTATATTTGAGACACAAAAACAAGATTTAATCTCAATGAAGCTAAATCACGATATTCACTCAAAACATCACTGAAAAATATTGTGCTCATTTTTTAACCGACCCGTTACGATATTCTTTCAGCTCTTGGTCTCTCATTATTATAAGTTTATTTATGAACAGTAATCAGTCATTCAATTTGATAGGTCCACCATTTGATTCAAGTATATAATATGCTGTTACCATTTGTATAATATGGTGTTACCATTAATACTATCTTATTCATAGTTTCATGGTACTATCGCTTTAATAAATCGTAGGCGTGTGAGAATACATGCGATACATCAATGTGATCTTACATTCTCTGTGATGAACGTCTTATCTGAACTTGTTTCATTTTTTTTTGAGATAGTCCAATATTGCATTTCTTTTTGATGTCAACTCCTGCTCTTCTCTATTTGACTTATAGCATAGTCCAATATAAGCAATGGCGATTAAAAGAGCAGCAATCGCAGCTGTAACCATAAATTTTTTGCATTTCATATTCCCTTGTTCAAAAGACAAATAACTTGCTCAAAATTATAGTTTATAGTACAATATTGAGTACGTCAACCGATTTCAGATCCAGATCAGCCTACATAGTTGTTATACCTAAACAATCCTGAATTCGATAGATGTACCATAATGCTCTTATTATGCTGAATTATAAATGGATTTAATGAATAGAGCAATATATTTCTCGATATTATGGCTTGTATTATTAATAGCATTGGGTCCAAATACGAACATATCTGTTTTTGGTCACACTTTTTCAGGAGATGAAAGTGCTTCTTTTTTGACCCTTGTTGAAATGATGAAAATAGAATCGCAATTGGCAGAAGAACAACTTCCGTCTAACGTTACTGTTGCAAAGGAGCATGCTGAACATATGACTGAACTTTTAACGGCAAATGATACGAAGGAAATTTCGGAAAGAAACCCTCGGCTTGCTACCGAGCTTAATGGCACCTTAACGGACTTTGTGAGTGCATTTGAAACTGAATCACCGTCAGAATCGGAAGTTAAAGATAAAGTTAGTAATATTAGTGATATACTGTCTGAAGTTGTAAGCGCTAGAATAGATAAAGAACAACTGAATAATATTACCGTAAAAGCGGAAGTCGTTAATGATTTGGTTGGAAAAAGCCTGGAACACTACGGCAGTGCGCTGGGCATGGAGGAAAATGGTCATGATGAAAATAATACATCTGCCACAAACACTACAGAAAACGTGAATAATGAGACAGCAAAGATAGTGGACGAGGGTGACTATCAGAGTGCGCAAGCAGCTATATCACGAGCAATAGATACCTACAATGAAATTAAACCAAACGAAAATACAAATTCTAGTGAATTGGGAGACTCATTGAGTTCGCTAAAGAGCAAGATAGACAGTAAGAGCCCCTTTGATCAAATTGACAAAATAGTAGACGATAAAATTACACCACTACTAAATGATATTTTCAAGTTAAACTTGGCTGAAGGAGAAGAACATGCGGAGGGAGGAGAAGAACATGCGGAGGGAGGAGAAGAACATGAAGAGGAACAAACAAACGCTTCATCAGAAAATGATACCCACGAAACAGATTCAGACTGATGAGTTTAGACCATTTCTTTCATATCATTTTATTACTTGCTTTTATTTTGCTCTTAAAAAATGAACCTGGAAACCTTAATGCCCTCATTGTTGAGAATAATCCTTTTTATGGATTAAGCAATGAAAAGGTGAAATCAGTTGAGTCTACGACGGATGATAATTTGATAAATATTAAATTAGAGTATTCCCCTCAAGTATTTCAAACAGGTTCTCCAGAATTTTTCAAGGCGACATTATTTTATAAGAATGATAATCAAAGAGTATTACATGCAGATACGGACATAATAATAACTAAAGATGGTAACGAGCTTTATAAAGAATCAAATGAAATTTCTCAGCCTTATGTTCACACTCCAAATGGTATAGTCCTTTCATCCTACAAGTTTCCGGGTTCAGGACAGTATGTAATCTCGATAAAAGTCGTGGGAATTAACTTTATGCCTGTGGATCCCAAACAAGTAAATTTTGCAACCAATATTACTGAATCTAACGACAAATACTTAGTAAATTTAGCAAAATGAATTTCGAATTGCCAAAAACTTACAAGCATAGGAGATATACGTACTATCATCTCAATTCACTGTTCTCATTAAGAATATTATTCGAAGGTAGGAAACTAAAGTTTTACATACTGAAAATAATTCAATTAATTTACTTTCATCCATTGAAAGGAGCAATCTAAATTTGATACAAACTTTTACTCTAAAGGCCAAATTTCTAGTCCTACTCCTGGGTATTTGCTTCAGCATGGTGCTTTTCGAAACGGATGGTTCTAATAATTTACGACTATATGGACATCTTTTTACAGCGAACGAAACAGCTACCTTTGTAGCGATTCTAGACCAGATGCAAACAGAATTGAAGCTCGTTGTAGCAAACCTAGCAAATAATAACGGGTCACTGGCTCAAAATCATGCAAATAAGGCAGCTTCCCTTTTGAGTCCGAGGATATTGGTAGAAATAGCTGAAGACAATCCAGGGTTAGCCAGCGATGTTAGAAGGGCAGTTATTCAGCTGCAAAATGTAACATCATCTTCAGAAAGCCAGCAAAAAAGTATCAGCGAGCGTGTAAATGATCTTAATAAAAGGCTGGAAGGAGACGCAATGGTCAGAATAGCGCAGTTGCCACCAAGCTCTTCAAACATTTTAGAGGCCTTAAAGTCTTTAGCAAGTATGTTTGGTGGTAACAACGAAGAGCTGGATCAGACCACAAAGATCCAGGCCTTAGCCTTTGCCAATGTGATAGATGGTGTGCTAATAAACTATGGTAACGCATATCGTGTCGGATTTGATATGACTAATATGTCAAACATGGCTATGATTGGAAATAACAGTATTCCAGGTCCCATGGCAATGAGCAACCCTGCAACAGGAAGTAATTCTGGTGCTAGCAATATGAATATGAATATGAATTCGATGAATAGATCCTCTAATAATATGACGGAACACGGCGGTGAATTGAACACGGGTTACTCATTGGTTAATGTGTCAGACTATCAGAGTGCTAACGCTCTGGCTACAAAAGCATTCGAAGTCTTTAACGCTAAACTTAAGCATACGACGGTGAGCAATAACAAAAACGTAACAGCGTATGTTACTAATCTGGAAAACGGCCTCACTCAACTTAATGACTCAATTGCAAAAAAAGCTTCGCCTCTAGATGTTATGATGATAGTTCACACACAAATTCATCCAAATCTATTGGAAGCCTTTAACTTGGAGTTACGTAAATAATAAACTAATTCAAGATTGCCTATGTAATATATAGCTCCACTTGCAACAATAATTATACAATAAATGCTTTTAATATCGCTTTTGATCCGAGCTTAACTAATTTCTATTTTTATTCCAAATTTGACGAAAAGATCACACCATTACTAAATGATATTTTCAAGCTAGACTTGGCTGAGGGAGAAGCACATGCGGAGGAAGCTTCAAATGGATGAAAGGAACACGAAGGATAGAACTAAACGAAAAATTCATTTCGTGCCTCTATTAGCTTAATATTTTTTTTATTTAAATTTATATTTGGTAATTAACGACTCTTCCCTGATGCCTTTAGTTAACGGTCAAGAGTGGTGACAAGCAGACAATGAAAATTCCGAAATTAGAATATTTGAACATTGATTCAAAGCTGTTTTTGGTTTTCCTATCCTTAGCATTGATGTTGTTAAGTTTGTCCATTTTGAATTTTCATTCAGTTTATTCTCAAGATTCGGAGGATGCGAAAAGTCTTAATTGTAAAGATAACGCCGATCAATCTCAATATGTTAGTAATGTCAAGTTGCAGAACAACTCAAATGGATCAGGGCCTGTTACAAACGATCTTCCAGGATTTCATTATGTTAAGAAATTTACTAGTAATGGTACACTGATTACGGCTTTGGGTACTAAAGGGACTGGTCCAGGACAATTTTTACATGCGCATGGAATTACAGTTGATTCCAAGGGAAATGTTTACGTAAGTGATGCAGAAAAATGTAATGTCCAGAAATTTGACAGTAATGGTAAGTTCATTACCATGTGGGGTACGCGAGGAACAGGTCCAGGACAATTCTTGCAACCTGAAAGCATAGCAGTAGATTCAAAAGACAATGTCTTTGTCGCTGATTACGCTGACCAACGTATTCAGAAATTTGACAGTAATGGTAAGTTCATTACCATGTGGGGCAGCAAAGGAAAGGGAGATGGTCAATTCATTAAACCTTGGGGAGTTGCAGTCGATTCAGAAGATAATGTTTACACAAGTGATCAGGACAATCCTGAGGTTCAAAAATTTACTAATGATGGGAAATTTTTGACCAAATGGAATTCTTATTCTCCTGGCATGTTATTTGTCCATTTACATGATATTACATTAGACTCAAATGACTCAGTTTATGTTA
>Ga0105068_1000110_pt1 | contig 8350 bp, 7 predicted proteins | sample GWRWN1_10_20_FD_90064 | JGI IMG/M metagenome (GOLD analysis project Ga0105068, IMG submission 90064) | Riverbed sediment microbial communities from areas with no vegetation in Columbia River, Washington, USA - GW-RW N1_10_20 | ecosystem: Environmental > Aquatic > Freshwater > River > Sediment ...
ACCCAGCGCGCCGAGTGAATCTCCTCATTGAGCACGACCATCGTGCCCATGGCTCGCGCGCCGTCGTGTGCGGCCACCCGGATGGCGTCATGGAGATTCCGGTAGCCGTCGAATCCAATCTGTGATGAGTTGCGCATCGCTCCGGTGAAAACCACCGGCTTCTCCGACTCAACCGTCATATGGACGAGGTAGGCGCTCTCTTCTAGTGTGTCGGTGCCGTGAGTCACGACGAGCCCGTCCACGTCTCGCCTGGCCAGAATCGCCGCGGATCGCTCGCTCATCTGCCTGATTAGGTCCACTGTCACAGACGCCCCCGGAATGAAGGCCAGTTCTTCCACGGTCACTTCGGCAACCTGATCGAGGCCGGGAATCTCTCGAATGAGATCCTCCCCACGGAGCATAGGTTTGGCGCCGCTGCCGTCGACATCCCGAGTGGAAATTGTACCGCCTGTGGTAAGCACCACGATGCGTTTCATTGGAGCCCCCTATCATCGAAATAATCGGGCACACAGTCATTGTGAACGTGTGGAATAATCTCCTCTCCTTCGAGAGGCGTCGGCGCCAAATCGGGGAATGGTGTTGGTGATGGTCGGACCTCACAGGAGGCTCTGCATGCGCCCGCTGTTCACCGTTGTTCTGATCGCAACATTCGTCGTTGCAGCGAGTGCCATTGGGATCGCCCAGCCTGAAAAGCCTGGGGACGAGTTCAGAGAGGAGTTCAAGCCAAGCGAAATCGGCGATGCGATTGTCGTTCCCGGGGAGCGCATCGGCCCGCTGCGCCTCGGCATGACCCTCGCGCAGTTGATTCGAGCGATGCCGTCGGGCTACAAGCGCGATGTCTTTGAGAAAGAGAACATCATTCTTTTTGAGTGGCGCAAGGAGGGCGTCTGGGTGTCGATCGATGGGCAGAGCCGTGCCGTACGGCTGATCAGCGTGTTTGGCGCGGGGGCGTACAAGACCGACAAGGGTCTTGCGCTGCTCAATACCGAGTCGAAGATGGAATCCGTGTACGGAAGAGATTACAAACGGTACGAATACCCCGAAGATCGCATCACACTGGTCAGGTACGTTCCGCTGGGCCTGCACTTCGGCATCGCAAACTATCCGAGCCAGCGGGCGATTCACGGTCGCATCTTCACGATCGGGATCTTTACGCCGGGCAAAGAGCCACCCCTCGCGAAAACCCCCTCGAAGTAGGATCGACTCTGGGAGCACCTCCAACTTTGCCGCTCCCCGGGTACCTGGTACTTTTTTGGCTGAATTTCGGTACCTGGCACCGTTTTGGCTGAAATCTGAGGAGGGTGAGGGGTTGAAGGACTCGTCGCTGGGCGTCCCTAATCCCCATAGTCTCCCATGGAGAACCAGCCCCTCACTCCCACTCTCTCCCCAGCGGGGAGAGAGCATGGAACTGAACCTTAATGACGACCCGTTACTTCGGCCAACGGATTAAGCGCAGCGAGGATCCGCGCCTCCTCACAGGCAGGGGGACCTACGTTGATGATGTGCAGCCGCGCGGGTGCCTCCACGCTGCGGTCCTCCGGAGCCTGTATGCGCACGCCCGGATTCGCAGAATCGATACTTCAAGAGCGAAGGCGCTTCCGGGCGTCATTGCTGTCTACACCAACGCGGACCTCCCTCAGGCGATCAGCGGACCGCTCCCCAAACTCATCCCGCACCCTGCACTGATTCATCACAAAACTCAGTATGCGCTGGCTCCGGACACGGTGCGCCACGTCGGTGAGGCGGTGGCGTTTGTGGTTGCCGAAAGCCGCTATCTCGCCGAAGATGCGCTCGACCTGATCGATGTGGACTACGAACCGCTCACCCCCGTTGTCGATTTGGAACAGGCTGCCCGGGACGGCGCACCGCTCGTGCACGAGGACATTGGCACCAACGTCTGCGCGCACTACACGCAGCGCGTGGGTGACACGGACGCCGCTTTCGCACGCGGGCCGCGCGTATTTACGGAACGGTTCGTGGTCGACCGTGGCACGGCAGCCCCGATGGAGTGCCGCGCAGTGGTCGCGCAGTGGGAAGGGAAGATGCGTCAGCTGACGGTCTGGGATTCAACGCAGGCGCCAATCCCGATCCGAAACGGTCTCGCGCGACTGCTCGGACTCCCGCAGGGAAACGTGCGGGTCATTGCGCCGGACGTCGGCGGAGGCTTCGGCCCCAAGATCATGATGTTCTATCCGGAAGAAGTGCTGGTGCCATACGCGGCCATGCAGCTGGATCGGCCCGTCAAGTGGATCGAGGACCGCCGCGAGAACTTCGTCGCGATGAACCATGAACGCGTGCAGATTCACGATGCCGCGATCGCGGTCGACGAGCAAGGCCGCATCCTCGGTGTAAAAACCGTATTCCTCTACGACTCTGGAGCGTACATCCCGTACGGGATCATTGTCCCGATCGTCGCCGGCACGACGCTGCCTGGACCGTACAGGATTCCCAACTACCACTGTGAGTTCAAAGCCGTGTTCACCAACAAGACCATCGTCAGTCCTTACCGCGGCGCCGGCAGGCCGCACGGTGTCTTCGTAATGGAGCGCCTGCTTGACCGCGTTGGGCGCGAGCTCGGCATCGACCGGGCGGACGTGCGCAGGCGCAACCTGATTCAGCCGCACGAATTTCCTTATGATGTCGGCCTCATCTACCAGGACAACGCGCCGCTCATCTACGACAGCGGAAACTACCCGCTGCTTCTGGCTCGCGCCCTGGAGATGATCGGATATGACCGCTGGCCCGAGGCGCGCGAACAACACCGGCGCGAAGGCCGCCATGTGGGACTAGGGGTGGCGTGCTATGTGGAAGGATCGGGCATCGGTCCGTACGAGGGCTGCCGGGTCACCGTGGAGCCCTCTGGTAAGGTCTACGCGGCGACGAGCGTGGGGACTCAGGGCCAGGGGCACTTCACGTCCTTCGCACAGATCATCGCCGACGCGCTCACCGTTCCCATTGACGATGTGATCATCACCACCGGCGACAGTGGCGCGTTCGGCTGGGGCACCGGCACATTCGCCAGCCGGGCCGCCGTAGTCGCCGGCAACGCGGTTGCGCTCGCGGCGCAGGCGGTCCGCGAGAAAACCCTTCAAGTGGCGGCAACCAGGCTCGAAGCGAGCGTCGACGATCTCGAGTTGGCCGACGGCAGGGTCTTCGTGCGCGGCGTCCCTGGAAAATCGCTCACGCTCGCGGAGGTGGCGGTCGTGGCTAATCCCCTGCGCGGGACGATCCCTGAAGAATGGGAACAGCCCGGACTGGAGGCCAGCCGCTACTTTGCACCGCCCCGCGGAACCTTCGCAGCGGGCGTGCATGCTGCGATCCTTGAGGTGGATCCCGAAACCGGCATGATTAAAATCCTCAAATACATCGTCGTGCACGACTGCGGAAAGGTGATCAACCCACTCATTTTGGAGGGACAGGTCCGCGGCGGAGTGGCGCAGGGGATCGGCGGCGCCTTCTATGAGAAGCTCGTCTACGATGAATCCGGCCAGCTCTTGACCCAGACGCTCATGGACTACCTCTTGCCGACGGCCATGGACGTTCCCGAGGTCGAAGTGGGTCACATTGAGACTCCGTCGCCGCTGAATCCGCTGGGCGTCAAAGGTGCCGGCGAGGCAGGAGTCATCCCGGTGCCCGCGCTCTTCGCGCAGGCGATCGACGATGCTCTGTCAGATTGGAACGTGCGCATCACCGAAATGCCCCTCAGCCCGAACCGTCTCCTGGAGATCATACGAGCGGGGTCCGGGGTCCGGGGTCCGGGGTCCGTCAAGCAGCCTGCACTGAACCCGGCACCAAGCAAAATTCCCCCGGCCTCGCTGCAGCTCGGCTCCAGACTCAATCAACGTGCAAAATTCACCGGCCTCGCCACTGGCTCGGCCTCCTCAACAGCGCCGCCGGCCGCTTTGCGGGGACACTGGTGGGCGCCACCTGACTACGGCTCTCGATGAAGCCTGCCCCTTTCAAATACAGCGCGCCGGAGTCAGTATCAGAAACCCTCGCGCTGCTGCGCGAGTACGGACAGGACGGCAAACTCCTGGCCGGCGGTCAGAGTCTGGTGCCCTTGCTCAACATGCGGCTGGCCCGGCCTTCTGTCATCGTTGATCTCAACGCCGTCCGGGAACTCTCCTATATAAAGGAAGACAATGGTGAGGTAATAATCGGGGCGATGACCCGGCAGCGGGACGCGGAACTGTCTCCGGTCATCCGGCGCAAACTCCCACTTCTGGCCGAAGCGCTGGGGTACGTGGGCCACCCCCAGATCCGCAACCGCGGAACGATCGGCGGCAGTATCGCCCACGCCGATCCGTCTGCTGAGTTGCCCGCCGTCGCGGCGGCGCTCGGGGCCAAGATGGTTGTCCGCGGACCAAAGGGACGGCGAGTGTTCGAGCCCGAGAAATTCTTCCTTGCCCTGCTCACGACAGCCCTCGGGCCGGATGAGTTACTTGTTGAAGTCCGGTTCCCCGCCCATCAGAAGATGGGAACGGCGTTTCTCGAGGTTGCGCGCCGGCACGGTGATTACGCGCTGGCTGGCGTTGCCGCCACCTTGTCCAGGGATGGCGATGCAATCAAGGATTGCCGGCTGGCCTTTACCGGTGTTGGGCCTGGACCGGTTCGGATTGCGGAGGCCGAAGCAGCGGTCATCGGCAACCGTCTGACCCCTCAGGTCCTGGATGAAGTCCGAAAGATTGTCACCGACCGCCTGGATCCGGACAGTGACGTGCACGCTTCGGTGGAGTATAGGAAACAGGTTGGCGGGGTCCTGGCTGCCCGAGCGTTACGACTTGCCGGCGAGCGAGCCGCAGGAACGCGATGAACTCACGAAAGCCGAAGCCTCCTCAGCTCATCGAAAAGAAAGCGATCCGTGTCCAAGTCAACGACCGTGAGTACACGGGGAACGTCGACGTTCGGAAGACGCTCGTCGACTTCATCCGCGAAGACCTGGCGCTGACCGGCACGCATGTCGGATGCGAGCATGGCGTCTGCGGCGCCTGTACGATTATCCTGAATGGACGCGCCGTGCGCAGCTGCCTGATGTTCGCCGTCCAGGCCGACGGTTTGGAGATCAAGACCGTCGAGGGACTGGGGACGCCCGAGCACCTGCATCCGATTCAAGAAGCGTTCCGCGATCATCACGGGCTCCAGTGCGGCTTCTGCACACCGGGATTTTTGATGACCGCGCTCGCGTTTCTCAGTGAAACTCCCGATCCGAGTAAAGACCAGATCCGGCAGGTGCTGGCCGGAAACCTCTGCAGGTGCACCGGATACCAGGGTATCGTGGATGCGGTGGAGGATGCAGCGACGCGGCTGAAGACGGGAACTCGCAAGCGCGGGAACGCGGGTAGCGGAGCGGGGGCGAAACCCCTCATGCGATAACTACGGATGTCCACGCGCGTCGTCTCCACTCGTCTACACGCGGTTTCTCTGAGCAGATACGTTCACCAACTGCTTCAAGCTCCCCACAATGGCACGCTCCTGGCGACCTTTGCGCGAAGTTGCTATCTGGATCTTGACGGGCACGTCATCGCGCTGGTTCTTCCCGACCTCCTTGATGGCCCCTTGAATCTGGTTGTGGGGTCAGACACGGATTTCCGATTTGCTAACGTACCTGTCCGTGAAACGGTGGAGAGTTCGAATGCGGGCATCCTCATCGGAGACGCGGTCGAAATCACGGTAGGGGAGGCCCCGATCTGGGAACCGCAACTCGCACCATGGGACAGAAGTGATCTGTCTACGGTACGCACCAGCATGAATTTCGTCCAGGAGATTCTGCTCGGGGAAGCCCCTGAGGGCAGCTTCGCGACCTATCTCACGGATCCAACGACTCTGCGTATGCGCGCGCGCAGCGGTTTGGGTCTACTAGAAGAGGCGTTGAGGCGACGGTCTCCGGTCTCCGCGGCAGAGGCGGCGCAACAGCTGGCTGGACTCGGTGGCGGGCTCACGCCCTCGGGCGACGATGTGCTGGTCGGAACGCTCCTCGCCCTCTCGGTGATCCACCACGAAGACCTTCGTGAACTCCGAAACGCGATCATCGCAGAAGTGCGCGGGCGCACGACTCGGATCAGCGAAACATACCTCGAAGCCGCTGCTCGAGGGGAAGCCGGGGAGGCTTGGCACCGGCTCATCCGCGTTCTTCCCAGCCAGAACCGGGCGGCCATCGTGGTAGCCGCACGACGGGTCATGGCATTCGGGGAGACATCCGGTTCGGACATGCTCGCAGGCTTTACGTTGGCTATCTCCACACTGATTTCCTGAAGTGAACGCCCAACCCAGGGATCGACTTCGAGGCTACCTGGCGGTCATGTGCGCGGCCGCACTGTGGGGGGTCTCGGGCGTCCTCGCCAAGGCACTTTTCAACCGCCAAATTGAACCCTGGACGCTGCTCGCGATCCGCCTCACCGGTGCGTTCGTCCTTCTTCTGTTGATCCTCAGCCTGTGGCGAGTCTCTCTTCGTGTTCCCCGCGCCCAGACCGGCAGGCTCATCGTGCTGGGCCTAGCGATGACATCGGCGCAGTTCACGTATTATGTCACGATCAGCCTGACAGACGTCTCAACAGCGCTCTTTCTTCAATACACGGCGCCGGTATTCGTTGCCATGTATGCCTGGCTCGTTGAAAAGGAACCTCTGACTGCCTTGAAATCGGGAGCGATTCTGCTGGCGATCGTGGGGAGCTATCTGCTCGTGACCGGTGCGGGCGGGATTCGCGTGAGCTCCCTCGGTCTTCTTACGGGAATCCTTTCGGCTGTCGCGTTCGGGCTCTACGCCATCCTCGGCCGCGGGCGCGTTCGGGAGATCGGATCGTGGACGGTCCTTCTCTTCGCGCTCGGTACCGCCGCTGTTGTCTGGAACCTCATCGTTCCGCCATGGAAGAGCTTCGGCCGTGCATATGCGCCGGAGGAATGGGCGCTCTTCGGCGTGATCATCGTGTTTGGAACCATCCTGCCGTTTGGATCCTTCCTATACGGTCTGAGGTCGATCTCACCGAGCGGGGCAAGCCTCGCGGCCACACTGGAACCGGTCGTCGGCAGTGCCGCGGCGTTCTTCCTGCTCGGCGAACTCCTCGGCGTTAGCCAGATTGCCGGCGGTCTCGCGATCGCCGCTGCCGTCGCCCTCATTCAGGTCTCCGACCTGAAATCTCCACGATCTCCACTATCTACACCATCTTCACGATCCCGCGAAGTGATTGAGTAGATTGGAACTAGATACGCGCCATCCGCCATCGCCTGAACAGCACCCAGCCGACTGCAGCGAACGCCAGCACGGGAATCAGCGCACTCGCAGCGACCGCGATGGTCTCGACGCCCGCGAGCAGCTGGCGCACCGTCGCGACGAACGCCGCCTGCATGCGCTGTAGCGTGGCGCCGAAATCCCACAATGCTCCGGACGTCTTCTTGGTCTTTTGACGTACGGCGACAGACAGGGTTGCCAGATCCGACTGATTCGACAGGTAGCGCGCCCGGCCGGTGAGCGACTCGACCTCGCCCCTCACACGTGTAAGTTCCTGTTCGATCGCCAGCAGTTCTGAGACCTTCGTCGTGCGATCCATGAAGGTCAACAGCCGCTGTTCGTGGCGCTCCAGGTTCCGCACCCGGGCCTCCAGATCGACGAACTCCTCTGTTACATCCTGGCCGTGGATGCTCCGGCGCGCGACGCGTCCCACGCCGTCCAGGGAAGCGACGACTCCGGCAAACCGAGGCACCGGCACGCGCAGGACAAACGAGGCATGGGGAACGCCGTTGGTTTCTGCGTACGAGGAATCGGCGATGAACCCTCCGGCCTCTTCAGCAATCCGAAGGAGGCGTTCCGCGGCATCCTCGACCTTGTCTACCTCGACATCCACCTGGGCCGTGCGGATGACGCGTCGAAGCGCGAGGGTATTCTGCCCAGGGATGGCCCGCTGCGCCCCCTCTGGAGCGGATGGCGCCGCGCTTCTCATCCGATCCCCCGTCACGGCCGGGCTCTCGCCTGGTCCGCGGAATTCTCTCATGGCCACCGGGCCCTCGGGGCGCAGTAGATTGACGGCGAAGATGCCGATCACGAGCACGGCCGCTGCGGCGCTGAGCACACGCCATGGCATCGGGAGACGCGGCCACCAGCGTGTTGCAGCAGGACGCGCGCCGATTTGCTCGACCCGCGCGCGCACCTGCGCGCGAAATCCTTCTGGCGCAGCAACCGGCGCGACCGACCGAACAGTCGTCACCAGATCTCTAAGGACGGACAGATGATGGCGACAGTCCTCGCAGGTTTCCAGGTGGCGCTCAACGTGGGCTCGCTCGCCCTCATTGAGAGCACCGTCAACGTAGGCCGACAGTGCGTCGGTGACATGCATGGATGGCATTACGCTGTCCTCCC
>Ga0105068_1000119_pt1 | contig 8054 bp, 9 predicted proteins | sample GWRWN1_10_20_FD_90064 | JGI IMG/M metagenome (GOLD analysis project Ga0105068, IMG submission 90064) | Riverbed sediment microbial communities from areas with no vegetation in Columbia River, Washington, USA - GW-RW N1_10_20 | ecosystem: Environmental > Aquatic > Freshwater > River > Sediment ...
AACCAAAAGTGAGGTCGGAGAAGAGCGCCGTGCATCTGGAAGAAGACGTGCTCATCACCGAAAAAGGACCGCAATTCTTAACCACCGGCTGCCGGGATTTGCGGGTGATCAACTGATCTTGAACTGTCGAATTCTTCATCTCAACTGTAAGGCAAAAGAGCTGAAGATGGATTTCTTGTATGGGCAGACTCACGAACTAACTTTCGACTATCGCTTCGTCTGAAACCTCCTCTCCCTCGACGGGAGAGACAGGTGAGGGTGCCTAATTTAACGATGTCACACAAAGGCATACTTTATCTTTCCAACCAGGATGTGAAAAAAGTCCTCGACCTCGGTCGCGCCATCGAAATCACCGAGCAGGCGCTGCGCGACCACAGTGAAGGCCGCGTCATCTGGTCGATACCGGAAGACCTGGCAATCAAGCCTGAGCAAGGATGGCAGTCCTGGGTAACCGGCTGTGCCTTGGTGACCCCGCCGGTGGCGGGTTTTCGCATTCGCTCGATCAAGGCCGCCGGGGGCAGCCGCGATCCGTCGCGACCGGCGCAGGGGCCGCGCCGGATTCTGATTCTCAGCGACCGCGAGGGCGGCGAGATTTGCGCGATCATGGACGAGGATTGGTGTCATGCCGTGCGCACCGCGGCGGCGGCCACCGTTGCCTGCCGCCTCCTCGCGCGCAAGGGCGCGGCAACCATGGCGATGCTCGGCGCCGGCGATACCGCGCGCGCGGCCGTACCGGTAATGGCAAAAGCCTTTCCTTTGAAGGAGATCCGCGTGACCTCGCGCACGCCCGAGTCGCGTCAGAATTACGCCAAAGAAATCGGCAAGGAGTATGGCCTTAACATCCGACCTGTGGACTCCGCGGAGGAGGCGTTGAAAGGGGCCGATCTTGTCGTTTCAGCGACCACCACTTCAATACCCTTTGTGAAAAACAGCTGGCTCGGCGAAGGCATTACCGTTTACTCCATCGGCAAGCACCAGGAGATGGAAAGCGACGTCTACAAAAAGGCCGACAAGTTCGTCGTCGATAGCTGGGAGCACTGCAAGAACAAGTCTGACCTGCAGCGCATGCTGAAAGAACAGTTTCTCAGCGAAAAGGATTTATACGCCGAGCTTCCCGAGATTATCGCGGGCAAGAAACCGGGCCGCCAATCGGATCGCGAGCGCATCTTCATACGCGCCATCGGCCTGGTAAACCAGGACATCGCCATGGCGAACTGGATCTACCGTCGCGCCCTGGACACCGGAGTCGGAACGTATCTACCATATTGATCTGAACTCGATGCTTAAAGATCCGGAGTTCCTTGCTGATGCAAACAACGGCAGCGGGAGATTAATCCTGTCAGCGGTGAAAGGTTGCAAGCTCTGGCGAAAGAGGTTATCAATCAGCCGCCGGAAATCATCGAGCGGATGAAAAAAGTCATGGGAGAATAACTGGGGGAAAGATGAATATTGAAAAATACATTGTCAGAGCGCGGCCTGGGGTTGTCGGCGGAAAGTTCGAAGAAAAGCGGCCGCTACGCGAGCGCATCGAGCTACCGGTGAAAAGGCACATTTTTATTAACCGTGATTCACACCCGGACGCCGACATTTACGTCGCGATTCATGAGGCGAAAGATCTGCCGGCGAGCGTACCGGACTATCAGGTACCACACTTTCACAACACCGACGAGTTCTACTACTTCATCGGCAACAATCCCGACCTAACTGGCCTCGAAGGCCAGATCATCTTCGAAGGCAAGGTTCACAGGATTGTCTCGCCGGCGTGTGTTTATATTCCTACCGGCGCCGTGCACGAGTATAAAGTCACCCGCGGTGCGGGGACAGTGACGGTCCTGTTCAGGAACCGCGGCTACACGCACGAAGATAAACAACCTGACGTGGAAAAGGGGAACAGAGAAGCCGTAAAGTTTGCGAGTTACATCATCAAACCCGATGCGCGCTCGACGGCCGAGATCAAATATCACACCGACGCAGCACCCGGAGTGCGCTATGTTTTCGTCGATGGCAAGCTCAAGCCTGAAGCCGGATTTTACACCGTAGTCCGGAGCGTCACCAATGTGCAGCCGACACAGGCCAATTACGTGGATAAGCACACGCATAACTGCGATACACAACACATCGCCATCGGTACCGGACCCGAGCTGACCGGCCTCAAGATCGAATTTGTCATCCGCGACGAGAAAGTGATTGTCGAAAGCCCGGTGGGAGTAAATATCCCAGCGGGCACGCCGCATTGCCAGCGTATCATCGAGGGCTCGGGCCATTTTTTTAATTTCGTGCCCAAGCTAAACTACAACGACAGTTTGGTTTGATCTTGGGGGGTAAAATGAGTCAGGACGCAAAAAGCAATGTTGCAGTTTTTGGTGGCGGTTGTTTCTGGTGCACGGAGGCGGTGTTTGATGAATTGCGCGGCGTGAAATCAGTCGTGTCTGGCTACGCTGGCGGAAGCACAAAAAATCCCACGTACGAGGAAGTTTGCGGCGGCCGCACAGGGCATGCCGAAGTCATTAAAATCGACTTCGATCCAACTGAAATCGCCTTCAAGGATCTGCTTACGGTTTTTTTCGCGACCCACGACCCGACGACCCTCAATCGTCAGGGTAATGATGTCGGCACGCAATACCGGTCGGCGATTCTCTATGCCAACGAAGAACAGAAGCGGGAAGCCGAAGCTTTAATAAAGGAACTGAACGACTCAAAAGCCTTTGGCAAGCCAGTGGTTACAACGGTGGAACCTCTGGGCGAGTTCTACGAAGCCGAAGACTATCATCAGAAATACTATGCCAATAATCCTTACCAGCCCTATTGTCAGTACATGATCCCCCCGAAGCTGAACAAGTTACACAAGCAATTTGGCGAATTGCTGAAGTCGCACGGCAAGACCTAGCCAAACATATTTGAAATTTTTAGCGGAATTTCGGCCAAGAGAATCGGAAACACCGTGACTCGCGCAAAGACGCCAAGGTTCGGAGAAATAAGTAATACTCTTTCTTTGCGAGCTTGGCGTCTTGGCGCGATAAATATTCTTGAATTCGTTGTGTTTAACATTTCAAAAGTAAGCGCTTAAAGGGCTGTCTCCGAGAATTTACAAAGGGTTGTCTGAAGATTTGATCGGATTAGATCCACCCTAACGACAACAGGACCGCCGTCCCTGCCATGATGATCAGGCCGAGAGGGACGCCAAGACGCGCCCACTCGGTGCTTTTGATGCGGAGCGCGTGGGCGGCGATGATGTTCGGAATATTTCCTGGGATCAGCATCCCGCCGGAGATCAGCAGGCCCAACAACGCGCTCTTGATTTGAGCTTCGGTCAACGACGGGCCGATCTCGGCCGCTGCGAGAGTCGCGTTGTCCAGGACGGCCGATACCATGTTCACCCAGAACAGAGCTTGGGTGGACATTTTTATCAGATAGGCGTCGATGAGTGGCTTGAAGCCGGCGCCGAGAAAAATGAGTGCCATGACAAAAACATAGACTTTGAGCGCCCTCATAAAAACCTCGCTTACCTTTTCTTCTTTCTCTTCGACGGCTATAGAGGCTTCGATGTCGTCCCTAGCTTGGCGTACGAGGAAGATTCCAACGATGCCCAAAGCAACGACCGCCGGAACTACATACGGGGCCAATAGTTGAGCCAAGTAGCCGAAGCCGGCGTGGTACGGCGCGCCACTTAGCTTGGACACCACGATAGTGGAAAGCGGTTCTCCTAGGGGAGTCAGAGCTGCACCGAGACCGATCGAGAAGCAGGCGATGACGGCGAGATGGACCTCCGCCCGCCGGTGCAGCGGCAGAACCGTGATCAATTCCACTAAGAGCAAGGCGGCGATGATGGCTGAGATGATGCTTGAAAGCAGACCTAAGATCACAATCCCAGCACATACGATGGCGGGAAGAGGAACAGTTATCAGCACACGTCGCATCGCTCTGTCGATGAACCTTCGCGTATAGTGAAAGAGCACACCAGCGCCGAGAACGGCTAGGGTGATGTTGATCGGCGCGACAAACCCCTCGTGGATAACCTCCGAAGTCCAAGCGTTGGAGAGAGTCGCGCTGACGGCTCCCATCACGAAAAGAAAGATTTCTAGATTACTCTCGATCCACTTGTTTAAAAAGGGGCCGACAAGCACAACCGAGAAGATGATCGTGAGCCCGAACGTTAGCGTGTGGTTGTCCATCGATTAGTTTCTATGACATCTGCCGGCTTAGAAGCAATCCTAATACCATCTTTTCCGCTCCAAACGTTACTCGCAGAGAAAACCGCTTTCGCAATTGTCTGGTAATATCTCGGCTCCGTTGCTAAAGTGAGAAAAATTTATCCGTTGGGAGCGAGGATATGGCCCGAAAAGCAATGTCTAGTGGAACGATCCTTACCATTGTACTGACGGGTTTCATGCTCATTGCGCGGGCTGCCGCTGCCCAAGAAATGAGCTTGGTTGTTGTCTATAAATCGCTGGTCTGGTTTCCGTTCTGCCTAGACGCCTGAGATTTTGTATCAGGCCAAGATAGAGGGTGGATCATTCTCTACACGGCACAAGGAGAAATGAATGGAGTCATCTACTGAAGCAATGGCCCGTATCGATCACCGGAAGTTACGCCGCTTCTTGATCGCATCCTTCGAAAAATTCGGTGTGCCAAAAAGCGATGCCGAGATCGCGGCGAATGCCCTGGTCATGGCTGATCTGCGCGGCGTGGACACACATGGAGTCATCCGGTTTAACCCGCATACTTGGTATGTAAAGTGGCTGAGCGAGGGCTCCATGAAAGTCAAGCCGGACATCAAAATCATCCATGAGACCGCTTCTTCGGCGCTCCTCGACGGCGACCGCGGTATCGGCATGGTAATAGGCCATCGCGCGATGGAACTGGCGATTCGCAAAGCCAAAGAGTCAGGCGTGGCGATGGTGGGTGTGCGTAACAGCCGGCATTTCGGCATGTCGGCGAACTACGCGATGATGGCGTTGCCGCACGATATGATCGGCATCGCCATGACCAATGCGAGCAGACAGGTGGTTCCAACCTTCGGCCGCGAAGCAAGGTTTGGCACCAATCCGATGTGCTTCGCGGTGCCCTCGGATAAGGAGCTACCCTTTGTCCTGGACATGGCAACCACGACGGCGGCCGCCGGGAAGCTGGAGTTGGCGGCGCGCCTGGGAAAGACGGTTCCCCTCGGTTGGGCGTTGGATCAGCAAGCCGAGCAGACGACGGACCCGCGAATCGCCCAGAAGGCGCGGCGATTATTGCCCCTCGGCGGATCCCGCGAGGGCGGCAGCCATAAGGGCTACGGGCTCGCGATTCTCGTGGAGATTCTTTGCGGCGTGTTGACGGGGACAATGACCGCGCTTAACGCCGATCAGGATCCTCGTGGTCATTTCTTCGGCGCGATTCGCATCGATTCATTTCGGCCCGCGGCTGAATTCAAGCAAGACATGGACAGGCTGATCCGGGAGTTGAAATCTACCCCGCCCGTCGAAGGCCAAGAGCGTGTTTATGTGGCGGGCGAGATTGAATTCGAGACAGCACAAGAGAGAGCCGAGCATGGCATCCCGTTGCACAGCACAGTGCTTAAAGGCTTGCGCGAAGTGAGCGAGCAGCTCGCAGTAAGCTACGATCTGGAATAAACCTCAGAACTTCTCAGGGGTTCCAAAACGCAACCGAGTCCAGGAATAAAAAGATTTCTGGATTCCCGCTTTCGCGGGAAAGACGGATGGGGACATTTCGGAGCGGCGAAGTTTGCATTCTCGGAAAGGCCGCCGGGCGTAAGCCATTGGAAATCTAGAAATTCCCCCTTGAGATGATCACTTCCTGCAGCACCACCTCTTTAATCGGCCGGTCGCGAAAATCCCGTGGCACGTTGGCGATGGCGTCGACGACGTTTTGGCCTTTTACTACCTCGCCGAACACGCTGTGTTTACCGTCGAGCCAGGGAGTCGCCTTGTGAATGATAAAGAACTGGCTACCGTTGGTATTTGGACCAGCATTGGCCATTGAAAGGATGCCGGGTTTAGTGTGCTTGAGGTCGGGATTGAATTCGTCCTCGAAGCGATATCCGGGACCACCGGTGCCGTTGCCCAAAGGATCGCCCCCCTGGATCATGAAGCCGGGGATGACGCGATGAAAGATCGTGCCGTTGTAAAGCGGCCGTTTCACTTTCGCCCCAGTCTTGGGATCGGTCCATTCCTTGGTGCCTGACGCTAGATCGACGAAGTTGGCGACGGTCTTTGGCGCCTTGTCCTCAAATAGCTGGATCACAATGTCGCCCATACTGGTTTTCAACGTTGCGTAAACCGGGCCTTTCTTATCTTGAGCCTCGCCGGCGAACGTGATCGACGTTCCGAGCAATAATCCTGCGATCAACAGCAAGTTTCTAATCATCATCTCCTCATTTCTGTTCTAATTCTGCGACGACTTCGTTGCTGTTAGTGAGTTTCGGATTGTAGCGTGTCCCAATTTACGTAACAAATAATACACTATCGCGAGACTCGTTCTTTTGACAATGGGTTGCCTGGATGCTATAGACCAACTTTGTCCCAAGCAAGGGAGTTCTTTTTATGACATGGTTTGATCGAAGCCTTGGCGGCAAAAAGGAGCCTCAGAAAACCGACAGGAAGCCCGACATGGCGCCCGTTTCGGAGCCTGCTCCGGATGAAAGCACACCATCGTCGAAATTAGAACCGGCGCCGGCCCCTGCGGCGCGCGGGCTGGTTGGCTACCTGTACAAAGGGAGTCGAGTAACGGGACAGCTGACATTTCAGGGGTCGGCCAGGATAGAAGGCAACGTTGATGGGGAAATCCAGTGTCACGGCACTTTGACCATCGGCGAACGAGCTGAAGTTCGAGCCAAAATCTCTGGCGATGTCATAGTTATCCGTGGCAAGGTCGAGGGCAGCGTAGTAGCCAAAGAAAAGGTGGAGTTGGTGGCGCCGGCTCGATTGTTTGGTGATATCGATACCCCCCGATTGGTCATCACGGAGGGGGTCGTGTTTGATGGTGACTGCACCATGGGAGTGGCCAGGCAAAAAGGTGGAATCGCAGGTTCACAGAACTTAAACGCTGATAGAGCTACGGCAGCTAAAACGGTGAAGCTGCAAGTGGATTTCGAGAAATAGACTTCGTTTCGCGGTTCATCCCATCCCTGCATCCTAAAGTTCATAGATAGACCGATTGTGAAGGCGGTTTTTTCCAATTGGGCGTTGAATTGCTCATTGCCCGATCGGACTGAAACAAAAACGAAGGTTCAGTTGACATCAAGAATGACCCAATGATCTCCTTAGACTACTCCGTCGTTTATCAAATTGTTCTTTTTCTTATCGTTTGGCTCATCCTGAGTAAGGTTCTATTTCGTCCCTATTTAGGCCTGCTGGAGGAACGGGAACGTAGAACCATCGGAACCCAGCACGATTCAACGGACTTGGAACATGAAGGGGCGCGATTACGCGCACAATACGAAGAGAAAATCGCCCAAGCGCAGGTCGCCGGCTACGCTGCCAAGGAGGCGATTCTAAAGGAAGCGCGCCAGCAACGTGAAAGAGTTTTGCATCAGGCCCGCGAGGAAGCGATGGGAATGCTGGAAGGGGTACGGCGGGAAGTGGAGAGCCAGATACAGAAAGAACGGCAATTCGCCGCGGCTGAGGTCAGAACGATAGCACAGGAGATGGCGAGCAAGGTCCTCGGGAGGAACGTGGGGTGAGTTTTTTCGAGCTTTTTGGCGTTGCACAGGCATGGGCTTCCGCCGCGGAAGCCGAGCACCATGCACCATCCATTCATCAAATCTGGTTCCCGCTCGGGAATTTTCTCATTTTTGCTTTCATCATTGTTCATTACGCGCTGCCGCTAGTTCGTAACTTCCTCCAATCGCGGCGCGATGAAGTGCTCGCGACGGTCCGGGAGGCTGCTGCGAAAAGGCAGCAGGCTGAGGCGATAGTCCAAGACTACAAGGGACGGTTGGCGCGGGTGGAACAGGAACTTCAGTCGATCGCAGCGTCGCTACGGGCTGAAGGCGAAAGGGAGAAGACAAAACTCCTTAGCGACGCGCAAACGCTCGCCGCCAAAATTAAGGA
>Ga0105068_1000123_pt1 | contig 7947 bp, 8 predicted proteins | sample GWRWN1_10_20_FD_90064 | JGI IMG/M metagenome (GOLD analysis project Ga0105068, IMG submission 90064) | Riverbed sediment microbial communities from areas with no vegetation in Columbia River, Washington, USA - GW-RW N1_10_20 | ecosystem: Environmental > Aquatic > Freshwater > River > Sediment ...
AGGTGGCTATCAAGTTTTAGAATATGGTGATGTTGATGTTTCTCCAGATGTAATGGCCGAATATGAAACTAAAATTGGTACAGATATTGCGATTCCCCTTGACAAACCAACAGGTTATGGATTACCAAAAAAGAAAGCAAAATCGTTTGTTGAACATACTTTGAGGGTTTCAAAACAAACTTTAAAGAAACAAACTGATGGTGGACCGATTTGGGTGGGTCCAATTCAAGGAGGCGAGCATATGGACCTAGTAAGAAAATCTACCAAATCCCTAGTAGATTATGGATTCAAAATGCTAGCTTTAGGAAGCCCTGTGGAATTTATGGAATCATATGAATACAAATTACTAGCAAATATGATAATTTCTGCAAAAAAACAAATTCCTACCGCAATACCACTACATCTTTTTGGAGCAGGTCACCCTCTTACTATTCCTCTTGCAGTTGCTTTAGGTTGTGATACATTTGATTCAGCTTCTTACATGTTATACGCAAAACATGACAGGTACATTACAGAAGATCGCACGATGCATTTATCTAAAATTCCAAGTTTTTCTTGTCTTTGTGAAATTTGTTCCAAATACAATCCAAAAGAATTGCTCGCATTGAATAAAGATGAAAAAATAAACAAAATTGCACTTCATAATCTCTATGCTATAAAGTCTGAAGTGGATAGAGTAAAGGAAGCTATTCACGAAGGAAGACTATGGGAGTATGTCATCAAAAAAGCCCGTTCACATCCCAAACTCTTTGAGGCTGTAGATATTTTTACCAATAATCCTAATTATTTTTTAAAAACCACCCCAAAATTCAAGGATTCAGCTATATTCCTTTTTTCAAGAGTTGACCAATTTAGGCCTGAAATTATATCTTATCATAATATGGTTCGAAGATTTAGAACCAAAAAAAATACTTTGGTAATTACAGGAGATTCTTCCAGAAAACCCTTCTATTTATCTCCTGAATACACTATTTTGAAAAAGAAATTTTCAAACCCAGAGTCAATCCAGTTCTGTCAATACAATCCTTTTCTTGGACTAGTTCCCTTGGAGATTTCAGATATTTTTCCTGCTGCTCATAATGTAATGGCCAGATTAGAATACAGCCCAGAAGATTTTACAATTTTTGCTAAAACATGGAAAACTTTTTTTGAAAAAAATCATTTTACCACTCTCTATTGTGATAATAAAGATGAATTTCTTAAATTCTTTTTGAAAATGCTGCCCAAAAGAATTAGAAAAAAATCACTAAGTTAATGAAAAATAAGAAAAAAAGAGTGCGAAAAGAAACCGACTATAAAGCGGCGTCTTCTGCCCAACCTTTTACGAATACTCCGTTCTTGTGAAGAGGTACAGGTTGTCCTGCAGTGTAGTTCATTGGTCTCATCCAAAAGATTGATTTTGTTGGACAAACTCCAATGCATGCACCATCAGAAATGCATCTTTCTGGATAAAAGACAAATGCTTTTCCTCTCTTCCAACCTTCTACAGGTTTTACACGAAGTACGTCTGGGCCCAGAGTAGTACAGATTTCAACGCATAGTGCGCATCCAATACATCTCTGTTCATCTATGTCTGGAAGTATTGCTATTGGCATTTATTTCACTTAATATGATCATTGCTTGGTTCCTATTTAAACGATGATTAAAATCCATAACACAGTTATAGAAAAATCTGATCTGTTTGTAATTAATTCAAATATCACGTCGTTATGAACAAGAAAATAATACAATCCGGGTTAGTTGAAGCTAAGAAGAAAAATTTATGATGAGAACTTTTGACATATACAAAGTATAAATAAATTAGTAAAATGCTAGAATTAGAAAATATTTTTCAATAAAATAATTTAGAAAAAACAAAAAAGAATAATGTGGTATTCACGTTTACTTTCTTATTGCGTCGATTTGACCTGAGGTTACCCAGTCCAATAGCTCTGCAGCAGATGGATTGAGTTCAGCTTTCTTATCCATAAGATTCTTAACCCAAATCCAATTAATTTGGTTCAGAAGTGGCTTGTTTGCTTCGTCTCCTCCACGAACCTTTGCTACAACTTTCTGGTCCTGTGTATTTATCCAATCTTTATAACTTCTACCCATTGGGATCGGATCTTAGCTGGCGCTAATTAAAGCTTTTGAAGATTACATCAAAAAAAGAATCATACTCTGAAAAGTAACAAGGTTTTAAGGGAGATTCCAAAGCATTTGATTTCTTGAATGTAAAAGTTCTAGGAGCAGCTAGAGAAGTAGGTAGATCGGGCTTTCTGGTAAATTGTGATGGAGCAAACTTCCTTTTAGATTATGGAGTCATGTTTGGAAGGCGTGGTACACCTCCTCAGTATCCCGAGCATGTGAAACCAAAAGAAATTGATGGAATTATAATTACTCATGCTCATTTGGATCATTCAGGTTATGTTCCTTCATTATTTGTAAGTGGTCATAGTAGAGTTTATGCTACTCCACCTACTCTTGAATTAAGTAGACTGTTAATTGAGGATATGTTAAAGATAGAAAAAAATTATCACCCTTTTGATATTCCAGAAGTATACAATATGTTACGTAATTCAAAGGAGATAGGTTTCCGTGAGAAAGTTCAGAAAGGAAATTCATCGTTTGAGCTTCGTTCTTCTGGGCATGTTTTAGGTGGAGGTACAGTTTTAGTTGAGTCAGATAAAAAACGTCTTTTCTATACTGGGGATATTAATCCAAAAGGTTCACGTATGCTTCCTGAGGCTGATCTAGATATTGGTGAAATTGACTTGCTAATTACTGAAAGTACATACTCTCAAACCGAACAAAAACCTAGAAAACAATCCGAAGAGGATTTGATTGATTTTGCAAATGAGATAATGGATAGAAAAGGAATTCTGTTTGTTCCAGCATTTTCTGTTGAACGTTCTCAAGAAATTGCCTGTGTTTTTAGGAACGCCAAATTCAAACATAAAATCATAATGGATGGAATGGCACTTAAGGTAAATGAAATAATGTTTCAATTCCCAGAATATCTTAGAGACCCAAAAATTTTCGCTGATGCTATCAATCACTCAGTTGCAATTAGAAATGATCGTGATAGAAAAAATGCATTAACTGAACCTTGTGTAGTAATTTCACCAGCAGGAATGTTGGTTGGGGGAAATGCCGTTTTTTACTTGCAACACTTGGCTTTTGACAGTAAAAATGGTATTGCTTTAGTTTCGTATCAAGGTGACGGAACGCCTGGAAAGAAACTTCTTGAGACTGGTAAGGTTTCTTCACGTGGACATGATATGAAGGTAACAGCTGAAGTTAGACAATTTGAATTTTCAGGACATGCGGATAGAAATGATCTTTTTGAAATGATAAAAAATCTAAAAGGAAATCCAAAAGTGTTAACAGTTCATGGCGATAATGAATCTTGTATAAGATTTGCAGAGGAGATTCATGAAAGATTTGGATTAGAAGCATATTCGCCTCTAGTAAATGAGACAATTTCTGTATAAAATGAATAAATTTTCTGAAATTAATTTAGATTACAGTATTAACAGCGGTCAAGTTTTCTTATGGGAAAAAGGTGTTAATGCATGGTATGGGATCAATGGTTCTGACGTTTTAGCTATTACTCCTAAATCTAATCAAATAAGATCTTTTTCAGAAAATCCTATGGATATATTCAGGCAGGGAGATAATTCAAAAAAAATTATTCAAAGTATAACTAAAGATAAAGTTGTCAAAAATGCTGTTAAACACTTCCCTGGCCTTCGACTATTAAGACAGGATCCATTTCAATGCTATATTTCATTTATTGCCTCCTCTAATTCTAATATTCAAAAAATAAGACTTGTACTACAAAATTTGTGTAGAAAATTTGGAACAAAAGTAAGATTTGATGGAAGGGAGTTTTACTTATTTCCTGAACCTGGAATTCTTGCAAAAGCAGAGAAGAATGGTTTATTGGCTTGTGGATTGGGATATAGAGCAAAGTTTGTAAAAGAAGCTGCAATCGCGGTAAAATCAGGAAGTATTGATTTTGAATACTTGAAAAAAACCAATTATCAAACAACAAAAGAGTCGCTTGTAAAAATTTTCGGGATTGGTAATAAAATTGCAGATTGTATTATGTTATTTTCACTTGAAAAACTTGATGCGTTTCCTTTAGACAGATGGATGATAAGAGTTTTACAAAAATATTATTCGAAAAAATTTCCAATTTCAAGCAAAACAATTACAGAAAAAACATATGAAAAACTACACAACGAAATTGTCCATCATTTTGGTCCTTATGCTGGATATTCACAACAATTTCTTTTCAAGATGGAACGTGAGCTTAATGAAAAAAAATGGTTGTAAAAACCCTTAATATGGTAAATAATTGCCAAATTCTTGGGCCTGTAGCTCAGCTTGGACAGAGTGTTGGACTTCTAATCCATTGGTCGAGGGATCGAAGCCCTCCGGGCCCGTTTTTATCTCACAAATTATTTATTTTCATCTAGTTGTGAATCTATTGTGAAAGACATTGAATTGAAATTAGATGATACAAGTATTTCTCCGCACTCTGAAATCAAAGGTCACATTACAGTAAATTATCCTGGCAGATATGATGGAGTTGTAATTAATACTCAGATCGTAGGTACAAATGAACTTGTAGTGTATAGATCATATAATGAAAAAAAAATTTCTCAAAATGTTTCTCGCCTTTTCATAAGCAAAGAAGACATGCCAGAGAACAAGGCTGAGTTTACTGCATCAGTTGAGTTTGAACCAAAAGAAACCCATGAAATAAAATTTCGAGTCTCTATAATAGAACAGCATAAGGAAATAGAGAGTGATGTAGTTTTTGGTAAGTTGTCTGGCTAGAATCTTTGCTTTGTTATTATTATCTTACCCGTCATCCATGGATGAGGAGTGCAATGATAGTCAATTTCATGATCTTCTGTGAATACAAATTCGTAGGTCTTCCCTGGCAAAATTACACCTGTAGAACCAAATATCCCACTAAAACTATCTTCTGTAGAAGTATCTGGAGTCACGGTGTGTGCTACTTCATCGGTATTTGTCCAAATCACATGATTGTCTACTCCTAACTGAAGGTTGACTAGTTTTGGAACAAAGTTGTCTTGTTGAGTTTCTAGTGCTGAACCAGGAATCATTTTGATATCTGTAACAAAAGTAGGATGGAGAATATGCTCGTCAACTGCAGGTTTTGCACTCTGTTCTGGAAGATAAAACATCTGATAATACCCAATACCTACTGAAAGACCAACAACTAATGTAATAATTGTAATTCCATAAGCATGACCTGACGTAGTCTGGCTCAACAGTTTCATGGTTTTCTAAAAGTCTTATAAAGCTTGTTTAGGTTTCTGCAATACTTTGGTTAGAGCTTCTTAACATCAGAGGTTCCAAGATTAGATTCTCTGTTAAGATTATGACCTGAAGATTCTGCTTTAATTTGTGGGGCAGTCTCATTTGGAGCATTCTTAGGCAATTCCTTTTGTGACTTTGTTGCTGTAGAATCAGGAAGTTCCTTCATTTGTGTACTTGTTGGTTGCTCTGCTAACGCCTTTAGTTTTTCTTGTTGTAATGGAGCTGGAGGGGGTGGAGGAATGTTTGCCTGATTCATTCCATATCTGTATACATGGAAGAGTCCTGCAAAAACAATTAGAATTAGTCCTGCAAAGAATATTGATAGGTTATTCATTCCAGTAAGAGCTGCATTGTAAGCTGCAATATTTAGAAATACCATAAATGCAATTAATGCTACAATTACCCAGTTTATCCATTTTTCAGAAAGTTCAATTTTTGCAACTTTTTTTGGTCCTTTGTCTTTTGCAAGCTTTGCCTTACGTTCTGCATCCTTTGCAAGATGTATCATCATATAGCTAAAGCCAAAGCTCATCGGAACCATAATTATCATTACACTGTAAAGATATACTGGATCGATAACCAATCTCTGTACAAGGGGTATGGTTGTATCTGAAGGGATATAAAATCCCCAATAGGTGGTAACCATAATTTGTGCAATTCCTGTGATGCCAAATGCTGTTATCATAGGGCGATCTTTCCATGAGAACTTTTTGTATCTGTCTATAAACGGCACTAAAAGCAAAGACAGGATAAACAACCCTGGCCACAATACTCCAGTTACGAATTTGTCATACTGTGTCCTAAGAAATGCATAGAGTCCTGTCAGATACCATTCTGGGACTGTAATTCCAGGAGGTACAGTTGGTTCGAATTTGAATCCCAGATCAATTGGAAATACTCCACCTGTGATTAAAACAGCACCCGAAATTGCCATGACCATTGGTACATCAAATACAAGGAAACGTGGAAAGTGGACTGCCATTAGTCCAAGCATTACTATTGGTAAAATGAATACATGTTGAGCATAAAACCTAAGGACAAAGTCATGAAAACCAGAACCAAACATTGCCTCACGTATAGTTGGTCCAGCTATAGGTATTGAGTTTGTTAACGAAGCTGCAATACTAATTGCAAGCTCAGCTCTCTCACTAAAAATAATATCATATCCTGTAAAAGCTTCAAGAATTGTTACAGTGCCAAGAATTATACCGGTTACCCACAGTATTTCATTTCTAATTTTGTATCTTCCGCTAAAGAACTGATAGTACATGTGTAATATTGCAAGTAGAACCATTGCATTAGAGCCATGGTAGTGAATATTTCTGATATGGAACCCAAATGGTACGTCGTCGTTGATAAATTGTACACTATCCCAAGCTCTATCTATTATTGGTTCATAATAGAACATCAGTAGAGCACCAGAAACCCCCAAGATAATAAACGTGATAAATGTCAGCATGCCCAAAAATCCAAATGGACTTACAAATCTTGCAGGAAATGAAAACTTTATTGAAGTAAAGATGGTTCTATCTAATCCATCCCAGATCCAATAGATGAATGCAACAGTTCCTGTCGTTCTACTTAACGAAACGGCCATACCCTACAACTCCATTTGCATTAACTCCCCAAGTAACTGGTGAAATGTACATAAATCCATCAGGATCAGTTTCAAAATTAAGTCTAGCAAGAGTATTTGATGGAGGTGCTTGCAGTGAAGCAGGTCCTGCAAATGCAGTACCTGTAACTGGATTATACATGCTTCCATGACATGGACACTCTCCCCTTTTTCGTCCTTCCTGTGGCCAATATTTCCACAAACACCACAAGTGAAGGCACACCATACTATAAGCGCGAAATGAGCTAATGTCATCTTTTGTGCCTCCAAGTTCTTCTGGCAATCTAATGAATTGCCATTTTCGAAATGCTTCCCCATCAAGAACTCTATCACCTGTTTTTGGATAAGTGATTACTTCGGAATGATTGATTGGAAAAGTTTTAAGATTTGCTTGGGTGTCGTCAGGTAAAATTACTGGAGCTTTTTCAAGTGAGGCAGATGAGGGGTTTGGCATAAAGTTTCCCCATGGAACAAAAGGTGCAAATGCAACTGCGGTGCCACCTGCACCTAATAGTTTCAAAAAGTCTCTTCTGGATAGCGGTTTTGTTTTTTTACTATCCTGTTCTGACATGCAAGCTCTCGTACTCGCCAAATTGTTTATAAACCTTGTTTCAGTTAGACATAGAAATTTTGATTTTCTTTGTGGCAAATAAAACTGTTAGAATGCCGATCGCCAATCCAATAGCAACTCCTAGTATGAGGATATAGTTTTGATCTGATTCCTGCTTGTCTTCCAGAATTGGAGTAGGGGAAGTAATGCTATGGTCAACATTAAATGAGATTTTTTTGTTAGCTATGTTACCTGCTTTATCTTCTGCAAATATTTGGATTTTATAATTGCCTTCTTCAAATTGGCGAGTATCAAATTTTAATTGTGTTTGATCTCGTAGTTCTCCATTAGGTAGTATTATTTTGATTCCACCACTGTCTAAAAGATTATCATCAATTACTTCAAAATCAATCAACAAAGTTTCTGAAACTGTCATATCGTCTAA
>Ga0105068_1000124_pt1 | contig 7933 bp, 10 predicted proteins | sample GWRWN1_10_20_FD_90064 | JGI IMG/M metagenome (GOLD analysis project Ga0105068, IMG submission 90064) | Riverbed sediment microbial communities from areas with no vegetation in Columbia River, Washington, USA - GW-RW N1_10_20 | ecosystem: Environmental > Aquatic > Freshwater > River > Sediment ...
CAATCCCTTAAATTTCACCATGAAGAGCATGAAGGACATGAAGAAATAAGATTAAATTCCGCTAAGCGTGAATCTGGGACTCTTGTCGATCTTCTTCATGCTCTTCATGTCCTTCATGGTAAGAAGGTTTTGACCGCGACCCTGCTGGGAATGGTCAAATGAAAAATTCGAAACTCGAAATCCGAAACAAATCCAAAAGGAATTTCCCAAGAACGGGAGGGATCGATGCGAGGTAACATTTCGATGCACATAGGGGTCATCGGGCTGATAACAGTGCTCACGGGTTTTGTGTCTCATGGCTGGGCACAGGACAAACCTGCCAACAATATGGAAATTGTCCACGAAAAGCTCAAGGCGGACAAGAAATTGATCGTCGCGAAGTACATGGAATTAACCGACTCGGAAGCTAAGAAATTCTGGCCGGTTTACGAGGAGTATCAGAAGGATTTGCAAAAGATCGACCAACGCCTTCTCAATTTACTCCAGAGCTATGCCGCGGACTATCGGAACAATTCGCTCACCGACGAAAAAGCGAAGCAGCTGCTTGATGAGTGGATTGCCATCGAGAACGATGACGCTAAGCGCCGGGGCTCGTATGTTCCGAAGGTGATGAAAGCATTGCCGCCGAAGAAGGCGGCACGTTACCTGCAGATCGAAAATGAGTACCGCATACTGATGAAGTACGACCTCGCGGCCACGGTGCCGCTGGTTCAGTAGGGGAACGAAGTGAAAGGATTGGAACATTGGAATTTTGGAGAGCCTATCATTCCACGATGCCATTATTCCATTATTCCTCTTTTACGTCACTCGACACCCGAAACCTGAAGGAGAAAATCGATGAGAATGGATTTCGTAAAGAAAAGAATCGGCGTTGCGATCGCGGTAATCACGGTCGGTTTCAACGCCTTAATCCCGGCTGCGGCGCGGGCGGCGAGCGCGCGCGAGATCGATCGTAGCGTTACGCAGTCCTTGGCGACCCTCTATAAGAACACGCCGGGCGCAAAAGCTTTGGCGGACAAGGCGGTGGGTGTGCTGGTTTTCCCGAGCATCGTCAAAGGAGGTTTCATTATCGCAGGGCAATTCGGTGATGGCGCTCTGCGCAAAGACGGGAAGACAGTTGCTTATTATCGGTCGCTGGCGGCGTCCTATGGATTCCAGGCCGGCGTTCAGGTGTTTGGCTACGTGTTGTTTTTTATGGATGAAGCATCGCTTCAGTATCTTGATAATAGTGCCGGCTGGGAGCTGGGAACAGGACCGAGCCTGGTCGTGCTGGACGCGGGCTTCGGCAAGGTTTTGTCAACGACAACGCTGCAGAAAGGTGTGTATGCGTTTATCTTTGACCAGAAGGGACTGATGGGCGGGATCGGTATCCAGGGATCGAAGATTACCCGAATCAACCCGAGCCCGTAGCAGAGCAGTGTCGAGTGTCGAGTGACGAGGGAACAGTGAACGAGACAAGGTTTCAGTGTTCAGGTTTCAGTCAGGATTCGGAATTTCTGACACCTGACACCCGAAACCTGAAACCTAAAGAGGAAAACCGATGAAACTAGACTTCGTAAAGGAAACAATAGGTGTTGCGATCGCGATGATGATGTTAGGTCTCGCACCGCTCAGTTTGGCGCAGGACAAGCCCGCCGACAACATGCAAATTTTGCGTGCCAAGATCAAGGCCGACAAAAAATTAGTGGTGGCGACAAATATGGAATTGACGGAGTCAGAAGCCAAGGGGTTTTGGCCGATCTACGGGGAGTATCAAAAGGACTTGCAAAAGATCAACCAACGTCTAGCCAACTTGCTGGAGAGCTATGCGGCCGACTTCCGGGGTAAGTCGCTTACGGACGAGAAGGCGAAGAAGTTGATTGACGAGGCGGTTGCGATCGAGCAGGCGGAAGCTAAACTCAAGAGCACCTACCTACCGAAGCTAAGCAAAGTGCTGCCGGTAAGAAAAGTTGCGCGTTACCTGCAGATCGAGAACAAGATCAGAGCCGTCGTCAAATACGAGCTCGCGACGGGCGTGCCGCTTGTACAGTAGCGTCGCGGTTGCCGTGATGCCTCACGAGTGGTCCTATCACGTCAGCATCCGGAGATTAGCGGAGGAATAAAGAAGTTGTCGGGAATTAAGAAACTTCGTTTCCTCTGTTCTCTCCTGTTAAAAGAGGTTTCTTAGCGTCTTGGTGTGATGCCTGATTCGGATTTCGACGTTCGAATCTTGGATTTCTGTCGGACCGCACTCGGAAAAATGCGCAAGGAGTGCTTTATGGGATAAGCGGATTGCGTAAGTGGAAGCACTTGGCCCTACTGGCAGCTTTGGTCGTAGCGGCGGTAGTAGAACCGCTGGTCGGAAGCTGGAGCACGCGCACCCAGGTCTTTGTCAACGTTATCGTCGTCGGGGTTAACCTCGGCGTGTTCCTGGTCGTTTTCGAGCAACGGTGGGAACGGTGGTTGGCGTTTTTTCTGGTAGCCCCCCTCCTCGCAAGCGGTATCGTGCATCAGACTTTATCGAACTGGGCACAAATCGCCGCCATCGTGTATCACTGCTCCGCCTTCGTGTTTCTCGGCTTTGCCGTCGCCGTGATCCTGAAACGCATCTTCCACCAGGAGACCATCCGGACCGACGCCGTGATCGGAGCGCTCTGCGGCTACCTACTGGCAGCCGTCGCCTGGGCCAACGCCTACGCGCTGGTTTACCTGTTCCGGCCCGGCTCCTTTCGCGTCGGGGACGTGATCGCCCCGCAGCTCAGCGACTGGAACTTGCAGCGCTTTTTCTTCAATTACTTGAGCATTACCACCCTGACCAGCCTCGGCTACAGCGACATCACACCCATAGACACTCTTGCTCTATCCCTGTCATGGATCGAAGTCGTATTCGGACAGTTCTACATCGCGGTTGTAGTCGCTCAGCTCGTCGGGTTGCGGCTCGCGGAGTCGATGAGACGAGAGCGCCGCGATTCAAATTGATGGAAAATTGGAATGCTGGAACGTTGGAATAAGGAGTATTCACCGCAGAGACACAGAGTTCGCAGAGTAAAATTTCGAGATTCGAATTTCGGAATTCGAATTTTTCCAACTCTGCGCCCTCAGCGCCCCGCGCTGAGATATCCGAATTCCTATATCAGCAGGTAGAGCTAGATATGAAACGACCTTTCCCAACCATCTTAGTGATTTCTTCATTGACGTTGTTTCTCGGTTGCTCTGAACCGTTAACGACAACGGAGAAAGGCGCCGGAATCGGAACTGTTACCGGGGCCGGCTTAGGTGCCATCATCGGCAGCGCCACGGGACATGCGGGCGTGGGCGCCGGCGTAGGCGCTGCAATAGGCTTGATCGGCGGCGCCTTGATCGGTGACCAGATACAGGCGCGGCAAAAGCAGGAACAAGAGTTGCAGCAGCAAATGGCCACACAGCAAGCTGAGATCGAGCGGGCAGAACAAGAGCTCCAGCAACTGAAACAGCAAGAGGCGCGCTAGCCATAACCAAACATATTTGAAATTTGCGTTGTTTTTGAATTACCGAATCGGCAAAAGATGACTCGCGCAAAGACGCGAAGCACGCCAAGTTTCGGAGCAATAAAAGATACTTTTCTTTGCGCCTTGGCGTCTTGGCGCGATAAATTTTCTTGAAGGGGTTTTAGGACTCGGGTCCACGACACTAAATTAACCGCGATGTCACCAGAGGAAGTCTAGAATGAACAGCGAAAATCGCCTCGAGCAAATCGCCGGCATAGCCATTCTGCTATTGCTGGTGATCGGCTGCTTCGTAGTGCTTCGACCCTTTGTGTCGGCGGTTTTGTTGGCGCTCATACTCTCCTATTCGACATTTCCCATCTACGCTTGGTGCGAACGCTTGCTCAAGGGCCGCAGGGGATTGGCGGCGACACTGATGACGTTAATGGTGGCCGCAGTTCTACTGGTACCGCTAATTGTTCTGGGCTCAAGTCTGGCGGAGCAGATTGCCGCCGCCATCGGATGGGCCCGGCGCCTACTCTCCGACGGTCCCCCGGATCCGCCCGGCTGGATCGCTAACGTGCCAGTGGTAGGTCCCGAACTGCATGAATACTGGCAGGGTCTCGCCCACAACACGGCACAATTCCTCAATGAGCTGGTCAATGCAAAACTGGTCAGTGACCTCGGCCAATATCTGCTATCGGCCGGCGAGTTCCTGCTGATCGGCGCTGCTGTGGTGGCTCAAGGAACGCTGCAGTTGGCGCTCAGTCTTTTCATCGCTTTTTTCTTTTATCGCGACGGCATCGACGGAGCAAAAAGACTCCAAAACATGGCCCGCCGGCTTTGGGGAGAACGTGGACTTCATTTGCTCGATGTCGTCGGTGCCACTATCAAGAGCGTCGTCTACGGAACCATAGGGACGGCTATCGCTCAGTCGACTTTGACCACCTTGGGACTGTGGCTGGCCGGGGTGCCCGGTGTGCTGCTGCTTGGGTTTATCACCTTCTTGATGGCCCTGACTCCCATCGGCGCGCCCCTGGTTTGGTTCCCTGCAGCGCTCTGGTTATTTTTTGCCGGTGCAACTGGATGGGCGGTTTTTTTGGTGCTATGGGGCATCTTCGTTGTCGGTGGCGCAGACAATATTATCAGGCCCTATTTTATCAGCCGGGGCAGCGATCTGCCTTTTGTCTTGGTTTTCCTCGGAGTGCTCGGTGGGACCCTTGCCTTTGGCTTTCTCGGTTTATTCTTGGGGCCCACTTTGCTGGCGACCGGCTACGAAATTGTTCGGGACTGGGCGCAGGACGAGCCTCCGGCCGAGCCTTCGGAACCCCAGCCTCCAAGCGCTGTGATTTAAGGTTTCAGGTGTCAGATTTAGACGAGGGTCGAGTGTCGAGGGGAAAATCTCTCGTCCCTCGAAGCTTCTCCTTTCGGATTTCGATATTCGGATTTCGGATTTTTGCTTGAGGCCGCACCCTCCTCCCCTATTGGACCAAAGTCCAATAGACAGTCAGGCCGCTCTTCGCTAGAAAGAGCTCAGCTTGCGCAATTCTTTGCGTGCTTGGAATAGACGAAGTGCTCGCATTCATATATCAAGGGAACCAGAAGTTAAGTCCAATTCGAATAAAGCAGCGAAAGGAGATCAGTATGTATTTGCAGCGTATAACGATCGGTATCGCCGCCGCTACTCTGGTGGCCGGTTCAACTGTTGCATTCGCGGCATCGAGTGACCCCAAGAAACCGCTCGGCAAGATGACCTGCGAGGACTTCATCGGCTTCGAGGAAACTTTCAAGCCCAAGGTTGTGTACTGGGCGGTCGCCCACAGCCAGAGCGGTAAACCCGAGAGTGCCGGTGTTCATGTCGCAGGCATCGAGCAAATGATTCCAGTCCTCATCGAAGGATGCAAGAAAGCGCCGAAGGAGTCATTCTGGGAGAAAGTGAAGGCCGAAGTTAGAAAGCTGGAAAAGAAGTTGTGATGTTGCCAAAGAGTGACGAGGGTCGAGTGACGAGTGTCAAGGGAAAGAGGGACGAGCGTCGAGGGAGGCGCAAAGCATATCCTGAACGAGGATCGCAAAGATCAAGCTTCTGGACTTGGTCTCTTGGCACAAGCAAATCCCCTTTGGGGTTAACCACGGGCCGATACTGACCCAGTACTTCGCGGTGTACGGATCTTTCTGTCAAAGAGTTCGGAACCCATGAACAGACCGGAGTCGCGCTGGCCCCCCGCGTTTTCGATAGTCGCGGTGCTCGCTATACTTGCGGTGTTGCCTGGCCATGTCCACGCGCTGCCGGTGTGGGTTTCCTACCTTGTCGCGCTAGCGGTTCTGGTGCCGATGGCGGGTGTCGCGCTCACCAAGGGAAACATAGTTTGGCTGGGCATCGAGCGAACGATGATTATTCTGCTCGCTGCGGCTTACGGCGCCAACACCATCGCGGAGCTGGCGGATTTGATCGGTGTCATCACCATTCACCCGTCGGGCGAAAACGCGTTCTCGCTGCTTTCTTCAGCGGTAGCGATATGGGTGGTCAACGTTCTGGCCTTTTCGTTGCTCTACTGGCAAATCGATGGCGGCGGTCCTTGCGCTCGGGCGAGCAAATCGAGTGCAAGGCCGGATTGGGCCTTTCCGCAACCGGAGAGGCCCGGGGACTTGCCACCCGACTGGCGGCCATTGTTCCTCGACTATCTATACCTTGGATTCAATACGGCGACGGCATTCAGCCCCACCGATGCCTTGCCGCTTACGCATCGCGCCAAAATGCTGATGCTGATCGAAAGCACGATCTCGCTGTTGACGTCGGTCATCGTGCTGTCGCGGGCCATCAATGTCCTACCTGGTTGACGGGACCTTGCGTGTCGATTGAACAGGGACGGGTGTTAGGGTTCAGGATTCGTGTGTCGGGTACGGAGGGTCGAGTGGCGAGGGATGAGCCACAGATTTCGGATTTTGAGCTTGGGATCGAGCCAGCGGCCACCAGAAACTCCTCCCCTTTATAAGGGTAGATAAGGTAAGGTAGAGATCCCGACATCGGGTAAACCCAGATGCTATGTGAAGACAAAGCCATGGATCAAAAGAAAAAATAAATATTGGGAGGAGAATAGGAGATGAAATCAATGCTGAAACAAGTACTTCCCTTGATGCTGGTCGTTGCCCTCGCCGGCTGCGCCCCCTATGCGCTTGCGGTCAAGGAGACCTACGAAGTCGCCACCGACCCGCGCTCGCTCGCGACCCAGGCGACGGATACGGAGGCCGAGGTGCAGATCAAGGCCGCCCTCGTGGCCTCGCCGGTGAGGGGTACCAGCGGGATCGACGTGTACTGCCGCCAGGGAGTCGTGGTACTCGTGGGCGTGGTGCCACCGGGCTCACAAGCGGGGCAGGCGGCGGTGAACATCGCGCGCCAGACCCCGGGCGTGAGGCGCGTGGAGACGTACTTCGTGCCCTCTCGGCCCTCCTGGGAGAGTGACATCGGAATCAAGGAACAGATCAGAGCGACCCTCATCGCGGATCCCGCCCTGGTATCAGGCCGGGTCGACATCGCGGTCTTCGCAGGCCACGTTGTGCTCGTCGGAGTTGTCAACTCACAGGCAAGCGTTCAGAGATTTATTTCAGACGCGCGCTCCGTGCCCGGCGTCGTGTCCGTCACCTCCTACATACAGACGGCGTAGGTGGTTTTGTCGCAAGAGCCCAGCAGCGATCAAAGCGAGAAAAGGTCTTAGCGTCGGCTTGAATTGTCGGCTTGACGAGAGATTTCCCCGTCTCCTCCGGACACTCGACCCTCGACCCGCCAAACCTCTTCTCACTATTAGACCAAAGTCCAATTTTACAACCTTACCGCTTTTCGATAGAAGGATCTCAGCCCTATCGGAACGGACGTCATAGCAGCAAACGGGTAAAGCATATGACGATGGAAATTGGCAGAATCTTCCCTGGCTCCCGTTATTTGCACTGTTTTCTTCTGTTGATCGTGGTCCTGGGATCCCCAGTGGTCGGGGCCGCGGCGCAGTTGCCGCGCTCGGTGCTGATCCTTGATCAGTCAGGCCGGGACAGCGTGTGGTTCGACGCGTTCTTCTCAGGCTTTCGATCGACCTTGAGTACTAAATCGCGAGTGCGCGTCTCCGTATACTCGGAGCATCTCGATCTCAGCCGCTTCGGAGGGGCGCGACACGATGAGCTCCTGCGCAGATATCTTCGTGACAAATTCAGCGAAAGGCCGATCGGTGTCGTGGTTGCCCAAGGATCAGGGGCACTCGAATTCGTGCTTCGTTCGCGTGGGGAGCTGTGGCCCGGGGTGCCAGTGATCTTTGCCTCGGTCGATGAGGAAACGGGAAAGCGATTAAGCCTTCCTCCTGACGTAACCGGAACGCTTTATCAGAGGCCGTTCCGCGATTCTGTGGCTACCGCGCGAGTGCTTGTGCCAAACCTGAAGCGAATAGCATTGGTTGGAGACCCGTTCGAGCGGCAGGCCGTTCGAGGCCATTACAAGCAAGAAGTCC
>Ga0105068_1000125_pt1 | contig 7916 bp, 6 predicted proteins | sample GWRWN1_10_20_FD_90064 | JGI IMG/M metagenome (GOLD analysis project Ga0105068, IMG submission 90064) | Riverbed sediment microbial communities from areas with no vegetation in Columbia River, Washington, USA - GW-RW N1_10_20 | ecosystem: Environmental > Aquatic > Freshwater > River > Sediment ...
GGATTTGGCCCAACAGTATGCGGACAAAACCTCGCAGGCTTCAAGGTAGTGAGGCCTCTCGGCTACGGCGGCGGGTATCAGACCGTGTGCTACAAGATCGATAGCCCCGCCACCGGAAGGTATCAAGCATTCTATTCGGTGGAGTATTCCATCGACGCGCAAAATCCAGCGGCTGAGACCCGCAACCTTCGCGTTGATCAGTTCGGATACGTCACGGAGTTCAGCGGCCCCTTTGGCGTAGCAGGTGAACGCGGCCCCGCGGGCCCAGCCGGCCCCGCAGGCGCGCAAGGTCCAGCCGGACCAGCGGGCCCCCTAGCCATGGCTCATCCTGTAGGTCCCCAAAGCCAGGCGGGTGCGCTGACGCGCTCGGTTCCGTTCAAGGATATCCTGTTCGACACGGACAAGTGGACATTCGGGCCAATGAGATGAGCAAGATCTGCTAACATCGCTGCTCACGTCAAGGCGAATTCCCCCATCCAGGTCGGCATCGGTGGCTACGCGGATGCGCGTGGCACCGACCAACACAACCAAGCCCTGAGCGAACGCTGTGTCGACGTGGGATTTCTCACCGGGAACTAAAGGGTAGGGTTGATCGCGGCCGACCTGAGTGCGGCTAATTGGAGAATCTCTTTCGCGTCTTCGAACACCGTAAGTTTTAACCCACTATTTGCTTAGTCTGGTCCGACCTTTTGGTCGAAAGCCTCGACGATTTTGCCGAGCCTTTCTTGTTGTTCATCTTGACCGACTAACGATGCTAACGGAACAGCTGTCTTTTCCTCACGACAGGGTTTGGCACAACAACTGCTCTATTGCTCTGACATAGAGTTCAAAGAAAAACACTTAAAGGGAGGTAACTGATTATGGGCCTGTTGTTGTTGATCGTCCTAATTCTGTTTCTGGTGGGAGGTCTGCCGAACTGGGGTTATCACTCGTATGGCTTTGCACCTTCGGGCATTCTCGGTGTGGTGCTGCTGGTCGTTGTTGTTCTGCTCTTGACCGGCCGGCTCTAAAGGGTCGCAAACAGAGTTGTCTGGTTTAAATCAGATTGGTGCTTGTCGGTGGAATCGTCTTGGTCGTAGTTGGAGCCAAGAAGGCGTAGTTCGACTGGGTCGCCTATCATGCGCAATGTCGTGCCCGGATTGACCCTTGGATCAATTGTCCACAAGTTGGGCACAAGGAGACACGATCATGATTCAACAGACTCCTCAAGCTGACAAGTTCAAACAGCAAATGCGTGATTCGTTGCAGCACGAGACCCAAAATTCTCGCGCCGTGACAATCGCGAGACACAGCAACGTCTACACTTGTGGCGATCAAGACGAGATGGTCTACTTCATCGAGAGCGGCCAGATCAAACTGCTTCTGCTCTCGCCCGAAGGTAAAGAATGCCTCCTTGCTATCCACAGCGCCGGAGATATTTTCGGTGAGCTGTGCTTAGCCGGGTTAGGCGCACGTCAGGAAACAGCGACCGCGATGAAAGCAACGACTTTGAAACAAATACCTTGCTCTCAGTTCTTTGCGCGCTTAAGCCGCGACTCCTTGTTTGGGGGCTTCGCGCAATACCTCGCCGTGCGCATTGCCGACCAACAACGGGTAATAGCCAATTTAGTGACGGTGGATAGCGAACATCGGCTGGGCCAGACTTTGTTACAGCTGGCTCGCACGATGGGCAAGAAGGACCCGCGCAGCATTCGCATCGAACTAAAGATTTCCCATGAAGAATTGTCCGAGATGGTGGGCACGACGCGGCCTCGGATCAGCATGTTTATGGAGAAATTTCGCAAACATGGGCTGCTTGAGACCAACAAAGATCGCTTTCTCATCATCAAAGAAAACAAACTCACTGATTACCTCGCTCAGATCGCCTAGAGCCGCTAAAGCACCTACGCGAGCAGCGCGATATTTCTTTTCAAGACTGTCCAGTGTTGGACAGCAAGCCCTTCCGAGTCACCGTAACTTCCCGGCTTCCACGATTGCTCTTGCTATCTTTAGGTGCCTAAGAGCAGGGTTGCAACCGAATGTCGCCTCCCTTTATCAATGCGCGATAGCCCCAGAAAGGAGAACCACAACCGTGAATCCCTTCGAACAATTAATAAACACAGGAGATTGTTTTACCCAGGTTTCGCTTTATCAACTTCTGAGAGAAGACGGACGGGTCTTTATTTTTGTTCATAAGATTCTCGCGGGCGCAGCACCTAGTTGGCCGCCACAAAGACGAATATGTTGGTACTGGAAAATCACGCGACGAAGCCCTCAGAGATTGCCTTGCAAGAATCAAAGGGGTACCCACCAAAGACAAGGCCGACGTTCAATCGCAGTAAGCACATCATCTATGACCTGCCGGTACGATTCCAACCACTGCCGTCATCGACAATATCAGTCCCGTCAACAACTATCGATCCCGGTTTAACCGCGTCATCGTGCAATCCTCTTTCGAGGATCTCGTTCACAACATGAAAGAAAAAACAGTCGCCGAACTAAATAGTCCTTCCGACCTTTTGGTCGAAAGCCTCGACGACTTTGCCGAGCTTGCTCTCCATATTCATCCTGACAGGCTAAAGAAGCTATCGGAACATCTAGCCTTTCCCTCACGGACAAGGTTTGGCACAACAACTGCTCTATTGCTCTATAGGACATACAGTTCAAAGAAAAACACTTAAGGGAGGTAACTGATTATGGGCCTGATACTGTTGATCGTCTTAGTTCTGTTCCTAGTGGGCGGTCTGCCCAACTGGGGTTATCACTCGTATGGCTTTGCACCTTCGGGCATTCTCGGTGTGGTGTTGCTGGTGGTTGTTGTTCTACTCTTGACCGGCCGGCTCTAAAGGGTCGCAAACATACTCCCAAGGTTAAAGCAATTCTAGGCATAGGGTTTCACTCCTGAGGTTACTTAAAATTCTTCAAGTAAGCCTGACTTAACCCTCTAACCAGTCCAACCAAAGGAGGTTGTGATGAAGAAACTAATGTCGATTGCGGCTGTCGCGCTGCTCGCCGCTGGGTGTAGCACTGCGCAGCCCATCAGTGTGGCGGACGAACAACGCCCTAGCTTCGTCGGTCCCGCCGGCCCTGTGGGCCCTGCCGGTCCCGTAGGCGCGCGAGGTCCAGTTGGAGAGAAGGGCGCTCCAGGCGCTATCATGTCCGGCCCTGCCGGTGTAGAAGGCCCGGCTGGTCCCGCAGGCATCCGAGGCCAAACCGGGGCGACGGGCGCCCCAGGCGCAGTCGCGGTCGGTCCTGGCGGCGTAGTGGGTCCTGCCGGTCCCGCAGGCGCGCAAGGAATGAGGGGAGACACAGGTGCGCAAGGCTCTAGCACAGTGGGTCCTGCCGGCCCAGCCGGGCCTTCTGGTCCCGCAGGCGCGCAAGGCATAGCCGGAGATAAGGGCGCTCAAGGCGCGACGTTAGTCGGTCCTGCCGGCCCAGCCGGCCGTTCGGGTCCCGCAGGCGTGCAAGGCACAGCCGGAGAGACGGGCGCACAAGGCAGCACCACTGCCGGTAACACTGGCGCGGCTGGCCGTTCCGGTCCCGCAGGCGCGCAAGGCTCAGTCGGAGCGATCGGCGCCCAGGGCTCGGTCGGTGCGGTTGACCGCTGGACCTCGTTCAGGGAGTTCGTGTTCGAATTCAACAGAGCCGACATTCAGGCTTCCGACACGGGCAAGGTGTCCGAGATCGCGGCCTACATGAAGCAGAATCCATCCCTCCGAATCGGAATCGACGGCTCCATGGATCCGCGCGGCACAGACCCGCGCAACCAGGACCTGAGCGACCGTCGTATCAGCGCCGTTCGTGACGCGCTGATCCAGGCAGGAGTGCCGTCTTCGAAGATACAGTCGGGCGCATACGGCGACGCGAAGCTCGCGCGCGACCGGCGAGTCGAAGTGCTGATCAGCAGCAGCAAGTAAAGGCAAGATCGATCACTCTGGCAGATCGCGTCTTAAAGCCAGAGAGGTAATTCAACGACCCCCTGGACTAACTGGTCCCGGGGTCGTTTTTCGCCCGCAATCGTGACTATAATGCTTTCGTCCATGCGAAGAGTTTTCCTACCACGCCACTTTCTCGCCTCGGGTCTCCTACTTCTCGCCTTAGCCTCCCTCTACGTTTTTTTTGAAGCTCAACGGCTCAAGCAAGAATTCTTGCGCCAGACCGAGGACAAAGGAACTACACTGGCCAAAGCAATGGAGGCCAGTGTTAGAAACGCCATCGTCGGGAACGCTCTCTTGGAGGAGCTCATCGGGCAGCGTCTCTTGGACAACGCCCGGCTGATCGACCAACTGCTGATCTCTCGCCAAGTAGATCAAGCGCTGCTTAAAGAGATCAGCGCTATGAACCGCCTGCAAAAGATCGATCTACTCGATCAGCAGGGCCAACCTTGGGAGCTTGCCGCACTGCCGGCACTAATGGCAAGGCAAAAGGAGAACGAAGAACTCTTTCAACGCCGCCTGCAGACGATAAGCTATATGTGGGGAAAGCGTTGGCGGCTGCCCAGGGAAAAAGATGAGAAAAAGGCCGCCGAGCCGCCACCAAGAATCAACCAAAAGGAATTCTGGGAAGGCAGTGTTTTTGGTGTCGCCATCGGTGCCCGCAGTTTTCCAGGCATCATCGCGGTCCACGCCAACGCCGACTATGTTTTAAACTTCGATAAAGAGATGGGAGTTCAAATTCAGATCGAGAATCTGGGCCGTCAATCGAACAGTGAGTTCGTCGCTTTCCTCGATAGTAACCTGAATGTCGTAGCCCATACCGATCGAGATCGTATCGGACAGCAAGAAAAAGAACCCCTGGTTTTGAGGGCGAAGATCGACGGTCAGCTCTTCAGCCAAATTGTCGAGAGCGGCGGGGGAAAACGTTACTTTGAAGTAGTCAAACCCGTTGCGCTGGATGAATCCAATCTGGGTTTCCTTAAGATAGGTCTTTCCCTGGGATCAATGGAGGTCGCCTGGGACAACAGCCTGCGCGCCATCATTACCTTAGGGCTGGCTATCGTAGGCGCGGGCATTCTGGGAATGGCGGCGATTCTCTATAACCAGCAGTCGCATATGGAAGAGGTCAAAGCCTTGGAAATCGAAGTGTTACACAGAGAACGACTCTCAGCACTGGGAAACCTGGCTGCGACCGTCGCCCACGAGATCAGAAACCCGCTCAATGCCATTTCGATGGGACTGCAACGTCTCAAGGTCGAATTTCAGCCAACCGATGATCAGGAGCAATACTCTCGCGTGACAGAACTGATGTTGGGGGAAGTGCACCGTCTCAACTCGATCGTGGAGCAATTCCTCTCGCTGGCGCGCCCTCTCGAGATTAGACCCGAAGCGTTGCGGGTCCAGGATGTCCTTAATGAATTAGCCACATTGGTGGAAGGCGAAGCTCAGCAATCGAAGGTGCAGATCCAAGTCGTTGCTCCGCTGACTCTGCCCCCGCTCAAGGCGGACCGTGAATATCTCAGACAAGCGCTCTTGAATTTAATTCTTAACGGTCTTCAAGCGATGCCCGAAGGCGGGACATTGACGCTGGAGGCAAAAACGTCGAACGGCAATTTTCTAATCAGCGTCACGGACACCGGAATCGGGATTGCGCCGGAAAACCGGACGCGAATCTTCGAGCCTTACTTCACGACCAAGGCCAAGGGCGCCGGGCTAGGGTTGGCGATCGCACGCAGGATTATAGAGACCCACGGCGGGAAGATCACTGTTACCCATGAAGCGGGCGGTGGGTGCCGCTTTCTAATTTCCTTGCCCATTAACGGTGTGGAGGTGTGAATGCCTTATCGTTTCCGTATTCTCGTAGTCGACGACGAACCAGCCCAGCGCGAGCTGGTCTTGGGTTTTCTCAAAAAGCAGGGCTTTGACGTGGCCGCAGCTGAAAGCGGCGTAAAGGCCCTGGAGCTTTTTCGTCAGGAGTCCATCGATCTGATCCTTACGGATCAAAAGATGCCCAACCTGTCGGGTTCGGCTCTGCTCCAGGCCGTGCGCGCCATCAACCCTGAGACGCCGGTCATTCTGATGACCGCCTTTGGAAGCATCGAAGCGGCCGTTTCCGCCATCCAAGGAGGAGCAACCGACTACCTGACCAAGCCGCTGAATTTGGATGAGCTGCTTTTCCGGATTCGACAGGTCAGCGACCGCTATCGAATCATCGCCGAGAACCGCGAGCTTCGGGAAGCGTTACAGAGCCGGCATCGCATAGAAGGAATTATCGGCGAGAGCGGGCAGATGCTTGAAGTCGTCTCTCAGGTGCGCCGGGTAGCGCCGAGTGAAGCGACGGTCTTGATTCGCGGCGAGAGCGGCACGGGAAAAGAACTGATTGCCAAGGCCATCCACTTTGCCAGCCCGAGAGCCTCGGGTCCTCTGGTTAAGGTAAACTGCGCGGCGCTTCCCGAAACTCTTCTCGAATCCGAATTGTTCGGCCATGAAAAAGGCGCTTTTACCGGCGCCGTAACTTCGCGCCAGGGGCGCTTTGAATTAGCCAATGGCGGGACGATCTTTCTTGACGAAATCGGCGATCTTCCTTTGCATTTGCAGGCGAAGCTCCTGCGTGTCCTTCAAGAGCGCGAATACGAGAAGGTGGGCTCCAGCCGTCCGGTCAAGGTCAATGTCAGGATCTTGGCTGCCAGCCACAGGCCACTGGAGGCGCTCATTAAAGCCGGACAGTTGCGGGAGGATCTCTATTACCGGCTTAATGTAGTCACGATTCTTATCCCACCTCTGCGAGAAAGACGCTCGGATCTTTCACTGTTGATCGACCACTTCCTTCGGCGCTTCGCGGAGAAGAACGGCAAGACGATCCGTGGTCTTACGCATGAAGCCCGGGATGTTCTTTTACGCTACGACTATCCGGGCAACGTGCGAGAGCTCGAAAATCTTATTGAACGGGCCGTGGTTCTCACCAGGGATGATGTGATCGGGAGCAGCGATCTACCTTTGACCGTCCAGGACCGTGAGGTTGAGGGCGACCGGGAAACTAACCTCGCGGTCGCGGTGGAAGGGCTGGAGCGCCGCATGATCCGGGAAGCGCTGGCTAGGTCCGACGGTGTCCAGACCCACGCCGCGGAGCTGCTGGGAATCAGTGAACGGGCGCTGCGATACAAACTGATTAAATACGGCTTTCGGGAAGAAGCCTCAAGTCCTGATTCCGATCCGCAGGAAGTTCAATCCGGGAGAGAAAGTAGTGAACCACAGGATTAATCAAATTTCTCCTGAGGGCAGCACGAACGCTAAACAATCGAGAATCATAACATCGTCTGGATTCCCGCTGAAAGCATGCGGGAATGAGGTAGAGGGCTACTTTCAAACCCCTTGTGTCAGATTTCTGACAGACAAGAAAGGAGTCCGACACTATAATTTTAAACACCTTGGATTACGGGATCTTAGCCGCTATCGTTTTTCTCGTTATCGCGATCGGAGTATTTATCTTCGTCGTTTGGGTGAACAAACATTAGCCCTAGCCTTCCCATCGAAACGCTGGCATACTCACACTAGGCCAAAGCGTATAAGCAGACCCAAAAGACCCACCGATGGCGATGGCAGCAAACGTTACAAAAAAACTATGGGAAGTCTCCGATTTAGTCGCACTGTGGGAAGCCGACGAACGGAGGTCACAAAGAGCAGCCTAATTGAAAGTAGCCCACTACCGGGAATGACATACTTCGGTAATGAGAATTGACTTCTAGGCAAGCAAGCTGGGGGAATTTACCCGAAGAGATTAAACCGCAAGATCGCCTCCAACCTCGATACAACAAATAGTCTAATTCCTGCGACAACGATCGAAAGATAGCGCCCCTTACCATGCCAAGATGATATACGCTCGCCCAAACTGGCTAGGCGTGTGTACGGGTCCCGCAAAGTTTAATGTCTCCTTCGGGGAATGGGAGAAAATCCCTCGCCTTTAGGCGAAGCCTTCAAGGTTGATGATCCGCTTGCTCCCCC
>Ga0105068_1000126_pt1 | contig 7886 bp, 7 predicted proteins | sample GWRWN1_10_20_FD_90064 | JGI IMG/M metagenome (GOLD analysis project Ga0105068, IMG submission 90064) | Riverbed sediment microbial communities from areas with no vegetation in Columbia River, Washington, USA - GW-RW N1_10_20 | ecosystem: Environmental > Aquatic > Freshwater > River > Sediment ...
TACTTCATGCGTGGGATCACCGCGGGAGCCATCCGGTAAATGAGTGGTCAGGTCTTGCTATTCGTCCCGCTCGACGACCGCCCCGTGACGATGGATTTCGTGGTCGACCTCGCCCGCGCGGCCGGAGTTGAGGTCCGCGTACCCGACCAGTCAATGCTCGGTGACCGCAACCGTGGCGGCGATGTCGATCGGGTCTGGGATTGGCTCAACCGGCAGATGGCTGCGGGCGGGGCGACGGCGATGATTGCGTCGGTCGATATGCTGTGCTTTGGTGGACTGGTGGCCGCGCGCAAGAGCGAGGCCGAATTTGAAGCGATTGCCCCCCGTCTACTCCGTCTCCGTGAGGTTGCCTCCCGCGTCCCGACGTACGTGTCGGCGGTCATCCCTCGGACCCTCATATTTTCCGCCGAGAAGGACGTGCCGTCGCGGAGACGGCACACGCAGCTGAATACCAATTTGATCGACGCAGCATCTCAGGAACTCTTTCGCTACGTGCTGATAGGTCAGGACGACACGTCCACGCATAGCCAATCTCAAGCGGACCGCGAGATGCTGGAAGCTCATGCTCAAGCGGTCGCCTCCAACGTTCTGGTCACCACCGGCGCAGATGAACTAAACGTACGGCTGCTGGCGCGGTGGTTGAACGACTTGGCGGCACATTCCCCCGCCGTGCGAATCCTATACACGTATCCCGAAGGGGCCGAGCTGATTCCGCTCTATGAATCCACACCCCTCATCCAGACCGTCGGCGAGCACGTGCGGAGTGCGGGGTGCTCCCTGGCGGATTCCAGCCCCGAGGTTGAGACCGACATTCTCCTTTGGGTGCACAACTTCAAGGACCAACCACAAGAAGCTCGGGATCAACCCGGCACGCTTGACCCCAAGAAACTCGAGCCGATCCTGAAGCAAGTCGGCGCGGCGACGCAGAGCGAGAAGGTCGTCGCGCTCGCCGACGTGCGCTTCGCCAATGGCGCCGATCGAGCGCTCGTTTCGAGACTGCTGGACGAACCGCGATTCACCGGCATCGTCGCCTATGCAGGCTGGAATACGTGCTCCAACACCCTTGGGTCGGCGATTGCGCAGGCCGTCGTGGTGCATCATCTCCGCGCCAATACCCTCCCCGGGAGCGATCGGATTTTTCGCCCCGTTCTCTTCTCGAGAATTCTCGATGACTGGGGATACCAGGCGCTCGTGCGTCCACAACTCGCGCGCTGGTTGGAAGATCAGGGCGGGGTCCCAACGGAACTGGGGGTCAATGAGGGCACAGCGGAAACACTTGCGCTCCAAGGTCTGCGGGGAGATGCGCTCCCGCTACTGCAAGCATCTTTCCCGCGCCATCCGATTACCATCAACCGCGTGGCGTTTCCCTGGCACCGGCTCTTCGAGATCCGCATTGACCTCGAGCGCCTGCCCGAACTCTATGAGTTCTGACTACCAAGTCGTCGTCATCGGCGGTGGACCCGCGGGTAGTGTCGCCAGCATCGCCGCGGCGCGTCAAGGCGCCCACGTCGCCTGCGTTGAGCGATACGGCTTTCTCGGAGGGTCGCTCACGGCCGCGATGGTGGCGCCGATCATGGGCTTTCACGCCGGTGACCTCCAGGTTGTTCGCGGCATTCCGCAGGAGATCGTCCAGCGGATGCAGGACCTCGGTGCCTCGCCCGGTCACGTGCCCGATCCGATCGATTTCTGTTACACCGTCACGCCCTTTGATTACGAGGGCCTCAAACGCGTGTACCTGGAAATGGCTACTGCCGCGGGCGTCGACCTCTGGTTGCACTCGATCTTCCTCGGCGCGGATTTTGAAGAGGGCCGCGTCCGCGCTATCCGCGTATGGCAGAAAGACGGCATCAAGGAGATGCGCGCACGGGTCTACGTCGACGCATCTGGTGATGGCGATCTATGCGCGGCGGGAGGTGTGCCGTTTGAGATCGGCCGCGCCCGGGACGGATCGCCCCAGCCGATGACGATGATGTTCCGGGTCGGCGGGATTGACTGGGACGCGGTGATGTCACACTTCGCCGATCATGACGGCGACGTGCAGCACGGTCAGGGCGTGCACCCTCGCATTGATCTGGAATGGTTGCGGAACCTGCCCATCCGCGGCTTCGCCGGCTTCAAAGAATTGGTGGCGGACGCCCGAAAACGCGGGGAGTGGACTGTTCCGAGAGATCGTCTCCTGGTGTTCGAAGGCGTCCGGCCAGGCGAGGGTGTCGTGAACACGACACGAGTTCAGGGACGGCTCGGCATTCGAGGCGCCGATCTCGCCAAAGCCGAACTTGAAGGTCGCCAACAAGCGTACGACGTGATGGCATTTCTCCAGAAGCGTGTGCCGGGGTTCAACAAGGCCTACCTGATCGAAACGCCGGCGCAGATCGGGGTTCGTGAGACGCGCCGGATCACGGGCGATTACGTGCTGCAGCAAGAGGACATCCTGCGCGGTGTCAAATTTCCCGACGCGATTGCGTGCGGCGGGTATCCTATTGACATTCACGATCCCACGTCGCTGCAGGTGGTCGCCAAGCGGCTTCCGCCGGGCGAATACTATTCGATTCCCTACCGGTGCCTGCTGCCCAAAGGATTGGACAACGTGCTCGTCGCCGGCCGGTGCATCTCCTCGTCGCATGAAGCGTTTGCCGCCTTTCGCGTGTCCGCGATCGTGATGGCCATCGGGCAGGCGGCCGGAACCGCAGCGGCGATGGCGGCCGCGCGAAGCGCTCCTCCACGCGAGGTAGATGTGTCTCAACTCCAGCGTGTGCTCCGAGAGCAGGGCGCGTTTCTTCCCTAATTGAAACCTGACCCGTGGGGAGACTTTCTGATGCAGCTGCGCGATCAAGATTCTGAAGTCTTCCGCATCTTGGAAGCGGAGCGCCGCCGCCAGCGTGAAGGCGTCGAACTTATCCCATCAGAGAACTACGTCTCAGAAGCCGTGCTCGAGGCTATGGGCACGATCTTCACCAACAAATATTCGGAAGGCTATCCCGGACGGCGGTACTACGGAGGCAACGAACACGTCGACGAGATCGAGCGGCTCGCCCAGACGAGGGCCAAGCAGCTCTTTAGCGTCCCGCACGCGAACGTGCAGCCCTATTCAGGCAGCCCGGCGAACCTCGCGGTCTATCTGGCGACCTGCCAGCCCGGCGATATCATCATGGGCCAGAACCTCCCCGACGGCGGCCATCTCACCCACGGGTGGAAGGTCAGCGCCACCGGCACGTACTACCGCAGCGTGCCCTATCATGTCAAAGCCGACGGCTACATTGATGTCGATGAGGTCTGGCGGCTCGCACGCGAGCACCGGCCGCGCTTGATCTGGTGTGGCGCGACGGCCTACGTGCGGGAATTTCCCTTCGAGAAATTTGCGGAGATCGCCGAGGAGATCAGCGCGTTCTTTGTGGCCGACATCGCCCATATCGCCGGTCTGGTCATCGCCGGCGCGCACAAGAGTCCGGTTCCCTATGCGCACGTCGTGACCACGACGACACACAAGACGCTTCGCGGTCCGCGCGGCGCCATGATCCTTGTTACGCAGAGAGGCCTGGACAAAGACGATGAGCTCGCCGAACGGATCGACCGGGCGATCTTTCCCGGCCTTCAGGGCGGACCCCACGATCATACGACGGCTGCGATCGCCGTCGCGCTCGGCGAAGCCATGCAGCCTGCGTTCAAAGAATACGGCCATCGGGTCGTCGCGAACTCGAAGGCCCTGGCTGGCGGTTTGATGAAACGCGGGTTCAAGCTTGTCACCAACGGCACCGACAACCACATGATGCTCATGGATCTCACGCCGGGCGGGCCGGGCCGTGGTGTGTTCATGCAGGAAGCCCTCGATCGCGTTGGGATCACCGTGAACAAGAACACGATTCCCGGCGAGCCGTCCTCTCCGTTCTATCCGTCCGGCGTGCGTCTCGGGACGCCCGCGGCGACGACGCGCGGCATGCGGGAACAGGAGATGGAGAGGATCGCGTCGTGGATTGCCCTGGTAGCCGAGGAGGTCGAGGCATCGAAGCTGCCGGATGACTCCAAGGCGCGCTCTCCGGCGATCAAGTCATTCAGGCAGGCGATTGAACAGAACCGGCGGCTGGCCTCGCTGCGCAATGAGGTGCGGGAGTTCTGCCTGAAATTTCCCGTCCCCGGGACCACGTGACGCTTCCCGATCGCCGAGGGCTGCTCATTGTGAGTCTGCCTGCCAATGATCCCGCCCTCGCTCAGGCAGCGCGAGATGCAGGCGCAGACGTGATCAAAGTGCACATTAACGTTCGCCATCTCGCGTCCGGGACGGCGTTTGGAACGCTGTCGGAAGAGCGAGAGCGGCTGACGCAGATTCTTGCAACGGGCCTCCCTACTGGACTGGTGCCGGGTGAAACGGAAATGGTTGCGCCGGAAGAGATGCCTGAGCTCAAGGAGATGAGGTTCGCGTTTCTGGACGCGTTCGTTGACTCCATCCGGCCATATTTGTATGACGCCGGGATTCCCGTGGTGCCGGCGCTTCCCCACTCGGCGGAACGTCAGTTCCTGACCAGAGCGCGGGACCTTCCCGGAGACTGGGTGGAGGCCGCTGCCGTCGATAGTCAGGGTTATGGAAAGCCGCCCGAGGATTCGGACTTTGCGACACTGCGCACAGTGGGGGCGACGACGAAGAAGCATTTGATCGTTCCCACGCAGCGCCGGATTTCCCCCGGAGATGTGTCGCGATACTTTGAGATTCCTCAGGTCGCGGCGATAATGATCGGAGCCATTGTCACCGGCAAGGCGCCGGGTTCGCTGGGACGTGCGACGGGGGAATTCCGCCGGGAATTGGATCGTCTCTTCGCTTAGCTGCATATGGCTCTCCACGAGAAGAAACTCCTGATCACCTCCGGACCGACGCGCGCCCCCCTGGACGCGGTGCGCTATATCACCAACAAGGCGACCGGAAAGCTCGGCGCCATGATCGCGGAAGGCGCCCTGCAGCGGGGTGCTGACGTCACCTATGTCTATGGACGGCCCGGCGAACTGCCCGTGGCCCGTGGCGGGCGCAATCACCTGCGGCTAATCCCCGTCGAAACGGCGGATGATTTGGTGGCCGCCTTTCGAGAGGAGTTGCCCAAACGCTATGACGCGGTCGTCCACCCGATGGCGGTGCTCGATTTCCAGCCGGATTCAGCGCGCGATTACAAGACGAGCTCGGATACCGAAGAATGGGTGATCCGGTTAGTGCCGACCACTAAGGCGATCAAACTTGTGAAGGATCTTGCGCCCGACACGTTCCTGGTGGGGTTCAAGCTGGAAATCGGCAAGGAGCCGAGAGAGCTGCAGTCAATCGCTTTCGAGTTCCTCAAGCGAAACCGATGCGACCTTGTCATCGCGAACGACCTGAAAGAAATCGAAGCGGGCCGGCACACAGGGTATTTCGTCACGCCTGATGGGAAAGTGCTCAAGACGGCCGTCGGTAAGGAAGCGATTGCGCGGACGCTGATCGACTATCTCGACGAAGTGCTCTAGACTTATCGCTCGCCGGTTCTCGGCTGCCGCAGGAAACTTTCCCCCGCGTACTTGTTTGAGGCGCTCCACAACAGCCACCCATCGTAGAAACCCGCGTTCGTCGTAGCCCGCATTTGCGTCCGGATCGCGCTCGGCGGATAGGGTGCGCCGAGGTCAAACGCCTGCAGCCACGGCCGGATCGCCGCGACGTGAATTTCTGTGGACGCGGTGTTTCCGGGGGGCGTGAACGCCGTCAATGCTTCAAATAGCTTATGGCGGCGTTCTGCCGCCTTTGCCAGAGAGTAGTGCACGACTTCGTAGGGATGGGCCGCGGGATTTCTGAACTGCATGAAGCCGCGGCCATAGTGCGATGGATACACCATCGGCGAGACAACGTCGAAGTGCATCAGGGCGTCCTCGAGCACCTGCCCGATGCCCATGTCGTCCGCCCGCACCGTCACCAGACCAAACACGTCCGCGGAGAGCACGGCACCAGTCGACCGAAGTTGTGAAGTGAGGTAAGCGAAGAACGACTCGATCACGTGGCGGCGCGTACGGATGCTGTTGTCGAAGACCGGATAGCGGATGTCCTCAACGTTTCCATCTGAGGGGAAGCGGATATAGTCGAAGTTCAGTTCATCAACGCCGGCGGCGGCGGCTTCACGTCCAAGCTCCACGATGTACTTCCAGACTTCTTCCGAGGCAGGGTCCACCCATCCAAGTCCCATCCGATCGCGCCAGATTTGACGTGAGGGAGTGCGGATCGCGAGGTCCGGCCGTACTTTCAACAGATGTTGATCTTGAAAAACGGCGATTCGGACGATGACGTAGATGCTGTTCTCGTGAAGGCGGTCGACCAGCCGCTTGAGATCCCCGAGTCGGGGCTCAACGGACTTCAGCTCGCTAATCAACGGGTTCGATGTCTCGAAGAACACCTTGCCTGTGAAGTCTTTCACATCGATGACGACGGCATTGAGCTCTGTGTCGCGGGTCAGCTGGATGGCGCGACTCAGGCGAGTGGGCGTCGCCGCGCTCCATGAGGTGAGGTAGATAGCCTTGACGAGTTGAACAGGGGGTCGTGGAACCTCGGCGTTCGTGTGAATGCTCTGCGGAGTTGGATTTTCTGTTCCGGACCAGATCGCGGGGATCATTGCCGCAAGGAGAACAGCAACAGCAGCGACTGCCACAATGACTTCGACGACCCGAACGCGCATGGATATGCTCCGGAACACGCTGTAATTGGGCTCTGGTTCTCACGTGCCCGCGACGCTGGGTCATAGACTAAGAAGAACTAAAGGGCGACATGGGCGTAGTATAATGCTGGCCAGACGAGCGGGCGTAGCTCAGTGGTAGAGCACTGGCTTCCCAAGCCGGGGGCCGTGGGTTCAAATCCCATCGCCCGCTCCAAGAAAATTGGCGACGAGGAATCCTCGTCGCCAATTTTCGGTCTACTAGTCTGCTGGTCTACTCGGTCTTCTGGGTCTCCTGCTTAGAGAACGTCTCGGATGATCGGGATGAGGATAGATCCAAGGATAAGGGTAAGGAGCCAGTAGAATTGACCACCTATCTGCGTCCGTAGAGCCTGGACGTCGACGTGTAGCTCAGAAAGGCGCAGGTTGATCTGTTCGTAGGCGCCTTCCAGCCTGGCCATTCGAATTTCAAGCGGTTCTGCGGCCACGTTTCTTCTGGCCCCTATGATAGCATCGCAGATGAATTTCGGGCGTAGCCCATTTGAGTCATCCATCTTCGAGTGCGAGCGACGGCCGTGGGTTCAAATCCCCATCGCCCGCTCAAAAGTTATCCCCGTTATTCCTCCTTATCCCCAGGTCTCGAACGAAAGTTCAGGCTAGACGAACTTGCCTTCTTGGTTTATTGTCTGCATTGCCTCGGTTGCTTCGGGAAGTAGTAAGGTTAGGTAGTAACGCTCACCCAAAGTCGGATAGTAACTGCTTCATGAGCGGCCATGATCCGGCTCCACAGCGGGCGCCATGACTTGACCCCATGACGACTCGGAGCGGCCGGGGTTTTTGTTGCACAATATCGCCCTTCCGCTGCCTAACGTCCCGTCCACGCGTGTTGGCGCTTCTCAAGGAACGCCTGCACTGCGCTCCTGAAGTCGTTACTCATGTAGCAGGCCACGATCAGATCATCCCCCTCGCCGGCCTCAAGCCGCCGTCGGGCCTGCAGGCGGCGGATGGCTTCCTTTGTCGCCCGCAGCGTCAGCGGAGCGAGCTGCGTGAGTTCCCCGGCCACTTCGAGGACTCGTGATTCGAGCTGATCCCCCGGAACGACTTCATTTACTAAGCCCAGACGCAGTGCGTCCTCCGCGGAGAGGAGTCGGGCCAGCATGATCAGTTCCTTGGCCCGGGCCGGTCCGGCGATGTCGAGCACGCGCGCGTAATTGTTCATGGACAGACAGTTGCCTA
>Ga0105068_1000130_pt1 | contig 7788 bp, 8 predicted proteins | sample GWRWN1_10_20_FD_90064 | JGI IMG/M metagenome (GOLD analysis project Ga0105068, IMG submission 90064) | Riverbed sediment microbial communities from areas with no vegetation in Columbia River, Washington, USA - GW-RW N1_10_20 | ecosystem: Environmental > Aquatic > Freshwater > River > Sediment ...
CGCCCGTTTCCAGCGTCGCAACGCGCGTGGCCTCCTCCGGAACGATGCGATAGACGATGCTCTGCAGATACGCGCGCCCCGGATGATTGAAGATCGGAGCCCCCCAGGTGTAGTTGGGGTTGCGGATCAGCCGCACCTCGGCGTCCGTGCGGTATGACTGCAACATGAAAGGCCCCGTGCCGACAAACACGAGTCGGCCGAAGTCCTGCCCAAACTTCTGCACCGCTGTCGGCGAGATGATGCCGAGGTACGGGCTGCTCGCGCCGTTGAGGAACGACGCGTGGGGACTCTTGAACCTCACGCGTACCGTGTACCTGTCCAGGACGTCGGATCGATCGTAGGGGCCGATAAAGGAAAACGCGGTCTGGGCGCGCGTGGCGGGATCCACGATTCGGTCGAAGGTGACCTTCACGGCCTCCGCAGTGAGCGGCGTGCCGTCATGGAAGCGCACATCCTCACGCAGCTTAAACGTGTAGATCGTCGCGTCCGGCGAGACAGTCCATGACGTGGCAAGACCCGGAGCGTATACTCCGGAGCCGGTCGACCAGACAAGCGGATCGATGATATGCAGTGCGATCCGACCCACGCGCGTGAAGGTCGTCGCCGTGACATCCAGAGTGTCGAACCCGCCGGCCATGCCGTAGGTGAGGATGCCAGTGCTCTGAGCGTACGCGCCCGGCAAAAACAGACGCGGCAGCGCCTGAGAAGTGGCCAGCGCCCCGACGCCGATGCCGACCCGCTTCAGAAACTCCCGTCGCTTCATGCGGTCCATCAGCAGGATCCCCCTTCGATCGATGTGGCCTGTGTAATTCTCGTCGCGGTCCAGGTTAACCTTGCAGCCGTCCATGCCAACAAGGGTCCTTCATCTAAATAGCAGAAGGTGAGGACCCAAGTATAGAGGCCCTCACCTTCTGGTGGGCGGTACTGGATTTGAACCTGTCACCTCGTCGGTTGCCGGTTCCACGGCTCCCTCCTCAGGGGGACTAGTCCCCCTGATCGCTCGCGACGAGTGTGCAGTTCTTTAAACGGTTGAAGCTCGCGCTCGCTGCCCCCTTTACCACCTGGGGGAGTACCTCCCCCGCGCCCCCCTCATGAGGTTACAGGTTCATGCTTCAGTCCACATATCAGTGAGGTGAGACCCCGCACACTACGAGGAGTCTCACCTCACTGGTGGGCGGTACAGGATTTGAACCTGTGACCTCATGCGTGTGAAGCATGCGCTCTAACCACTGAGCCAACCGCCCGCGCGACATGGTCATTATAGGCCCGCCGCGAGAATAGCGTCAATTGTACGGAACCTTTTGCCTGACTCCCTCGTAACTATCTAGGTTCCAAAAGCAGGACCAACAAATCTTCAGGCGTGCTTCGTAGCATCCCCCGGGTTGGGACGCCTTTAAGGGTGCTTTCGCCTGTCTGCGCGTGTGCGCGGGGGGACTGGACCATGTTGAAGTGTGCGATCGTGGAACTTGCTGAAGCTGTTGTCGTTCAGTTGCATGGTGAAGTCGACCTGGCGGCTGCGCTCTCGTTCCGTGAGTGTCTCGACGAGGGGGCGAAGCACCAGAAGCCGGTGCTGCTGGATATGACCCATCTGCAATACTTCGATACGTCGGGAGTCCGCGTGATCGAGGCGTTTCTTCCCTATGCTCGAGAACACGCCGGACCGGTCGCGATCATTTCACCTACGGCGACGATCCGGCGCGGCCTGCAATTGATGGGAGTTCATCAACAGATCCCGATCATCGGGTCGGTGGACGACGCGTTGGCGTGGCTACGCACCCCACCGACTGGACCGGACAGTGACCCAGGGGACTCGCGAACGATCCTTTAGAACTGCACTTTGACCGGTTCGCGGGAGACTGTCTCCGCCTCGAAGTATTCCTTTCCGCCGAATCCGGCCATTCTCGCGACGACGTTCGAGGGGAACGCTTCCCGCATGTTGTCGTACTGCAGGACGGTGTCGTTGTAGAACTGCCGCGAGAATGCGATCTTGCTCTCGGTTTCTGACAATTCCTCCTGTAGCTTCGCAAAGTTCTCGTTCGCCCGCAGCGCCGGATACGCTTCGGCGACCGCGAAGAGGGAACGCAGCGCTTGCGTGAGCATGTTTTCCGCCTGTGCCTGCTGCGCGACTGATCCCGCAGCTATCGCACGCGCCCGTGCCTCGGTCACGCGTTCGAATACCTCGCGTTCGTGCGCGGCATATCCCTTTACCGTCTCGACGAGATTGGGGATGAGGTCGTAGCGTCTTCGGAGCTGGACGTCGATCTGGGCCCAGGCGTTCTCGATGCGGTTGCGGAGGACCACCAGACGGTTGTAGATGGCGATGACGTACAAGACGAGCGCCGCCACGACGGCGAGCACTATCCAGATCGACATCAGCACCTCCCGCTGGCCTTACGCACGACGATTACTCCAAAGGGATAGGACACGGTGAGACCTTCTCCTGCTTTTGCTACAATGTCTCTGCACACCTCGATCGGAGGTTTTCATGTCAGATCCCCGCATCGAAAAACTGGCGAAAGTACTGGCGCACTATTCGCTGAAAATCAAGCGCGGAGACCTCGTCCGCATCGCGGGCCCCGCGCTGGCAGAGCCGCTGATGCGCGCCATGTTCGTCGAGGCCCTGGACGTCGGCGCCTATCCCTTTGGCCGCGTGATGCTTCAAGGCCAGGAAGAACTGTACTATCGGCGCGCGTCCGACGATCAGCTCAAGTTCGTCTCGGAGATCGACCGGCTCGAGATGGAGCGCGTCGACGCCACGCTGACGATTCTTGGAAAGTGGAATACCCGGGAACTGACGAGTGTGGACCCACAGCGCATCCGTCTGCGCCGTGAAGCCACACGCGAGCTGCAGCACAGGTTCCTCGAGCGCGCCGCCAAAGGTGAGCTGCGCTGGTGTGGTACCCAGTACCCGACTCACGCGGAAGCTCAGGACGCTGAAATGTCCTTATCCGAGTATGAGGACTTCGTGTTTACCGCAGGACTGCTCGACCGTCCGGATCCTGTTGCCGCCTGGGAGAACGTCCGCGGCGAGCAGGATCGGATCACCCGGTTTCTCGGTGAGAAGAAATCGCTCAAGATCAAGGGGCCGGACGTTGACCTCGCAATCTCGGTCGCCGGCCGCACCTGGGTGAACGCCGCCGGCGAGTACAACTTCCCGGACGGCGAGGTATTCACGGGGCCGGTCGAGGACTCGGTAAACGGTCGAGTCCGATTTACATACCCAGGGATCTACGGTGGGCGCGAGGTCGAGGGCGTGGAGCTGCTCTTCGAGCAGGGAAAGGTGACGCAGGCACGGGCGACCAAGGGGGAAGATTTCCTTCATTCGATGCTCGACATCGATCAGGGCGCTCGATTTCTTGGAGAGTTCGCGTTTGGACTGAACTACAACATCCAGCAGTTCACACGCAACATCCTATTTGATGAGAAGATCGGTGGTACGCTGCACATGGCCTTGGGGCTTGGGTATCCGGAGACCGGCTCCAAGAACGTGTCTGGCTTGCATTGGGATCTGATTTGCGACCTCAGAAACGGAGCGGAAGTGCTTGGCGACGGAGAGGTTATCTATCGCAACGGGCGCTTCACCCTATAGCGGTCCGCTACAGCGGTCCGGCGTCAGCCTCGCTGGAACTCTTCAATAAGCTCGTCGAACATCTTCTGCGTTTCTGCGGTGACGTCGTCCGCCATTTCCGCGTATGCCTCGTGTTCCGTGGTCTTCACCTGAATGTTCGCCAGCATGTTGGACTCGATCTGCCGAAGGAAGCCGACGACGTCGTCCGTGGGGAACTCGCCGAACTCTCCCGATTTGAGGCGGCGGATGAATTCGTCGAGACCCTGGAGCTCGACCATGCAGATCTGTTCGTAGATATCCCAGAGCCGTTCGTTCATGATCCACGGCGCCTTTCGTTCAGGTGCAGATGATTCCTCCAGGAACCGCCTTCATTCCGAGGGCATGCGCACGCGGTGCACCTTGAGAAAGTTTGTCCGGCTGCGCTGCACGAGCGGCGTGGAGCCCACGAGAATGATGGTATCTCCGCGCGCGGCGAGCCGACGCCGGAGGAGCTCGCGTTCAACGTGCTCGATCATCGCATCCGTGTCCTCGAGGAACGGCGTCGCGTAGCAGCGGATTCCCCACCATAACGCCAGCCGCCTGGCTGTAGCAACGTGCTCGGTAAACGCGACGATCGGAGCTCGGGCGCGTTGTTTCGAAAATAGTTCCGCCGTCCGTCCGGTACGCGTGATGACCACGATCGCCCTCGCGCGCAATTCGTCCGCCAGTCCGCCGGCCGAATGCGCGATGGCGCTCGATGTTCCACGGCCCGCCTTGAGGTGTGGCGTGAAGATGGAAGGGTTGGCGCACTCCACCACGCGGGCGATGCGGTCCATCATGCGAACCGCTTCAACCGGATACTTGCCGACCGCTGTTTCAGCCGACAACATCACTGCGTCGGTCCCATCGAGGATCGCGTTGGCAACATCAGACGTCTCGGCACGGGTCGGCCGCGGGCTGTGCACCATCGATTCCAGCATCTGAGTCGCCGTAATCACGGGGATCCCCGCCTCGTTGGCCCTCTGGATGATCGTCTTCTGTAAGACCGGGACACGTTCGGGGTCGACCTCAACGCCGAGGTCGCCGCGTGCGACCATCACCCCGTCGGCCGCCTGGAGAATCTCGTCAAGTGACTTGATCGCCTCGGCCTTTTCCAGTTTCGCGATGATCGGGATGCGTGCACGGTGCCGATTGAGGGCACGCCGCCCGAGTTCGACGTCGCGCGCGCGCTGGATAAAGCTGAACGCCACGTAATCGACGCCCAGGCGCACACCGAAACCGAGGTCGTGCAGATCTTTCTCGGTGATGACGGGGATTTTCAGCGAGATGCCCGGGAGGTTGAGGCCTTTGCGTTCTGCCAGCGTTCCCCCTCGCACCACACGCGTCATCACCGCACCGTTGCCGGTATCCTCCACGACGAGCTCGAGTGTACCGTCGTCGAGGAAAATCCGGTCGCCCTTGCGCACGTCGCGTGCCAGGCGGGAATACGTCGTTGTGATCTTGTGTGCTGCGCTCGTACCTTTTCGAGTCCCGATCGTTAGACGTTCACCTTCACGCAGGTGAAGCTTGCCGCCTCGGAGATCGCCGACCCGCAACTTCGGCCCGGCCAGATCTTGCATGATGGCGACGGGCTTGCCCACTTGGTCTTCAGCCTTTCGCACCGCTTCGAAGATCCTAGCGTGCTCATCGGCAGTGCCATGGGAGAAATTGAGGCGGACGACGTCGACGCCCGCTTCGATGAGCTCCCGGATGCGCCCTGGGCCGCTGCTGGCGGGACCGAGGGTGGCAACAATGGAGGTTCGTCGATCCCAGTCGCGGGGTGCTTCCGGAATTTTCATCGGGGTACCCGGTTCGTCGCACCAATTTGAGCTCCTTGCACGGTGACGAAAACGAGAATGCCGAGCCATTTGTGACTCGGCATGAGGGTGGACCTTTCAGACGGGTTCCTGACGTCAGCTAGCTCGCCGCGACCTCAGCGCGGCATGAAGCGAAACTGCGCCGGCGCCTGTAAGTGCGAGCGCCGCTGCCACACACAACAGGAGGAAATCGAGTTCCCACCCTGTCCCTTGCATCTCGATGAAACCCACGCCGCGTGCCATTTTGACGCGCACGGTGGTGACAATCATTTCAATCACCATCAGAATTCCGACCACCCTGACCAGGAATCCGATGACCATAGCGATACCGCCGAAGAACTCAACGATAGCCACAACCCAGGCAAAAAACAGCGACCCGGGAAAACCAAGGCTCTGCACGAATCCCGCGAACCCACCTGGCCCCGACGGGAAAATTTTGGGATAACCATGCACGATGAACGTGAGCCCGATTCCAAGACGAAGGATGAGTAGTGCCCAATCTCGGAGCGTCATCGGCTTACCCTGGTTTTGGCACTATTGTGGAGCCGGCGGGGGGACTCGAACCCTCGGCCTGCGCATTACGAATGCGCCGCTCTACCAACTGAGCTACGCCGGCCCGTGCGAACACAGGCATCATAACAGAGCCGGACGCCAGGGGTAAAGCGGTGGGCTTAGTCCGACCAAGCCGATCGTAAACGAAAATCTGACACCCGAGTTGAGAGCAGTAGCGCGTGAAGCGTTCCGAGGAAGATCGTGTGCGACGAATTGGCTGGGACATCCACACGAAGCGTAACCGCCTCGAACTGATCTGTCAGGACGTTCGTCAGCACGTTCGTGAGCAGGAGCGTTACCTGTGCAGTCACGTGCGTCACAGGCAGATCTTCTGTATCTGCCTTTAGCACGAGCGACCCACCTAGCACCTGCGCCCGCAATCGGATCATGGACAGAATCAAGGGGCGATAGAGCGCCACATCGACACCCCTGCGCACCGTCGTGATAGGGGTGAATGGCGGAGTGCTCTCTGCGACTTGGACCACATACTCGCGGACTAGGCGTTTTTGGATCGGCATGGTGATCGTAAACCGTTCACTCACACCCGGCCCCAGCACCCAGGGGACGCCGTCGCTTCCTGCCGTGACCAGCTCACCTGATGGACCGAATCCCGATGCGTCGATCACCAGGCGTGACAGCGGCTGCTGGCCGAGGTTACGTACCAGTCCGGTGACGGTCAGCGTTCGGCCTTCAATGGCGTGAGCGACTTCGCTGAAGAGGATGGTTGGGCGCAGCGGTGGAGCCGCCCTCGTCACGGGAGAGGCAGCAAGCACGACCAATGAAACCACGAGGACGTACGCTGCGAATCGGGTCACTATTCGTCTCTTCGCCAGAGTGGTGGTATTTCCCGGGCCGACTAGTAGTTGAAGACGATCGTCACCCTGGCTGTTACCGTGATCAAACCCGGCTCGATTGGAGTTGGAACGGATGGGGCGGGCATCGCCCGCTGTTCCATTCGAGGGATGGCGAATTCCACGCCCTCTTCCACGATTTGCTGTATGCCCTTGATCTGAAGTCCGGCAGCCCGCGCGATGGCATCGGCCTTCTCCCGTGCCTCGCGCACTGCGGCGGCGAGTGCTTCCTTGCGCGCGTCGGACAGGTCTCTCAGCCCGAATGAGACCCCGGCGATTGTGTTTGCCCCCGCTTTGACGGACTCGTCGATCGAAGGTCCCACCTGTCTCAGATCGGTCAACGTGAGTGTCAGCGTGTACGAGGCGCGGTACCCGACGATCTGCGGCGCGCCCTCACGCGGTGTGGTGTACACAGGGCTGAGTTGAATTCCCGACGTCCGAATATCCTGACGCCGTACGTTGATCTGCTGAAGGCGATTCAGGATCTGTTCGGCTACGCGGTTGGCCTCGGCAGAGGCCTCCGCGGCCGTCGGTCGCTGGACTTGGAATCCAACCGTCACCGAGGCTTGATTCGGGGGAACCTCGACCCGTCCCATGCCGTGCGTAATGATCTGGTTCCGCCCTCCCTCCGGTACTTGAGCGGCGACCGGAGTCATCATCAGTAAGAGGACAAGAAGTGCGAGGACTGCCCTCATTCGGTTCACCTCCGTGATCTACTGAACACCATTACTCTCTTTTCCCTGTTGACGAAAACTGAGGCCCGTTCAGTTCCCCCGCCGGGTCGCCCCGACACGCATGATGGCGCCAAAACCTGGGAAAAAGCTTATCGTATCTCAAGGAGGTAGATTAGCGATGAAGCACCTTCTGCCGTTGGTGTTGGTCTGTACACTGGCGGCTACGCTGGTCCCGGCAGGGCCGGTGTCTGCACAAACGATCCGCGTGATCGTCGATGGACAGCCGGTGGTCTTTGATCAACCGCCGA
>Ga0105068_1000131_pt1 | contig 7780 bp, 5 predicted proteins | sample GWRWN1_10_20_FD_90064 | JGI IMG/M metagenome (GOLD analysis project Ga0105068, IMG submission 90064) | Riverbed sediment microbial communities from areas with no vegetation in Columbia River, Washington, USA - GW-RW N1_10_20 | ecosystem: Environmental > Aquatic > Freshwater > River > Sediment ...
CCTGCAATGCCCGGTACGACCATTATACCGCCTTTCTCTTTTGCACCTGGTGCCTCTGCAGTGCCTTACGAGCGTTGCGCTCGTCGCGAGCCCTTGATCGCGCGCTCCACTTCTCGGCCGACCTCTCGGGCCTTGATCGCCTCGCGCCGATCATACTGTTTCTTTCCTTTGGCCAGCGCAAGCTCGACCTTGGCCAGGCCCCGAGGGCTGAAGTAGATCCGGAGCGGCACGAGGGTCAGCCCTTTCTGCTGCGACTTCCCGAGCAGCTTGTTGATCTCCTTCCGATGCAACAAGAGCTTGCGCGGACGGACGGGGTCGTGGTTCATGATGTTTCCGTGACTGTAGGGACTGATGTGGCAGTGGTGGAGCACCAACTCGCCGCGATCCACGCTGGCATAGCTGTCCCGCAGATTGACTTGACCCTCCCGCAGAGACTTGACCTCGGTGCCCTTCAGCACGATCCCGGCCTCCAACCTCTCCTCGATGTGATAGTCGTGGAAGGCCTTTCGGTTGGTCGCCACGACCTTCTCTGCTCGTTCCTTCAACATAACCAGCCACTATACCACGCAGTATTCGAGCCAGTCGCAAAGTCGTTAAGTTCAAAAGTCGTAAAGTCCATAAGGTCGAGGGAGGCGATAATCGCTGACTTGATGACTTTTGGACTTTACGACTTGAGGACTTGCATTTAAGATGCTGCCATGCGACGCGGAAGCTTCTTTGCTCCGGTCTCCTCGATCTTGACCAACCTCGCCCCCCGGTTCGGGATGGAGGCAAAGCTCCTGGAATGGCGTCTGCGCCGTCACTGGTCGGACATCGCGGGTGAGCAAATCGCGGCGCACACGCGCCCCGACCAGATCAGGTTCAAGAAACTGTATTTGATCGTGGAAAACTCCGTGTGGCTTCAGCAGCTCGTGTTTTTGAAACCGACGCTGCTGGAGAAGATCCATGAGGCGGCCGGCAGCCAGCTTATCTCGGACATCATATTCCGCGTTGGAGAAATCACAAGCGAGCCACGGAAGGCGCAAGGGCACAATGATGAGCCTCTCCAGCTCGGAAAGCTGTCTCCAGAATCACTTGCCCAGGCTGCGGCCCATGCCGCCTCGGTCAAAGACCCCGACCTGCGCGCGCATCTGACTGCGGTGATGGCGCAGGCGTTGGCGTTGCGGGACCGGTCCCAGTCGAAGTGACCGGACCGACAGGTCCCTTGAACAGCAGCCGCGCGTAAGCGGCCGTGCCGGCTGTGTCTTTCCCGCTCAGGACCGGGCCGATCCGCCCCTCTTCCTCTGTTTCATCCAGCCGATAGAACCCGCGAACCGATTTTTCGAATGCCTCTCGTAGCGACTGATCGTCTGTGGATGCGGAGCCTTTCGCGGTCAAGTATCGGTGGAGGATCGCTGATTCGGCCCATGAGTCATGGGTGAAGATGTAGATCGTGATGCTTCGGTAGGGGCCTGCGGGATCACGGGGCGTCGTCGGTTGGATCTTCATCTTGCCGAAATCCCTCGCCTCCCGCCCCACTTTTCGGAAGCGCTCGATGAGGGTTTCGATCGCCGTATCGCTGGTCCAGGCCGGCACGTGAATCGCCACGACCGTGCCTTCTTGGGACCCGATGCTGTATGGAGGGATCGAGCGATCGGGCCGGCTCAGGAACATTCCGACCCAGATCAGCAGAAACGAGCCGATGAGCACCCCTAGTCCCAGCTTGACGACGGTGTCGAGCTTCCGCTTGGCCTGCGGCTGAGGAATGGTCGGTGCCTTCCCTGGATCGCCCGTCGTAAACACGCCTTGGGTCCCGCCGGCCTGGTTCCGCTGAGGGGTAGTTGGGTGAGGTGATGGGTCTGGCATGGCGGACAGGTGTTGCGAGGCTGGCGCGACTCGATAAGAGGAATGTAGGAGCTGTTATCCGCCGATATCTTCCGGTTGGCCGCCGTCTCCATTGCCAGACAGGCTGTCATCCCGCTCGGCGCTTTCCGCCAACCTGGCGACACCTATGACCCGATCATCATCTTCCAGGTCCAGGAGGCGGACACCCTGCGTATTCCGTCCGATCTGGCGGATGTCGTCCACCTTGCAGCGCAAGATCTTCCCCTTCGCCGCCATGAGCACGATCTCGTCCTCATCTCGCACCTGCAGGAAGCCGACCGCCAGCCCGTTGCGCTCGGTCGTCTTCACGCTAATGATGCCCTTCCCGCCTCGCCCCTGGATGCGATACTCAGTGACAGGCGTCCGCTTGCCGTAGCCGCCCTCGGTGACGGTCAGGATCGAGGTGGTGGAGTCCGGCGTGATCGTCTCCATCCCGATCACCTCGTTGCCCTCCTCCAGCGTGATCCCGCGCACGCCGTAGGCAGTGCGGCCCATAGGCCGCACTTCCTCCTCCTTGAAACGGATCACGATGCCCTGGCGCGTGCCCAGCAGGATTTCCCGCTGACCGTCGGTGATCTGGACCCCGATCAGCTTGTCGCCCTGGTCCAGCGAGAGGGCAATGATGCCGCCCTGGCGTGGGTTGCCGTAGGCCGAGAGCTCCGTTTTCTTGATCACACCCTGCCGCGTGGCCATGACCACGAACCGGTCGTCCCGGAACTCCTTGACGGGCAGGGTGGCGGTCACCTTCTCATCGCTGCCGAGGGCCAGCAGGTTAACCATGGCCTTGCCCTTGGCGGCCCGGCCTGCCTCGGGAATCTCATGCACTTTCAGCCAATAGACCTTGCCGGCGTCCGTAAAGAACAGCAGGTAATCGTGCGTCGAGGCGGTGAAGAGGGTCTCGACGAAGTCCTCCTCCTTGATCCCCATGCCGATCCTGCCCTTGCCGCCCCGCCGCTGGGCCCGGTAGAGGGAGACCGCGTTGCGCTTGATGTAGCCGGCGTGGGAAACCGTGACGATCACTTCCTCCTGGGCAATCAGATCCTCGATGTTGATCTCGGCCTCTTCCGGAATGATCTGCGTCCGCCGCTCGTCCCTGTACTCCTTCTTGATGGCCTCCAGCTCGTCCTTGATGAGCTTGCGCACCAGCGCCTCGCTGCCCAGGACCGACCGGAGGTATTCCATCCGCTTGATCGTCTCCTGATACTCCTCGACCAGTTTGTTGCGCTCGAGCTGGGTCAGCCGCTGCAGCTTCATGTCCAGGATCGCGTTGGCCTGGATCTCGGACAGCCGGAACTGTCGCATCAGGCCTTCCCGGGCCACCTCTGGGGATTGCGCGCGCCGGATCAAGGTGATCACCGCGTCCAGGTGGTCCAGCGCGATCTTGAGGCCCTCGAGGACGTGGGCCCGCTCCTCGGCCTTGCGGAGCTCGAAGGCCGTCCGGCGTACGACGACCTCGCGCCGGTGTTCGATGAAGGCCTCTAAAATCTGCTTGAGGTTCAGCACCTCCGGGCGATTGTGAACCAGAGCCAGCATGATCACGCCGAAGGTGGTCTGCAGTTGGGTGTGCTTGTACAGGTTGTTGAGCACGACCAGCGGGATTTCGCTTCGCTTCAGTTCGATCACGATACGTAACCCGTCCCGATCCGACTCGTCCCGGAGGTCCGAGATCCCCTCGATCCTCTTGTCCTGGATCAGCTCCGCGATCTTTTCGATCAGCCGCGCCTTGTTCACCTGGTAGGGAATCTCGGTCACGATGATCCGATCCCGCTCTGTGCGCTCGTCGGTCTCGATCGCCGCCTTGGCTCGGAGCGTCAGCAGGCCGCGGCCGGTCTTGTACGCGTCCCTGATGCCCTGGGTGCCGTAGATGAAGCCGGCGGTGGGGAAATCGGGGCCAGGGATCTTCTTCATGAGCTGATCAATGGTCGCGTCGGAGTTCTCGATCAGCAGCATCAGCCCGTCCACGACCTCGGCCACATTGTGGGTCGGGATATTCGTCGCATAGCCGACGGCGATCCCGCCGGCACCGTTGACCAAGAGATTCGGCACCTTGGCGGGCAGGACCAGCGGCTCGACCGTGGACTCGTCATAGTTGGGGCCGAAATCCACGGTCTCCTTGTCGATGTCCGCGAGCATTTCCTCGGCGAGCTTCGTCAGACGCGCCTCGGTGTAGCGCATGGCGGCCGGCGGATCGCCGTCCACCGAGCCGTAGTTGCCCTGGCCGTCCACCAGCGCATAGCGCATGTTGAAGTCCTGCGCCATGCGGACCAGGGTGTCGTAGATGGCCGTGTCGCCGTGGGGGTGGTAGTTCCCCATGATCTCGCCGACAATCTTGGCGGACTTGCGGTAGGCCCGGTTGTGGACCAGGCCCATCTCGTTCATGCCGTAGAGGATGCGGCGATGGACCGGCTTGAGCCCGTCGCGGACGTCCGGCAGGGCTCGTCCTACGATCACGCTCATCGCGTAATCCAGATAGGACGAGCGCATCTCGTCCTCGATGGCGATCTGGGTCAGGCGTTCATCAACGGGCATGTCTTTTCCTTGGGAAAAGAGCGAAGGGCTTTTAGCCTATAGCTGATAGCGGTCTTGAAGAGCTTATGGCTCATAGCAAGAAGGTGACAGTTCTGTCCATTTGCCGTTCGCCATATGCTCTGCTGGTCGCTCTCGCCATTTGCTATAAGCCATATGCTATACGCTCCGTCACACGTCTAAGTTGCGCACCTCGAGCGCGTGTTTCTGGATGAAGTCGCGGCGCGGTTCCACCTCGTCCCCCATCAGGATCGTAAAGATCTCATCCACGCCGGTGAAGTCTTCGAGCGTGACTTGCATAAGGCTGCGGGTCTCCGGGTTCATCGTGGTTTCCCACAACTGGGTCGGGTTCATTTCACCCAAGCCTTTGTAGCGTTGGAGGCCAATGCCCTTCTTGCCGGTCTCCAAAATGGCCCGAACCAGCTCGGCCGTCCCAGGATACTGAGTTTCCGCATCCCCGGCCTTCATCTTGTACGGTGGGCGGCCCAACCCGATGGCCGATGGAGCCAGTTTCTGCGATTCGCGGAAATCGGCCGACCCGACCAGTTCGTGCGTGAGTTCCAGACTATGGACCATTCCGTTGGTCGGAACCCGACAGACCACCTTGTTGGATTGGTGTTCTTCATCCTCGATGACCTCGAGGGTCACGTTGGCCTTGGGATAGAGGACAGCCAGGGACTTCTTCACGCTGGCCACGGCCTTCTTGAGCGCCGCGGGGTTCTTGAGCGCCTCGCGGTCCAGGCCCGGCTCGTCCACAAAGGCTCGCAGGATGCCTCCCTCGTGCTGCTTCTTGCCGAACCGGGCAAGGAGGCCCTCGAAGGCGATGAGCTTCTTGAGGATGGGCAGGAGGCGCCGACTGGTCACGTACCCCTGCGTGCTCTCAACATAGACTCCCACTTCCTCGACCGCCAGATCTGCCAGGTACTCGTTGAGGGCCGCTTCGTCCTTGAGGTAGCGCTCCGTCTTGCCCTTCTTCACTTTGAAGAGCGGCGGCTGCGCGATGTACACATAGCCGTGCTCGATCAGCTCCTGCATCTGCCGGAAGAAGAACGTCAGCAACAGCGTCCGGATGTGGCTGCCGTCCACATCGGCATCGGTCATCAGAATGATTTTGTGGTACCGGGCGCGGGTGATGTCGAAGGCTTCCTTGTCGTCCTTCCCCTTCTCGGCATCCTCGCGCTTGCGCCCAATGCCGGTCCCAAGGGCCATGATCAACACCCGGATCTCCTCGCTCGAGAGCATCTTGTCGAACCGGGCCTTCTCGACGTTGAGAATCTTGCCCTTGAGCGGCAGGATGGCCTGGAATTTCCGGTCTCGCCCCTGCTTGGCTGAACCGCCGGCGGAATCACCTTCCACAATGTAGAGCTCACTGTGTGCCGGGTCTTTCTCCGAGCAGTCGGCCAGCTTGCCGGGGAGCGAGCCCGCGTCCAGGGCGCTCTTGCGCCGGATCAGCTCCTTGGCCTTCCGCGCCGCCTCGCGTGCTCTGGCCGCGTCAAGCGCCTTGCCGATGATCCGACGAGCGATCGGGGGGTTTTCCTCGAAACAGTTGCCCAGGGCCTCGTTGACCGCCGCTTCGACGATGCCCTTGACCTCGCTGTTCCCCAGCTTGGCTTTCGTTTGCCCCTCGAACTGCGGATTCCGCAGTTTCACGCTGACGACGGCGGTCAGTCCCTCCCGGACGTCGTCGCCGGTCAGCGACTCGGTGTCCTTTTTCAGCAACTCGTTGGCGTTGGCGTAGTTGTTGATGGTCCGGGTCAGCGCCGCCTTGAAGCCGACCAGGTGGGTGCCGCCCTCGCGCGTGTTGATGTTGTTGGCGAAGGAAAACAGATTCTCCGCATAGCCGTCGTTGTACTGGAGGGCCACCTCCAGGATCATCTCGGACTTTTCAATCTCGATGAAGATCGGCTTGTGGAGGGGAGTCTTGGCCTCGTTCAGATGCTCGACGAAGGAGACGATTCCGCCCTTGTAGCAGAAGACCTGCTCTTTCTCCTTGCGCTCGTCCTTGAGCGTGATCGCCAGCCCTTTGTTCAAGAAAGCCATCTCGCGGAGGCGCTGAGCGAGAATGTCGAAGCTGAACTCGAGCGACTCGAAGATCTGGCCGTCCGGCTTGAACGTAATCTTGGTCCCGCGCTTCTTGGTCTTGCCGGTCACCATGAGCGGGGCTGTCGGCTTTCCTCGCTCGTACCGCTGTTCGAAAACCTGCCCGCCCTGCCAGATCTCCAATTCCAGCCACTCCGACAGGGCGTTCACGACGGAAATGCCGACCCCATGCAGGCCGCCTGACATGGTATAGGCCCCCTGCTCGAACTTCCCTCCCGCGTGGAGCATCGTCAAGGCGACCTCGGCCGCGGACTTCTTCTGCGTGGAGTGCATCCCCGTCGGGATGCCCCGGCCGTTGTCCACCACGATCACGCTGCCGTCGATCTGGAGCGTGACCTCGATGGTCTCACCGAACCCGGCCATGTGCTCATCAACGCTGTTGTCCACCACCTCGTAAACCAGGTGATGCAGGCCGTCCGGACCGGTGCTCCCGATGTACATCGCGGGGCGCTTCCGGACGGCGTCGAGCCCTTCCAGCACCTTGATTTGGTCTGGACTGTAGCTCCCAGACTCAGCCTGGTCGGACAACTCCGTCTCTTCTGTCTTGCCGCCGAGGTCTTTGCTCGCCATCCTTGCTCCTACCGGTCCCTTCAGGCCCCTAGATCTTGATCGGCATCACCACGCAGGTGAAGCCCGCGTTGCCCGGCTCACGGATCAGGCAGGGGCTCAAGGGGGTGTCCATCTGCAGGGAAACCGCCTCTCCGTCGACCACGCCCAACACCTCCAACAGATAGCGGGCGTTAAATCCTGTGGTCAATGTCTCGCCGCCATAGCGGGCCGGCAGCTCCTCGGTGGCCTCCCCGAAGTCCGGGTTACTCGAGAACAGGGTCATGTGCCCGGACGTAAACGTGACTTTCACGGCGTTCGTCTTGTCGCGCGAGAGCACTGCCACGCGGCGGAGCGCGCCCTCCAGTTCCGCTTTGTCCGCCGTCACGCGCTTGCCCTGCTCTTTGGGAATCACCTGCTGATAGTTGGGGTAATTCCCCTCCATCAGCCTGGAGGTCAGCAGCAGGCCGCTCTTGCGAAAGATCATTAAGTTCTTCGTGAACCCGATCAGCGGCTCGCCGTCTCCCTCCTCCAGCAGACGCTGCATCTCATGGGCCGCTTTCTTGGGAATGATCGCCTTGATCTCCTTCGGCGTGTCTTTGCCGCCCGTCGCACCCACCTCCTGCTCGGCGACGGCAAGCCGGTGGCCATCAGTGCCGACGAGCCGTAGGGTCGTTTTCTTCTCGGCGGTCGTCAGGGTGACCAGCAGCCCGTTCAGGATGTACCGGGCGTCGTTGTCGCCGAC
>Ga0105068_1000133_pt1 | contig 7764 bp, 9 predicted proteins | sample GWRWN1_10_20_FD_90064 | JGI IMG/M metagenome (GOLD analysis project Ga0105068, IMG submission 90064) | Riverbed sediment microbial communities from areas with no vegetation in Columbia River, Washington, USA - GW-RW N1_10_20 | ecosystem: Environmental > Aquatic > Freshwater > River > Sediment ...
GCAATTTCCGAACCCGCTTCACATGAAAGCCTGAAGAGCCATTTTTGCGGTTATCAAATTTAAACTTGTTGGCATTGCAAGCGATCTCAACTGGGTTGCCGTCCGGGTCAAGAAAGCTGATGGAACGGTTGCCGGCGACTTCCAAAATCTCCGGGCCGCTAACGATGGGGATTTTTCGACGCCTGAGCACCGGATAGAGCTCGTCGACTTCCTCATTCGTTCCGACATAAATGCAAAAGTGATGTAGTTTCGGTATCCCCTTCCCACCCACGTGCTTTGCTCCCTTTGCTAGCTCCATCAAAGCAACGTCATGATGCTCTCGCCCGAAGCTCATAAACGTCATCTTCGTGCGCCGGTTCCTGGCGGAGATCTTCATGCCGACTATCGAGCGATAAAAGTTCTCCGACTTCTTTAGATTTGCCACGTTGAGAACAACGTGGCCTAAAACTCCATCACGAACTCGCATGTTAGGGCATTAATAGACAGGCAGTCAGAGTGCTGTCAAGAACGCGCGCTTTTGAAACCAACCGTGCGTAAGGAATCTAATCCAGCCGGTATCAGTTCCGGGTCCATTGGATAGTTCGACAGGATTTCCACGCCGCTTTCGGTCACACGCAAGAGGTGCTCGAGCTTGACCGGGTTATGGTTGATCTCGAGGGCGATGATCATGTTCTCTTCCAGTGTCACTCCATATTCTTCGGGATCGCCGCCGCGCAACCATGGCGCTTCATAGATACATAGCCCTACGCCATGAAATCCATCGAGACCCGGAAGCTTGGCTGAACTGTGCTTGCCGAAACGGGCGAAGAATTCCGTGCACGGCCCCGGTTTGATCAGCGGCAATGCTGCTTGCAAGCTTTCATAGGCCTCGCGATAGCGTGCCCGGCTTGCCGGTGTCGGGTCCCCGCGGCTGAAGGTACGGGCAAAATCACTATAATAACCGCCGGGACCCGCCACGGTGGCATCGCAGATAACCAAGTCGCCCTCTACCACGACAAGATCCGCACCCATCGGTTCGGTATGCGGACGCCCTTCTTGAGAGGAATCATAGATCGAAATGAACTCGCTGCCGGCTTCGAATCCCTGGTCCAGCAAGTAATCCAACATGATGCGGCTCAGGCGATCTTCAGGGACGTTCGAGTCTCGGAGCGATTCCCGCACGAGGTCATAACCGCGCTCCTTGGCACGCGTGGTCCAGCGGATGAGTTGTAACTCATCGGTGGTTTTTACAGCCCGCGCTTGATTCAATGCGCGCCAGCCATCGACCAGATGCACGCCAGCATCTTTAAATTCCTCAACTGCTTCTAGATTGAGACTATCCACGCCCACCCGCTCACGCGCCAGTCCCAGTTCCTGCAGACCAGCCAGCGCTTGCGCAACGAAATCCTTCGTCGCCACAGGCGGGCGCATAGCGAACATGTACGCGCCAAAGCGTGGCGCCTCTCCGCGCTTTCGCGCTGTTTCTCTCTGGCAGATCAACGGTGCGCCACTGGCAGGCACCAGCACGAAGCGCTGAATCGCCGTCGCCCGAAGACCCAGCATAAAGACCGAATTGGTCGCATAGCGAATATTCTGATGATCCGTGAGCATCAGTGCCCCTAGGCCTTGTTGTTTCATCGCCTGCTGCAGCCGCTCCAGCCGCTGTCTTGTTAATCGTTCCATATCCACGCCGAACGGCGTAAGGTCCGTGTGAAACATCGATGCCTCCCTTGTGTCCTACTTATTACTATCCCATCCGGTGTTTGCCAATGCTCGCCGAGTCAAGCCCTGAGTTGAATTTACTTGGATAAAGGAAACGACACCAGAAACTTGCGCAATCCGTTGCTGACGACGCCATATAGGCTGGCAACTCGTGCGATGTTTGTCGGCTAGAGTCTTTATGTTGTTAAGCGCTGAAAAAGATTCTAGGATTGCCCGTAACTACAAATTCCCATCGACTCACTTGGCAGTTGGGCGTCATACACAAATCCTATAGAAGAAGGTGTGCATGCCACAGGTTGTCGCATTGTACCGCTATCCGCTAAAAGGCTTTACTCCGGAGGAGTGCAAAACGTTGACGGTTCTCGACGAAGGGAGAATCGCGGGTGACCGTGTCCTCGGCGTACGGTTTGCCGATACGGAAGCGGCCGATGACGCCTGGAGTAGAAAAACAGGCATGGTGGCGCTCGTAAATACACCAGGGTTGGCACGTCTGCAAGTTAAGTTTGATGAAAAAACGTTTCGGTTGCACATCAGCTTAGAGACCGCTGTGTTGGTCGATGAAGCGTTGAATCCAGAAGGTAGAAAGCGGATCGCAGCAGTGTTGGCGGATTACGTGCTTAAACTTGGCGAAAATCCGCTTTCCGGCCATCCGGAGCGGCTTCCGCTGCGAGTGATTGGCGACGGTTTCGCACCGCGATACCACGACGACGCGGCAGGTCGGGTGACGTTACACGGCCGTGGGAGTCTCCAAGCCCTTGCAGCTTCGCTCGGGACCGAAGTCAGCGAGCTGCGCTTTCGCTCTAACATTGCGGTTGACGGATTGGGAGCGTGGGAGGAGCAAAGTTGGGTTGGTCGACAGATCCGCATAGGCAACGTGGAATTTGATGTGGTCAAGCCGAAAACCAGATGCCTTGCCACGCACGCGAACCCCAAAACCGGTCAACGGGATTTGCCAATTCTCACAACGCTGACCCAGAAAATAGGCCAAGAGAATCCGACGTTTGCAGTGGCGATGCGTCCGACTCGCGCTGGCGGGCAAATTCACGTCGGTGACCAAGTGACGCCCTTGGATTAACAATTCGTTCCCTTAGATCGGTGAGCTTCAGCGGTTTAGCTGTTCGTGAGAAAGATCCCTGCGACAAACAGCAAGGGGCCGAATGCATGTCAAAAGGAGCGTAGAGCGATGGAACAAGGAACAGTAACAACGCTGTCCTCTCAACAGCTCGAGCAACTGTGGGCGGAGCATCTCAAAGGAGAGTTTGAGACCAAAGACGTGGAGGAAACGTTGGCCACTATGGTTGAGGATGCTTACGTCAACCATATGCCGGTAAATACCGGGGGTCGCGGCAAAGAAGCGTTACGAATCTTCTACCGGGATGACTTCATTCCGTCGTGGCCACCGGATCTTGAAATGACACCGGTGAACCGCGTCGTTGGGGACGGACAACTCGTCGATGAACTGCATGTCACTTTCACCCACAGCAAGCCAATGAATTGGTTTTTGCCGAACGTACCGCCGACCCACAAGAAGATCGCGCTCGATTTCGTCGTGGTAGTGCAGTTTCGGGGCGGCAAGCTCGCCTGCGAGCGCATCTATTGGGATCACGCGGCCGTCCTTCGGCAAGCGGGTCTATTGAAGGAATAGAGGCGTAGCCCTGGCAATAGGACCTCCGCAAGAGTCTTTTCCGAGGCAGTTTCCAAGCCGCAACCAAAAAGAGCTAGACGAGAAAAGCAGATGTAACCACGAAGTGATTCATGATCTTACGCTCGCCCACAGAACATGAAAATGCAGATCATCGTCATGCCGGCATGGATTTCCGGCATCCAGGTTCGCAAGGATGCGTCCGGAAACGTCCATGTCAACCTGATTCCAGCACTCCATGCTGGAATGACGCAATTGAAGGGTTCTGCTAAACTGACCGAGGCCCCTCCGTACCGTATTTTCGAAGGAGTGTGTCATGAGCTTACGCTCGCCCACAGAGGATGAAAATGGAGGCATATCCCTCCACCTTCAACCCAATTTTCGAAGGCTCGCTACTGAGCCAGGCGCAAACATGCTTTTCGATGAGGCGTGGATGCTCAGGCTTGAAAGGCTGGGGTACGAACGAGCGCGGAGCACGTCGCCCTGGGACGAGATAGGTTCACCTTACGAGCGGCCGTCCCCGGTTGAGTCACGCTCGTCCCAGCAATGAGTACGGAGTTCAGGAGGAGAATTACAGGCTTTAAGCCAGCCGCTTGATATGGTTTACTGACAAAATGAATCTGCCTGCAACAAATGACGGAGTAGCAAAAGCATTTATGAGAATTTATCCCAAAGTTGTCACCCCCGAGTGTTTTTATCGGGGGTCCAGTCAGATTTTCGTCTGGATTCCCGATAGAAACTTTCGGGAATGACGGATTCTTAGAGGTCCGGAGAATAGATACTCACGTTCTAAATGTTCAGCAGAACCACTTCAACAAAGTTTATCGCGCCAAGACGACAAGATTGCAAAGAGAAATATTCTCCCGAACTTGGCGCACTTTGCGTCTTCGCGCGAGGATATTTTTCCTGATTCCGTACTCCAAAATTCAACCGAAAATTTCAAATATCTTTGGCTAGCTTTTACATAGCAGGGATTGACCGAAAGGGATTAATTCATATCCATGAACACTCTTGGTAAAAGTTCAAGTGTCCGGTTGCTTGCGTTTTTTGCAGGGTTGCTCGCTTTCTTTCTCGTTCAGGCCGCACCAGTGGCGGCCCAGCTGAAAGGGACCGCGACCTACCGCGAACGTATTGCGCTGACGCCGGATGCGGTATTCGAGGCGATGCTGGAGGATGTGTCGAAGGCTGACGCTCCGGCAGTGGTGGTCGGCTCCGTTCGCATCGATAAGCCCGGCCAGGTTCCGATTCGATTTGAAATCCCCTTTGATCCAGCGCGCATCGATCAGAGTCACAGTTACTCGCTGCGGGCGCGTATCGTGGTTGGCCAGCGTCTGCTATTTACCACCGATCAGGCTTACCCGGTGCTCACCCGTGGACATGGTAACGAAGTTGAGATGATGTTGCGTATGGTTGCAGCTTCAAAGCCTGCAAGTAAATCCACACAGGCCGCTCCTTTAGGCGCCTTGCCGGCGAGCTTCATCGGCGAGCTGCCTTGCGCCGATTGCCTGGGGATCCGCTATCACGTCAATCTGTTTCCGGATCGAGTTTTCTTTTTGCGGACGACGTACATCGGACGAGGCGACAACGCCAACTTCGACGACATTGGCAGCTGGGTCCTGTCGAGAGATCGAAACACGCTGATTCTCAAAGGGGGACGCGAGGCACCCGAGATGTTCGCTATCAAGGATCGCGACACCCTCCGCAAACTGGACGTCGAAGGACGTGAAATCGAGTCGTTACTCAACTATGATTTGCACCGGACGAAGAACATTGAGTCCATCGAGCCCCGTCTGGCCATGCGCGGCATGTACCGCTACTTCGCCGACGCCGGACTGTTCACCGAGTGTCTGACCCGCCGCAAATGGCCCGTTGCCCAAGAGAAAGATAATGCGGCGCTGGAATCAACCTACGCTAAAGCTCGACTCACAACCGGCGAGGAACTTTTGGTCAATTTGGAGGGCCAGGTCGCCATGCGACCCAAGATAGAAGGACAAGGTGCTCAACCGACACTGGTGGTCGAGCGTTTCATCGGCGTCTGGCCAGGAGAGGCATGCGGCGCGCGTTTTTCATCGGCGCCGCTCGAAAACACCTATTGGAAATTGACCCGCCTCAGTGACAAACCGGTAACTGTGGCGCCCCGACAGCGGGAAGCGCATTTCGTGCTCAACAGCAAATCAAAGCGCATCGCCGGCTCCGGTGGCTGCAACCGGTTCATGGGCGGCTATGAGCTACAGAGCGGTGATCGGCTTACGTTGGGAAAACTCGCCATGACTTTCATGGCTTGTCCCGAAGGCATGGAAACCGAACGGGATTTCACTGCCGCGCTGGAGCAGGTCAGGTCGTGGAAGATTTTGGGAGAGCACCTCGAGCTTTACGACGGCGCCGGAGCATTCCTGGCGCGCTTTGAGGCGCGCGCAATGAAGTAAGCATAGCAGACGGTTTAGAATTTTCTTGCTAACCCGTCCCATCCATGTTGTAGAATCCAAAAGAGGAAAATCGATGAATCTAAATCGACTGACCAGTTAACTCAATGGTTTTGCTCATTTCTAACCAGAAGGAGATAAGACGATGAGTAAGACACTCTATGAACGTCTTGGCGGCTATGACGCCATCTCTGCAGTTGCCAACGACCTGTTGCCACGCTTACAAGCGGATTCGCGACTCGCTCGCTACTGGCAGCATCGAGGAGAGGATGGCCTGAAGCGGGAAAAACAGCTCCTGATTGATTTTCTGTGTTCGAGTGCCGGCGGTTCCCGTACTACACCGGACGAGATATGAAGACCTCCCATAAGGGGATGAAGATCAGTGAAAGCGATTGGTCGGCATTTTTGGCGCACCTCGATGCCACTCTGGAGGCTTTTCAAGTCCCTCAGGCTGAACGCGACGAGGTCGTCGCATTTGTACAAAGCACGAAACCAGACATCGTCGAAGCATAGGCTTCAAAACTCGGCGCAAACGAACAATGTCTCTGCAAGGAACACCTTGTGAGGAGGAAGTTATGACAGCTAACGCCCCAAAGACTTTTGAGCTTGACGTAGAAGACGTCGAATATATCCGTCACGGCGACAAGCCGCTGCTGGCTCGTCTGTTCAAGCCGCGCGGCGCTGGACCGTTCCCCCTTGTCGTCGAAGTCCACGGCGGTGCCTGGTGTCACGGCGACCGCCTCAATGACGCTATCATCAACGAACCACTAGCCAGGAGCGGCGTGGTGGTGGCGGCATTGGATTTTCGCATGCCGCCCGAGGCGGGATACCCTGCTTCGCTGGCCGATATCAACTACGCGATCCGCTGGCTCAAGACACGCGCGGTGGAGTTGGGTAGTAAGCCTGACCTGGTAGGGGCCTTGGGAGTTTCGAGCGGCGGCCACCAAGCCATGCTGTTAGCGATGAGACCGCATGATCCCCGCTACTCGGCGCTGCCGCTCGTCTCGGGAGAAACTGACTCTGATGGCCGCCTCCGGTGCGTCGTAATGTGCTGGCCCGTCATTGATCCACTCGGACGCTACCATTATGCGAAAAAACTCAAGCAGGGCGGCAAGCCCTATCCTGACTTAGTCGATCAAGTACTGCCCTGCCACGATCAATACTGGCAGACCGAAGATGCGATGGCCGAGGGAAACCCCGTGCGCGCGCTCGAACGCGGTGAGCGGGTTGAATTGCCTCCGGTGATCTGTCTTCAAGGCACACGCGATTTAGCTCATCCCCGCCCTGACATCGATCGCTTTGTCGAGAACTACCGCAAAGCAGGTGGTCGGATAGAGTTCGCCCTCTTCGAGGGCGAGGCCGAGGGATTCATTAAGAGGAATGCTACTGCGCCGGCGGCAGCTCAGGCGATGGAGAAGATCATCGAATTTGTCCACAGAGCAGTCTGCTGAAAAAAAGACTCATATGCTTCGTTGCGCTCAATCGCCTCACGCTCACAGGAGCAGTTCAAAGCGTTCAAGCCGTTCAAAGTTCGAGGCGTTGAGATACGCGCGCTTCGCTGCGGAGATGGTATCGCTCTGCTCCACCCATTCTACACGGGAGCGGGAGGGAGTCTGTCCTGAGACTTGTATGATGGATGTTGAGCAGCAAAGTCGAAGGACGATTTTTCGCGCGCCTCACCTCTGGAATCTTTTTGAGCAGCCGGTGTTGTGACATGGGTGCTCGTGTTCTGCCGCATCCGGGCGTGGGATTCTGGATTATATTTCTCGGTGGGGATGCCTGTGGTGTGCGCAGCGTCAGCGGCACTGGGGTTCCTTGAGCCGAGGCGGCCCTGGAGGTGGGGAGTGATCTCGCTAGTCGGTCAGCTCTTATGAATGCTATTGACCCAGGGTCCGGGAAACCTCTTACCGCTCGGCGTGTTGGTGTTTGGTGTGTTTTGTGTGCCATCAGTCATGGCAGCGCGGGTTGGTGCATTCGTAGCTACTTTCCGGTGCAAAA
>Ga0105068_1000134_pt1 | contig 7753 bp, 8 predicted proteins | sample GWRWN1_10_20_FD_90064 | JGI IMG/M metagenome (GOLD analysis project Ga0105068, IMG submission 90064) | Riverbed sediment microbial communities from areas with no vegetation in Columbia River, Washington, USA - GW-RW N1_10_20 | ecosystem: Environmental > Aquatic > Freshwater > River > Sediment ...
ATACGCAAGACGCGGGCAAGCTCGATGAAATCCGCATTCACCGTACGCGTACCCTGCCAGACATTGGTGATAATCAAAGGCATTGCGGTCATGAACACCACGAAAATTGTCGTGGCATTGGAAATGCCGAACCAGATGATGGCGAAAATCGCCCAGATCGCTGAGGAGACTGTGTTGAGCACCGGAATCACGGGCTCGAAGAAATCTCCGGCGCGCTTGTTCGCTCCAAGCACGATGCCGAATGGCAGTCCCACCAAGGTCGCAAACACAAAACCGATGGTGACACGCCAGAATGTGATGCCGAGATTGCTCCATAGGTCACCATTGCGGGCAATGAGTTGCAGTGCTTCCCACACACGCGTCGGCCCGGGTAAGATGTAATGCGGCACTGACAGCGATGAGAGCCACCAGATACCAACGACCACTGCCACCAGCACCATGCGCTGTGTGAGCAGGTCGAGCCGCAGCTTGCGTGAAACGGGCCTTACCAACGCTCTTTCTTCAATAAGCTCGGCCATTTTTACAACACGACCGTGAAGGATTGGAGCTTCATCGCAACCAGTCAAGGGCCCACTATTTAGGCAGGCTTTCTAACCATTATTCTGTCACCTCTGTTCCATCATTCATACACAACCGAGGACAATTTGGGGAATTGAACTAGGACCGGGAATAAACCTTATTCCGGCGCAGGACGGAAACACGGGAGGACAACCAAATAAAGCTTGAGTGGTGGTCGCAGTAGGACTCGAACCTACGACCTCTCGCATGTGAGGCGAGCGCTCTAACCAGCTGAGCTATGCGACCACGAGGAAGGTCTTTTCTAACACCTTGGCCGATGGGCTTCAAGAATGGGGATGATTACCGCACATGGGTCGCGTTAGAAGAATTCAGAGTCACAGGTTTTTCTACGGAATCACTGCGATGGGCTGAATCTCCATGATCAGTTGCGGTCGCGCCAAGTGACTGACTTCTACAAACGTAACCGCAGGAAAGCCCTTCTTGAAGATTTCTTTGGTGAGCTTGTTGAACTCGGGAATGTAGCGGAGATCCGTTAGAAACACCGACATGGTCACGATATAGTCAAACGTGCCGCCAGCCTGGGTCAGTGTCGTATTGATCTTGTCGAAGACTCTCTTGAACTGGGCTTCGAAGTTGTCATGATCAACGTTCATCCGAGGCAGGCTGGCGATATGCCCGGCTAGAAAAAGCATAGTACCGCCTTTGACTTTGACGGCGGTGGAACGAGACTCTTGCGGAACGGGATCGACGTACTCTTTCTTGAGCTCTTGTCCATACGAAGTTCCGAGAAGGCTCAACAGAAACACGGTCAACAACGGCATGACTGTTTTCATCGCTCTCTCCCATTACTCCAATACTCCATCACTCCAACTCCCGATTACTCCTTCAATACAGCGATAGCCTGGATCTCCAACAAGGCGCCGGGGGTCTTGAGCTTTCGCGCCTCCATGAACGCGCTGGACGGATAGCCGGTTTTAAATACTTCTTTCCGCATGTTCGTAAAAATCTCGCCCCAGCGTCGTTCGGTAGTGTAAACCGTCATCGTCACGATATCGTCCAGCGAGCCACAGCCTTCGCAAGAACCCGGCGCATGTTCTCCCACGTGGCCCCGCACCTGTCCGAGAAAATCACCAGGCGCAGCGAGCACGCCCTTCTCGTCTGCGGGTCCGACGCCGGATAGAAATACCAAGGTGCCGCCTTTTACCTTCACCGCTTGCGAATATGCCGACTGCGGCACCGATAGAATCATCTCGCGATCCTGTGCCGACGCGGAAGTGCCAACAATAGTGAACGCTAAAACAGTTAGAATGAGCTGCTTCATGGTCGAACATCTACCTCGCTTATTCGGTATGTTCCCGCGGCTTTCGGTAAAGGCTTTGGAACAGGCCCTTACTCTCGAGCTCCCGCATAATACTCTCATCCACGATATCGGTCGTCTTTTTGTTCTTAAGTCCAGGCTTCCCCGCGAACTCTTCGATTCCCAGCGCAACGTTCTCGGCTTTGGGAAACGGACGCTGCGGGATCGCGCCTTCCACATAAGTCCGGTACATGAAATCCAGCAGCGCGGGGTCTTTGACGTTGAGGTAGCGAACATAGATTCGATCGGCCCACGAGCGATCTTCTCGTGCGAGCGCGATTGCTTCGCAAAGCGCCTGGACAAATCCCTTTACCACGTTGCGCGAGTTAGTCAGCAGATCGCGCGTAACCGCGAAATCCACGCCGGCACCGATGAAGAGCTTCAAGCTGTCATTGTCGGCAAGCACGCGTACTTTGCTCAGGTCGCCGCGCCGTTCCAAATCGAAAAGGTTGTCCTCGTTGCTCGTCGTCGCGTCGATCTCGCCTTTTAAAAGCGCATTCAGTCGCTGGACGCTTCGGCTCCCAAACGGAACCAGAGTAACATCTCGGTCAGGGTTTAATCCGAGCCTTTGCAATGCTTGGCGGGTAATCCGATCCTGGCTGCTATTCGCCTCGCCGGTGCCGACCCTTTTCCCTCTTAGCGCTTCGGGGCTACTAATACTTGGTCGAGCCACGAGCTTGAGAACGCTATAGCCGGTGTTGGCAATGAAAACTAAGTCAAATCCGTCGCCGATACCGGACACGAGCCAGTTCGCCGTTGCGGCGTAAATCTGACCCTCGCGGTTTTGAATTGACCGAATCAGTTCTTCGCTGGAGTTAAGTTCTTTGAGTGAAACTTTGAGCCCGTTTTTCTCGAACAATCCTGCGTCTTGCGCCAGCCAGAGTGGAAGTTTCGCCGGGCGAGCGGGGTAGGAGGCAACGGTTAGGTTTTGACTTTCAGCCGAAAATGTTTGTCCGGGCATAAACAGCGTGACGAACAAAAAAAGGTAGAACCTTATGTTGCGTAGAGCGAACGAAGAGTCCCCCTCGTTCACGACGCGGGAGAGGCTTGTCCTGAGCAGAGTCGAAGGGCTCACCACGAACGCTTGGGGATCATCGACGGTAGATCTGAGCACCTGCAAAATCCCCCTTTATCCCCCTTTTAAGAAGGGAGAATTTCCTACACGGAGTTCTCGATTCCCCACCGTCCCACTACCCCTCTTTGACAAAGAGGGGCTAGGGGAGATTTACGTTTGAAGGGCACCAGCGCATTGCGACACAGTCTGAAAGGCGAGGAAATCACACTTCGAACTACCGTAAGGATGATATCCAACGAAACGGTTAGCAGTCATCGCCGATTGGGTTATTGCTCCGGCCGATCTTCTATCGGTCGTGGGATCGGGTTTTTGTAGTCGGGATGATAAGAAATATCCATGATTTTTCCTTCCATAAACACCATCTCGACATTTTGTGTATCCGAAATATTTTGCGCAGCATCGCCTCGGACGATCACCAGGTCCGCGACTTTGCCCTTCTCGACGCTGCCGTACTCTTTATCCTTATTCCATGCTTGAGCGACGTTGATGCTGGCGGTTTGAATTGCTTGAACAGGAGTTAAACCAGCCTCTACGAGCATCTCAAGCTCGACGTGCACACCATAGCCGGCCAAGACGTGATTAGGATCGGAGCCGGAATGAATTTTTCCCCCAGCCCCGGCAAACCGGCGCACGAAATCTTGGATCATCTTGTATCCGGCTAACACCTGGCTGCGCTTCTCCGGAGCGGCATTCTCATACTTGGCAAAAAAACTCTCGGTATCTTTGAGAATATAGGGAGGTAAATAGCTGAGCTTGGGATCTTTCAATAGAGCAATCTCGCGTCGCTTCATTTCCTGCGCGCGCTGTGAGAGCGGCCGGAACCACGTAGCCCAGGTGGGACTCCAATGAACGTTTTTCTCCACCATGACCTTGATAATCTTGTCGAACATCACCGGCTCCATATAAACGTGCGCCTCTGCGGTATCGATCTTCCCTTTCATACGCGCCATGTCCAGGTCCACTTTCTTTTTCGGATCTTGAATTGAGGTGTAGAGAACGGACCACGAATGCTCCACCGACTGATAACCCGCATCTGCTGAAACAAAAATGTCGAGCGAATGGCCAAACACCGGCCGCCCGAGCCGGTGCGCCTCGGTGGCCGCCGCCTTCGCCGTCTGCGGCGTCAAACGCTCGAACAATTTGACGCCGTCCACGCCCTTTTCCACCAGCATCCGCACCGCCTTCCTGGCCTCTTCCTCGTTCTCAACGATGATGCTGGTGCGCTGTCGTCTCAGTGCGCCCGCACCCACCCCTCCAGGAGGCGGCCCGTCGATAACGTTGCCGGATGCCCACACGCGCGGCCCCCGGATACTGCCGCTGCGCACGCCTTCCCGCTGCGCGATGATCCATTCGACAGGGTTGTTAGAAATATTCGGACAGGTGACGACACCGTAGGCGAGGTATACCTCTCCCATCCAATCCCGGTAATGACAGTGACCATCGATCAACCCCGGTAAGATGGTCTTGCCCTTGGCATCGATCACTTCCGCGCCCTGAGGTATTGTGACCTCGCCGCGCTTGCCGACGTCTCGGATACGCCCGCCTTGAAAGACAACCACCGAATCTTCAACTGCTGGACGGCCGGTCCCGTCTATGAGCGTGCCGCCCTGTAGGAAGATTGGCCGAGTTTGTGTCCACGCGGGCGATGGAGTAACGAGAAACATTGCGATCGCCAAAACCGCGCCGTATGGGAGTTTTACGAATTTCATACCACCTCTTGCCTATGATTTCTGCCGCTGTTTAATCCGCTGATTTAGCGACTGTAAAACACCCGCATCAACGGCCGCAATCACATCCACCGCCGCGTCCAGTTCTTCCTCCGTCATCCCCGCTTTCCTTGCGTCCGCAAGGCGCCGGTCTACTCAAGGATCGCAAAGCCGCATCATTGCCACGGCAAGACCCATGAGCATCTTTTCCCTCTCGGTGAGACATTCCACAGCATGGGCGTCACGATAAAAGGTACGAAAATCAGCTCGCTTCAAAATGCATCACTCCTTTCGAATTCGACCCCGGTCTCAGGTCTAGAATCCGGGAAAATCCCCCTTTCATCCCCCTTTTGCAAAGGGGGAAAGAGGAGGATTTGAAACCCGAAACCTGAAACCCGACACCCGAAACCAACGATTCTAATCCGGCTTCACCCCGCAGATAAGTGCGTAAGAAAAGCTGCCCTTGACGTGCACATGGTCGTCGTGGCGGTGCCACGTGAAGTAATTTTTCTTCAGCCGTTCCGCCAATTCCGGCGCTTTGCTTTCCAACTCTTCTGCCACTTCCAGCCAATGCTGGCCCGTGGGAATACCGTCCATTCCTTCTTGATTGAACGAGTAGGACAGAATGTTGGTCCGCGGTATACGGTATCCTGCCTTTGTTAACAGACGCTGGATGCTGCTTGCCGTATGAAAGCGAAAATCATCGCCGTGGGTACGCCGAAAGACCTGATTGACTTTCGCCTCAAGAGCGATGTCGACGGAGTCCTTCGCCTCCTCGACCACGGGATCGAGCACCACGAACCTGCCCCCGTTTTTCAATACGCGGAGCACTTCTTTCACCACCCCTTCTGCATTGCCAAAGTGATGCAGGCTGAACGAGACAAAGGCGCGGTCGAAAGAGTTAGATTTAAACGGCAGAGCATCGGCTTCGCCGGCGCTCTGATAGTAAGCAGGAATCGGATCATCGTGCCGGTGGCCGACGTCGAGCATGGCGAGGGCCTGATCAACGCCGATGACCCGGCCGCCCTTCAGGTGCTTCGCCACTGGCCGGGCCACTCGACCGGTGCCCGTCGCCACATCGAGAATCTGTTCGTTGCCTTGCAAAACTAACATTTCAGCCAATTTCTCGGCGAGATCAGCGCGGATCCCCGAGGTTCGGCGATCAAACTCTGCCGCGTGTTGCGGATCATGGAAACGAGTCTTGTGCTCGTGCCCGTGGCTATGCCCGTGTTCGTGATCGTGTCCATGCTCGTGATCGTGTTCGTGTTCATGACCGTGATGATGAGTATGGTCATGCTCATGTTCGTCAGCGTGTTCGTGATCGTGCTTATGTTCGTGTTTGTGTTTTTCTTCCTCGCTCATTGCTTCGCCATCCCTTCCAGGATTTCCCATTGGTCGTCGCTAACTTTCATGATTGAAAGACGCGACAGACGGACCAAATCAAAATTTGCTAGTTTTTTGTTGGCTTTGACTTCCGCCAAGGTCACCGGCCGCGGCAGCGTCTTCACCGCTTCGATATCAACGACAAGCATCCTGGGATTCTTCTGGCTCGGGTCCGGATAGGCACCCCCCAGAGCGCGCGCCACTCCAACTGCGGCCTTCTCCTCGCCAGTGTGATAGATGAGAATTTCATCGCCCTTCTTGATGTCTTTGAGATTCTTTAGGGCAAGATTGTTTTTCACCCCGTCCCACATCGTCTTCTTGTCCTTTTGTAGCTGTTGAAACGAATAAACCGATGGCTCTGTCTTAAATAACCAGCGATTGGCCATGATTCCTCCTCCTGCATTTGCGTTATAAAACACGTCCGCATGCAGTACAACCTCTCTTGACTAAGAGCCAGCTTCCGCAGTATCCAAACTAGCACTATGAAGATAAACCGCTTATTACTTTTCGTGCTGGCGGCATTCTGGGCGCTCTTCAGCGCCATCTCGGATCTCGCCGCCGCGGATCGTCTGCGAATTTCTTATTCGGCGGTGAACGCGACCCAGGCGTTTCTCTGGGTGGCGCAGGAGAAGGGTTTCTTCGCCAAGCATGGGCTGGAGGGCGAGCTGCTTTACATCAACAGCGGTACCATGAACATCGCCGCACTGGTCGGCGGCAGCGTTCAGGTGGCCGGCGGCGGTCCGGTTTCCATCGAGGCTCGGCTTAGAGGCGTCAAACTCTTGATCCTCGGCAATCCCCTGCCCTGGTTAGCTTCCAACCTCGTCACCAACCCGGATATCAAAAGTATCCCAGAGCTCGCTGGAAAATTCGCCGGTATCTCGCGCTTCGGCTCATCCACCGACCAAGGCTTTCGCTATCTGTTTCGCAAGAACGGGTTGAATGTCGACAAAGACTTGAAGATGCTGCAGATGGGTGGGGATTCAAGCCGCGTCGCGGCGCTCAAGGCCGGCACGATTCAATATACTTTTCTCGGCGCCGCCGCTACCGATCAGGCCCGAGCTTTGGGTTTTCGCGTGATGGCCACCGCGCAGCAGATGGGAATTCCTTTCCCCTGGACTTCGGTGGTAGTCGACGAGGGTTGGCTCGCCGGCCATCGGGATCTCGCGTACCGCTATCTCAAATGCTCGGTTGAATCGATTGTCTACATGAAGCGCAACCGCGCCGACGCCGAACGCATCATTAGCAAATACATGAAAATCAACGAGCCAAAGCTCGTCGCCACCGAATACGAATTCGTCACCTCGTTGATACCGGACTATCCCGCTCCGACTCTCGACGGCATTCGGCTGATCTTGGAAAACTTCGGCAAGGAGTATCCCGATGCCCCGCGCCGCGATCCCAAGGAGTTTGTCGACGGTTCGATCATCGAACGGTTGAAACAGGAACGGTTCGCGGAAGGGCTAAAGCAATAAACGGAAGGTTGATGAAAAACTCTCTCGGAGTCCTTCGAAGGGGCCGCAAAGAAAAAATAAATCCGAACTTGGCGTTCTTGGCGTCTTGGCGTCTTGGCGCGAGAATAATCCTAAGCGCCCGTAATTGACCCTCCGCGCCTCCGCGGTGGGCCACACGGAAGCCTGAAGATCAAAAAATTAGAGAATGACTCATGGCTAACAACGCGGCGGACCTCGTTTTCAGAAATGGCTTGATCGTCAC
>Ga0105068_1000137_pt1 | contig 7699 bp, 7 predicted proteins | sample GWRWN1_10_20_FD_90064 | JGI IMG/M metagenome (GOLD analysis project Ga0105068, IMG submission 90064) | Riverbed sediment microbial communities from areas with no vegetation in Columbia River, Washington, USA - GW-RW N1_10_20 | ecosystem: Environmental > Aquatic > Freshwater > River > Sediment ...
CATCTCCGGATCGAAGGTCGGCCCGGCTCAGATGATCTCCCATGTCGTCCCGGTTGAGCTTCGCGATCTTCATTCCCAAAACCTCGGTGTAGAATTTCACCGCCCGTTCCACGTCATTGACCGGGATGCCGATATGGTAAATTCCTGTCGTGGTAATCATAATTCCTCCTTGCAATACTTTCGGGACGCTTGAACTACGTCAATGCCAATTACCACCTCAGGAATCCGAGAGTCAACCGCGTCTTTTCCAGGTTCCTGTCCCGGAAGTTCGTAAAAGAAGTAGGTGGTCTGCCCGCCGTCATGCCCGCGAAAGCGGGCATCCAGACGCATTTGATTGTCCTGGATTCCGGGTCGCGCCAGCTATCGCCAGCTTGCCCGGAATGACGATTGGATTATGTAACGAACTTCCGGGACAGGACTCTAGAATCCGCCTTGACACTCCACGGGGTTTTCAACTACAGCTCTGCAAGAGAATCCGTTATTAGAGGACTCTATGAAAAACAGTGGGCATGCTCTGATCGTCTTTTTTGTTTTCGCGATCGTGCTTTCTAATATTGAGCCGGCCTCGGCCGCCGAAATGCGGCGGCCTGCGGAGTGGGATAAGACTTTGGAAGCCGCGAGGAAAGAGGGCAAGATCGTCATTGCCATTCCGCCTGCCAATGAGCTCAGAAAAGAAATGGAGCCAATCTTGAAGCAGAAGTTTGGCCTCGAGGCCGAGCTGGTGTCCGCGCCGGGGCCGCGCAACGCGAGCCGCATCGCCTCGGAGCGTAAGGCTGGCGTAAGTTATTTCGATGCCCTGATCGTCGGCACCGGTACGGCGGTAGGTCTCGCCCATGATGGCATGCTGGAGCCCATCGAGCCGTTTCTCATTCTTCCCGAGGTCAAGGATCCGAAAGAGTGGTGGGGTGGCCACATATGGGAGGATAACCTAAGCACCAATCGCTATCTCTATTCTTTTTTGGCGGATGTGAGCACCCATGGTATTTGGTTCAACTCCACCTTGGTGAAACCTGAGGAGCTGCGTTCGTTTGACGACTATCTCTCTCCAAAATGGAAAGGGAAAATAGGTTTCAGCGACCCGCGTGTGCCGAGCTCCGGGCAATCGATCTGGTCCTTTATGTGGGAAGTCAAGGGCGAAGAGTTTCTCAAGAAATTGGTTCAGCAAGATCTTTTCTTGAGTCGCGATCTGCGACAACTCGCCGACGCCGTGTCAAAGGGCAAGGTCGCTATCACGTTCGGCGTGGGCAGGAGTCAAATGGAACCTTTCGTCAAAGCCGGTTTGCCGGTCAAACCCGTGCCGGCGCCGAAGGAAGGCTTGCCGGCGAGCAACAGCTTCGGCGTTCTGGGCATCGTCAAAGATCCGCCGCATCCGAATGCGACTAAAATTTTCATCAATTGGTTCCTGAGCCGAGAAGGCCAGGATTGGTATGGCAGAGTCATGCAGAATGGCTCGCGGCGCCTCGACGTGGACACGAAATGGCTCAAAGAACTGGGCGTGGACGCGGCAAAAGATGCTATCACCCTCCAGGAATACCACCGGGTGCGCAACCACCTCGAAGACAAATACACCAAAGTCAGGGTGCCAGCGGGCAAGTTTGCCGAAACGATCCTCAGGTAGAGGATACTCTGAGTCGGTAGCCGTCAGCGCGATGATTAACCTTGACAAGCCGGAGGTTGCAGGAATAGCTTCGCCTCATGCCTTTGCGCGTCAAGGAGACATGAGAATGACGATCAAGAGCAAACATCTTTTAATTGGGCTCGCAGTTGCTTTCACAATCACGGTGGTGGTCATTACCGGTCCACGGCAGTCTGTGGCGGCCTCGGTGGAAGACGTCGCCATGATGAAATCGGCGGACCGACAGAAGATCCTTATCGAGGGCGCGAAGAAGGAAGGGAAGCTGATGTGGTACACCACCTTGATTGTCGATCAGGTGGTGCGGCCGGTGAAAGAGGCTTTTGAGAAGGAGTACCCCTTCATCCAGGTCGAGTTCTATCGCGGCAACGCCGAGAACTTGGTGCGCAGAATGCTCGCCGAGTATCAGGCGAAAAGATACGATGTCGATCTCATTGACGGTACGGTATCCCCCGTCATGGCCCAGCGGGCCGGCTTGCTGCAACGCTTTTATTCCCCACTTCTTGCCGAGTATCCGGCTGAGCTGAAGGATTCCCAAGGTTTCTGGGGATCGACGAACCTTTATTTCTTGACCCCCGGCTATAATACAAGGATGGTCAAGCTCAATGAGCTGCCGAAGACCTATCAGGATCTGCTGAATCCGCGTTGGAAAGGTCAGATGATGTGGTCGACCAGTCGCGGCTCCGGAGCGCCGATATTCATCGGCAATGTGCTCATTTCGATGGGACAAGAAGCAGGCAAGGCGTACCTGCAAAGATTAAAGGGTCAGAATATCGCCAAGAGCACCGCTAGCAACCGACAAATTCTCGACCTGACCATCGCAGGGGAATTTCCCATCGCGCTCCATATCTTTAACCATCATGCGTATATCAGTAAAACAGCGGGCGCGCCGGTGGATTGGTATGCCATAGAGCCGGTGACCGCCACAATCCAAACTATTGCGTTGGCAAAAAATACGCCCCACCCCCATGCGGCAATGCTGTTATTGGACTTTGTCTTATCGGAGAAAGGCCAAAAGGTTTTTCAACAATCCAACTATTTGCCGGCGCATCCGAAGGTGCCGGCAAAGCAGGCGGATCTAAAGCCGGGTGGGGGGAGATTTAGCAAAGCATTGTACATGACCCCAGATATTCAGTTCGACAAGGGCAACGAATGGGTCGACTATTTTCAGAACCAATTTCTCAAATGATGACGACTTCTACACGGCCTTCGCTTGCTAGGTACGCTTGCTGGATTCTTGCGGTGATCCTGGGCGTCATTTCTTTCACGCACTTATCGTCGGGTGCAAGCGTCGAAGACGTTGCCTTGATGAAATCCGCCGACCGCCAAAAACTTCTCGTCGAAGGCGCGAAAAAAGAGGGCAAAGTCACCTTCTACACCGGACTGATTGTCGATCAGGTGGTGCGCCCGCTCAAAGAAGGTTTTGAGAAAGAGTATCCCTTCGTCCAAGTTGATTTCTTCCGCGGCAATTCGGAGAACATTGCACGTAGGGTTCTCACCGAATACCAGGCCAAGAGGTATGACGTCGATGTCGTCAGCAGCAGCGCTGCTACCAGCATGGTGCAACGGGCAGGATTCATGCAGCGATTTTATTCTCCTCATCTGGCCGAGTATCCGGCCGAACTGAAAGATTCTAAAGGTTTCTGGGGCAGCACCAACGTCTATTTCATGACCCTCGGTTACAATACCCGCAATGTTAAAGCGAACGAATTGCCAAAGACCTATGAAGATCTACTGAACCCGCGTTGGAAAGGACAGATGATGTGGTCAACCAGCCGCGGTTCCGGCGCGCCCCAGTTCATCGGCAACATTCTTCTTACAATGGGACAGGAAGCAGGGAAGGCCTACCTGCAAAAACTAAAGGGTCAAAATATTGCCAAAAGCACCGCCAGCGCCAGACAGATTCTCGATCTGGTGATCGCGGGTGAATATCCGCTGGCTGTGCAGATCTTCAATCATCATGCCTATATCAGCAAAGCAGCTGGGGCACCGGTGGAGTGGCAGCCACTGGAACCGGTGACGGCGACTATAAACACGATCGGCCTGGCGAAGAATTCACCGCGGCCGCACGCGGCCATGTTGTTCCTCGACTTTTTGCTATCCAAAAAAGGACAGAAGATCGTGCAGGTGTCGAATTATCTACCCTCGCATCCGGAGATTCCCGCTCTGCAGGCGGACCTCAAACCCGGCGGTGGCAGATTCAAAAAAGCCAATTACATCAACCCGGACGTTCTCTACGATCAGGGCAATGAATGGGTTGATTATTTCCAAAACCAGTTCCTGAAATAATAGCGGTCAGTCCCCGTGGCTAAACAACCGTCATCCGAGACTTATGATTTGCCGGTAGACTCCCACCCGGCGCCGCAAGCGCGTCGAATCTTTGGCTTGAGTATATTTACCCGTTTCGCGGCGGAGACCTGGGTGCTGGTTGTGGTTGCCGTCGTGACGGCATATCTCGTCCTGCCGCCCCTCTATTCGGTCATCCAAACCAGTCTTTTTACCACCAAGCTCACCGGGGAGCTCGATGAATTCACCTTGAGCTACTATCGGGACATGTTTCGTGAACTGCAGGTACTCGGGCCGTTTTTGAACACGGTCTATTTCTCCGTCGGCAGCGCGCTGCTGGCAACGCTCCTGGGCGGCCTGGTTGCCTGGATCGTAACACGCACGGACTCGCCGCTGCGCGGCTTGGGATATTTCACCGCTTTCGCCTCCTTCGGCACGCCGTTTATTTTGTACACCATCGGCTGGCTGCTGATTCTTGGCAAAGCCGGGCCGGTCAACAGCTGGCTGCGCGTATTTCTCGATCACAGCGGTCCGGTGGTGAATGTCTATTCGATGTGGGGGATGGTATTTGTCGAAGCGCTGCTCTGGTCGCCCTTCGTTTTTCTCCTGCTGGCGGCTTCGTTTCGTTCCATGGACCCGTCTTTGGAAGAAGCCTCCGCCGTCTGCGGCGCGCGCGTCTGGCAGACCCTCAGGCGGATTTCGCTGCGGCTCATGCTGCCGGCTTTTTTCTCTGTCTTGCTGCTGATCTTTATTCGCGCCTTCGAGTCATTTGAAATTCCGGCCCTGGTCGGGCTGCCGGGGGATATTCGGGTTCTAACGACGTCGATTCTTCTCGACGCCCAACGGATGCCGCCGACCTATGGCAGAGCCGGGGCCTTTGCCGTGCTCTTGATGTTGGTCGTGGCGTGCACGCTCTATTTCTATTTCCGAATGACGCGGGAAGCCTCACGATTCCATACCATCACCGGCAAAGGTTACCGGCCCGCCTTGATCCAACTCCGTGGTTGGCGCTACGTGACGGCGGCGGGCTTGTTGCTCTATTCCTTTGTGCTTTTGGTACTGCCGTTTCTGATCGTCCTCTGGGCCTCGCTCCTCCCCTTCTACATTCAGCCCTCTTTGGAAGCGATATCCAAGTTCACCTTGAAAAACTACGTGACGGCGATCCACTTCCCGAAAATCACCGACTCCATCAAGAACAGCATCTTGCTCGGTATCGGCAGCGCCAGTGCGGTGATGGTGCTGACGACCTTGGCTTCCTGGATCTTAGTACGCACCAAGTTGCGCGGCCGCTGGCTGCTCGATCTGCTGACGACCTTGCCGCTCCTATTTCCCGGCATCGTGATGGGCTTGGCGATTATGCGATTCTATCTGCTCGTGCCGATTCCTATCTACGGCACGCTGTGGATTCTCCTCGTGGCCTTTGTCACGAGATATATTCCTTACGGCATTCGTTACACGCATTCCGGACTCCTTCAGCTCCATCGCGAATTGGAAGAAGCGGCTTACACCTCCGGCTCCTCGTGGTTGGATACGATGCGGCGCATCACTCTGCCTTTGCTGACGCCGTCTTTCTTGGGCGGCTGGGTTTTCATCTTCCTGCTCTCGGCCAAGGAGCTGTCCATGTCGATCCTGCTCGTCAGTCCGCAGACGCCGGTGGTTTCCGTCGCTATCTATGAGCTGTGGGAGAACGGCCAGGTCGGCGAACTGGCGGCCTTCGGCGTGATCTGGACTGTTATCTTGGTTTCCGTCGCGATCACCTACTATCTCATCGCGCGCCGCTACGGTATTCAACAACACTAAGCTCGTGAGGTGATTTCCGTGCCTGAGTTCGAGATCTCACGCCGCTGCTGGAGCGCAAGCCGATGACATGCACGAGGTCTACCTTGGGAAGGTTGCTGTTGCGGATTTCAGGAAGAACGCGCGGGCAGAGCTAGGAACGAGAACTGCAACGCTGCACCGCGCGGGAATTGAAAAATTACGTCAAAACTGGATCTACAAATTAAACTCGTAATTTCCTCCGTTCTTGAAGGCGGCTAGTTTAGGGATCGCCTTGCAAGCTAGTTCGAAATAGCGCGAATCTTTCTCAATACCAATACTCTCATAACCGACCGCCTCTGCAGCTGATAACGTGGAACCAGATCCGGCGAAAGGATCCAGAATGATTCCTTCTCCGAGAGGTAGCACACCTCGTATCAACATGCGTAAGAAAGCCTGAGGCTTCAGGCTCGGATGAGGTGCGAGGCTTCGCTCGGACTTGTGTGTAGGCGCCGATGGGATCACATCTCCAAAGGGTCGGTCCTTTGATGGCCGCCTAAACCCTCCTGTCTTCCACTTTCGGAGATTGTCTTGCACTCGTCCTTCTATTGGTTTTCGGAACACGAGCCATGGCTCCCACATCGAGCGAGGCATGACGCTGACGCCAAAGAATTCTTCATGAGCGGATTTAGGTCTATCGCCCCCCCTCATCGTCATTACCAGACGGACGATTTCCCCGCGTCTTTCTAGTCCTGCCTGTGCCAGTGCTCCGGAGACAACGTATGACAGGAGTGGGTTGCTTGCTACTAGAACATTTGCACCGGGTACAAGAACAGGAAGTAAGATTCGACCCCATTCAAAGAAGAACCGAGCAAGTGCATCGAGATCAGCTGTTGAAAGAACTGTAAAGCGAGGCAATGGCGAACGCTTTGTGCCATCAAAAGATGGCGGTATTCGCCAGATTCCACCCTTTCCTATACGAAGCTTCTCTTGTTGAGTAGAAGCGTATTCGACTAAGCCGTACGGGGGGTCCGTCACGACAGCATGGATTGAAGTTTCGGGCCGTTGTTGCAGCCAGCTGATACAGTCAGCCTCAAACAGATTTGAACGGCCGAATGAATATGACTTTACGGGACCCTCTCTGTTCGCCGGGTGCGCGTATTCCGCGGGAGCTTCGCGCAACATGTAGAGACCTCGATCTTCGCGACGGAAAATCGATGCTGCGTTCAAGCGCAGGTATGAGCGGATGCTGGACGATGCCGCTTCACCGATAAGCGCGCGCACGCCTTCCTCTATCTCGGATACTGGTGCTCCCCGTGGTTTCGTAGATAAAACAGTCACGATTGCATCGCGGACTTCACCTGGTCGGCGCCGTCTGTCGTTTGATTTGTTCCGTGGTGGCATAAATCGGAAGGAAGAGTAAGACGTCTGGACGTCTTTGTCAAGAAATTTTATGGAAATTTCGCCGAATATGTAGGTATAAGTTACTCAGAAAGGATCCTGCCTATGAATGGGCGAATCTCTTGGTTCGGAGTATTCATGCGATTGGTCGGAGCCCTCGCCGTGGTTTTGTTGACTTACAACCCGACGGGCTACTCCTTCTATCATTGGGCGATGCGGGACTTTGCTTCGATCACCGCGATGAAAGCGTTTGCCGGGGCACTGTTGCTGGTCGGATGGGTCGTTTGCATCCGCACGGCGTTTGTTTCCCTGGGCGCCCTCGGACTTCTATTAAGCGCGCTCGTGCTCGGCACTTTGGTCTGGATGCTCACTGACTACGGGATTCTCAACCCTGATAGTCCGTCTCTGCTCTCCTGGATCACGTTGATCGCGATCGGAATCATTCTCGGCATCGGCCTTTCCTGGTCGCTGTTACGCGCGCGTGTCACCGGTCAGGTCGAGGTGGATTGAAAATGTCGTGCTGGGTGAACCTAACATAAAGATTGTGTGGTTGCTGGCAGCCTCTCTGGCAATTTTGATCGTCGCCCTTCCGGATGCGCGTGGCCAGCTCTTTGAGGCTGATTC